>Ga0194128_10000219_pt1 | contig 108460 bp, 111 predicted proteins | sample TA2KigCa65mmetaG_FD_148650 | JGI IMG/M metagenome (GOLD analysis project Ga0194128, IMG submission 148650) | Freshwater microbial communities from Lake Tanganyika, Tanzania - TA2015037 Kigoma Deep Cast 65m | ecosystem: Environmental > Aquatic > Freshwater > Lake | place: Tanzania: Lake...
CACCACTGAATATTCGGCCTACTTCCACTGCCTGAACCCCTTCAGTCTGCATCACTCGTCCACGCCTCCGCAGGTTCCTTCCCATTTGGTCCCGGCCTACCCGGGCGCAGAGCTTCTGACGAGCTGACGGCCAAGCTTCGCATTGTACCCCCACCTGGCGAAACATGCGTCGCACGCTACAACTTGGCAGACCTCGACGACCTTGCCGGCTACGTCGCCTCCGAGCTGAACCACGCCAAGAATCGCAAGCTCCGCAAGGAGTGGGACCAGATTTTTATCAAGATCGCTGCGATCCTCGAATCCTACACCGACGAGTGATCATCCCCCGCCGCTCAATACGGGTTCAGCGAATGCCGCACCAGCTCCGGAGCCGCATGCCCCAGCAGCTTTTCCACTTCCTTCCGCAGCGGATCCACCGCCCGCGCATAGATCATCTTGTACGCCGCGCAGAAATAATCCAGATCCTCGAACTGCCCGTGCGGCCCGTGCCGGAACTTCGGACACCCCCCATGACAAATCGACTGCCATTCGCACACCTGGCACTCCGGATGCCCCAGCGTCTTCTTCTGCGCAAAGTTGTACCGCCGCGTCCGCCGCGCGATCTCTGACCAGCTGTCCAGCGTAATGTTGCCCAGCTTCCACCCACCCTCGACGAAAAAGTCGCACGGATAAATGTCGCCGTTGTACTCCACCACGACGTAGCTGTCGCACGTCTCGTGCATCGTGCAGCTGCCCGGCTTCATCCCCGCCACCGCCTCGGCCAGGTTGTCGAAGAACCGGATCCGCATCTTCCGCCGCTCCGGCCACCATAGATCAAACGTCTCCACCAGGAACTTCCCGTACTGCTCCGCCGTGATCGTGAACGGCATCCGCGTGCCGTCTTTGTTGAACTCAGCCAGCGGTATGTACTGCACGTTGTCCACGCCCAGGCTCTTGTAGAACTTGTACAGCTCCCTTGGCTTGTCAATGTTGGCCTGGCTCAGCACGCACAGGATATTGAAATCCACCTTGTTCTTTTGCAGGCACTCGATCCCGCGCATCACCTGCGCCCACGTCCCGCGCCCGCTCTTGTTGAACCGGTAGAGATCGTGCAGTTCCTCCGGCCCGTCGCAGCTCACCCCCAACAGCCAGTTGTAGGAATGGAACAGCTGCGCCCAATTATCATCAATCAAAATCGCGTTGGTCTGCAGCGCGTTGCTCACGTTCTGCCCATCGCGCCCGAACCGCTTCTGAAACTCCACCAGCTTCGTGAAAAAATCAAGCCCCGCCAGCGTCGGCTCCCCGCCCTGAAACGCGAACGTCGAGTTTGGATACGAATAGAACAGGTAGGTGTCCACCAGCCGCTCCAGCGTCTCCTCCGTCATCCGCCGCGCCGGAAGCTCCTTGTATGGATCGGCGTCACGGTCCAAATAAAAACAATAGGCGCAGTCCAGATTGCACACCGCCGAGGCCGGCTTGATCAGCAGCGACGTGATTCGCGGCACCGTCCCCAGGTGGTCCGTCATGGGGCCGCCGTACGATTGGCCGATAATCGGCAGAAGATTCCCGCTGCTCATTACTTTTCAACGTGAGTTTAACATTATCATTCCGTCAAGATACCGGAATCTCCGCTACATAAACCTGCGGATGCCCGGTACGATCGCTCGCGAAGACCACCATCCGCTCATCGTGGGAAAATGACGGATGCGGATGCGTCCACTGCGGACCGTAGACCGTATCCGTCGCCACTTCCATCCAGCTCAGCGCCCCGCTCTTGGCCGCGCTCCGCGCCGCCGCGAAATCCTCCGCCAGCGCATACCGCGACCTCCGCCACTGCGAACCCTGATTGCTTGACTCCGACAAACAAACCCGCCTTCGCTCCCCCGTGGCAACCTCCACCAGAAACAGCCCCTCGTCGGGATGATTGGTGTCGCACAGCACCAGCGTCCCTGCCCGGTTCGGCGTGATGTGCCACGCGTTGAACTCGGCGATCGTCGAATGCTGGCGGCTCTGCCAGTTCACCCTCCGCAGCGCGAACGGCCACACGGTATACACGATATCGCCCGTCGTGCCCAGAAACGTCTCATGCACCACAAACTCTTCGTTGCCGTGCTCGTACAGGCACTCCATCCCGCTCCCGTCGCGGCGCACGCGGTGCATTCGCGGCGCGGGATCGCCTGCAAACTCGATCCACTCAGGCTCAAGTGGATGAAACTGCGGATGAATCACCGTCCCCGGAAAGCCGATGAACCGCCACTCCGATCCATCCGCCCTCCCCGCCACAATCCCCGACTCCCCGCCCCGCTTGATCGCCGCGGTCAGCCACCTCCCTCCATCTCCCAGCGAACACTCACCCAGCTGCGCCTCGCCGAAATCCGCCACGCAGCTCTCTTCCAGACTCCGCCGGTTCAGCCGCATGATCGCACCGCGCCGCACAAAGTAGATATGCTCCCCATCTGGCGCAATCGCCGGCGAGAACGGATGAATCCCCTCACCGCGCGTCAACTGCCTGATCTCGCCGCCGGGAAACTCCGTCACCTCAAATAACTGCGCCTGCCCCGTCCGGTACGAAATGAAAATCAGCGATTCGCCATCCGGCGTGAACGAGCTTTGCAGGAAATACGTCGCGTGATTGATGCACGGCTGGCTGGTCATCTGGTGCACCGTGGCGCCCGTTTCCAAGTCCCGGCGCACCGAGTGCTCCGAAGGAAGCATTCAGTTCGCCCTGGCCTTTTCAAAAATGAGTATGTGCTGCCGCGGCAGATCATGCAGCACGCGGCTCAGCCGGAACCCGCCCGACTCCAGCTCCTGCTTCACCATCGGGATGCTCATCTTATGCTCTTCACGAATCGGCACGTCCGGATCCTCTTTCCGGTATTCCAGCAGCACCAGCCTCCCTTCGGTCTTCAGCGCCCGCGCGATCCCCGCCAGCATCCGCTGCGGCTGCGAGAACTCATGATAGACGTCCACCATCAGCACCAGGTCCAGCTCCCCCTCCGGCAGCTTCGGGTCTGCGGCCGTGCCCAGAACCGTTTCGATATTGGCGACCCCGGCCGCCTTCATCCGCTGCCGCAATCGCTCCAGCATCCCAGGCTGGATGTCGTTGGCGTACACCTTGCCTTCCGCACCCACTCGCCGCGCCATCCGGATGCTGAAATAACCCACCCCGGCCCCTACATCGCCGATCTTCATCCCCGGCTTGATCCCGATCGCATCCAGCCCCTTCTCCGGCTGCTCTTCCTGTTCTCTTTCCGAGCGCTCCAGCCAGTCGGCGCCCCCCATCCCCATCACCGGCGCAATCTCACGGCCCGAAACCGGATGCTGCCCCTGCCACGCCGTCACCGGCACGGCCAGCACGAGTACCCAAATCGATTGCCTGAACCGCATGAACTGTATTCTAATGGTTCCGGATGCGTCGAATCGATCTTAGAAACTTGCTGCCCGGCATGTTCATCGCCGCGGTACTTCTTACAGCCGCTTGCGCGGGCCGCTCCGGACAGCCAAAACTCCACCAGATGGGTGAATCCGTCCAGCTCAACAACCTCATTTACACGGTGCAGGAAGTGGAATGGGTTACCGAGCTCGCCACCCACTCGGGCTCCAAAGTCCCCAGAGGCCGCTTCGCTGTCATTCGCGTCAACGTCAACAACACTTCCGGACAAACGATCTCCGTCCCACTGCTGGCTCTGGAGTCAGAAGGCGGCGACTCCTTCCCCGAGTTGACTCAGATCGATGGTTCCAGTGATTGGCTGGGCTTGCTCCGGATGCTCGACCCGGGGGAAAGCATCCAAGGGAACATCGTTTTTGACGTATCCCCAGGCACCTACCGCCTGCGTCTGGGCAGCGGCGGCGATCCTGCCACCGAAACCTCGGCTCTCGTGCAGATTCCGCTAGAATTGCCCAAGTCCAATCCGAAACCGGAACTGCCCACGTTGCCGAGCCAGCAGTAGATTCCCTATGCGCGCCTCTCCGGCGGTTCTCCTGATGCTTCCGCTGGCCATCTCCGCGCAGACACCCGCCAAGATTTCCGTTGCCGACACCGCCCTCCATCAGTTCGAAGACGGCCCTCCGCTCGGCGCCAACCATTACTTCGTCACCGGAGAAATGCTGTTTGCCAGCGCACTCTTTTCCGGCTACGCGAAAACCCAGACCGATCCCGCCAGAATCCGCCTCCGCTATCAATTCGACGCCCTGGACCCAGAAGGCGTCAAGATCGTCGAAACCCACCACGGCGCCGTCGACACGGAGCTGGCCCCTCAGGATAAGGAATGGCAGCCCAAGGTCCGTCACTCCTTCGCCATCCCTCCGCTCGCCGACCCCGGCACTTACAAACTCGTCTTTACCGTCGAGGACAACTTAGCCAAGACTTCCGCCTCCAAGGAGGTCCCCTTCCAGGTTCGCGGCCACTTCGTCGAACCCAGCGGCACACTCACCGTCCGCAATTTCCGTTTCCTTCGCACCGAGCAGGACACCAACCCCGTCACCTCCGCCGCCTACCGCCCCGGCGACCCCATATGGGCCCGCTTCGACATCACCGGCTACCAGTTCGCCGAGAAGAATCGATACTCCGTCAGCTACGGCCTCGAAGTCCTCCGCGCCGGCGGCGAATCCATGTACGCCGAGCCTACCGCCGCCGAAAAGACCGAGGAGACCTTCTACCGCAACCGCTACATGCCCGGCGTCCTCAATCTCAACCCCACCGCCGACATCGCCCGCGGCGATTACACCATCGTCCTCAAAGTCCAGGACCTCCTCGGCAACCAGACCTGCCAGTCCCGCCACGTCTTCCACATCGAATAACCCCCTGCGCTGAGAAAATAGCCCCTCCCCTCCCACCAACTTCATGTGGATATCTCTCTCTCCAGGGAATGTAACCGGCTGAACCTCGTTCAGGTCGCCAAATACCTTGGCGAATCCCCGGAAACCCTCCTCGGCCACTACGATCAGCTGCTCTCGCAAACTGCCTTCGTCGCCCGGCTCAACCAGCAGATGGCCCGCGCCCGTGATCAGCTTCGGTTCGATAAAGGCATCTTCGGAAAGGCAGCGGTGGATTCGGTCGACTGGTTCGCTTTCGAACGCATCCTTCTCTATGTCCTGGTACGGACACTCAAACCCACGCGCATCCTCGAAACTGGCGTCTATTACGGCGGCAACACCGTCTTCCTCCTCAAGGGCCTCGAGGACAATGGCTCCGGCTCCCTCATCTCCATCGACCTGCCCGATTCCAAGATCAAGTCCGTGCGCCATCCCGGCGTTGGCGAGACCGAACTCTACCCCTCGCACATCCGCCCCGGCTTCCTCGTCCCCGATGATCTCGCCAAACGCTGGCAGCTCATGGAAGGTAGCAGCCTCGAGGAGATCCCCAAGCTCACTGGCGCGTTCGACTTCTACGTTCACGACAGCGAGCATTCCTTCGACTTCCTGCAACGCGAATTGGAGATGACACTGCCGAAACTCAGCCACCTCGCCACCCTGCTGGTGGACGACATCGACTGGTCCAACGCCTTCTTCGCCTTCTGCGTCGCCAACCAGTTCGTTCCCCTGCTGCTCACCGATAACGGCAAGGACGGCCTCCGTGTCCGCACCGGACTCGTCCGCCGCGCCCATCCCGCCAACTCCAACGCCGCCTTCGTCGGTCAGCGCGACTGTAGCGCAGCGCCCGCCCCAGCCTGAGCCGGCTGCATCTCAAAAAGATCCGCGAACTGCCGGCTGTACCAGCGCGCGTCATAAAACCGCGGCCCCGCCGCCATCCGTTCCCGAATCGTCGCTTCCAACCCCCGCCGCCTCTCCGTGTCGCCCGCCAGTTTCACGGCCAGCCGCACATACTCATCCCGCGACCCGGCCACCAGTTCCGGCAGCTCCAGGCACCGCATCAAGCTCTCCCCCATCATCGACCGGAACGAGTTGCCCGCCCGCACCACCGCCGGCAGCCCGCACTCCAGCGCGTCCATCAGCGAGTTCAGCCCGGCGAACGGAAACGAATCCAGGTAAACGTCACCTTGCATCATCGCCTGACGCAAACGGTCCACCGTGTCGAACGTATCGGCCAGTTCGATCCGACCCGGGTCCACATCCAACTCCCGCGCCTCTTCCGCGAACGCCGCCAACAGCTTCGCCTTCTCATAGCGGTCCGACCATGCCGGCCCGAACGGCATCAGCCGCAGCCGCGACCCGCTGGTCCGCGACAGGATCTCCAGCCACGTCCGCCGCACCTCCGGCATCATCTTGTAGAAGTTCGCCGTCGACACGAAGGTCACCGGCCCTCCCCCGCGCGCAACCGGCGCTGGTGCCGCCTGATCTCCCGCCACCCGCGCCCGCACATGGGCCGGACCATCAGCCAAGTACAGCCTCTCCCGATAGTGTTCCTGCGCCGCCCCCGGCTCGCACAGCCTCCCCGACAGATAGAAGTCCACCGACCGCAGCCCCGTCGTCACGCAGCACGGGTTCAGCGCCACCTGGCACGGAGCCAGCTTGTGGGCCGCGATCAGGAACAGCTCGTTCGTCACCGCCGTGATATTGCTGCCGATCAGCAGGTAATCCAACCCTGCCGAACGAATCATCTGCACCTTCTCCTTCAGCGATCCGGTCAGGTGCACCAGCCGGTCCGCCAGGCTTCGGAAGTGCATCTCACCCTTTGACGCTCCCGCCTGAAATGGATACAGCGACAGCACAATCACCTCGTACCGGCTGCGGTCCAGATGCTCCACCGCCGGCATCGTCGTGTAGGCATCGGTATGACTCGCCAGCGTTGTCATCAACACCCCCACCCGCTGCCGCGTGCGCGCTGTCTGGCTGGGGAACCGGCAATCCAGAGCGTGCCCCGTTGACCTCAGCAGAATCTCCGTTAAGTTCCCCCGCGCTTCCATGTACGGCCGCAGGTTCTCCTCGGTTTGAAACACCGGTATCAGGTTCAGCGCCTGCAAATAGCGGTTCAGCGCCAGAAGGAACGGACCCGACTGCCGCGGCCCGTTCAGCGCCACATCGGCCCCGGACATCGCCGACAGGTCCATCAGCGTTTGCATCTGAAATTCGACAAACTCCTCGTGCTCGGCCGCTGTGAAGAAGAACTCCTTTGTCGCCGCCGCGCTCCGCAACGCCACCGTCAACTCCTGGCCGTTGTAGCTCGCAAGCGGCAACCGCCGGAACCGGTCCGCCACGTGGCCGTCTAGTGTCGCCGCCACCACCCCTCTCATTCCCGTTTCGATCAGCGGGCGGCCATTGGTCCCCGAGCCCAGTTTCCACAGGTCAAACCCGTCGAACACCTCCGCCAGCAGCGGCCCGCTTCCCTCTTCCTCGGCCGCTTCCCGCAGCGCCGCCGCCAGCTTCATCAAACCTCCGGCCTCCATCGTCTCCGGCACCAGCTTTTTCACCGCATCGGTGAAATCCAGCTTTTCCGGCACGTTGATTTTCGTCCGCACGTATTTCCCATACAGCCGCCAGGCGAGCTCCACTCGCCGCGCCGCGCCCAAACCCTCATACTGGCGTCCCATCGCCGCCACGTGCAGGAAGTGCCGCACCGCCGTCGTCAGATGCGGATTCTCCCCTTGCAGCTTCTTTGCCCCCACCACCTCCGCGTGACGCTGCGGACGCCGCCACTGGTCCCGCCGGTGCACCGTCCAATGCGGTAGCACGGCCAGCGGCGTGCGCCACACGATGTCGCCCATCAGGATCCAATCCCATCCATGCACATCCAGAAACTCCAGCCCCTTCACCGACTCCACACGGCATAGACTGTACAGTTCGCTGTTATCGGTCAGAAACTCGATGTATTGTGTTAGCCGGTCCTCAGCCTTGACCGCGATCTGCCCGCGCGGTACCGTCCAGATTGCCGGATCCGATGGATTGTCGGTGCGGTACACCGACACTCCCGTCACCGCGCCGCACCCCGGCTCCGCGTCCAAGTACTCCACCGTGCCCGCCAGGAAATCCGGGCTCAGGTGATCGTCGTCCCCCAGCCACATGAAGTACGGCGTTCCGGTCTGCTCCATCGCCCACTGCCAGTTGATCTGACCGGGTATCCGCGCCTCATGCCGGTGATGAAAAAACCGCGAATCTCGCCGGCAATACTCCTCGCACAACTCCGCCGTCCGGTCCGTCGATGCGTTGTTGGAGACGACTACCCGGAAATCCTCATACGTCTGCGCTTGCAGGGAATCCAGCGCTCTGGCCAATGTTGCGCTGCCGTTCAACGTGGGCAGGCCTATCGTCACTCGCGGTTTCTGGGACATGCCGTTCTACATACTCCTCTTCAGAGATGGTGACGGCCGCCCTCGATTCCTCTCCCTATTGCCTCCGCCGAAGTTGTTGATCGGTAAACTCTAATAGCGCTTTCGTCGCCGGATCTCCCGCCAGCCCGAGGTCCCGGTCCAGCTTCACGTGGTCGCTCTCCTCCGCCCCAAACAACCGCGCCGCAACCCCCGCCTGATCCAGCGCCGCCCACAACCGGTAGGCCTGCGCGCTGGTATCGGTGTGATCGGCCACGTGCAAAATCAAAAACGGCGCGATCCCACGATTCCGAGCAACATGGCTCACCGCGGAATACTCCCGCTGTTCCTCGAGATTTCCGAACTTCTCCGGATGCCCCATCTTCGGCGGCGGCTGCTTCAAGCTCAGCCTCCGCGCCGTCGCCGTCGCCACCTGTAGCGGCACGTCGTAGGTGTCTCCATCCACCGGAACGCAGCCCTTGATTACCGAACGCGGTACCCCCTCCGCCTCGATATACCGGCTGTCTGTACATAGCAGCGCCGCCAGCTGCGCCCCCGCCGAATGCCCCATCAGAAAAATCCGCCGCGGATCGCCCCGGTGCCGCGAAATGTTCCCCTGCACCCAGCCCACCGCCTTCGCTACATCCCGCACGATCTCCCCCATCCTCACCTGCGGCACAAACCGGTAATTCACAGCAACAAACACAAACCCCTTCTCCGTAAACGCCGCCGGCTTGTGGTTCATTTCATCCTTGCTGCCCCGCATCCAACCGCCGCCGTGCACCCACACCACTACCGGCAGATTCGAGCCCGCCTCGGGCTTATACACATCCAACAGCTGCCGCTCGTTCTTCGGTTCGGCGTAGGGAATGTTGCGCTCCACCTGCCCCAACGCGGGCAGTAGAAAAACGCACGCAACTGCAATCTTGCCCTTCATGCCCAATCAGATCTTGACGTAGATCCGCCTCTTATAGAGCCAGTAGCACAGGTACCACATCGGCAGGAACACCGTGCACGCCTGCGCCACCGGACCCCACTTGCCCAACACCGCGTACTTCAGCGTGAACACCCCTACCGCACGGTCCGTCCAGCCCGTCAGCACCATGTGCAGGCAGTAGATGAACATCGAATTCATCCCCACAACCACCAGCGGCCACGTCACCCGCTTCCACCCGCGAACCTCCACCATCCAATACAGCGCCAGCAGAATCAGCACCACCCACCCGCACGCCGCAATCGTGTACGAGGTTGTGTGGATCCGCTTGATGATCGGCAGGAACAGCCCCATCCCGTGTCCCACCGCCAGCGACGCCACCCCACCCACCGCCAGCCACTGCATCCGCTTTCTATGCGTCCAGTCCGTCATCATCAGATACCCGCACCAGACTCCCGCCAGCGTCACCACGATGCTCGGAATAAAGTTGATCGTCGCCCAGTGCCCCGGATTGCTCGCCCCGAACACAAACTGATCCACCCGCTCCCCGATGTTGTCACCCATCGAATAGGGTCCGCGCGCGCCGGGCCACGCCATGAACAACGCCGTATATCCAGCCAGGATCAGCCCCGCGCAAACCGCCTGCGTCTTCACGCTCAGCTTCATCAGCCAATAGCAAATGAAATAGGCCAACGCGATCTGCGCCAGCACATTGATCAACTGAAACCGAAGCTTCCCTGCCGAAATCGAGATCAACAGATTGCTGAGCACGATCAGCATGAAGGACCGGTACGCCACATGCTTCCACACCGCGCCTTGCCCCTCGCGCAGCCGCCGCACCGCAAAGGCGAACGGCATCGCCAGCCCCACCATGAACATGAACGCCGGCTGGATCAGGTCCCAAAACGTCATCCCCTCCCACCGCACATGTTCAAACTGCCACCCCAGCCAGCCCCAATCCGGATCGTCCTTCAGCTTCGCCAGCCCGAACCCCTGCGCCGCCAGCACCGTCATGATGAACCCGCGGAACGCATCCAGCGAAATCAGCCTCTCCGGAATAGCCGGCCGCCCCCTCTGCCCCGTATCCGCTGGAGGGCTAATGTCGATCTGATCGCGTACCAGAGTTGCCATGGCAGTTGGCTCAAATTCTATCACCCGCTGCTACCGGAGAAAGGCGACGCCCGCTGGCTCGACCAGCAGGGCAGCTTCATGGCAACCGTTCCCGCCGGCGAGGTTTTCCGCCTGCTCGACGGCGCTCTCGCCTGGCGCCAGCACGACGGCGGCCACACCGACGCTCCCAACGGGAAGTACTTCATCCCCTGGGCCTCCCGCCAGCTCAACTACCGGCCAGAGCCGCCGCCACCCATCTCCGCCGACACCGCCGCCCCGCGCCTGGACGCCAACTCCATCGTCGCCCACGGCCAGCTCCTCGAAAAAGCCAAAACCGGCCGCACCCACCTCTACTTCCTCGGCGACCCCAGCGCCCGCCGTCCCTGCTCAAGGATCAAACTGAGCTAGAAGGCGAGCATCTCCATGTGGGATGCCCTGGTGGTTGCCCGGCACGCCGCTCGTGCGCTTGGAACACTCGGCCAACGAACTCTTCTAAGTTAAATTTACTAAGTTAAATTTACTTGCGCGGAATCCCGCGGATGGATTATGCTTCTGCCATCTCACCTTGGTGTGAGTTAGGAAGGCTACCATGTCCACTGCCAGCCGCGTGCTTCAGATCGCGCTCGCCGCCGTCATTTTCACTTCCGCGTTGTTCGCCCAGGGCGAACGCGCCACCGTTACCGGAGCCGTCACCGATTCGACCGGCGCCATCATCGTTGGAGCCCAGGTTTCCATCCGGAACACCTCCACCAACGTCATCCTCAAAACCACCACCAACGCCGCCGGCGTCTACTACCTCCCCTCGCTCAACCCCGGCCCCTACGAACTCCGCATCGAACAAACCGGCTTCCGCCCCTCCGTCGTCAGCGACATCCGCCTCACCACCGGCCTCACCGCGACCTTCGACCTCATGCTCGAAATCGGCTCCGTCGCCGAGGCCGTCGAAGTCCGCGCCAACGCCGTACAACTCGAAGCCCAAACCACCGCCATCGGCAAGGCCATCCCTCCCTCCACCATCCAGGGCCTCCCGCTCGTCGGCCGCAACGTCCTCCAACTCGTCTCGCTCCTCCCCGGCGTCACACCCGTCGGCGGCGACACCAACGGCGAAGCGACCAACGCCAAAATGAGCGGCGGCTTCGCCCGCGATAACGGCATCCTCACCGACGGCGGCGAAAGCCGCGCCACCGTCAACTCCAAATCCGCCTTCACCATCCCCATGGAGGCCGTCGCCGAATACCGCGTCGATACCGCCACCTACGGCGCCGAATTCGGGCGCGCCGCCGGCGGCGTCGTCAACCTCGTCACCAAGGGCGGCACCAACGAATTCCACGGATCCCTCTACGAGTACCTCCGCAACAACATCTTGGACTCCAACAGTTGGACCAATAACCGCAACAACGTCCGCCGCGGCATTTTCCGCCGCCATGAGTTCGGCGGCTCCATCGGCGGCCCCATCGTCCGCAACAAGACCTTCTTCTTCGTCAACTACGAACTCCTCCGCCAGAGCGGCCCCATCCAGTCGGTCGGCACCGTCCCCACCGCCCTCCAGCGCCAGGGCGATTTCAACGGCACCCTCGACCCCCAAAGCCGCCAGATCCTCGTCTATGACCCCACCACCACCCGCGCGAATCCGAACGCCGCCGGCCAGTTCCTCCGCGACGCCTTCCCCGGCAACCGCATCCCCGCCAGCCGTTTCAACAACGTCTCCAACAACGTCCTCCGCTACTGGCCCGCTTCCAACCGCCCCGGAGAAGGTCCCGCCCAGTTCAATAACTTCTTCACACAAGGCGCCCGCGTCACCGAAAACGACATCTGGGTGACCCGCATCGATCACAACTTGAGCGACCGCCACCGCCTCTTCGGCCGCTTCAACGGCCGCAAGAGCAACGCCTTCTCCCGCGGCCTCGACGACGGCGCCGTCGCCTTCGTTCCTCAAACCATCGCCACCGCCCCCGCCTACAGCGCCCTGATCAGCGAAACCTCGACGCTCTCGGCCAACCTGCTCACCGAACTCCGCTTCAGCTATACCCGTATAGCGAACCGCAGCCAATGGGACGGCAAAGGCTTCGACATCAACTCCCTCGGCCTGCCCGCCTCCGTCGTCGGCGCCATGGGCTACACTCCGTTCCCCAACATCAGCGTGTCCCAGTACACCGTCGGCACCGGACTTTCGGTCACCAGCGGCACCTCCGCCGAGGTCAGCGGCCTCAATGGCGCCAACAAGGTTCAGTCCCCGCAGGACACCTGGCATCTCCAGTTCCACACCACCTACCTCCGCAACCGCCACAAGCTGAAGTTCGGAACCGACCTCCAACTCCTCCGCCTCAACACCTTCGGCACCAACAGCCCCGCCGGAGCCTACTTCTTCGACCGCCTCTTCACCCAGGGACCCGACCCGCTCACCCGCACCACCATCGGCGGACACGGCTTGGCCAGCTTCCTCCTCGGCGTGCCCGTCTCCAACCGCCAGAGCTTCGACCCCGCCCTCACCCTCTACCGCAAGTTCTACGGCCTCTATATTCAGGACGACATCCAGCTCACCAAGAACCTCACCATGAACCTCGGCCTGCGCTACGAATACCAGCAGCCCTGGGCCGAAAAGTACGGACGCATCGGCTACTTCGACTTCAATAGCCCCGAACCCGTCACCGGCTCGATGGGCACTTATACCTTCCTCAAGCCCGGCCAGTTCCAGACCGACCCGCTCCGGAAGAACTTCGCCCCGCGCGTCGGCCTCGCCTACCGCCTCGGAGCCAAGACCGTCGTCCGCGTCAGCGGCGGTTTCTTCTACGCCGCCAGCGACACCATCAACGCCGGAACCTCCGATTGGGGCAACGGCCTGTTCACCCTCTTTGAAGGCAGCCTCGGACCGCCCAGCCCCTTCCCCAACACCCCGTCCCCGGGCGGCTCCTGGTCCAACCCCTTCGCCGCAGGACTCCCGCAGCCCGACCGCAACTCAACCTTCGCCGGACAAAACCTCCGCACCTACAATCGCTACCACCCGCTCCCGGTCGTTTCCAACTGGACGTTCAATGTCCAGCGTATGCTTTCGCCCACCATCATGGTCCAGGCCGGCTACGTCGGAAACCGTATCATGCGCATCGTTCAGAACCGCTTCTACAACCAGGTCGATCCCGTCCACATCGGCCTCGGCAGCCAGCTCCTCCAGCAGGTGCCCAACCCCTACTTCGGAAAAATCACCACCGGCAACCTCAGCTTCCAGACCGTTCAGTTGCGCCAGTTGCTCCGGCCCTACCCGAAGTACCTGCAAGTCCTCATCCCGCGCGACGGCTACGGCGACGGCCACTACCAAAGCGGCCAGTTCTCCATCGACAAGCAGTACAGCCAGGGCCTGACCCTCTCGGCCAGCTACACCATCTCCAAGACCATCGCCAACGTCTTCGAGTCCGACGCGAGCGAAGCGTTCCCCCACAACGCCCTCTACAACTCGCGCTTCAACAGGACCATCGAGCCAAACGACATTCCCCAGCGCCTCGTCCTCAGCTACCTCTACGACCTCCCGCTCGGCAAGGGAAAGAAATGGGTCTCCAACGGAATCGGCGCCAAAGTGATCGGCAACTGGCAGGTCACCGGCATCACCGTCATGCAGAGCGGCATCCCCATCCGCATCGCCGCGCCGGATAACACCAACATCCCCGAGTTCTCGCTCTCGGTCGGCCGCGGCAACCGCGTCGGCGATCCCGTGCTCCCCAGTTCGGAGCGGACCACCAGCCGCTACTTCAACACCGCCGCCTTCGCCCAGGCGCCCACGTTCACCCTCCCCACCGACTCGCTCCTCCAGCCGCAGTTGCGCAACTACGGACGCCGCAACTTCGACTTCGCCTTCATCCGCAACCAGCCGATCCGGGAGCGCTACAACCTCCAAATCCGCGCCGACATCACCAACTTCTTCAACACCCCGGCGAAGACCCTCGGCATCGGCGCCAGCGTCACCATCGGCACCCCCCAATTCGGCCAGGTGCTCACCGGCGGCGCTCCCCGCAACATCCAACTCGCCGCCCGCTTCACCTTCTAGGAGACTCACCATGCGATTCTCGAAACTCACTCGCCGCGAAATCGGAAAACTCGCCTTCGGAGCCGGAGCCGCCGCCTACCTCGAACGCGCCTCCGCCGTCGTCCACCAGGTCGCGCCCGGCATCAAACTCTGCGTCCAATCCTCGCCCCGCCCAAGCGAGGAGCAACTCCTCTTCCTGAAACAACTCGGCGCCGAATACGTCTCGGTCGGCTCCCCGGCCGACATGCGCACCGCCGAAGGCTTCGCCCAGATCAAGAACAGCTACCAGGACGCCGGCATCACCGTCTGGAACATCGGCAACAACAGCGTCCACAACATGCCCGAGGTCACCCTCAACCTCCCCGGCCGCGACGAAAAAGTCGAGGAGTACAAGCAGTACATCCGCAACCTCGGCAAAGCCAGCATCCATTACACCACCTATGCCCACATGGGCAACGGCATCTGGACCAGCTCCCGCGACGCCGTCTCCCGCCACGCCCCCGCGCGCGAGTTCGACGAGAACAGCCCCAACGCCCGCGGCTTCTGGGCCGGCAAGGAATTCAAGGGCCCCCTCTCCCACGGCCGCGTCTTCACCGAAAAGGAAATCTGGGACAACTACATCCACTTCATCAAGCAGGTCACCCCCGTCGCCGAGGAGAACGGCGTCCGCATCGGCATCCATCCCGACGACCCGCCCGTCCCCGTCCTCGCCGGCGTCCCCCGCTGCATCTTCGGCAACTTCGAAGGCTACAAGCGCGCCATGGAGATCGCCAACTCGCCCAACGTCGGCATCTGCCTCTGCTGCGGCACCTGGCTCGAAGGCGGTAAGAAACTCACCGGAAAAGATCCGGAGGAAATGATCCGCTACTTCGGCGCCAAGAAGATCTGGAAGATCCACTTCCGCAACGTGAGCGCCCCGCTCCCCCACTTCGTCGAAACGTTCATGGACAACGGCTACTACGACATGTGGAAAATCATGAAGGCCCTCCGCGACGTCAAATACGACGGCATCGTCATCCTCGACCACAGCCCGCGCATGGTCGGCGGCAACTACGTCCAAACCGCCTACGGCTTCGCCTATATGAAGGCGCTCCTCAATCGCGCCAACGCCGAGGCGAAGGGATAGCGAACGTTTCGTTTTTACGCTAAACTTTCCCCTACCCGGCGTACGGATCGCAACTTTCCGCCCAGCCGGCTCGTACACCTAACGTTACCTTTCGCCGCCGCACGCGTCCAATTCCGTGTTGAACGCGGCATCGGATACCATCCCGGCGGCCGGGGTACTCAGGAAAGGGACCTTGGCGGACGAAGCGGCACTCATCAGAGCGGCGCAAGCGGGCGACCAACTCGCCTTCGAGCAACTCGTCCACTCCTACGATCAAGCCGTCCTCCGCCTCGCCTTCAACCTCCTGCGCTCCCAGGAGGACGCCCGCGATATCTACCAGGAGGCCTTCCTCCGCGTCCATCGCAATCTCCACACCTTCCGCTTCGATTGCAGCTTCCACACCTGGCTCTACCGCATCGTCACCAACCTTTGCCTGGACCTCCTCCGCAAGCGCAAAGTCCGCAAAGAGGAACCGGCCTAAGCGCTGATAGAGTTGCTGATCGCTCACACCATAGCCCGGTATAGCGTTAGTCTTCCCCTCCTGGCAGAGCAGTTCACCCGGAGCACCCAAGGACTGCCGGGTACGACGCGCTTCCGCGCGGTGGCCGTCAATCCACAACCGCACTTCAGGCATGCAGGCCCCCGTCCTGAGGCATTGCCGGTGTTAGCATGGCGTTGATGACGCGTTTCGATTGTAGGGTGCTCCTCGCCGCTGTATGGCTTACGGCTGTCCCGCTCGCCGGGCAATCGGTTCCGGTCTTTCGCGACCTGTTCAACGGCAAAGACCTCACTGGCTGGGTGAACGTGAACACAGACGAAGACACCTGGTCTGTGAAGGACGGAATCCTGATCTGCAAAGGCCAGCCGATCGGCGTAATGCGCTCGGACAAGCAATATGAGAACTTCATCCTGCATATCGAATGGAAGCACATCGAAGCGGGCGGGAATTCCGGGGTTTTCGTTTGGAGTGACGCGAAGCCCGGCGAAAAGAATCGCCTGCCGAATGGTGTCGAAGTGCAGATGCTTGAACTGGATGCCATAACGGGCCGCAAAGGGCGCGATGGCCAGCCTCTGTCGCCCGGATATGTTCATGGCGACCTGTTTGGAGTCGGAGGAGTCGAGATCGTACCAGACAATCCACGGGGCGTTCGCAGCAGTTCGCTGGAGAACCGCGCGAAGGGACGCGGTGAGTGGAATACATACGACGTCGTGGCGATCGACGGTGTCATCAAACTGGCTGTTAACGGTAAATTCGTCAACGGTATCAGCAAGTCAACGCAGAAGAAGGGCTATTTGTGCCTGGAATCAGAAGGCAAGGAGATTCACTTCCGCAATATCAAGATCATGGAATTGCTGCCGGGAGTCACGTCGCCGGAACAGTCGGCGCCGTTGCTTGACTGAAGTTTGCGACTGCAGCTAATCCGTGTGCGACTTCCAGCTTGTTGGGGAGCCACGACACTATCCAGCCCGCCGTACGTTGCCGCCTCGGTCACCACGATCGAGAAACTGAAGCACTCGCTCTTCGTGCGATCCACCCGGCCCACGTTCTCCCCTCCCACCTCGCCACCGTCCCCTGATCCACACTAATTGCTGACGCTTCAGGAACGGGGCCGACATCGCAACGACGATGAGGACCGCCCCAAGCGAACTCCGCTGGGTAGCCCAAACTTCCTCTGGCCTAGGCTAGGCTAGCGGGTTAGCTCCGGGTAGTTCGAGCGGAGTTCGGACTCGATTAGCTCCTTGAACTCCCGGGCGCCGAAGGGTTCAAGGGGCTTGCCGTTGACGAAGAGGCCCGGCGTCTTGCGCACGTCCAGCGTCCGCGCGTCTGTCAGGTCCTGCTGGATGATGCGGTTCATCTCGGGATCGTTCACCTCGGCCCGGATGGCGGCGACATCGAGGCCCGCGCGCGCCAGGAGCGGCCAGACCCGGTCCACCATGACCTGATGGTGCTGCGTCCACTGCTCCTGCGAAGCGTACAGGACATCGAGCGTCTCCCAGAACTTGTCGCGTTTTTTTGCGGCCAGGAGGATCCTGACCGCGTCAGAGGAACCCTCGTGAAAGGGCGCGTAGCGGATAACCAGCCGGATCTTCCCGGGGTATGCGGCCATCGCCTGCTTCACGAAATCCGAGAAGACCGCACAGGTCTCGCAGGCGGGGTCGGTGAACTTCACAATGTACACCTTGGCGCCGGCGTCGCCGAGCATCGGGGAATGGTCCCGGATGAACGTCGAGGCGCTCTCTTGCGCCATGAAGCCGAGCTTCTCAGCCCGCTGGCTCTTGTATAGAGAACTTGCGATCACGAATCCGGCGACCAGCACAATAGCCGAAATCCCGAACACCATCTTACGATTCATTAGTCGTTTCTCCGCTTTACGATGATCAATAAGGCCGTCATAGACGAGAGCGCCAGCAAGGAAAGCATCGGGATGGAGACGAAGCCGAAAAGTTCAAAGTAATTCTCCGTGCAGGAGACACCCTGGGCGCAGGGCTGGATGCTCTCGGGGATAAGGCCGGCGTACAGGAGGTTATGGTAGATCGCCGTCAGCAGGCCGGCGACGGTGAGCGGCAGCGCGAACTTCGCCGCCTTGGCGTCCAAGGGAAAGAGGCCCATCGGGAGGATGAGGACCAGAGGGAAGAGCGCGATGCGCTGGTACCAGCATAGGACGCAGGGCGCAAAGCCCATCACGTGGCTGAAGAAGAGGCTGCCGAGCGCGGATCCGCTGGCGATCAGCCAACAGGCGAATAAGAGGTTCCAGTCTCGCTCGGCCTTCGTCTGCGTGGGCATGGCCAGATTTTCTCAAATTTCATGCAATCGATGGACCAGAAGCGCGGATCGTGCTCACACCGCGCGAGTGTTCCCTGATCCACTTCGTTCTCCACTGGTGGTCAGCGATTACGCTCTAGTGCGGGAGGGATGCAAACTAACCAGAAGGCGAGCATCTCCATGTGGGATGCCCTGGTGGTCGCTGCGGCGCGCTGCTGCGGAGCCGCCCGCATCTATACCGAGGATCTGGATGCCGGCCAGCAATTGCTGGGGGTCGAGATTGTGAATCCGTTCCGGCGAGCGAACGCCAGAAACACACTGAGAGAATCCGCCCGCGCCGCAACACTCCTATTATTGGCCCTCTTCCGCACCCATTCCGCCGCCATCTTCGGCATCGACGCTCACCCCGTCGAAGTCGAAGTGGACATGTATGCCGGCGGCTCCGCCCGCGACTTCGTCACCGTCGGCATGCCCGACACCACCGTCAAGGAAAGCCGCGAGCGTATCAAGAGCGCCCTCATCAACTCCGGCTACGGCTACCCCAACAAATCGGTCACCATCAACCTCGCCCCCGCCAATCTGCGCAAGGAGGGCGCCGGCTTCGACCTCCCCATGGCTCTCGGCATCCTCGGCGCCATGGGCGTGCTCAACGGAGCCGAGCGCCACCTGGTTGCCGGTGAGCTGTCTCTCGATGGCAGCGTCCGCGGCGTGCGCGGAGTCCTCTCCATCGCCGTCTGCGCCCGCAAGCAGGGCATCCGCAACCTGATCGTCCCCGAGGAGAATGCCGCCGAGGCGGCCGTGGTGGAAGGCATCCGCGTCTTCGGCATGCGCCACCTCGCCGACGCCGTCCAACTCCTCAAAGGCGAGAAGGAGTTCACCTCCACCGAACCCACTGCTTTGCCGCAAGCTCCCGCCGAGGCCGACACGCTCGACTTCTCCGACGTCCGCGGCCAGACCACCGCCAAGCGCGCCCTCGAAGTCGCCGCCGCCGGGGGCCATAACGTGCTCATGATCGGCCCGCCAGGCTCCGGCAAAACCATGCTCGCACGCCGCCTGGCAGCCATCCTCCCCCAGTTCACTTTCGAAGAGGCGCTCGAAGCAACCAAGATCCACAGCGTCGCCGGCATCCTGCCCAAGAACGCCGGCCTACTCCGCCACCGCCCTTTCCGCTCGCCTCATCACACCATCTCCGACGCCGGCTTGATCGGCGGCGGCAGCGGCATGCCCAAGCCCGGCGAGATCAGCCTCTCCCACCGCGGCGTCCTGTTCCTGGACGAGCTCACTGAGTTCCCGCGCAACGTGCTCGAACTGCTCCGCCAGCCGCTGGAAGAAAAGTCCGTCACCATCGCGCGAGCCGCCATGACTCTCTCCTTCCCCGCCAACTTCATGCTCGTCGCCGCGATGAATCCCTGTCCGTGCGGCTTCTTCGGCGACACCACGCGTGAGTGCCGCTGCACCGGAGCCATCATTCAGCGCTACCTCAGCAAGGTCTCCGGCCCGCTGCTGGACCGCATCGACCTGCACATCGAAGTCCCCGCCGTGAACTACCAGGAACTGCGCAGCGCCGGCGACGGCGTCAGCTCCGCCCAAATCCGCGAACGCGTCGAATCGGCCCGCCGCCAACAGTCCCGCCGCGGCTTCTACAATGCCGAGATCCCCCACAACCAGCTCCGCAAGCTCTGCGCGTTGGACTCGGCCGGCGAGCGCACGCTCGAGCTGGCCGTCCGCCGCATGTCGCTTTCCGCCCGCGCCCACGACCGCATCCTCAAAGTCGCCCGCACGGTCGCCGACCTGGCATCGAGTGACCGCGTCGAAGCCAAGCATCTTGCCGAAGCCGTTCAGTACCGCAGCCTCGACCGCAGCTACTGGAGCTGACTGTCACCCCAGGTTCTTGCCGCGAACTCCCGCTGCGAACTAGAGTGGATAGTTGTGAGATTCGGCCCTCTGCTCTTGCTGCTCTGCCGGTTGTCGTTTGGGCAGGGCGTGATCACGACCGCCGCGGGAACGGATCCCTATATCCCTCCCGTATCCGGCATCAATGGCGAGGATGTCCGGTTCGACGCATCCGGGAACGTGCAACTGGCGGCGGATGGCCAGGGCAACGTCTACTTGTCCAGCCCGACCCTTTGCCAGGTGATCCGCCTCACGCCGTCCGGCCGCGCCGACACGGTCGCCGGCAACGGTATCTGCGGCACAGCCGGCACGGAGATCGCAGCCGTGGAGAGCCAGGCGGAGAAGGCCCTGCGGACAATCACCTTTCATCACACTTCCTATGGCATAGCCCAGGTCCGCGCCCGGCTGGGCGACGCGCCCCGAGCCCTCCGCTGGTTGCAAATCACCGTCGATACCGGATGGCCGAGTTACCTCATGATGGCTCGCGACCGCATGCTCGACCCTGTTCGTAACGACCCCTCCGTCGCCAGGTTCCTCGCCGCCCTGAAGCAGACCTGGGAGAACGACGCCCGCGAGTTTGGTGAAGGGGACAAGTGAAGACTACCGCGCCGGCAGCGCCCGGATGCCCGATGTGTTCCGCAACTCCGCGTCGAAGGTGGCGACGAACCCGCCGGCAAGCTTTCGTGCCGCGGCTACAATGGCCGCGTCCGCGAACCCCATCGCCGTCTCGCGCTGGTTGCGAAAGCACTCCCAACTCTCATCGAAGAAATCCGAGCATGGCAGGAAGTCAAGCTCCGTGGCGTTGAGCAATGCCTGTCCCACTTCGGATGCAGGCACAAGTCCCAACTTGGCGGTCAGTACGGTCATTACCTCCAGGAACACGTACTCCAGCAACAACCCGCGGCCGTACTTTCCCTCGACGAAATCGTCCAGGAACACCACTGCCCTGCGGTGATGGACATCCTTCTGGTTGTGGTAGGCAATGAGCAGGCTGGAATCAAGAACGATCATGCTCCATAAACGATCTTGTCCACTTCTTCACTGAGCCGCTCGCAACCTCCCGGATACGGCCGCGGCCGCAACTCGGCAAGGCTTCGCCGTTCCTCAACCGGCTCCGGCCTTCCAAGGTAGGCCCGGATCGCTTCGCTCATCAGTTGGCCTATGGGGACACCTCGAAGCGCAGCCCTCGCCTTCAGCGACCGATAGGCGGACTCATCCAGATTCCGGATGGTGGTGTCCATACGATCCTGATTGTAACACAACGCATCGTTGTCTACCGGGCCTATCGCCGCCACGCGGAATCACAGCACCACCATCGTCTCTGCCGGGCGCGAGCCGCACAAGAGGCAATGGACCCATCACCCGATGGTACAATCATCGCGAGGAAATCATGAATCGCACAATCCTGATCACATTGCTGGCCGCGGCGTCGCAGCTCTTCGCGCAAGGCGGTTGGATTCAGCTCTTCAACGGGAAGGATTTCACCGGCTGGAAAATCAGCGGCAACCAGGAGACTTTCCAGATTAAGGACGGCGCCATGGTCGCGCAAGGGCCAGTCGCGCACGCCTTCTATGACGGGCCGGTGCAAAACCACAACTTCAAGAACTTCGAACTGATGGTGGATGTCATGACCGCTCCCGGCTCCAACGGCGGCGTCTATTTCCACACCGAGTTTCAAGAGAAGGGCTTCCCGCGCAAGGGCTTCGAGGTGCAAGTGAACAACACGCAGCGCGACCCGGTTAAGAGCGGCAGCCTGTATCACGTGAAGGACATCGGCGCCGACGACATCAAGGACCTCGTCAAGGATAACGAGTGGTTCACCGAGCACATCATCGTGCAGGGCGTCACCGTCACGGTGAAGCTCAACGGCAAAGAGGTGGTCAAGTGGACCCAACCCGCGGACTGGAACGGCGGGCGCGAGGGCTCCGGACGCGTGCTCGGCAGCGGCACCATCGCATTTCAAGGGCACGATCCCAACAGCATCGTCCACTACAAGAACGTTCGCATCAAGCCGCTGCCCTAGTCCCCATGGTTCGTTTCCTGAGCTTTCTGTCATTGGTCTGCCTCGCCGGAGATCCGGCGAGCGCACAAACTCCGCCTCAGCAGCCGCCCGCGGCCGCCCCCGCCAAGCCGCGGCGTCCGCCGCCTCCCGCGCGCGACCCGAACACACCCGGCTACGTCAAGGCGAAGGAGTTGCCCGACGGCGCCATCCCTTCGCCCAAACAGGACGGCAACTTCATCATCGGCCCCACCTATAATCCCGCTCCGGAGATGTCGGTAAAGGAAAGCGTGCCGCAGGGCCAAGTCTTCGAGTTTACGATGGAGTCGGCAGATAGCAAGATCTACCCGGGCATCGCGCGCGAGCCTGGCACCTTCGCACAACCTGACCCGGCCGACCCCGGCAAGCTGATCGTCAACAGCCGCCCCGCGCCCTACACGCGCCGCGTCGCGGTCTATGTTCCCAAGCAGTACGTGCCCGGCACGGAGGCGCCTTTTATCGTCGGCGCCGATGGACCGGACAAGATGCTGTTCGCCGCGCTCGACAACCTCATCGCCGAGAAACGCGTGCCGGTGATGATCGCCATATCCATCGGCAACGGCAGCGGCGACGCGCAAGGCAGCCAGCGCGGACTGGAGTACGACACCATGTCCGGCCTCTACGCGCAGTTTGTCGAGACGGAAGTGCTGCCGCTAGTGGAGCAGAAATTCAACCTGAAGCTAACCAAGGATCCCGAGGGCCGCGCGACAATGGGCTGCAGCTCCGGAGGCTCGGCGGCCATGGCGATGGCCTGGTACCGCACCGATCTCTACCACCGCGTGCTCAGCTACTCAGGCACCTTCGTTTACCAGCAGTGGCCCTATAACCCCGAAACTCCGCACGGCGCCTGGGACTTCCACGAGACCCTGATCCCGAACAGTCCGAAGAAGCCGTTGCGCATCTGGATGCACGTCAGCGACAGGGACAACCTCATCACGCGCGACGACTATCACGACTGGGTGCTCGCCAATCAGAACATGGCCAAGGTCCTGGCGGCCAAGGGTTATCCCTACCAGTTTGTCTTCGCCAAAAACGCCGGACACTGCGACCGCGCCGTGAAGGCGCAGACTCTGCCCTTGGCTCTGGAATATGTATGGCAGGGCTACCGCAAGCGGGGCGAGTGAAGCCAACTATCGGGCTCCCTCAAGAGCCGAGCAAGTCCCAGCGGTTCCCTTCCAGGTCAACAAACACGGCAACTTTGCCGTAGGCCTCGACGCGAGGATCTGTGACAAAACGGACTCCGGCGTCGAGCATTCGCTGATACGCTGAGTCGAAGTCGTCGACGCGGAGGAAGAGCCCGACTCGCCCGGCGAACTGCCGCCCGATGAAAGCAGCCTGCTGTTCGCCATCGGCGCGGGCCAGCAGGATGCCAGTCCGGCCTCCCTTCGGCCTCACGACAACCCAGCGCTTACGGCGCCCATCATTTGTCAGCGACGGAGAGTCCTCGACCAACTCGAACTGAAGCGCGTCCACGAAAAACCGGATAGCGGGTTCGTAGTCGCGCACAACCAGTGCCACCAGATCAAGATTCGCCATATAGCTCTTAAGACTACTCTGGATCGGATCAGATAGAATCCGAGTTGGCGAGACGGCGTTCTACGGACTGATGGACATCACCTACCCCTTACTATCGATCATCTTCGTCGGCTTAGGGATCGTACTCATCTGGCTCATTCCGGTCCGGCAGGCGAAAGTAATCCAGGGGGAAGAGGGCTTAAAGCGGTTTGAGGCCGAGAACGAAGCGCGGCGCACCCTGGCCCAGGTTCTCGGCGGCCTGCTGGTGCTGATGAGTCTCTACTTCACTGCCAAAACACTCACCGTTTCCCAGGAGGGGCAGCTGACGGACCGCTTCGTCAAATCCCTTGATCTGCTGGGAAGAGACAATTCGGTGGAATCCCGCCTCGGTGGCGTGTATTCGCTGGAGCGCATCGCCAAGGATTCCGAAAGAGACCATATCCCGATCATGTCGATTCTGGCCGCCAGCGCGCAGGCCGCTTCCACTCCCCCGGAGGTTGAAGAAGCCCACCCCTACCTGCGCTCCATCCTGATTGTCATGACCCGGCGCAACCTGGCGCATGAAGACGACAAGACGCACTACTTTGACCTGCGTCGTGTGGCCGCTCCCAATATCTTTCTCCGTTATGCGAACTTCGTTCGCCTCAACTTCTACCATGGTTCACTGCAAGGTGCCGATCTTCGATACGCGCGGTTCGGTCTCTTCTATGGCGAGGGTCTCAATCTTCACAGCGCGGATCTGCGGCAAGCGCGATTCGGGGGGATGACCAATTTCAAGAATGCCGACTTCACGCAGGCGAATCTTACCGGGCTGACGGCGGAGCGGGCCTATTTCGAAGGCGCACACTTCACCGGTACGGTGTTTTCCAATGCAACGCTCACGAAATGCAACTTCAAGAATGCGGATCTAAGCGCCGCTGTCCTGGATAACGTCAGGCTGGAGGAGTCCTACTTCGATGGAACGAACCTTCGCGGACAGGACCTGCGCAAAGTCGGCCTCCGCGGCGCGAACCTGGTTCGGGCGATTCTTGATGGCGCGCGAATCACCAGGGCGCAATTGTCACAAGTCCAGCTGGATGAGGCAGGGAAGGCTCAGCTGGAAATCACGGAGCAGTGAGCTCGCGACACCGTCCTACCGGAACAGCATCGGTGTCAGCTCCGCCAGATACCGCCGCCAGACGCCCCAGCGGTGCGCTCCCTCGGTCTTGTGCAGGATATGACGAATGCCGTGCTTGTCGAGAATCGCGGCCAGTTGCTCCGCCCCGCGCATGGCGTTATCTTCCGTGCCACACGCGATCCATAGCAGACTGAGCTTCTTGTTCGTTCCCGCTTTGTCCGCCAGCACGGCCGCAGCGCGTTTCTCGAAGGCCTCGGAGGCAGCCGCGCCGCCTCCGCCGCCGACGCCGGCGCTGAAGACCGCGATCCAGCTGAAGGTATCAAGGTTGTTCAGGCCGATGTTGATGGACTGGCCGCCACCCATCGATAACCCAGCGATGGCGCGGTTTTTTGCGCCCGGCGCGGTCCGGTAGCGCTTCTCCACAGCCGGAATGATGTTGCGAATCACATCCTCCTCCATCAGCTCCGTGTTGCGCGCGCGGCCCGTACCGAGATCGTTGGGCGGCACGGTGTGGCCGAACGGCATCACCACCAGCATCGGACGGACCTTGCCATCGGCAATCAGGTTGTCGAGGATGAAATTGGCGCGGCCGAAAGCGCCCCATTCGGCCTCCGTGTCGCCGTTGCCGTGCAGCAGGTAGAGGACCGGATAGCGCGCCCAACCACTCTCATAGCCCGGCGGCGTATAGACGAAGAAGCGGCGTGTTGCGCCGATCGACGGTGAGGAGTACCACTGCGCCTGCACACTTCCGTGCGGCACGCCGCGGATCTCGTGCATCTTGCCGCCGGGCACCTCCAGCACGCTCACACCAGCACCGCGGGAACTCGATTTGATCCGGTTGTTAAAGGCGTCGAGCGACGTCATTCCGTCAATCGAGAAGGTGTAGGAGTAGATGTCGGCGGGAACAGGCCCCAGCGTGACGCTCCACAGGCCGGATTCATCCTTGGCCAGGTTCTCGGCCGCCGCCATCCATTCGCCGCGCACGGTAACCTCCGCGGCTTTCGGCGCGCGGACGCGAAAGGTCACGCGGCCGTCCGGATGGACTTCCGGAGAAACGGGAACGGGCGCCTGCGTCTGCGCGAAGGAAGCCGCCGCGATCATCAAAGACAGAATGAGAGTTTTCATGGTGCACCTGATTGCTACTCATCTTATGCCAGACCGCCGTGCTAGGATTGCTCGCTTGAGCGCCTGGGATCCGAACCTCTATCAAAAAAGCCACGCCTTTGTATGGGAGCTTGGCCGCGGTTTGCTGGATCTGCTCGGCCCGCGGCCAGGCGAACGGATTCTCGACCTCGGCTGCGGTACAGGGCAGCTCAGCGCCGAGATCGCCGCCGCCGAAGCCTACGTCGTGGGACTGGACTCCTCGGCGGATATGCTGGGGCGTGCCAGGAAGAGCTTTCCCACGCTGGATCTCGTTCAAGGTGATGCCACACGTTTCGCGTTTAACCGCCCTTTCGACGCCGTCTTTTCCAACGCCGTTCTACACTGGGTTCCCGATGCGGAAGCCGCCGCCCGGTGTATTGCCGGCGCACTGAGACCCGGCGGCCGTTTCATCGCCGAGTTCGGCGGCAAGGGCAACTGCGCGGCCTTCCTGGCAGGAGCGGAGGCCACCGCGGCAGCCACCGGATTGCGGTTCCGCAATCCCTGGTATTATCCCGATGCATCCGAATATGAACAGGTGCTGAGCCTCGCCGGTCTCCGTGTTGTCAACATCAGCCTGTTTGACCGCCTTACGCCGCTGGAAGGCGAGAGTGGAATGAGGGACTGGGTGCGCATGTTCGCCAAGGCGGTCGTGAATTGGCGGGATGAGGATGCGGAAGCGTTCCTCGCGAAGCTGGAAATCGCCGTGCGTCCGGCGCTCTACCGGGAGGGCAAATGGTGGATGGATTACCGCCGCCTGCGCGTCCATGCCGTCAGGCTTTGACGTTCTACTTGCTCTTCACGTCCGGCCGCGGATCAGGCACGAAGCCGTCCCGGTTCGGCATCCTCACCTTGCCCAGCGACTTGGCGTCCATCACGTCCTTTTCACCGATGATCCCGTTCAGGAACAATACGTAGGCCACCACCGCGTACACCTCGCGATGACTCAGCACGCCCGGCTGATTGAACGGCATCGCGCGATGAACATAATCCCAAACCACCGGCGCATGCGGCCAGAAACTTCCCACCGTTTTGCGTGGCTTCGGTGTCGCCAGCGTCCCCTGTCCTCCCACCAGCGCCGGGCCCACGTCGCCTTCCGCCTTTTCTCCATGACACTTCGCGCACTTCTGTGCGAAAAGCTCGCGTCCTTCCACCGCCGTTGCCGAGCCTTCCGGCAAGCCTGTCCCGTCCGGAGCGACGGTCGGCCCCAGCCCGCGGATCTCCTCGGCGCCGGGAACGCGGCCCACTCCATACCGGGAAGTCTGGGCGCACAAGCCGAGCGCGAACACCAGCGCAACGCTAAGCGTCCGCATTGGCCACGCTCCCATCCGCCGCCACCTTCCACAACTTGATCCCGTTGAAGTGGTACCCGGAATTCAGGCCGCGCGCCGCGATCAATTCCTCCTTGCCCGGCTGCACATAGCCGGTTTCGTCCACCGCCCGCGAGGCAATCACCGCCGGCTTGCCATCCCATTGCCATGCCAACCGGAACCTGGTGAACGCCTTCGGCAGCCGCGGCTCCTGCAAGACCGCCGCCTGCCAGCTACGGCCTCCGTCCAGGGTTACCTCCACGCGCTCAATCAAGCCCTGTCCCGACCACGCCAATCCCGTCAGCTCATAAAGCCCGCGCCCCGGCAGCCGCTGGCCTCCCGAGGGGAAGGTCACCACCGACTTTGCCTCCATCATTAGGGTGAAGATCCGCGCCTTCCCGTCCGGCATCAAATCGCTGTACTTGGAGGTTTCATCGCGCGTCATGTACGGCTGATCGGTCACTAGCAGCCTGCGCAGCCACTTCACCTGCAAGTTGCCCTCCCAGCCCGGCGTCAAGAGCCGCAACGGAAACCCTTGCGACGGGCGCAACGGCTCGCCGTTTTGCCCGTAGGCGAGCAGCGCCTCACCCAGCGCTGCCTCAACTGGCACGCTGCGCTGCATCCGGCACGCATCGGCCCCTTCGGCGATCAGCCAGGCAGCGCCGGGCTTCAGCCCGCACTCCTCCAGCACCAGCCGCAAAGGAACGCCTGTCCATTCGCTACAGCTAGCCAGCCCGCAAGCCCGCTGCGCCGTCGGCCCCGTCAAAGCTCCCCACTCCCCTCCGCTGTTGCCGCCGCATTCGAGAAAGGCGATCCGCGATACCGACGGCATCCGCTGTATTTCCGCCATCGTCAAAACCAGCGGCCGTTCCACCATCCCGTGCACGGTTAGCCGGTGCTGCTCCGGATCGATCGTTGGCACTCCTGCATGATGACGCTCATAATGGAGCGCAGACGGCGTAATTATCCCCATCATGTCGGCCAATGGCGTCGCGCTCGAACCCGCCTCCGGCGTCTTCGACTGCCGCGTCGCCCTCTCCGCCTTCACGTAGACAGAGCGTTCCGTATAGCCGCTCAGCGGCTTGCCCAGCGTTCGGGCCTCCTCCGCGCGCCCCATCATCCCGCCTCCCATCGCCGCACCAAGCTGCAATAGCTGCCGTCGATTGGTCCTTTTCATTTGGGACGATTCTACTCCACTTGCCGGGATGCCGCGTTGGGGTTCATACTGCCACCCTTTGACTCACGCCCACGGCGTTCATATACTTCCTCTTTCACTGGTTACTCAGGGAGGCTGCCCATGTTTGTCCGCCATTGGATATCCGCGGTGCTCGTTGCCGCTGTATTTACCATCCCCGGCTCGGCACAAGAGGTTCGCGCCTCCATCGCCGGCACCGTTTCAGACGCCAGCGGCGCGCCCGTGGCGGGTGCGACGGTAACCGTCACCAACCTGGCGCAGAACGTCTCCACCAGCACACAGACTACCGATGCCGGAAGCTATCTGACGCCGTTTCTGGCGCCCGGCGCCTACCGCCTGACGGTGGAGCGCGCCGGATTCAAGAAGTTCGTGCGCGAGAACATCACGCTGCAAGCGCAGGACCGGCCGCGCATCGACGTGCGGCTGGAAGTGGGCGACCTTGCGCAAAGCGTTACGGTGACCGATTCGGTGTCGGCGCTGCAAACCGAGACTGCGTCGCGATCGCAGGTAATCGCCAACGAACTGATCGCCCATGTTCCGACGCAGGGGCGCAATCCGTTCCAGATCATGTGGGCCGCGCCGGGAGTGATCAAGACCGGCGACTGGCGCTACCTGCGGCCGTTCGACATCGGCGGCACGTCGGGCTTCTCGGTGAACGGCGGGCCCAATCGCGAGAACGAAGTGCTGCTGGACGGGATCTCGAACGTGCGCGGCAACCGCACTGTGATCCATGTCCCGACGATGGAGACGGTGCAGGAGTTCAAGGTGCTGACCAACAGTTACGATGCGCAGTACGGCCGTACCGGCGGCGGCGTTGTCTCCATCGTCACGCGCTCCGGCGGGAACCAGTTCCACGGCACACTGTATGAGTATTTCCAGGCGGAGGAGCTGAACGCAAATCAGAGCGAACTCAACCGCAACGGCACACCCAAGCCACCGAACAACATTAATACGTTCGGCTTCCAGGCCAGCGGCCCGGTCTACGCGCCGAAGGTATTTGACGGGCGCAACCGGCTGTTCTGGCTGCTGTCCTATGAAGGGATGCGTCAGCGCTCGGCCGATCCGGGCGTGGCGCGGTTTCCCCTGGATGAGTGGCGCACCGGCGACTTTTCCACATTGTTCAACGCGCAAGGCGCACAGGTGATCATTCACGATCCGCTCACGACGGCGGCCAATGGCAACCGCACGCCGTTTGCCGGCAATCGCATTCCGGCGGCGCGCATCCATCCCATCGCGCGTGAGGCGTTGAAGTTCTACCCATCGCCGAACTCGCCCGGGGAGGGTCCGGCGCGCCTCAACAACTACATCTTTCCTTCGCGCTGGGTGGCGGATATGGATGAATGGATCGGGCGCATGGACTGGGCCATCAACTCGAAGAACAATTTCTACTTCCGCTACGGCCAGAATCCCTTCTCTGAGTTCCGCGGCTTGGTTTGGGGTGGTTCTAATGCCGCCGAGCCGACAGGCAACGCACCGCTCATCCGCAACGGCCGCAACTGGACATTCGACTGGACCTCCACGCTTTCCCCGCGCATGACGTTCAACCTGCGCGCCGGGCTTTCACGTTGGGAGGAGACAACCGGTAACAGCTTCGGCGCCAACTTCGACCCCCGCACGCTTGGTTTCGACGCGGCGCTCGTCAGCCAGTTCACCCGGCTTCAGTTCCCCAACTTTACGCTGGGCAGCTACCAGGCAATCGGTTCCAACCGCCTGATGGCGATTGCCACCAATGACTCCTACACGGTGCAGCCGAACCTTAATTATGTGGTCGGGTCGCACTTTCTGAAGTTCGGCGCCGAGGGCCGCCGCTACAACGACAATACGAACAACCCGGGCCTTGCCAGTGGCACTTACGCCTTCGGCCGCAACTGGACACAGGCGCGGGCGCTTCAGGCCGACGCTACTTCGGGCGATGAGCTGGCCACGTTTCTGCTGGGCTTCCCGAGCAGCGCGTCAGTGGACCGCAACATCGATCCTGCATTTTCCAATTTCTACTATGTGCTGTTCGTGCAGGACGACTGGAAGCTGACGCCGAAGCTGACCCTCAACATGGGCCTGCGCTGGGACTACGAAGCGCCGCGGTTTGAACGGTTCGACCGCATGGTGCGCGGCTTCGATTTCAACGCCGCCAGTCCGCTGGCCTCGCGCGCGCCGTCGGCCGGATTGAAGGGCGCCGTGCTGTTTGCGAGCTCCGACGGCCAGCCACGCCGTTCCTTCGAACCGGATCGCAATAACTTCCAGCCACGCATCGGGGCGGCCTACCGGCTTTCCAGCAAGCTGGTGATCCGCGGAGGCTATGGGCTCTTCTACCTGGGCCAGAACGAGAACGGCTCCAACCAGGGTTTCAGCCAGCGCACCAACGCGGTGGTGAGCACGGACGGCAACCTGACGCCGGCCGTCAACCTGACGAATCCGTTCGCGAATCTTCCTGGAGGAAGGCTGCTTGCGGCGGTAGGCAATTCCCTCGGTGCTGCCAGTTTTCTCGGTGAGTCGCTGGGCGTGAATTTCCTCGACCGGCCGCTGCCGTATTCGCACCAGTACTCCTTCGACATTCAGCGCGAGCTGCCGGGCGATCTCTTGCTCGATGTCGGTTATGTGGGCAACACGCTGCGGCGGATGCCTGTCTCCACTGCGGTCAACGTGATCCCGGCCCATGAACTTGGGCGCCGCACGCCGGCGGGCGCGATCGACACTGCTTACTACACGACGCGCATCGCGAATCCGCTCGCCGGGCTGATCCCGAACAACGCCGGAAAGAACGCCGCGACCATTCCCCGCCAGGATCTGTTGATGCCTTACCCCCACTACGCCAATGTCGGGCTGAACAACATCCCGATAGGGCGGCAGCAGCATCATGGGCTGCTGGTGAAACTGAACCGGCGCTTCTCCGGCGGCCTGAGTTTCCTGGCCGGCTACTCGATCGGCAAAACACTGGAGCAGGTTTCGATGCTCAACGCGCAGGATTTCTCCCTCGGCAACCCGTATTCGACGCCGCTCGAGAAACGCTCCGCCAACCAGATCGATGTGCCGCAGAAGTTCGTCATCGCCGGAATCTGGGAGCTGCCGTTCGGCAAGGGCAAGCCTTATGGCGCAAGCTGGAGCGGGCCGCTGAACTTCGCACTCGGCGGCTGGCAAATCAACTACGACATCACCTATCAAAGCGGGTGGACGGTGGATTATCCCAATGCGGGCCAGGTTCGCGCGGGCAGCGCGAGGCTCGACTCTCCCACGCAGGGCCGCTACTTTGACACATCGCTGTGGGAAGACTCCTCGGGCCGCCGCGTTCCGCGCCAGGAGCCGTTCACGCTGCGCAACTTCCCGACGCGATTCGGCGACGTGCGCGTGCCAGGCTACCAGAACTGGGACGCCTCGGTGTCGAAATTCTTCCCGATCCGTGAACAGATCCGCGCCCAGTTCCGCTTTGAGATGGTCAACGCCTTCAACAAGCCCTGGTTCCCGCGCATGCAGGGTCAGGCGCTGGATGTGGCGAGTGCGAGCTTCGGCCAGCTCGACGCCGTGCAGCGCAACCTGCCCAGGTTCATCAAGCTGGTGATGCATCTCTACTGGTAGGTGGAATCAGGCACACGCGGCTTCCAGCGCAGCAGCCAGAGCTCCAGCCGATTGACGCCCGCGCCCACCGCCAGCACCACAGCCGCCAGCACGGCCATGCCGGCAAAGACTCCGGTAGTGTCGAAGACGCCTTCGGCTTGAGCGATCAAATAACCGACGCCGCGCGAGGCGCCGAGGTATTCGCCGACCACGACGGCGATCATGGCAAAGCCGATGCTGATATGCAGGGAGGAGAAGATCCAACTCAGGGCGCTCGGCAGCAGCACGTGGCGCGTCAGCTGCCTTTCGGAGGCTCCGAGCATGCGCGCGTTGTTGACCAGCACAGGGTCCACTTCGCGCACGCCTTGCCACGTATTGAAGAAGACGATGAAAAAGACGACGGTGACCCCCAGCGCCACCTTCGACCAGATGCCGAGGCCGAACCAGAGCAGGAAAATCGGCGCCAGCACGACGCGGGGCAGGGCGTTGGCGATGCGGATGTAGGGATCGAGCACGGCGGCCAGCCGCGGCATGCGCGCCAACGCGAAGCCCATCGCCACGCCCAGCGCGACGCCGATCAGGAATGCAAGCGCCGCTTCGGCAAGGGTCGTACCGAGGTGTGCCCAAATGCTGCCTGAGCGGAGCCACTCGCCCAGCCGCGCGCCAATGTCGCTGGGGCGGCTGAAGAAGAACTGGTCGAGCAGCCCGGCCCGGACTCCGCCTTCCCAGGCCCCCAGCGCGGCCACGCCCACCGCGAGCTGCCACACGCGAATCCAGTTACCTCCCGGCAAAGCTCTTCAGCACCTCCTCGCGCAGGTCGCCCCAGATCTTGCGGTATAACTCCTGGTACCGCGGGTCGAGCCGGATATCAACGAGGTTGCGCGGCCGCTCCAGGTCGACGCGGTGTTCGGCGATGATGCGGCTTTCCGGGCCCGCCGATAGCACCGCCACGACGTCGGCCAGCGCGATGGCCTCCTCCAGTTCATGCGTGATGAACAGGACGGTTTGTCCGGCGTTGCCCCACAGCTCCAGAACCTCCTGCTGCATGCGCATTCGGGTGTGAACGTCGAGGGCGGCGAACGGCTCATCCATCAGAACGATGTCTGGTGCGGTGATCCAGCATTGCGCCATCGCGGCGCGCTTGCGCATGCCGCCGCTCAGCTGGTAGGGGAAGCTGTTGCCGAAGCCATCCAGACCGACGCGCGTCAGCCAGCCATCGGCCTCGCGCAGCGCCACAGGCATCTCCTTGCCACGAAATACCAGGCCGAGCGCGACGTTTTCACGCACTGTCTTCCATGGCAGCAGCGCATCCTGCTGAAACATGTACGCGGCGCGGCGGTTAATGCCCTCAAGACGCTGGCCGAACACGCGGACTTCTCCCTGGCTGGGCGAAAGAAGACCGGCTGCGATGTTGAGCAGCGTGGATTTGCCGCAGCCGCTGGGCCCGACAACGGAGACAAAGGAACCAGCAGTGGCCTCAAGCCCGGCCTCCTTCAACGCGGTGAAAGAGCCGCCGAAGGTGTGTGTGATGCCGCGTAACTCGATCGCCGGCTGACTGGGGGACGCCACAGTAGATTCGCACGATTTTATCGCAGCTTGCTGGGGTTGGCTTACGATGAACGTAGATCGCGCAGGCGAGGGAGGCAGAATGTGAGCGCTTGGTGGAAGAGCTTCTTTGATGAGGATTACCTCAGATTGATGAGCCAGGCGCATAGCGAGGAGGTCAACACGGGACAGGCCTCCGATGTGTGGTCAATGCTTGATCTGGCGCCAGGATGCCGGTTACTGGATGCGCCGTGCGGGTGGGGCAGGCTGTCGCGTCCGCTGGCGGCAATGGGTGCCACGGTAGTTGGCGTCGATCAGTCCGAGACTCTGCTGGAAGCAGCCGAGGCGCAGCGCGGCGAACTACCCGAGTCGCGATTGCGATACCTCAAGCATGATCTGCGGGAACCGTTGCCGGAATCGGGTTTCGACGTGGCCTGCAACATCTTCACATCGCTCGGCTACGGGACCGAGGAGGATGATGCCGCCATTCTGCGAAACTTGCGCGGCGCGGTGCGACCGGGCGGGCGCGTCGTCGTGGAGACCAACCACAGGGATATGCTGTGCGCCTATCTTGCGCGTGGCGCGTCGTCATGCAGGCGGCTGCCGGACGGCACGCTCTTCACCGATGAGCCGGAGTTCGATGCCATCAGCGGCATCGTGCGCCTGCATTGGTATTGGTCCGGGCCCGGCTGGAGCGGAGAGAAGCATGCCGAGTGGCGCTGTTACACGCCGACGCAGCTGGTTGCGCAACTGGAGCGGGCCGGCCTGCGGCTGGCTGGGGCCTACCAGGGGCTTTCGAAGACTCCCTACAAGGCGGAGGGTCCGCAAGCAGGCGGCCGGCTGGCGCTGGTCGGAGTGCGTGATGATTAACGGATGGCGCACAGGTACAATCTCTATGTGCGCGCCCACTGGCTTTCGATTCCCTTGATATGTGGGATGCTGTTCTCCTGCGGCAGCAGCCGGCCTCCGGTGACGCTGCATGATCTGGCGCGCGACTACGTCTACACTTTCCTTTCGCTGCATCCCTCGATTGCCACCGCCGCAGGCTACCACACGCATCCGGGCCTGACGCTGGATGACAAGCTGGAGACCTTCAGCCAGTCCGAGCAGGACCGTCTGAGGGATTTCCTGGGCGACTACCGGCAGCGGTTCCGGCAGCTCGATGCCGAGGCGCTGGATCCACAGGAGCGGGCCGATTACGAGATGATCCAGGGCCACATGCGGCTGGTGCAGATTGAGCTCGACACGTTGCAGCCGCACCGGCGAAATCCGACGATGTACGTGGAGTTGGCGGGCAGCGCCATCCACAGCCTGTACACGCTGAATTTCGCACCGCTGGAGGAACGGTTTGACGCGATCATCGCGCGGCTGGGCAAGATTCCGGCGCTGGTGGAGCAGGCCAAGCGGAACCTTGCCACCTCACCGGAAATCTGGATTCAAGTGGCGCTGGATGAGAACGAAGGCAACCGTGTGATGCTGATGCAGGAGCTTCGGGAGGCTTGTCCGCCGTCGCGGCGTGTCGCCTACGATACGGCGGCGGGGATTGCCGTCACCTCGCTCCAGCAGCTGAACGCATATCTCGAGCAGGAGCTTTCCAAGCACCCGGATGACTGGCGTTTGGGGCGGGAGAAGTTCGACGCGAAGTTCGCGGCGGCTCTGGGCATTAACTCGACGCCGGCCGAGGTTCTGGCGGAAGCCGAATCACAGCTGCAGGCCGTGCGGAAGCGGATGTTTGAGATTGCACTTCCGATGCACCAGAAGTCGCGCCCGGGCTCGAAAGCGGAGTTGAACACAGTGGTAAGGGAGACGCTGAACGAGATCGCCAAGCGGCACGGGACGCGGGAATCTTACATGAGCGACGCGCAGCGGGATCTGGAGGAGGCGCGCGAGTTCGTACGCCGCAAGAACATCGTTCCGCTGCCCGAAAACGACAATCTGAAGATTATTCCTACGCCGGAATTCATGCGCGGCATCTATTCGGTGGGCGGCTTCAATCCTGCGCCGCCGCTGGAGCCGCAGCTGGGGGCTTTCTACTGGCTGACGCCGATACCGGAGGACTGGCCGCCGGCGCGCGTGGAATCGAAGCTGCGCGAATACAACTACTATGGCGTGAAACTGCTGACGATTCATGAGGCGATTCCCGGCCATTACCTCCAGTTTGAGTACGCCAATGCGATCCCGTCGAAGACGCGGCGGTTGTTGCGGTCGCTGTTTGGAAACAATCCCTACATTGAAGGCTGGGCTGTTTATGCCACCGAGACGATGCTGGACGAGGGCTTTCTGGACAACGATCCGCAGCTTAGGCTGACCTTCTTAAAACAGCAGCTGCGCATGATCTCGAACGCGATTCTCGACATCCGCCTGCACACGATGAACATGACCGATGAGCAGGCGATGGATCTGATGATCAACCAGACGTTCCAGGAAAAGGAAGAGGCGACCGGTAAACTCCGGCGGGCGAAGTTGAGTTCGACTCAGCTTTGCACCTACTTCACCGGTTGGCTGGAATGGCGCCGGCTGCGGGAATCGGTTCAGAAGACGCGCGGCGGCTCATTCAACCTGGCCGGGTTTCATCGGGAGGCGCTGGAGGCGGGCGCGGTGCCGATGCCGCAGCTTCAGCGTCTGCTCAGCGCGGCGAAGTAACAGCAAGCCGGGCGAGCGTCCAGAGAATCTTGAAGCCGGCGGCAAGGCTGGCTTTCCAGTTTCCGCTCACCTTGTTGACCCCGGCTTTCCGAAGCCCGTAACTGACCGGGATCTCCATCACACGAAGTCCCTTCTGGAGAGCCTTTACCTGCATCTCGACGGTCCAGCCGTAGTTGCGGTCCCTCATGGCGAGCCGCTTGAGGGCGTCGAGGCGGATGGCGCGGAACGGGCCGAGATCGGAGTAGCGGTGCCCGTAGATCCAGCGGATTAGTGTAGTGGCGATCAGGTTTCCGAAGTGCTGGTGAGGAAGCACGGCGCCCTTTTCCGCTTCTCCCAACACGCGGGAACCTAACACCATGTCGGCCCGTCCGTCTATTATGGGGGCGGCCAGCGCGGCCGCCTCCGCCGGATCTTCGCTCAGATCCGCTTGCATGAAGATCACAATATCCACACCCTCAGGCAGCGCATCGATGGCCTTGAGACAGGCGGCTCCGTACCCTTTTTCCGGCTCGCGGACGACGGTGGCGCCTGCCCTCCGGGCCGTCTCCGCGGTATCGTCGGTGGAGCCGTTGTCGGCGACGATGACGGCAGCGAACAAGTGCTTGGGGACAGCGGCCAGCGTCCGCGCGATGACGGGCGCCTCATTGAGAGCGGGGATAATGAGAGCGAGGCTTGATCTAGCCTGTTTTCGCATGCTATCTATCGGAGTTGACACCTGTGCCTGAAGACCGCACATCGTCCACGAAAACTCTCCTGATCGGCACCTTGGCCTGGATGCGCGACTTGCTCCTATCGGTGGTGCTGGCGATTCTCATCATTCTGTTCATCTATCAGCCGGTGAAGGTGGAGGGCACCTCGATGATGCCCGCTCTGCAAGACCAGGAGCGCATCTTCATTAACAAGTTTATCTACCGCTTCGGGATGGGTGAGATCAACCGCGGCGACACGGTGGTCTTCTGGTATCCGGGCGATCCCAGCAAATCCTATATCAAGCGCGCCATCGGGCTGCCCGGCGACACGGTGGAGATCCTCGACGGGGGGGTGATCCTCAACGGTCATGCGTTGAAGGAGGACTACGTTGTCTCCAACTTTCGCGACGGCCAAACCAGGGAGCCCGTGACCGTGCCGCCTGATCATTTCTACGTGCTGGGCGATCACCGCTCCAGTTCCAACGACAGCCGGTCGTGGGGCCCGGTCCACAGGCGGCACATCTATGGCAAGGCGGTGTTCGTGTACTGGCCGCCGGAGAAGATGGGGCTGCTCAGGTAGCCTGGCGCTATGGACGCCGCACCTCTGCTCACTCTCCTTGCGAGAACGCTTCAAGAGCACTCGCTGGAGGCGGTTCTGATTGGCAACGCCGCGGCGGCGCTGCATGGGGCGCCGGTCACGACGGTCGATTTCGATTTCTTTTTCCGCAAGACCCCTGCGAACATCCGCAAGTTGAAATGTGTCGCCGCCAGCCTGAACGCGATGATTCTTAGGCCATACTACCCGGCATCGGACCTGTTCCGGCTTGTTCGCGATGAGGATTCTCTGCAAGTGGATTTCATGGGGACGATTCACGGCGTCAAATCGATGGCGGCTCTGCGTAGCCGGTCTATTAAAATGGAGATAGGTGGAGTTTCGCTGCAGGTTGCATCGTTGGCGGATATCATCCGAAGCAAGCGAGCCGCCAACCGGCCTCGCGATAAGGCCGTGATCGAGATTCTGGAGAAAACGGCGGATGAAAAAAAAGGCAGCGGCTAGGAAGAAGAAGCTCGCGGCGCTGAAGCGCGAGTCCGACCGCGCGCTGCGCGAGCAGATCCGCCGGCTGCTGGCGCTGCCGATGAATCAGCGGACGCACTTTTTGCGGAAGAAGATCAGTTTCGCGGCTACCAGCCTTTGACAAGCGATGCCCACACGTTACCACTGGATGGCGGACACCAGCCCGGAGGCATTTGCCAGGCTTGTGGAACTGCAACGAAACCTGACGCCGGGCGAGAAGTTAGCCATGACGCTCGAGGGGGCGGCCGCGCTTTTGCGCGCAGACCGGGACCAGGTGAGAAGGCGGTTTCCCAACGCCGATGAGCAGGAGATCTTCCTCCGTGCCGCGGCGCTTCATCTTGATCGCGAGACGATGATCAAGGCCTATGGCTGGGACCCGGAGGCGCATGACCCACGTCCCCGTTGACGGATTCTCCCGGCTGTTGGAAGCGCTCGACAAGCTCGAGATTCCTTATGCGGTCGGCGGCTCAACAGCCAGCTCCGTGCATGGCATCGTGCGCTTCACGCGCGATGTCGATATCGTCGTCAAGATCCGCAAGCAGGATGTCGGAGACCTGGCAGGACTGCTGAGGGGCGAGTTTTATATTGACCCGATCCATGCAGGCGAGGCCATCGAACGGAACCGCTCATTCAACATCATTCACTTGGCGAGCAGCTATAAGTTTGATCTTTTTCCCCTGACAGCGGACCGGTTCGAACAGGCTCAATTTGGCAGGCGGAAACACGAAACCGTCACTATTTTCGGCGGCGAGGCCCTGGAATTCGCCGTCATCAGCGCCGAAGACGTAATCCTGAGCAAGCTGCGCTGGTATGCCATGGGTGGGCGCGTAAGCGAACAGCAGTGGAACGACGTACTTGGAGTCATCGCCTTGAACCGGATGGAACTGGACCTTCCCTACCTGCGGCACTGGGCGCAGTACCTCGGCGTAAGCCAGGATCTGGAAACCGCTCTGGAGGAGCGGCACCAGCCGCGCTAGCTACACCGAATAAGCGCGTCCGCGGTGCTGGCCGACCAGAATCTGGAAGATGCGGTGCGAGATCAACTCGTGAAGCGTAAGTAGTTCGCGGTTCGCCTCCACAATGCCTTCCACATCCTTCGGGTTTCCGCCGCCGCCGGCGCGCAGGGCTTCGCTGGCTTCCTTGATCACCGGATCGGCGGACACCTCGCCGGCCATCTCCCAGAGCGTGATGAAGCGATCGACGGCGGTGGGGAAGCTGACCGCGAAGACGCCGTAATTGGAAGTTGTGCGCGGCGGCTTGTAGTCGAGATTGAACGGGCCGTTGTAGTTGTGCGTGCGTAGCAGTACCAGCACGTTGAGCCAGTCGAGCGGGTTGACCAGACCGACGGCGATGTCCACGTCGTGCTTCAGGCGGTAGCCGTCGTTGATGTCGAAGTGGAAGAGCTTGCCGCAGAGCAGCGCGCGAGCCAACGCGGCGCGCACCGCGGAGCCCCACATCAGCTCATGCAGATACTCCGGATTGAGGCCGACCATGTCGGGATGCTTCAGCAGCCCGCTGAAAATGAAGGCGAGCATGGCGTCGGAGGTGGGCAGCAGGATCTCGGCCTGCGGCTCAAACGGCTTGGCTTCCAGGCAGTGCTTCAAGGTGGGGCGGCCGCGCTTTTTCGCTTCGGCGATGTCGGCCTCGCAAGCGGCGTTCAACCCGTCGGCGTACCAGCGGAGCGTCTCGGTCTCCTCGACGGCGCCTTGCACGAAATAGCCGAGCGAGCCAGGCCAGTAAACAGCATAAGAGGCTCCCAACTCATGGCCGATTCTGACGGTGTTGGCGAGGCGCCATTTGGCGTACTCGCGAACCTCGGGGGCTTCGGCCGCCGGCGAACCGGCCCACACGGCGTGATGGAAGGTCTCGGTGGTGACCATCGAGCACTGGAGACCGTTCTCCTTGAGCGCCTTGGCGATGCCGGCGACGATCTCATCCTGGCGCGCGTTTCCCAACCCATCGGTGGGAATGACGTCGGTGTCGTGCGTGGTCCAGTGGCCAATGCCGATCTTTGCGTATTCGCGGATCACCTCTTCATAGCCGACGGGGCGGCGCGTAGGCGCATGGAATAGCGCGTGACCTTCATAAGCAGCGGCCCACTGCGGTCCGGTGAGGAAGTACTTGCGGCGCTGGGCGGGCGTGTAAGCGCCTCCACAGGCCCCCTTCAGCCTGTCCACCAACGCCGTTTGATCTTTCGCCAAGACTGGTTTCATAAGAAACCTATCTTAGCGCGATGCTCAGAAGTCGTAGCGAACTTGTACGAAGTTGTGGCACGGGGCGCCTGGAATCTTCAGATCGAAGCGAATGGTGGTGCAGGCGGGTGGAGCGGGGAAACTGCCCGGACCGCTGCCGAGGTCGAGCAGGCGGGCGCCGTCGTGGAGACCGGCGAGAATTTCATGCATCGGGCTTACTGCGCGCGTGCGATGGCGGCGACGATGTCGTAGTGATAACGGACGAAGCGCTGGAACTCGGCTTCGAGGATGCGCTCTTGATCGGAATGTGCGCCGAAGCCCTTCGGCCCGTCCTCGGCGTCGGTGGCGGGACCGATGCCGTAGGACTGAATGCCCTTGGCGCGCAGATAGGCCATGTCGGTGGCCCCAGTCTGCATCGTGGGCAGCGTGATAACGCCGTAGTGCTTGCGGACCATCTGCTCAATGGTGAGGAATGCTTCGTTCTTGATGGCGGAAGGCGCGGCGGCCGGGCGCGTGTCGCGCTGCGTGCGTACGATTTCGACAGCGGGATCGTTGATCACCTTTTTCATCTCGGCGAGCAGCTCGTCCATGTTTTCGGTGGGGAAGGCGCGGATATCGAGGGTTGCTTCCGCTTCCGATGGAATGACGTTGACGCGGTAACCGGCGCGGATGATGTTGGGCGAGATGGAGGTGCGGAGCATGGAATGATGCCGCGGCTCATGCTCGGCGAAGTATTCCTGAATCGCGGGCGCTTTTGCGGGATCGACAATGCTGTTGTAGCGCGCGGCATCTTCCGGAGAGCTGAGCGTGGCCAGCCGTTCAAAATAGGCGCGCGTGGTGTCGTTCAACCGCATCGGAGTCTGCCAGGCGGCAACCTTGGCGACAGCTTGGGAGAGATGCACGACGGCGTTGGTGCGCAGAGGTACGGAACCGTGTCCGGCCGGACCGCGCGCCACCAGGCGCACCGCATACGGGATCTTTTCGGTAGTGCCGACGGAGGCGTGGCTGACCTTGCCTCCTCGGCGGGTGACCCCGCCGCCTTCGGCAAGACAGTATTCGGCGTCGATCTCAGAGAAATAATTCTCGACCATGAACTTGATCCCGACGCGCACCGTGCCCTCTTCGCCGGCTTCGGCGAGGAAGATGACATCGCGGTCGAGCGGCACGTTGAGCCGCTTCAGCAACAGCATGATCATCAGGCACGCGGTGAGATTGTCCTTGTCGTCTACGGTGCCGCGCGCATACACGTAGCCGCCGTCGCGCGTGGCGGAGAAGGGAGGGAAGCGCCACTTGGCGGGATCGACGTTGACGACGTCGGTATGGCCCATGATAAGCAGAGGCCGCTTCTTACCGGAGCCCTTGAGCCGCGCGACCAGGTTGGGGCGGTGCTTTTCGAGGGCGAAGATCTTGACGGGAATGCCTTCGCGCTCCAGCACCTGCTTGAGGTAGTCGACGGCGGGTGCCTCATTGCCCGGCGGATCGGAGGTGTCAAAGCGCAGCAGCGCCTGGAAGTGGCGCAGAGCCTCCTCTTCTACAGCGGGCCAGTCGGGCTGCTGGGCGAAGGCAAGACAGGCAAGCAGGGCAAACAATGCGAGACGCGTCATAGGGCGTAGCGTAGCACGTGCCGGGAGAGATTAGCGGGCGCGGCGGGCGAAGAGCATGCCGCTGAAGATTTCATCGATCGAGCAGATTTTGTAATCGACCAGGCCGCGCTCCATGGCGTAGGCGCGGAGGATGTTCTGGTTGAGGTCGGAGGCGACGCCCGAGGATTGCTTGGGCCAGGCGATCCAAAGGCCGCCGCCTTCGGCCAGCGAGCGTTCGGCGGCGTGGAAGCGGGCCTCGAGGTCGCGCATGGACCTGGCAAACAGGAAGACACGGTGCGCCTTCACTTTGGGCCCATGGAGGATTTCGGCCCCGGGTGGGAGAGGGTTCAGTCTCCGCTCGAAAGTCTCAGGCGCGCCGAGCAGGACCACTTTCGATTCGGCTGCGATGCCGAGCTTCTTGATCAACGGCGTGTCTTTATAGGAGATGGTCATCTCCGGGACGACGGGAGCGGGGAGCGGGTTCTTGAGGGCCCTTTTCAGAGCCGCGCCCGCTTTCGGCCAGGTAGTGTAGACGGCGTCGGGCAGCATCTGGCGGACCTTTTCGACTTTCTCCGGGTCGCCTTCGACAAACACGATGGGGACGTTGCGTAAGGCCTTTCTCTGGCGCATCGCGGCTCCGACAGTACGGCCGTGCGAAGGAAGACGGGTGAGATCGATGACAACGGCGTCAGGCGGATTCGCCGAGAGCGAGCGGAGGCTTTCCGGAGTTCCGCTGTCGAACAGACGCGGGGAGAAGCCTGCCTTGCGGAGGCGCTCCAGGCGCGGAGCCGCTTCCTCCTTTTTCCAATGGACAAGCAGGACGGAGGGCACCATGAAAAGTGTAGCGCAAGGTGACATACTCTACGCATGGCGGAACTGAACCGGCGGGGATTCCTGGGGGCGTTGGCGGGAGCGGCGGGCGGAGCGCAGAGTCCGCGAGGGTTGAAGCTGTTCCTGAATTGCGACATGGACGGTTCGCCGGGCATTTTTACACGAGAGCAGGCCTGGTACTGGGAAAACGGGGCGAGGCCGGAAGTTGGCCGTGAGGCGTGCGAGTTGTTCACGGCGGATATCAACGCCGCAAGCGAAGCGGCGCTCGAGGCCGGGGCGACGGAATTGATCGTGTGCGACACGCATCACGGCGGTGGCAACTTCATTCAGGAGAAACTGCTGCGGGATCCACGGATCTCCTATTTGTACCGCAGCGTGGGCATAGAGGACGGCAAGCGGCGCTGGATGCCGGGATTGAATGAGACAATGGCGGGGCTGTTGCTGCCGGGGCATCACGCCAAGACCGGCACGCCGGGCGCTTTTCTGCCGCACACGTGGAATTTTGAGTGGCTGGACTTCACGATCAACGGGGAGAGCGTGGGCGAGATTGGAATTGAAGCATGTTTCGCGGGGCACTGGGGGATTCCGCTGATCCATGTGCAAGGGGACGAGGCAGCGTGCGCGGAGGCGCGCCGCCAGTTCCCGTGGGTGGTGGCGACGGCGGTGAAGCGCGGCACGACGGATGCATGCACCGGGCTGACGCCGGAGGCGGCCAAGCGGGAGACCGCGCAAGGGATCAAGCAGGCGATCGAGCTGCTGCGGGCAGGGAAGATGCGGCCTTACAAACCCGCGCTGCCAATGACGGTGACGCTGCGGATGCGGACGATGGACGCGGCGGCGCGGGCGGCGCAGCGGCCGGGCGTGTTGAGGCTGGACGATCACACACTGGAGGCGCGCGTCGGGAGCCAGAGCGAAGTGGTGAAGTGGCTGCTGGGTACGGGGTTGGATATGGCGCCGGCTCCGGAGCGCAAGTAATCCAGAAGTTCAGTTCCCGCGGATCGGCGGGGCGCGGAAGGCGATTTCGCCGACCTTGACTTGGAAGATGTTCTGGCTTGGGGAGGGGCCGAGACGGACGCGTGCTTGCCAGAGGCCGGGGAAAAGATGGTCGATCGAATCGATGGATTCCACCGAACCGCCGCCGGAGACGACGGTCACCTCGGGCATGATCTCGCGGAGGGTGACGCCGGAGGGATCGGAGATGCGGAAGCGGAAGGTGGTTGTGGCGTTGATGCCCGCGGTGGCAGATACGTTGAAGAAAGTGACGAAGCCGGGGTTGGGATTGATAATGGCGTGCCAGTAGGGGACCCGCGCGGCGGCATCGCCGAAGGTCCCTCGGATGCTGAGGATGCCCTGATAAGCGCCAGAGGGAAGATCGCCGCCGGGCCAGCGGACCTCGATGGTCTTGCTGGAGCCTGGGGCGAGCGGGAACGAGTTTTCCTGGGGTTCTGGTGTCGGGCCGTCGCCGAAAGACTGCGGTGTGATGGTGAAGGTGTCGGCAGCGGTACCGAGGTTGGTGATGGTGAGTTGGCGGGACGGGGTGGTGGACCCAGTGGCGGCGCCGAAGCTGAGTGAGGCGGGAAACACTGCCGCGGGCAGATCGAGCGATGTGGCGAGGTTGAGGATGCCGGCGCCGGCCTGCTGCACCGGGGTCGGCCTTTCATTTTCGAGCGGAATCGGGCGGGCGGCATTGATGAGCAGGGAGCGGTACTGACGCTGCGTGAGACCGGGCCGGGCGGCTTTCACCAGAGCCGCTCCGCCGGCGACGATGGGGGAAGCGAAGCTGGTTCCGTCGACTACGGCGTAGCCGGAGGGATCGAACACTTCGCCTTGGCGGTTGGTGTCTTGCGCTGCGGTGTAGAGCTCCTCGCCGACGGCAAGCAGATCGGGCTGGATGGCGAGATTATCGGAAGGGCCGCGGCTGGAGAACGGGCTCACGTCGATGAAGTCGAGCGGGAATGGAGCGCCCTGAAAGCGGAGTGTGGCTCCCGGCTCGGCATTCTCGGCGAGGAAGGCCTTCACGCGGACGCCGTCGGGATTGGAGATCATCATCGCCGGCAGAAGAGCTTCGCCAACGCTCATGATAGATGGCGGCCGGTCATCGGTGTAGACAATCGCTCCAAGGGCTCCTGCGCGGTTGGCGTTATTCAGCTTCTCCTCAAACGTGCAGGTTCCCCGAAGAATGAGCGCGACCTTGCCGGCCAGGCTGGAAGCGGGAAATGGCAGGCATGCCTGCCCATCCCTGTCGAGAGAGGCGACGTCGGCCAGTGGCGCGGTGAGAGGTTCCACGGGAAGGGGAGCAGCCGCGGGAATGGCGGCGATGGGAGCAAGATCGGCTACGGTGAAGGTGGAAATGAGAAGCCGGTCATTGATGTGCGAGCCGACGGAAATGATGGAGGGAGCTCCACTAGGAGAGCTGGTGGTGTTGGGGTTGGGCCCGCTGTTCCCGGCCGATTTGACGACTATCACGCCGGCCTGGGCTGCGCGCTCCACCGCCCGTACCGTGGCATCTTCTTCCGGACGCGGGGCGGGCAGTATGCCGAGGCTGATATTGATGACATCCATGCCATCGGAGACGGCGTCGTCGATAGCGCGGATCACGACGTCCGAGCGCGTCGAGCCTCCGCTGGCGCCGGCGAAAACCTTGTAGTTTCCGAGAAACGCCTTCGGAGCGACGCCGGAGATTTCACCGAACGGCGCCTTGTGCAGGATACCGGCGGCGGCCATGGCCACACCTGTGCCGTGGCCGATCTGGTCCCTTGGGTTAGGTTCAGACAGGCCGTCGAGCAGGTTTTCGTAGCTGCGGGCGACGATCACCTTGGAACTGGTGGCGCCGAGGTCGGATTCCCGGTTGCCCTTAGGGAAGCCCTGAGGAACGGAGAGCGAATCGTCATGGAAGCCGGGATGGTCGGGATTGATGCCGGTATCGATGATGCCGATCTTGATGCCGGCGCCGGCCCGTTCGTGGCCGCCGATGCGTGTCCAGGCGTCGCGCCCGCCGGCCAGCCGGACGGCGCTATCGAGTTCGAGCTTCATCTCGTACACGCGGTAGACCCTGGAGACGCCGGGCAGCGTCGCGAGCGCGGCCATATCGTCATGGGGCATGCGGACGACAACGGCGTTCATGACATTGTCGATCGAATGGATGACCTCACCGCGGGCTTGCTCAATGGCCAGCCGGAGGGTCTGCGAGAATGCCTGCCGCGTGGCCGCGCGCGCCGGCTCATCCATCTCCAGGATGAACATGCCCGGGATTTCCTGGGCGCCCAGGGGCAACAACAGAACGGACAGAAGAAATAGAAAAACCCGTGGCAAGGACATCGGATCAATTACTCAATCGGCAGTGTAGCGACTTTCGATGAGACTCCGTTGACGGTTACCACAACCGGCTGGAAACCGGATGGGGCGTCGGCGGGCACCCGAACGTTGATTTGATACAGACCAACGAAGAACGGTGCTAGGCCGCTGAAAATCACCTCTGCCGGGCGTCCTCCGATGGTCACTTCCGCTAAAACCCGGTTGCGGGCCAAAGGTTCCGCCGGGGAGGGCTCACCCGTGAGCGGTGCGTTGTCCACTGGACCTAACCCGTTTGCAAACAATTGGATGAACTGGCCGCGGCGGGCCTGGTTGGAGGGAGTGACAAGCCGGAACTGCTGGTCCTGCGCGGCCCCCAAAAGCCGGCCGGAACCCGAGTCGGTGTATTCAAACAACCCCGGAGAGAAATCGTTGAGCGGGAGCGTATAGACGGCGCTGGAAACATCGCCGATGCTCACCTTTAGAAGAGCCGAATTTAACCCTTGTAACTGCCAGGGGACCTGGACGTTGATTTGCGATTCGCTGACGAAGTGGATGCGGCCCGGCAGGCTGAGGCGGCGCTCGGGGACGTCGAAGCTGACGCTGACGTTGGCGAGGGACAGCGGCAGCGAAGAGGTTATGGCCGTGCGCAGGGATTCCGAGAGATTCCGGCCGAAGATCGAGACGTAACTGCCCGGTGCGACGCCGCGGCCGACCACTCCGCTGGCGGCGTTGACAACGCCGTCGGTGCGGATGATGGGCACCAGGCGGGAGCGGCCAAAGAAACTGAGCGTCAGGCCGGCGGCCTCGGCGCTGAACTCCTGCTCGCCGAGGGCGGGGCCGAGGAAGGCGAGCGCATCGGCGATGCCGAGCGAATCGGTGCGGTCCAGTCCGGTGTCGATGAACCCGCCGCCCCGCACGGCACGAAAGCGGACCGGCACGTTGGCGACGGGCGCGCCGAAGCGGTCGGTGAGTTTAAAGGCGAGACGGAGACTGGCCTCCACAGGGCGGACAAAATCAAAACCGCGCAGAGGAAGCGCGTTGTCAGAGGTATTCTCCGGAACGATGAAAAGGTAAGGGACCCGGAGTTCAACCGGGCCTCCGGTGACGACGACGCGGCCCGAATAGAGACCCGGCTGCGGGCGCGAGCCGTCGATACGCGCGGTGATCTGGCGCGCGGTCTGCGCCGCAAGGTTGAAGTTCGACTCGGTAAGCACGACACGCGCGGCCGCGGAGGTGGTGACGGCCTGCACTTCCAGGCGCAGAGCGAGTGCGGTGGTTCCGTGGTTGTTAAGGCGGAAGTTGAGCGCCGGCAGAGCGGCGGTGGTGAGCAGGCCGAAGGAGAGGGTCGAGGGCTCGGCGGTGACGGTGGTGCGCGCCGGGCCTGAGGCGTCCAGTTTTCCTGCTCCGGCGGCCAGCACGCTGGCGGGCACAACACGGTCGTTCTGATCGATATCGGACAGGCGCGTGGAGGCGGTGTTCACGACCGCCGATTTCACCTGTTCAGGCACTGCATTGCGGAAGCGCTGCTTGAACAGCGCAGCTGCTCCGGCCGCCATAGGGGCGGAGAAACTGGTCCCTTGCGTGGCAATGTAGCCGTCGGCGCTGTACATGTCGCCATTCGGATCAAAGCGCTGCGTTGCCGTGTAGATTTCCTGGCCGACTGCGACCACTTCCGGTTTAATAGCGCCGCCGCCGATGGAGGGGCCATATGAGGAGAAAAAGGCGACGAAGTCCGCATCCTGTGCCAGGGGGCGGAGAGCGGGGTCGATGGTGGCTTGGGCAGAGGCGTTGGAGGCGATGAACTGCTGGAGGGCTTTTCCGGCAGTGGAGCCGATCATAAGGGTGGGGATGGCGGTTTCGAAGAGGCCGGTGGGGGGGAAGAGGAAATCGGCGCCGTCGCGTTGCTGGATCATGACCGCGGCGGCTCCGGCGCGCTGGGCGTTCTGGACCTTCGTGACAAAGGTGCAGTCGCCGCGCTGGATCAGAGCGATGGCGCCGCTGAGCGAGTTATTGGCCAACGGAGAGCAGGCGCGCCCCTCGTCCTGCATGGCGGCGACGTCACGAATGGGGGCGGTGAGAGGGGTGGCCGGGCGTGGACCGTTACCGAACAAAGCGGAGATCTGCGAAATCGCCGCGCCGCCACCGGGAACGCGCACGGAGAAGACGTAACGTTGGGAGTTTGTGGAGGCTCCGACTGTCAGAGCGGAGGGGGCGGTGCCGGGAGTGTGTATGGAATTGAACGTGGGGGCAAAGAGGCCGATGTCGCCGTCGTTGCCCGCCGAGATGACGACCGTAGCGCCGCGCCGGACGGCGTTTTCCACCGCGTCGGCGCGCGGGTCGCAGGCGCGCCCGGAAGGCAAGTTGCAGGCGGCGCCTCGGTCCGCGGGGCTCCAGATGGCGGGGCTGCCGAGCGACATGACGATGATGTCCATGTTGTCGTTGACGGCGTCGTCCAGCGCGGCGATGATCGCGTCGTCGAAGGTGACGTCATTCACGCCGGGCGAGCCGAAAATCTTGTAGTTGCCCAGGTAAGCCTTGGGCGCAATGCCGGAAAGCGCGCCGAGCGGCGACGTGTGGCGGACGCCGGCGGCGACCATGGCGGTGGCGGTCCCGTGGCCGACGCGGTCGCGCGGGGAGAGATCGTCGGGGCGCGAGAAGCGCGGCTCATCAGGCAAAACGAGAATTTCGACATAGCTGCGCGCGGCGATGACTTTCGAATTGGTGAACTGGCAATCTTCACCGCGGCAGCGGGGAAAGCCGGCGGGTATGGAAAGGGAGGGGTCGCGGAATGCGGCATGCTCGTGATCGATGCCTGTGTCAAGGACCGCGATGCGGACCCCGGCTCCGGCATTGGCCTCCCCACCGACAGCTTGCCAGGCCTGGGCGGTGTTAACGAGCTCCGTGGCGCGAACCATGTGGCGCTTGACGGGCTCCATCGGGACCACGCGCGCCACCCCGGGAAGCGTAGCCAGCCATACCGCATCGTCAGCAGTGGATGCGGCAACGAAGACGGCGTTCAGGACCGTCTGGACGGAGCCTGTGACCGTCAACTTGCGCTGTCCAATGGCCTCGATCAGCCTCGATTGGGCGGCCTTGAGACGCGCCAAATGGTCGGCCTGAGCGGCGGCTGCGGAGGGCTTGGAGGAGCCTAAGTCCAAGGCAGCCAGTGGCCGATCTTCGAGAATGAGGGTGAACCTGGCGCCGCGGTCCTGGGCGGACACAAGGGCCGGAACTAGTGCGAACAAGGCGAAGAATCGAAGGAGCATAGGCATCACGATGAAAAGGACGCGGGCCGGAAGAGGTCAGTTTCGAGGGTGACTAAGGGGTTCGACGCGGTCACGAAGATCGAAAATTAACAAATCTATTCGATGCTATCACTTTCCGATCTTTTTCGTTTGCCGCAAACCGCCTTCTATGGTAATATAGGAACGCTTTCGATGGACCGCATTCCCACGCGTTCCAAACACTACCCCAGGTCAAACGGCCCGAGGAGTGTCACAACCAGGCATGGAGAGTAGAACAGACCACGAATGAGTTTCACTGTCTTTCTCGGAAATCTACCGGTCTGGGTGACTTCGGACGACATCAAGAGTTGGCTGACCGCCGAGAATCTTGTTGCCGACAACATTAAAGTCATCCGGAACCCGGAAACGCAGGAGTCCAAAGGCTTCGCTTTTATCGAAGCCCCCAACCAGGATGAGATGGATTCCATCATCCGCCGATTTGACCGTGCACCGCTGGAGGACCGCCTGCTGCGGGCCAATCCGGCGCAGCCCCCCAAGGGTAAGCGCGGACCGGGTCAGGCCTCGGCGCCGGCGGAAAGGCCGCAGCGGCGCCGGCGGCCGGGCGGCGATGGCCCAGCGCGTCCCCAGCGTGAACGCAACACCGGCGGCGGCGGTCCGCAAAGTGCATTCGCAGAAGAACTGGCCAAAGCACTCTAATCCCCTCCCCATGCCCTAACGGGCGGCTCTTTCCGGCGAAGGCACAGGAGTGACCCGCCCAATAAATCTTTTCCCAACAGAGGAATCCGGTGATATACTCGTTGCCGGGACTAATTATTTTCTGTACTTGCGTCTGCGCGCTTGAGTCCCGGGGAGAATGTCAGCAATGGCCGACCTCGTCCTAATCCGGGCATTGTTCATTGTGCTGCTGGCGTGTGCCGCCTATTTTCTACGGCCTTTTCAATTAGATGAACAAGTGTCCGCGGCCGCGGGCGGCGCCAGCGGGCTGCTCATCGTCCTGTTTGAGATGCGCCTGAAACAGGTGAGCCTGAAGCGCCTGATCGGGGCGGCGTTTGGGTCCGTACTGGGGATTCTGGGCGCGTTTCTGATTTCCCTCGTGCTGGTGCAGGCGCTGGGCAAGGAATCGACAACCATCTCCTTCCTGCAAATCCTGCTGCTCATGCTGATGACCTACGTTGGGCTGATCGTCGGCGCCAATAAGGGTGACATGCTGAACCTGGCGGCGCTGGGAGGCCTGTTCGGCGGGGAGAAGTCCGGCAAGCAGCCGTTCAAGATTCTTGACACAAGCGTCATTATTGATGGCCGCATTGCCGACATCGCGGAAACGGGCTTCCTGGACGGCGTGCTGGTGATTCCGCAGTTCGTGCTACGTGAGCTGCAGCTGGTGGCCGATTCGGCCGATTCCGCCAAGCGCAACCGCGGCCGGCGGGGCCTGGACATTCTACAGCGCATCCAGAAGATGCCGGACCTGAACGTGCAAATCCTCGAGGATGATTTCCCGCACGTGCGCGAAGTGGACATGAAACTGATCGAGCTCGCAAAGCTGTACGACTGCAAGATCGTGACCAACGACTTCAACCTGAACAAGGTGGCGCAGTTGCACGGCGTGGATGTGCTGAATATTAATGAGCTGGCCAACGCGCTGAAGCCGATTGTTCTGCCGGGCGAGACCATGCGCGTGTTCATCTTGAAAGAGGGGAAGGAATACAACCAGGGCGTGGCGTACCTGGACGACGGGACCATGGTGGTGGTCGACAACGCCAAACGCCTGATCTCGAAAACGATCGATATTACGGTAACCAGCGTGCTTCAGACGACGGCGGGCAAGATGATCTTCGGCAAGTACGATGAGAGATCGCAAGGCCAGCATGAGCGGCATTCCCAGCCGGAGCGGGGCGAGAAGGCCAGGGAGCAGGCCGCGGCCGCCACACCACCGTCGACATAAAGGATGCCTGCTACACAATCCAGACAGCTATGAAAGTTTCCGTCATTATTCCCGCCGCCGGGCTGGGAACGCGGATGAACCGCCGCGGCTCGGCGCAGACCTCCGGCACCAGCCGGAAGCAGTTCATGCAGCTGGACAAGTCGCCGATCCTCCTGCACACAATCCGGAAGTTTGTTTCCAGCCGCTCCGTGACCGAGATCGTGGTGGCCACGCGGCAGGAAGACATCGGCTGGGTCCAGGAGCTGATGGCGAAGGAGAAGCCTGGCAAGCCTGTGCGTGTGGTGGAGGGCGGCGGCAGCCGGCAGCAGTCCGTCGAAAACGCGCTGGCGGCCGTGGCCCCGGACGTGGATCTGGTGGCGGTGCACGACGCTGTGCGGCCGTTCATCGACGAGGCAACAATCGAGAAGGTGATCGCGGAGGCGGCTGAAGGCGGCGCGGCAATCGTGGGGATCGTGCCGGTGGACACCGTGAAACAGGTGCAGCGGAACCGCATCCGGACCACCATTCCGCGGGAGCGGTTGGTGCTGGCGCAGACGCCCCAGGTCTTCCGCCACTCCCTGCTTCGCGAGGCCTTCCAGCGGGCGCGCGAGGATCATTTTGTGGGAACCGACGAAGCAAGCCTGGTGGAGCGGCTGGACCGCGTGGAGGTGAAGGTTGTTGTCGGCAGCGACCGCAATATCAAGATCACCAAACCGAGCGATATGGAGCTGGCAAGGCTATACCAGGCGCAAGAAGCGATGTCGAGAAAGGCGAGCTCATGAGCGAATACAGAAGCGGCACTGGCTGGGATACGCACCGCACGGCGAAGGGACGGCCACTGATCATCGGCGGTGTCCGCATCGAGAGCGACTTCGGCCTGGAGGGCCATTCCGACGCCGATGTCCTGTCTCACGCGATCACTGACGCCTTGCTCGGCGCAGCGGCCCAGGGCGATATCGGCATGCACTTCCCTGACACCGATCCGAAATGGAAGAACGCCGACAGCCTGCAGATGCTGCATCATGCCGTCCAAGTGGTGCATCTGGCCGGCTATCAGCTGGCCAGCGTGGATGCCACGGTGATTCTGGAGCGCCCGAAACTGGCCGCCTACCGCGCGCCGATCCGCGAGAAGCTCTCCGAAACGCTCGGCATCCCGAAGGAGCTTGTCTCGGTGAAGTTCAAGACGGCGGAAGGCCTGGGCCCGGTGGGGGAAGGCAAATCGGCCGAAGCCCAAGCGGTGGCGACGATCCAGCGCAGGCCGGGATACAATCGGTAGGCAAGAGGGGTTTCAACGAATGACCAACCGCCTGTGGATTCTCCTGATCTGTGTTTTGACGGCTGGCTCGGCCAAAGCGGAAGTGACTTTTGCGCGCGAAGTGTCGCGTATCCTGCAGGCCAAATGCGCGCAGTGCCACCGTCCGAACGACATTGCGCCCTTCGCTCTGAATGCCTTTGAAGCGGTGCTCGACTGGAAGGATGACATCCGGCGTGTGGTGAGCGAGCGCACGATGCCGCCCTGGAAGCCCGTGGATGGCCACGGGGAATTCCGCGGCAATTTCGGACTTACCGAACAAGAGCGGAATCAGATTATCGAGTGGATCGACGCCGGTGCGCCGTTTGGCGATGAGGCGGACCTGCCGGAGCCCTTGCCGGACACCGGTGAATGGGTTTTAGGCGAACCGGACTTGGTGCTGGAAATGCCGGAAGCCTACACGCCGCCGCGCGGCCAGGACATGTACCGCTGCTTCGTTCTGCCGACCGATTCCGACTTGAACCGGTTCGTGAGTGCGGTGGACATACTGCCCGGCAACCGGCGCTACGTACACCACGTGATCCTGTATCTGGACTCCAGCGGAGTGGCGGAAAAACTCGACGCCGATGAAGAGGGGCCTGGCTATACCTGCTTCGGCGGACCACGGACGCCGGTGGCTGCCGATGCTTCGCTCAGCGCCCTGCTGGGCAACGGGATTGGCCTGGGAGGATGGGCGCCCGGTACGCGCCCCACTCCGCTACCGGACGGCGTGGGCATGCACCTGCCTCCGAAGGCGCGCATTGTGATGCAGGTTCACTATTACGCGCGCGGCGGGACGGGTCCGGATCAGACAAAAGTGGGATTGTACTTCTCCAAGGGGAAAGTGGAGAAGCGGCTGATGTTCATTCCAATCGTCCCGCTCGACAGCCTGGGACGCGTGAGCATGCGCATTCCCGCCGGAGCCGATAATCACGAGATCAAGGCGGAATTCCTCGTACCGCCATTATTGGATGCGCACCTGGTAAATATCTTTCCGCACATGCATCTGCTCGGCAAAGAGATCAAGTCCGAAGTGGTGCGTTTGAACGGGCGCGTCACGCCGCTGGTCTACATTGACAAGTGGGACTTCAACTGGCAAGGCGCCTACAGCTACAAGGAACAGATTCCGCTGCCGGCATTCTCGCGCATCCGGCTGAGTTGCACCTACGATAATTCGGAAAACAATCCGCGCAACCCGAGCAATCCGTTGAAGACCGTCACTTGGGGCGAAGGGACCGAGGACGAGATGTGCCTTGTCTTCCTTGGTCTCACTTTCGACCGCGAGCGGTTGCAGTAACCCACTCCGCTTTCTTCGGCCCGCTGGCGGCGGCTTGGCCGAGCGCCATGCCGAAGCGCGCCATCTCCTCCATTCCCGAAAAATCCCAATCGGCACGGTATTCATCGCTCGGTCGGTGATAGTGCCAGGCGGAGTACTCACGTTGACGCTCACGCTTTGCGTCTCGGTCCGTCAGGTACGTGTTGCCCTGCGAGACACTGAAGGCAGCGACGCCGGCTTTGGCGAAAGGGAAATGATCAGAGCGGAAAAAGCTGCCTTGTTCGGGGCGCGGGTCAGGAGAAATGGTGAGACGGAAGCGTTGCGCGATGGATTGAACTTGCGGCCAGAATGTGATGCGCTCGGCGCCGTTCACGACGACGTCGGAGGCCCGGCCGAAAGGGTAGAAGGAATCGAAGTTGAGCACGAGGGCGGTTTTCGCCAAGGGCACAATCGGGTTGGCGGCGTAGTATTCGGCCCCGAGCAGCCCGGCCTCCTCGGCGGCCGTGAAAAGAAAGAGCGCGGTGCGGCGGGGCTTGGGTTCAAGCGCAGCCCAGGCCTGGGCGATTTCCAGTAGCATCGCACAGCCCGTGGCGTTATCCACGGCGCCGTTGTAGATGCCGTCCCCGTTGGCGGCGCGGTCGATGCCGAGGTGGTCCCAATGTGCCGCGAACACAATTGCCTCCGAGGCCAGAACGGGATCGGAACCCGGAATGCGTCCGGCGACGTTGCGGACAGGGATCTGCCGGAAGTTGGATTGGATGGCGGCTTCCAGAGTCTGCTTCAAGGGAATGGCGCGAAAGCCGCGCGCCCCGGCGCGCTTCAGCAGATCATCGAGTTTGTGGCCCGCCTGAGCCAGCAGCCGCGCCCCGGCCTCCTGATGCAGCCATCCGGCGAAGACCAGGCCCGATTCCGATGCTTGCGCCTCTTCCCTGCCCCAGCTGTTCCGCACCACATCCCAGCCGTAACCGGCGGTCGAGTTCGTGTGGATGATGAGCGCGGCGGCGGCTCCGCGTCGTGCCGCTTCTTCGAATTTGTAGCTCCAGCGCCCATAGTAGGTGAGAGCGGGGCCGCCAAAGAGAGCCGGGTCCTTCGATTGCGGCTCATTGGTGAACAGGACTACGGTTTTGCCCTTCACTTCGGCCCCGCGGTAGTCGTCCCATTGAAACTCCGGCGCGGAGATGCCATGGCCCACGAAGATCATTTCCGCGTTGAGCGAGACCTCCGGCTTGCGTGCACGGGTCTGGCCAACAAAGTCCTGAGGGAACTGAAACGTGAGGCTGCCGGCGGCGAGCTTGGAGCCGGGCTGCGTCGCGACGCCGGTCAGAGTGACCGGCTGGAACCAGCCGTCGCCGGATCCCGGTTTGGCGCCGGCGATGGCGAGTTGCGAAGCCAGATACGCAGTTGCAAGTTCGCCGCCCCGTTCCCCTGTGCCGCGCCCCTCCAGCAGATCGGAGGAGAGGAACTCCACGTGAGCGCGGATGCGGTTGGACGAGATCTCCTGCGCCGGGGCGGAGCCGAGAAGGAGTAAGGTCAGTAGCGTTGTTTTAGCCATCGTTCAAAGAATTGTTGCCAGGCGGCGTCGATCTTCGGGCCGTTGGCTTTGTGGCCGTCGGCGGTCGAGGCGAACTGGATACGCCCCTCTACGCCCAGCAGCCGGTAGACTTCCCGGGCGCGGTTGAAATAGCCCCAGCTTTGCAGGTCATCGGAGTCGCCACCGCGGTCCTCGCTATGGCTGCCGCCGATGAGCAAGAAGGGGCGCGGCGCGCTCAGCGCCATCAGCTCGTGGTGATCGTGTTCAAAGCCGGGGCGCCTTGGATCCGTGTTGAGCATGCTGAGGACGGTGTGCTCAGCCGTCGGAATCTCCGGCCACTCGCGCGTCCAGTCCAGATACCACGGCGCATACCAGTTCGTGCCGCCGTTGACCGCGATGTGCGGATCCAGCGCGACCGTGGCTGTGATCTCGGGAGCGAAGGCCGCGACATACACTGCAGCCTTGGCGCCCAGCGAAAAGCCGATGAAGCCGATACGGCGGCCGTCGACTTGTTTCAGCGACCGCAAATACTCCGCCTGCCGTTTGGCGTCGTGCACCATCTTCCCCATCGGCAGCCAGCGCCCGAAGCGCGAATAGAGCTTCTCGGCGGCTCCGGTGCGGAACGTCGTCCCGTCACGGTAATTGCGGATGAAGGACCAGCCGGTGAGCACGACATAGCCGCGCTCGGCGAGCCAGGCGCCCCACCATTGCTCCGGCGCCGTGTAGTCGGGCGTGGAGGAGGTCCAGGCGATCACGGCAGGGAAGGGCCCGCTGCCTTGCCCTTTGGGAAGCAGCAGCAGGTGTGGCTGGTAGAAGTCCTTCTCGATGGGAAGTTCCAGGTGCATCCTGGTGTAGGAAGGTTTCTCGAGAGTGTCGAGAATTCGTGGTTTGCGGATATCTCCAAACCACTGCTTGTCCTGTTTGGCCGGCTCGACCTTGCCAAGGATTTTCATCCAATGCGCAAGGATCTCCGGCCGCCGCTTCCGGGTCCAGTCCTGCGGGGATTTGAGGTCTTCGACGAGGGAAGGGATGGGCAGGCTATCGGCGCCCGGTTCGGGAGCGGGGGAGCGCGGGTTGGATACCCGGTGCTGGTTGAGGCGGGACGTGTTGGGAATCTGGGCCGTCAAGAGAGCCGGCAGCAAAGCCAGCATCCAGCCGGTCCTATAGGCCCGCGACTCTGGCAATCGCATCAAGCTTCTCCATCACTTCCGGATCAATATCCTTTGGTGCAACGAAACGGGCTAGCTCATGGGAATTCTTCTTTGCCATGAGATTCGGAAGGCTGAGTTTTTTGAAGAAGGTTCGGAACAGGGGAGCCAGGAATTGATCACTTACTTTTGTTCCAGGATCCCAAGGTGAGGCATCCGATATCGCTTGGCTGGCGCTCGCAATTTCTTGAATCGCCTCTTCCATCGCTATACCGGCGTCATGAGCCAGGAGTGGTGCATCCTCGGTGACCCAGGAAGCGTAGGCTTTCAAGGTCTCCGGCTGGCAGATGTAGTTCTCGATTTCGCGCCGGTTCCAGGAGATTGCTATTTCGCGCAGCTCTGCGGGAAGGCCCTGATCAAGACGATCGAAAATTGCGATCGCCCGCAGTCCAGGGACGGCTTCCCGGAGGCCATAGTAATGGCGGCGGACCTCATTGGGTTGATTGCCGGTGTAGACAACAAACGGTTTCTCCAGGACCCTCTGGCCCAGGTGGTGACCTGCTCGACCAGCCAGCGCGCGAAGCATTGCCAGGTCGGTGGAGCCCTCCAGGTACAACACCCATCCCGTCTGCTCCGCCAAATAATAATCTTGCCAGCCGATCTCTTTGAGCGCCTTTGCAACCTGGCTGCAGGCGTCGTTAATTCTGTGCGGCCGGCCCACGAAGGCAACCACAACATCACGGCCCGCCGCCTCATTGAGCAAGACTTCCGAATGGCTGGCTGCAATGATCTGGTTCTTGTTCTCGGTAGCTACTTCAGTCAGCAACTGGTAGATCTCGCGCTGACGCAGGATCTCCAAGTGGGCATCCGGTTCCTCCAGAAGAAGTACCGCGCCTGGATTCGCGTACATATAGGCGAGGAGCAGTAGGGTTTGTTGAAGCCCTCGGCCGGAGGACGACAGGTCGAGTGGACCTATCGCTGCTTCGCGATACTTCATCACGATTTCGCCTCGTTCTCCGATGTACACAGGAGGGAGAATCGTCACCCCGAACAACCGCTCAATTGTCTCCGTGAGTTTGTCCCAATGCAGCGAAGAGCCAGAGTGGATGTGGTAGCAGAGATTGCGCAGAACTTCCGCGGTTCTCCCTTCTCCCACCCGCACGTTAATGGCCCCAAAATCCAGCCTTGTTTCCGTTGCCGCCAGTCCTGACATCGGAGGAAGGAATGCAACACGGACGCCTGCCGCCGCTGGCGGAATGACCATTCGCTCCGGCTTTCTCGATTCGTCCATGCGGAGCGGGCGGCAATAAAAAGACTCTTCATTGGCGTAATCAAACTCCAGTCCGCAAGTCCACGGGTGGGAACCGGTGACCCCCTCGACAACGATGTCGATGCGGACGTTCTTTGTGTCCGGCTTGCCGTTCTCGCGCCGGACGTCTCTTACGTGGAGTTCTCTCCAAAGAAGATTAGAGTCCGGAACGGGAAGGGAAATCAGGTCCTTGCGGTTAATGGTGACCCCAGGTCGTTTCTCGGGAGTCTCTTTTCCCTTGCGCTTTTCATTCCAGCGCCGCAGCCCAATCTCCCAAAGCGCCAGCGCCTGCAGAGCCGAAGTCTTTCCCGAGTTGTTGGGTCCGATGAGAAGAACCGGGCTGCCGAGTTCGATTTCCAAGTCGTCGAAGCGTTTGAAGTTACGAACTCGGAGTTTGGTCAGCACGGTTGACTCCTCCTAGTCTAGGGAATCGGTGGAGAAGGGCAATCATACTAATCTTGATAGACATTGAGATGATTCCCTGCTATCCTGTCCTCTAGAGTGTCGTCCTTCTCTCTTTCCCATCTTCGCGCTTTGGAGGCCGAGAGTATCCAGATTATACGCGAAGTCGCCGCCGAGTTCGCCAAGCCCGTCATGCTCTACTCCATCGGCAAGGACTCCTCCGTCATGGTCCGGCTCGCGCAAAAGGCCTTTCATCCGGGCAAAATCCCCTTTCCCTTTCTGCACGTCGACACCACTTACAAGTTCGGCGAGATGATCGAATTCCGCGACCGGTTCATGGCCGGCATCGGCGGGGAACTGATCGTCAGCACCAACCGCAAGGCGATTGCAGAGGGCGCCAATCCGTTCAAGCTGGGCACCAGCAAGTGTTGCGCTCTGTTGAAGACGCGGGCGCTACTGGACGGCCTGGAGGAGGGCGCCTTTGACGCCGCCTTCGGCGGAGCGCGGCGCGACGAAGAGAAGTCGCGCGCCAAGGAGCGGATCTTCAGTTTCCGCGACAAGTTCGGCCAATGGGATCCGAAAAACCAGCGCCCCGAGCTGTGGAATCTCTACAACGGGCGCGTGGACAAAGGCGAAAGCATCCGCGTCTTCCCGCTGTCGAACTGGACCGAGCTCGACGTCTGGCACTACATTTACCTGGAGGAGATTCCGGTAGTGCCGCTCTACTTTGCCAAGGAGCGTGAGATGGTGGTGCGCGGCGGCCAGCTGATCCCGCTCGAGCACAACATGCCGCTGCTGCCCGGCGAGAAGCCGCAAAAAGTCCTGTGCCGGATGAGGTCGCTGGGCTGCACATACTGCACCGGCGCCATCCGTTCCGAGGCGGACACACTGCCGAAGATCATCGCCGAGCTGATCGGGTTCCGTCGAAGCGAGCGTGAGAACCGCGTGATCGATCACGACCAGGAAGGATCGATGGAGATCAAAAAGCGGGAGGGCTACTTCTAACCGTGCCGGAAACAACGGTTGCCGCGGTGGAGCGGCCGGAGACCATCGATGAGTTTTTGAAGCGCCACGAGCAAAGCGAGCTGCTACGCTTCACGACAGCCGGCAGCGTCGATGACGGCAAGTCGACCCTGATCGGGCGGCTCCTGTACGACACAAAGGGGGTGTACGAAGACCAGCTGGCGTCGGTGAAGAACTCGCGCGTAAACCGCTCGACCGGGGCTATCGATTTTTCGCTGCTGACCGACGGCCTGCGCGCCGAACGCGAGCAGGGCATCACCATCGACGTGGCCTACCGTTATTTCGCCACGCCGAAGAGGAAGTTCATCATCGCCGACACACCCGGCCATGAGCAGTACACACGCAACATGGCTACCGGGGCATCGACGGCGTCGCTGGCCATTATTCTCATCGATGCGCGTAAAGGCGTCCTGCCGCAATCACGCCGTCACACCTACATCAGCTGGCTGCTCGGAATTCCGCATCTTGTGGTGGCAGTCAACAAAATGGACCTGGTGGATTTCAGCGAAGCGGTATTTGAGGAGATCCGCCGGGACTTCTCCAGCTTCGGGGAGAAGCTAGGCCTGCTGGCGCCGCCGCACTACATCCCAATCAGCGCGCTGGACGGCGACAACGTGGTGGACAAGAGCGCACGCACGCCTTGGTATGACGGCCCGAGCCTGCTCGAACATCTGGAAACCGCGCCGATCACCACCGGGTTCAACTTCGGGGAGTTTCGCATGCCGGTACAGTACGTGATCCGCCCGAACCTGGACTTCCGCGGCTATGCCGGCCAGATCGCCGCCGGCACCATACGGCCCGGCGACAAAGTGATGTCGTTGCCGTCGGGCCGGACTTCGAAGGTGCAGACCATCGGCACCTGGGACGGCGACCTCGATGTCGCGTTCCCGCCTCAATCAGTAACCCTGACGCTCGAAGATGAGCTCGATGTCAGCCGCGGAGACATGCTGGTGAATCCCGGCCGGATGCCCCATGTATCGCGGCGGCTGGAGGCTTACCTGGTGTGGATGAATGCCGAGCCGCTCGTGCGGGATCATTCCTACCTGTTGAAGCACACGACGCAGCAGGTGGGCGTGACGGTGACCTCCATCGAAGGGCGCGTCGACGTCAACACGCTCAAGGAGGACAAGCCGGAGAGTCTCGCCCTCAATGAAATCGGGCGCGTGCGGCTGGAGACAACCAAACCGCTCTACTATGACGCCTACCGTAAGATCCGGTGGACGGGCAGCTTTGTTTTGATCGATCCGATCACGAATGCGACCCTGGCGGCGGGGATGTTGCAGGAGCGCGAGGCTTCCGGAGTGGGACCATCGGCGGGCCCGATGCTGAATCTGGGCGCCGGGCGGCTGACGCCAGCCGAGCGCTATGCGCGCGCCGGCCATCAGCCGGCGACGATCTGGCTGACGGCGCGCACGGAGCTTCTATGGCTGCTGGAGCGGAGGCTTTTTGAGCGCGGCTGCCTGGTGCAAGCGCTGTCGGATGAGGAAGAGACGCATCGTCTGCCGGAGGCGGCGCGGATTTTGAACGGTGGCGGGCTGATCGCGATCTGCTCCACCGGCTCCGATGACGCCGACGATCTGGCGAGAGTGGAACGGCTGATAGGGAGCGAGAGGCTGTTCGCCTATCACCCGGATGAGTTGTCGCCCAAGGATGAGGCTGCTTGCGAACGGATTATCGGCGACTTGGAGGCGCGCGGAATTCTCACTCCGGCCGACTTCAGTTCCGGCGAAGGGATTTAGTCGCGGAGGCTGGGCTCGGTGCGCCCTTGTAAAGGAGGCCGCGTAGCGCCTTGCGCGGTGATCCAATACTTCAGCATCTTCTGGAGCAATTCAAGTGAGACGGGCTTCGCCAGAAAATCGTCCATGCCCGCGTCGAGGCATTTTTCCGGATCGCCATGCATGGCGTTGGCGGTCATGGCGATGATGGGAACACGGCGGGCCGGATCCTGCGCCCGGCGGATGCGAAAGGTCGCTTCATACCCGTCCATTTCCGGCATGCGGCAATCCATGAGGATGGCCGCGTATTGCTTCAGCGCGGCCATACGCACGGCTTCCGCTCCGTTGACAGCAATTTCCGGCGTGTAACCAAGTTTCTCCAGCAGACGGACGGCGACTTTCCGGTTGACCGCGTTATCCTCGACGACGAGAATCACCGGCCGGCTGGCCAACGGCGGCGGAGTTTCGCCGAACTGTCCGTTCACGGCGGCGACCAGATCGGCGGGCGCGGGCCGCGCCTCGGAGGCAAGCGGCAGGCTTAAGTGAACCGAAAAGGTGGAGCCGACACCGAGCTGGCTGGAAACGGAAATGGAGCCGCCCATCAACTCGGCGAGCGACTTGGAAATCGCCAAGCCGAGCCCCGTGCCTTCATAGCGGCGGGAGGGGGACGAGTCCACCTGGGAGAATTTCTTGAACAGCACGCCGATCTTCTCGGCGGGGATGCCGATGCCGGTGTCCTCCACCGAGATGCGCAAGGCACGCGGCTCGCCGGCAGAACCCTGCCCGGCTTCCACACGGAGAACGACCTTGCCCGCGGAGGTGAATTTTACCGCGTTCGCCGCGAGATTGAGAATGATCTGGCGGATACGGCCGGAATCCCCGAGGAAGCGGCGGGGAACTCCAGTCGAGTAAATCAGGGAGACTTGCAACTCGCGGCCCCGGGCCGCCGGGGCGAGAATCTCCAGCACCTCGGCAAGGGTCTGCTTGAGATCGAATGGATTGATCTCCAGCACCAACCTGCCGGCTTCAATACGGGACAAGTCAAGGATGTCATTGATGATTACCAGCAGCGCATCGGCCGAGGTTCGAATCGTGTCGTTGCATTCGGCCTGTTCCGGCGAGAGGGGAGTCGCTCCCATGAGATTGGCCATCCCGACGATGCCGTTGAGTGGCGTGCGTATCTCATGGCTCATGGTGGCGAGGAACTCGCTCTTGGCAAGCGAAGCCTGTTCGGCGCGGCGGCGCGCCTCCGCAAGCGCTTCGTCGCTGCGCTTGCGGTCCGTGATGTCGCGGCCGACGCATTGATATTCGCTGATCCGTCCGCTGGAATTGAAGATTGCGCGCACGATCCAGCGCTGCCACACCGTCAGTCCGTTGAGGGTAATGGAGCGTTCTGTCTCCCAGGTGGGAGACTCCGGCGTCAATCCGCCGAGGGCCTTCTGCAGAGTTTCCGGCTCCTCCCGGCGCAGCATGTGATAAAGATCCCGTCCCAGCAGATCCGCACGGTCTTTAGAGAAATAGCGGCAGTAGGCGTCATTGACGAAGGTGATTGCTCCGCCTGGCTCCAATCGGCAAATCAGTTCCGTTTGGTCTTCCACGATGCCGCGGTAGCGCGCCTCGCTTTGTTCCAGCTGGCGAAGATGACGCCGTCTCCTGAGGATGCGGTCGATCAGAAGCGCCAGGATAATCAGCAGCGCTCCGGAAGCGCCTAAAAAAAAGGCCGGACGTTTGTAGAAGACCGGGATGACGCGGAATTGCAGGCGAACGGGATCGCCAGGCACGCCAAGCAGGCCCCTTGCTTGAACATCGATCGAGCGCTCGCCGAGTTGCAAATCGTGCAGGCGGACCTCGCGGGTGAGATTCCATCCCGACCAAGGACCGGCATCGATGCGATGGCGTGTTTCAATATTCTCCACTGGCGGATCACCCCAATAGCTGTTAGCCTTCCAGCGAAGCAGGATTTCATTTTCCTGCCGCATCGGTTTGTCGATCTCGATTCTCGGCGCGGGCCACTGCGTTGCCTTCAGGTCCAGACAATATGTTCCGCTCCCGATGGTGCCGGCGCAAACCTCCGAAGCGGAAACAAGGATCGGCCAGACCGGCCGCAAGTTCAGTGGAGCAATCTTGGGACCGAAGCGTGACAATTCGCCGTGGCGAAGCACACTGAGTCCGGCACTGGTGGCCACCCACAGAGTCCCATGGATGTCCTCCTGCACATCCCAGACCTGGTTGCTGGCTAGGCCGTCACTTGTCGTGTAGTTTCTAACGGAGCCATCAGGAAGTATCGAGCTGAGCCCGTTGGCCCGGTTGCCGAGCCAGACCAGGCTATTGCGGTCGACAAGGATACAGAAGGCGTGGGTGGGGTCGCCCGGCTTGCCCTCCGGCCCGTATCGCTCCCAGTGGCGCCAGCTTCCGTTATGCCAACGGCTGACTCCAAACCGGGTAGCGAACCAAAAAGCTCCGTCCGGACCCTCGGCGATGGCGTATGCTCCCTTGTCGCCCTGGCCTTGTTCGCGCCCCCAGTTTTCGAACTGGCCCCTATGCCGAGTGAAAATGCGCGACTCCCGCTTGATCCCGTCGGCGGAGAAGCCGGTGTTCAGAAACCAGAGCCGGCCTGTGCTGTCTTTCTGGATCCGATGAAAGGCTAGATCCGCAAGGCCCTGCGCCGCGCCGAAATGGTCCCACCGCGATCCATTCCAGCGCCAGGCTCCGGCGAAGGATGAGCCGCTGGAAATCCAGATATTGCCTGCCTCATCGCTGGCGACTCCTGTGATGGCGTCCTGGGAAGGGCCGCCCGGCCTGTCAAAGCTGGAGACCGAGCCATCGGCCTTGCGAACTACCAGCCCGCCTGCGGTAGCCGCCAGCACCGTCCCGTCTTTACCGGCCACCAGGGCGTTGACGCTGTTCCTGTTGTCCGGAAAAGGAAAGACCGAGTTGGTCCAGCGCTGCGAAGTGGAGCGGTGGAGAAACAGTCCGCCGGTAGTGCCGACCCACAAGTCGCCATTGTCGCGATAGCGGGCCGTGGTGGCGTCCCAGATCGGCGGAGGAAGGCGGGAGCCGTGGCGCCAGACACCTTGGGAACGCATCATGACGTGACCGGAGCGATAGATCATCAGGATTTCGCCGGTTGGGGAGATGTCCGCGGTCTGCAAGGAGTCGGCAGGCAATTGCTCGACGCGTCTTGGGGGACGAGAGGCCGTCCAAGACCAGATGCCCACCTTATCTTGCGGGGTGCCTATCGAGGCAATTCCTTCCCCCCTGGCGTTCTCGGCGATGGTGCCGAAGCTGAACCCGGCCTTTGTAGGGCTGGAGATGAGAGTTTCCGGATTCTCAACTCCCCGCAACCGATAGAGGCCCTGCCGGTCCAAAAGCAGGACGGAGTAACGGCCGCGAAATAGACCCTGGACCCTCCACGTCTGATCATCAGGAAGCGGGAACGGCCGAGTGGTCCCATCCTTTGTCCGAATCGAAAGATGACCGACGCCACGGTGCATGATCACCGTCTCCGGGTCCAACACCCCCATGCAGCCGACGCTGGTTGGCAGCTCGATGTGGCGGAACCCGGCCTTGCCTCCTTCGTACAGCTTGCCGACTAGGGTGAACAAGAGCCGCCCATCCGGCAGTGGACATAGACATTGCGCGGCAACCGGCGGCAGCGCGTCATTCGCCCGCGCGGGATTCCAGCGATAGCCGTCAAACCAGGCCACGCCTTTGGCGGTGTTCACCCAGGCGGTCCCATCGGTGGTTTCCTCTACCTGCAGGATTTGGTCCGAGGGAAGGCCGGACTCTTCGCCGAAGCGTACCCACCTCCAAGGCTCCTCAAACAAGTCGGCCGCGGCCAGAGGATAAGCCAGAAGCAAAGAGGCTACGATGGCTGCCGCGTGGACGCGTTTCCGGCTCTTCACTCTGACTCCTTTTCGACTTATCGGCGAAACGGCTCCACGACGGGGCTTTACTTTCTGACCGCTGACCCGCAGCTCGAATACCCCCGATTATACACTCAAATAGCGCCGACTTCTCCGACGATGTTCGTGTATGATCCAGGTATATGCCGGTTCGTCTTAAGGACATAGCGGAAGACTTGGGCGTTTCCGTCGTCACTGTATCGAAAGTGTTGCGCGATCACAGGGACATCAGCCAGGCAACAAAGGAGCGTGTCTGGAAGCGGATGAAGGAGCTAAACTACCGCCCGAACCTCGCCGCCCGCGCTCTGGTGACCGGACGCACCTTCGCCATCGGGCTGGTGGTGCCCGACTTGACGCACGCCTTCTTTGCGGAAGTGGCCAAGGGTATCACGCGAACGATCCGCGAGCAGGGCTACAGCCTCATCATCGCCAGCTCCGAGGAAGACGCCGCGCTGGAGGAGCAGGAAGTGGAGCAATTGCTCGCCCGGCAGGTGGATGCTCTCATCCTGGCCTCTACACGAACGACGGGCAAGCCGCTTGAGGATATCGAAATGCGCCGCGTGCCGTATGTCCTCATCGACCGCAGCTTCCCCGACTGGAAGGCGAATTTTGTCGGTATGGATGATGTCGAGATCGGGCGCATCGCGACGCGCCACCTGTTGGAATGCGGGTACCGCCGCATCGCGCATGTGGCAGGCCCCAACCGGTCCACCGCCGAAGGAAGGCGGAAAGGCTACTTGTCGGCATTGGCCGAGCAAGGCATAGAGGCCCCGGATGGATACATCGCCTTCGGGCGCACCGGGGACGATGCCGGAGACGAAAGCGGTTACGCGGCGATGCGAAACCTGCTGCAACTCGATCCGCGCCCCGATGCGGTCTTCTGCTTCAACGATCCCATCTGCATGGGCGCCCTGCAGGCGATCCTGGAGGCGGGTCTGGAAATCCCGCGCGACGTGGCGCTCATCGGCTGCGGCAATGTACGGCACACCGAGCTTCTCCGCGTGCCCCTATCCACCGTCGACCAGGACGCCGATACGCTCGGTCAGCGCGCGGCCGAACTTGCCCTGGCGTTGATCGAAAGCAAGGCAAACGAAGAACCGGCTCCGGAACCGCGCCGCTTGCTGGTGGAGCCGCGGCTGGTGGCGCGGCAATCTACGCTGGGGCCTCGGGAATAGCCCCCGCCGGCTGAGACTCGGCAGTGGCCGCTGGTTCCGGCTGCGCAAGGAACGGCACTCGCACCGCTTCATCCAGGGCGCGCAGCCCGCGCGGAACCGAATCCACGGGCTCCGGCGAAAAGATCGTGTCGCCGGAGGCCGCGCCCAGCCGCTGGAAGCGGCGCGCGGCAGGAAGCACGCTGGTCTCAAGCGATGCGGCTGTTTTGTTGTAGCAATCCACCGTTCTCTGCAGTCCGCGGCGCACATCGTCCAGCTGGCCGGTGAAGGCGAGCAGACGGTCATAGAGAATGTGGCCCAGTCCGCTGATCTCGCGCGCGTTTCCGGCAAGGACGTTCTGCTGCCAGCCGAAGCACACGGACTTCAGCAGCGCGATCAGCGTAGCCGGGGTCGCCAGTAGCACGCCGCGCACCGCTCCCCATTCCATCAGTTCCGGGTCCTGCTCCAGCGCCGCGGCGAAAAACGGCTCCGATGGCAGAAACGCGATGATGAACTCCGGCTCCGCCGAGAACTGCGCGCGGTAGGGACGGCTGGCAAGGTAGCCAACGTGGACGCGAAGCTGCGCGGCATGGTCGCTCAGCTTTTCCCGGCGCGCCTCCCCGTCCAGCTCCAGCGCTTCCAGGAACTGCTGCTGAGGAACCTTGGCCTCGACAGCCACCAGGCGGCGGTTGGGAAGATGAACCACGAGGTCGGGACGCTGGATTCCGTCGGCGGTTTCATGGACAGGCAGGTTTTCAAAATCGCAGTGTTCCACCATGCCGGCCAGTTCCACCACCCGCCTTAGCTGCACCTCGCCCCAGTTTCCCCGCACCGGCGCGCGCAGCGCATGGAACATGCCCGCCGTCTTCCGCCGCAATTCGCTCTGTCCGGCGGCCAGCTCATGGATCTGTTCGAGCAGCGTCGAGTAAGCGGCGCCGCGGCTCGACTCCAGTTCGGCGACGCTGGCGCCCACCTTTTCGAGCGCCGTCAGTATCGGTTGAGTCAACGCATCCATCGTGGAGGCTGGCGCTTCTGCGGCGTTGCCTTGAGCCGCCTTCAGCGCCATGTTTTCCAGACGGATAGATTCCCCCTCGCTCAGTTGCCCCTCCAGCGCCTGAATGCGCTCGCCCATACCGGAGCGCACGTTTTCCAGCAGGTTGACTTGAGCCTCCTGAATCAGCGCGATCTTCTCCTCCGACTGTTTCCTCAATGTCTCCAACCTGGCATCGGCATCGGCCTGCGCGGCTTTCAGCAACGCGTTCTCCTCGCGCAACTTGTTGGCCGCCTCGGTGTGCTGGCCTTTTTCCTCCAGTACCTCGTTGATGCGGGTCTGGATGCTGTTCAACCTTTCCTCCAGCTGCGCGCGTTCCTTTTCCCCCTCCGACTTTCCTCGGGCATAAATGTTGGAGCGTTCCCCTCGGAAAAACATGGTGGAGACCATGAACCCGAAGACGACTCCGGCAATGGTGCTCACAAGGAGCAGAACTAGACTATCCAAGGATCACCTCCCAAACTACTCCGTGGTAGTACTATCGGCCGCGGCCCGGGAAAAGATTACGGCGCTGTATATAATTCAAGCTATGAATACACAGAGTTTGACGCGGCGCCAGTTTCTCGGGACGGCGGCTGGGGCCTCCTTCCTTTCCGGTTACCACCGCCTGGCCGCTGCCGGGAAAGGCCGGGCCAAAATCACGGATCTTCAGGTCATGGTTCTTCAGGGCCCGGACCGCAACTACACGCTGGTCAAGGTGCTAAGCGACTCGGGCCACTTCGGGATCGGCGAAGCCTACGGCAGTCCCGGAGCGGGCGTTAAACAGCAGGTGTTGGCGCTGAAACCATTGCTGGTGGGCAAGGATCCGCTGGAGATCGATACCATCTACGTTGGCTTCGGGCGCCACGCGGATGGCTCGGCCCACATGTTCATGCGGGCAGTGAGCGGGATTGAGATGGCGCTGTGGGACTTGGCGGGCAAGATCCTGGGCGTGCCGTCGACAACTCTGCTGGGCGGCGCCTTCCGCAAGAAGGTGCGTGTGTATGATCACGCCGCGCCGCGTAACATGCTGGACAAGTCGAGCTGCAAGGAGTGGGCCGATCGGGTGCGGGCCTCCAAGAGCGGCTTTACCTGTCACAAGTTCGGCTTCCCTCACACCACGCAAGCCAACGATCCGGCGCGGGACCTGGCCAACCGCGTGCTCACCACCAAGGAGCTGATGCAGGTCCGGCAAGGATTTGAAAATTGCCGCGAGGCGATCGGCTGGGATCACGACATCATGGTGCACTGCCACTGGGAGTACGATCAGCGAACCGCGATGCAGATTGCCGAAGCTGTCGCGCCGATCAAGCCGGTCTGGCTGGAAGATCCGCTCCAGGTGGAATATACCGAGGGCTGGAAGCGGCTGTGCTCATCGACAAGCGTGCCCATCTGCACCGGGGAAAACCTGTTCCGCCGCCACGGCTTCAAGGACTTCATCGTCAACCAGGGATGCGACATCCTGCACCCGGACCTTCGCAACTCCGGCGGATTCCTGGAAACCAAGCGGATTGCCGACATGGCGGAGGTGTTCGGCCTTCCCATGGCGACCCATAACACCGGATCGCAGGTCTGCACTTGGTCGACCATTCAATGGGGCGCATCGATCCGCGATTTTCTGGCCTGCGAGACGGTCACCGGAAATGGCGGCTGGATGGATCAGGTGCTGCTCCTCGATGGACCCTATATCAAGGACGGCTACATCGAGCTGCCCAACAAACCGGGGCTCGGCATCAGTCTGAATCCGGACGTGGTGAAGGCGCACCTGGCCACTGGTGAGCCGTGGTGGGGATGAACTTGAACATTTCTTGCCAAAGAGGTTGACCGGAAAAGGGAAGTCTCTTATGATGACAGTGCCCGGACTGGAAGGGCTTGAGCGAGCCCCCCGCCCGGCGGACCCTGTTATGGATCTCCGAACCGCACACTCCCCCGGCGGCGGCTCCCACCAAGCCGGCCAACTCAATCTGGAGGCCCGCCGCACCGGCGCAGGACTCACGCTGGAAGAGATTGCAGAGCGCACAAAAATCAGCATGCGCCATTTGCGGGCGATCGAAAGCGAACATTTCCACTTGCTGCCAGGCGGCATCTTCCAGATCAGTTACTTGAAGCAGTATGCCGAGGCGATCGGCTGCGGCGCTGAAGAGCTGCTGGAGGCGGCCGGTTGTGTCAGGAGGGGACCTGGCGGGGAGGCGGAACTGGCCGAAAAGCGGCTCAGCCAGCGCAGCGCTTGGCGGAGGCCGTTTTTGCTGGGCGTGGGGCGCATACAACGGTAAACGGTTGAAGAAAAAGGGGTAGAGCGGGGGAGATTTATCTAAACTACACGAGTGTCCGCGTCGATAAGGAGGTTGTGAGGGACCGGAGAAAAGGCAGGAAACCATGAAAATCGACCACACAAATGTAGGGGGCGCCGGGGCCAGCGCAAGTGATTCAGCGGCGCTGCACCGCATCCAACAGGCGGGTCAGGCGGGTTCCGGCCCGGAGAAAACGCAGGCCGGAGGCGCCGGCGACAAGATCGAAATCTCGGAGCTCGGTCAGCGGCTGCGGATGCTCGCCGTGGAATCGCCGGAACGCGCAGCGCGGCTGGAGCAGCTCTCCAAACTTGTGGAAAGCGGCCGATACGAGGCCGACAGCGAGGGATTGAGCCAGCGCCTGATCGAGGACGCACTAGGCGGTTGAAGGAGTGCGGAAATGCAGTGGCCTGGCGCAGAGCGGTTTTGTGGCCACCTGGAACAGGTGCGCGACAATTTGCTGAAGCCAACTACGGAGAGCCTGGAGGCCAGTCTGCCCTTGTTGCAGGAAGTAGTCGGCCAACTGCAGCTGTTGCGCGCCAGTCTCGGTCAGGGGGTAGCAAAGCCGGCCGGCGGCGAGGCGCCCAGGGCCGAGTTGAGAAAGGGGCTGGAAGCTGCGCGGGATCTCTCCGGCCAGATCAGCCGGTTGCTCCACCAGGCGGGAAAATCGGAACTGGAATGGGGGCGCATGCTGCTGGCCTCGCACGGGGGCTATAAGCAGGACGGTGCGGAAACGGAGCTGAGGGTGCCGCCGACAATGAGGGCGGAAGGGTAAGCGCTAAGGCGGACAAACGAATGGGCAGCATATTCAGTTCGCTCGTCACGGTTGCCAACTCGCTGACCACGATGGAGAAGGCGCTCAACGTTGTTTCCAACAACGTCACCAACGCCAAGACGCCGGGCTTTGCGCGTCAGAACATGAACTTCATCGCCATGCGGTTCGACCCTGCCGGCGGGTTGACCGGCGGCGTCGATGCGGGCCAGCTGATCTCCAGCCGCCGCGCCCATCTCGAACAAGGCGTTTATGCGCAGTCTCAGCGCTTCGGGCGCTTTTCGCAAACCTCGCAAAGTCTTTCGCGGGTTGAGCCCATCTTTGACATTTCGCAGCAGTCTGGCCTGGCCGCATCCATTGACCGGCTGTTTCACAGCTTTTCTCAATTGTCGGTGACGCCAAACGATGCATTGGCGCGGCAGGGGGTGATCCGCAGCGCGCAGGGTGTGGCCTTCGCGTTTAACCAGACGACCGCGGCGCTCGGCGATGCCGCCGCGCAGGCCGATGGGGAGTTGCGCGGGAGCATTGACGCCATCAATCGCGTGGGGCAGGCAATTCGGAATCTCAACGTGGAGCTGCGGGAAGACTCACGGCGGCTGCAGGATCCGGGGCTGGACGCGCAGATCCACGCCGCGTTGGAGCAGCTGTCGGAATTCACCGACTTCACCATCCTACGGGGTGAGGATGGCTCCTTCGGGGTCTACCTGGGAGGGCAGACGCCGCTGGTGATCGGCGACAAGTTCTTCCCGGTGTCGGGCGATTTTTCCGGCGACACGCCGATCCTGCGCGACTTGATGGGTAACGACATCAGCGGGCAGATCCGCCAGGGGCGTGTGCGCGCTTTCATCGACTTGCGCGCCGGCTTCCTGCCCCAGCTGCAAACCGATCTCGACTTTCTGGCCCAAAGCCTGGCGGACCGCATCAATCAAACTTTGCTGAACGGCGTGGACCAGAACGGACAGACGCCGGCGCTCGATCTGTTCACTTATGACTCCTCGATCGGCGCGGCGGCAACGCTGGCGGTCAACTCGATCGAGCCGCACGAGCTGGCGGCTGCCACCGTCGAGGCGCCCGGAGGCAACGGAAACGCGCTGAATCTGGCCGCCCTTTCCACGGGCCGCCTGGTGAATGACTTCACCTTTTCGCAATACTACGGCCGCATCGCCGGCCATGTCGGCCGGTCGCTGTCCAACGCTCGCGACGATGAGCGGGCGCATGCGCTGCTGCTCAGCCAGGCGCGGACCCTGCGGGCGGAGACATCCGAGGTGTCCCTGGATGAGGAGGCCGCCAAGCTGATTGCCTTTCAGCGCGCCTACCAAGCCTCGGCAGAGCTGGTGAGAGTGTTGAATTCGCTGACGGAAGTCATGCTGGGATTGATCCGGTAGAGGAGACAAGAACATGATTCGAGGACCTGACGCGCGCAGTGACAAATTTCTGACCGATCTGGCCAACATCACGCGCCGTTTGGAGCGGGCGCAGAATCAGATCACTTCCGGACGGCGCATCAACCGTGTTTCCGATTCTCCCGATGAGGTTTCGCGGCTGCTCCAGATCCGCACCGAGCTGGCCTCCACCGTCCAGATCCGGTTCAACCTGGGGCGCGTGCAGGCGGAGGTGGACGCGGCCGAACAGGCGCTGAATCACTCGGTGGGATTGCTCGACCGTGTCGTGACCCTGGGCACGCAGGGCGGAACCGATCTGGTGAGCGCCACCGAACGTCAGGCCTTGAGCTTTGAGGTGGGAACGATCCTGGAACAGCTGGTGACCGCGGCGGCAACAGTGGTGGAGGGCCGCTACATTTTCTCCGGCGACAACGACCTCACGGCGCCCTATGCCCTGGACCTGGACTTGTTTGACCCGTTCAGCGCTTACCAGGGCTCTGCCTCTACGCGGCAGTCGCAGCATCCCAGCGGCTGGCGGTTCTCTCTGGCGGCGACTGCCGAAGACATCTTTGACAACGCCGGGCCCGGAGCCAGCGTCTTCCGCTCGGTCAACAACCTCCGCCATGCGCTGGCGGCCAACGATACGCAGGCGACGCTGGAGGCGCTCGCGGAAGTGCGCGGCGCCATGGTGCACCTCAACAACAAACATGCCTTCTACGGCACCGTGCAGAACCAGGTGCGGGAGGCGGTGAATTACTCCCACCAACAGGAGTTGCGCCTGAATGAGCAGCTCAGCCAGTTGCAGGACGCTGATCTGACGGCGGCAATCCTCGAGCTGAACCAGGCGCAGTTCAATCAGAATGCGGCGCTCCGGGCCGAGGGCTTACGGGCGAATCTGAGCCTGTTTGACTACCTGCGCTGAGGCGGATGGGTCCGGCAAAGGGTTCCGGCGCGGCAATGATGGTCCGCGGGCCACGCGGCGTGGCGGCCGCGCTGGGTCTCATCGCGATGGTTGCCGTGTTGGCCTCCGCGCATGGCTGGCCAATGAAGGCGATGCTTGCCGCCGGCTGCGTGTTCGCCGTCTGGCTGTTATGGCTCAGCCTGCCTGGGCAGGCGGAGGCGCGCGCGGCGCCGGACGGCGGGGAGGAGTTTGGCGCCCTGTTTGAGTCGGCCCCGGCGGCGATGGTGATGCTGGAGCCGAACGGGATGATGCAGCGCGCCAACCAGGCCTTCTCCAAGTGGCTCGGTTATAACGGCCGGGAACTGCTGCGGCGCAACTGGTGGAATCTGCTCGATTCCGAAGATCTGCGCGAGAGCATGGCCGCAACCGGGCGGTTGCTGGACGGTAAGGAGGATCTGGTGCAGTGGGACGCGCGCTTCCGCTCGCGCACCGGAGCGCTTGTGTGGGCGCATGTACGGCTGGCGCGCTTCGGGGATCTCGTGTTGGCGCAGATCGTGGACACCAGCCGTCGCATGGAGAGCGAACAGAACGTGCGGCGTCTGAACCGGGAGCTTGAGCAACGGGTGAATGAACTGACGGCTCTGCACCAGGAGGTGGCTTCCTTCACCAATTCCATCACCCATGATCTTCGGGCTCCGCTTCGCCAAGTACAGGCCTTTTCCAGGATCCTGATGGAGGAGCATGCCGCTGGTATGGGAGGTCCCGGCTGGCAGGCCCTGGAGCGGGTTTCTCAAGCCGCCCGTCAGATGAACCGCATGCTGGATGACTTGGCCGAGTTCGCCCGGCTGGGCCGTCACCCGATGACAACGGTGGCCTGTGATCTGGCGGCGCTGGCGCGGCAGGTGATCGGCGGATTGGAATCCGATTGCGCCGGCAGAACGGTGGAGTGGCGCGTGGGAGCCTTGCCGTTTGCGGACTGTGATCCCGTCATGGCCCACCAGCTCCTGGAGAACTTGCTGGCCAACGCGGTGAAATTCACGCGGCGGCAGGAGACTGCCGTGATCGAAGTGGGGAGCGAGGAGCGCACGGAGGGAACAGTATTCCACGTGCGGGACAACGGGGTAGGATTTCCCGCCAGGGCCTCGGACCGTCTTTTTGGCCTATTCCAGCGGCTGCACCGGCAGGAGGATTTCGAGGGTACCGGGGTAGGACTGGCCAGCGTGAGGCGCATTGTGGAACGCCACGGGGGAAGAATTTGGGCCGAATCGGAGCTGGGATGCGGAGCGGCGTTTTACTTTACGCTTTCCGGGCCGATGAGAAAGGAGAACCTAGACGAAGCAGCACAGTGAGGGATGAGTTTTTGCGGTTACTTTTTGTCGAGGACGATGCGGCCGATATGGAGCTGGCCCTGCATCATCTGCGCAGGGCCGGCATCGAGGCCAGCGGGGAGCGGGTGCAAACCCCCGGAGAGTTAGAGGAGTGCCTTGGCAGCCAGTGCTATGACGTAGTGCTGTGCGATTACCATTTACCGGGCTGGACTGGCCTGGATGCTCTCGAAGAGGTTCGGCGGAGGGCCCCGTCGACACCCGTGCTGCTGCTGACGGGCGAGACGGGCGAGGAGCGGGTCCTCCTCAGCAGGAGGTTGGGCGCCTCCGAGTTGATTTACAAGGACAGGCTGGCGCTGCTTCCGGCTGCGGTGGAGGGAGCGGTCCGCTCCACGCGCACCCTGGAGGATTCCCGCCAGGAGTTGGAGGCAAGCCGAGAACGTTTTCGAAGCATCTTTGAGCAGGCCCCGTCGGGCATCGCGGTGGGATCGCCCGAGGGACGGTTCCTGGAGGTGAATCCGGCATTCTGCCGTATCACCGGCTACGGCGTCGAGCAACTGCTGGGAATGGGATGGGAGAACTTGGTGGCCGATGAAAGCGGGCTCGGAAATCTGTTCCGGGCACTGGCGGCGATGACCGGACCGGCCCCGGCGCTCCAGGCCGACACCCAATTCCGGCACAAAGACGGCCACCTCGTGGACGTGCAATGGAGCTTGTCGCCGCTGCCTTGCGCCGCAGGAAAACCTGCCGCGCACATCGGACAGATCGCCGACATTACCCGGCGCAAACAAACCGAGCTCAAGCTGAGAGAGTACGCCATGGTGCTCGATCAGAGCAATCAGGATCTGCAGCACTTCGCCTACGTCGCCTCGCACGATTTGCAGGAGCCGCTGCGGATGGTGAAAAGCTACATGGAACTGCTATCGCGGCGCTACTGCGGCAAATTGGATGCCGAGGCTGATGAATTCATCGGCTTCGCTATCGACGGCGCCACGCGCATGCAGAACCTGATCCAAGGTCTGCTAGCCTATTCCCGCATCGGCACCCAGGGCAAGCCGATGGAGCCGCTGGAACTGGACCACGTGCTCGAATCGGCGCTCGCCAATCTCGCGATCGCCGTTGCCGAGTGCGGCGCCGAGATCGGCGCCGGGCCGCTGCCGCGCGTGTGCGCCGACGCGGGCCAGTTGGTCCAGCTATTGCAGAACCTGATCGCGAATGCGCTGAAGTTCCGCGGTAGCGAGAGCCCGCGGATCCGCGTGGAAGCGTCAAGGGAAAACGGCGGCTGGAAAATCTCCGTCGCCGACAACGGCATCGGGCTGGACCCGAAGTTCCAGGACCGGATCTTCCAGATGTTCCAGCGCCTGCATGGCCCGGCCAAGTATCCAGGCTCCGGCATCGGACTGGCCCTGTGCAAGCGGATCGTGGAGCGGCACGGAGGGCGCATCTGGGTGGAATCGGAGCCTGGCGCGGGCGCCACCTTCCATTTCACGATTCCGGACCCGGCCGAGGAAAAAGGGGGCGCCGGTGACTGAACGGAGAACACGGCCCATGCAGATCCTGGTGGTGGAGGACAACCCGGCCGATGTGCGGCTGATCAAGGAAGCTTTCCGGGAAGGCGGCCCGGCGAAAATGCTGCATGTGGTGGAGGACGGCGTGGAAGCGATGGAATTCCTGCGCGGCGAAGGCAGCCATCAAGGAGCCCCCAAGCCGGACCTTGTGCTGCTGGATCTGAACCTGCCCCGCAAGAACGGATGCGAGTTGCTCCGCGAGATGCGCCACGATGAGCTGCTTTGCATGATCCCGACCGTCATGTTCTCCAGTTCCAGCGCCCAAGACGACATTCAGCGCGCCTACCGCGCGCATGTCAATTGTTTCGTGACCAAGCCCGACAACCTGGACGAGTTTCTGGAAACCATCGGGCGCATCGAGGAGTTCTGGTTGGAGACGGTTCGCCTTCCGGAATCAGAGGGATAGACGTGCGCGCCAAGACGGGGAAGGAGAAGAGGACTAAGACTCATGGCTTTCAAGCCGATAATGCGAATGAGGATGACCGCCGGCGGGAGCCGAGGAAAAATGAGCGATCGATTTGAAGTCAATGAAATGAAGATCCTGTTAGTGGAGGATAACCCGGGCGACGCCCGGCTGTTGCAGGAGGAGCTCAAGGGCGGCATCGAAGGGCAATTCGAGCTGACCTGGGTGGAGGATTTGAAGGCTGCCTTGAAGCTGCTGGCCGAGCGGCAAGAGAAGCCGGCCGAGAGCGGCAACGGCGCCTTTGACGCGGTCCTGCTGGATCTGAATCTGCCCGACAGCCACGGACTGGAGACATTTCATTCGCTGCATGGGCAAGTGCCGGGACTCCCTGTGGTGCTGCTGACCGGACTCGAGGATGAAAAGACCGGTCTGCGCGCGGTGCAGGAAGGGGCGCAGGATTATCTGGTGAAGGGGCAGACCAGCGGTCCTGTCGTTGCCCGGTCGCTGCGCTATGCCATCGAGCGGAACCGCAACTTGCAATGGCACCGGACCAAGTCGCGGCACGCCTCCGGGGGGCGGATACTGACTGTGATGGGAGTGAAGGGCGGAGTGGGCGCGACGACGGTGGCGCTGAACACCGCCGCGGTGTTGTCTCAGGACAAACTGGTGATCGCCGCCGAGCTGCGGCCCGATTTCGGGAGCTTCTCCACTCATTTCCGCAAATTGGCGGGCCCGAACCTGGCCGAGCTGTATCGCATGAAGGCCGACGAAATCGGCGAATCGCATCTGGAACAGCGGCTCATCAACTCCCAACTTGGTTTTTACCTTCTCCTGGGCCCACAGAACATCAGCGAGTTCGGCGACATCAGCAGCCATCATGCGGAAAAAGTGGCCGAGGTGCTTTCCGGCATGGGAGATTTCGTGATCGTCGATCTGCCCGCCGCACCGAGCGCCGCGCAGGAGGCGCTCCTCAAGAGGTCCAACGCCATCGTGCTGGTGAGTGAGCGCGACGACTCCTCGCTCATGTCGGCTCAAGTGACCATTGCCCGGCTGAACAAGTGGGGGATCAGCAGCGACGCGATGAGCCTCGTGCTGGTATCGAAGTTCCCGCACAGCGACGGGATGCCGGTGGAGGCGATTGAGAATAACCTCGGGGTTCGCGTATTGGGCATCGTTCCTCCAGCGCCCGATATTTGCGCGGCCGCGCAAAAGGCCAGCGCTCCGCTGGTGCTCTACCGGCCACGCAGCGCCCCGGCCAGCATCCTCACCAGCGTTGCGCAACGCGCCGCGGCCATCGCCGTCGGTACGCCCGCGGCCGCTTCGCGCATCTGAAACCAGCCACGCCTTCAGCGGCGATAATGGTTCGGTGTCTACGCCATCCTCGCCCCCGCTCGGCGGGCTGTTGATCCTCGATCTCACGCGCGCCGTGGCCGGCCCTTTCGCCACCATGCTCCTCGGTGATCTTGGCGCGCGCGTCATCAAAGTGGAGGAAGAAGGCCACGGTGATGAGACGCGGGGCTGGGGTCCGCCCTTTCTCGACGGCATCTCCTCCTACTTCCTTACCATGAACCGCAACAAGGAAAGCGTCGGTGTGAACCTGAAACAGGATCAGGGCCGCGCGCTCCTGAAGGCGATGGCCGCCAAGGCTGACGTTCTCATCGAAAACTTCCGCCCCGGCGTGATGGACCGGCTGGGATTCTCCTACCAGCAACTCTCCGCCCTGAACCCGAGGCTGGTCTACGCCTCCATTTCCGGCTTCGGCTTCAGCGGCCCGCTCGAAAACAAGCCGGGCTACGATCTGATCGTTCAGGCGATGAGCGGCTTGATGCATGCCAGCGCCGCCGAGGGCTCGCCGCCCGTCAAAGTGGCCCCGCCCATCTCTGACATTCTCACCGCGCTGTTCACCGGGCAAGCGATTCTGGCGGCGCTCTATGGCAGAGAAAAAACGGGCTGTGGGCGCAGGATCCAGGTCAGCCTGCTTGAAGGCATGCTGTGCGCGATGAGCAACCTGGCCGGAGAATACCTGATGACGGGGACGCCACCGAGGCGCGTCGGAACGGCGCAGGCAAACATCGTGCCCTACCAGATGTTCCGCTGCCAGGATGCATCCATCGTCGCCGGCGCCCCTAACGAGCGGCTCTGGGCGCGCTTCTGCCAGGCGCTCGGCCAGCCGCAATGGCTCGAGCAGGAGAAATACCGCGGCAACGCGGCCCGCAACCAGCACCGCGACGAGCTGGTGCAAGAGATCGAGCAGGTGCTGGCGCGCGCCAAGGCCGCCGACTGGATCGCCAAGCTCGAGGAACACGAAATCCCGTGCGGCCCCGTGTTGTCGATTGCCCAGGCTCTCGCTCAACCACAGGTGGCCTCGCAAGCCGGCGTTGTCGAGCTTCAGCACCCGAAGCTGGGTCCCCTGCGTATGGTCGGCAACCCGATGCGCATGGACGGCTTCCAACCCGAACATGCGCCGCCGCCGGAGTTGAACGAGCATGGCGGCCGGATCATCGAGGAGTTCCTTGGCGGGCCGCTAGATCGCCTCTAACGCTGCAATTACAGAACTACCGCGCCAAGCATCTCAATACGGGCCGCGAACTTCTTGTCCACACCCTGTCTCCGGGCAAACATATCATCACGCTCAGTGTTGCCGACGGAATTGGTGGCGTAACGCGTGCGACACGAACGATCAGCGTGCGGGAGTAATTCGATCAACGCTCTTCTCCCGGACAGTCGCTCCTGCGAAAACGGTCCGCCAGCGCCGTCCTGATCTGAGAATGACGGAGCAGGAAGGATCGTTCATTCAGGCGCTTTCGCCGTAGCCAGCGAGTGACTTCGGCATTGCATTTGCTGGTATTGCACGATCCGCATGCCGGCACGATATTGTCCAGCGTGTAGCGTCCCCCGCGGGACAGCGCAAGCACGCAGTCGCGCTGCAACTGCTTGCCGGTCTCTCCGCAGTAGGCGCAGCCGCCCCACGCCTCCTGGAGAGCGGTCCACTGCTCTTCGCTGAGGTCGTGCTCGACCCGATCCATTCGGCGCTTGCGCCGTCTGGCTGCCCGGGCTCTGCGGCTTCGGCTGGTTTTCACTCCTCCCAGGGTACTCCGCCGAAGACAATGGCATGCGGTCCCATGCCGTCTCCACTTATCTTCCCTTTGAAATGTTGCCTTTAGCCGGACCTTCCTTTCACTCTCCGTACCGTTCGGCGGAAACTGCTGTTGGAGGTTGCCTGCATCCAATCCGAGGCGGGCAGCAGCTTTAGGCTTTCTCTGCAGAACGAACCCTCACGGCGAGCAAGTCTATCTCTATCAACGAAATACGCAGATCCACGCGAATGCATTCGACACAATTCGACACTTTTTCGACAGTTTCTTGCGCCGTACAAAATTGCGGAACGAACTCACCCACCCGTCCTGATGCCGCGCCATAATATACCCATGACCCTGCCACGTCTCGCTGCCCTCGTCTTGGCCGCCTGTGCCGCCTTCGCCGCGGATCCCGTTTGGAACAAGTTGCGATACCGGCCTATCGGCCCTTACCGTGGCGGCCGCGTTACCGCGGTTGCCGGCATCCCAAGCCAGCCCCGCGTCTACTACTTCGGCGCAACCGGCGGCGGCGTTTTCAAAACAACCGATGGCGGTGTGAATTGGACGCCCGTGTCGGACGGCCACTTCGGCACGGGAACCGTGGGGGCCATCGGAGTGAGTGAGTCGGATCCCAACGTGGTCTATGTGGGCATGGGTGAAGTGCCGATCCGCGGCAATGTAAGTCACGGTGACGGGATCTACAAAACAACCGACGGCGGCAAGACTTGGAAGCGATCGGGCCTCGAGAAGACGCGGCATATCGGCCGCGTCCGCGTTCACCCGAGAAATCCGGATCTCGCGTGGGCGGCCGTGCTCGGACATATCTTCGGGCCGCATGAAGAGCGCGGCGTATACAAGACCGCCGACGGCGGCAAGACTTGGAAGCGCGTCCTATATAAGAGCCCGCAAGCCGGAGCGGTTGACCTGGCGCTCGACCCTACCAACCCGAACGTCCTCTACGCCGGCCTGTGGGACGTGAAGCGCACGCCCTATAGCCTCGAAAGCGGCGGGCCGGGCAGCGGGCTATGGAAGTCGACCGATGGCGGCGAGACTTGGACCGATCTGACACGCAAGGAAGGCCTGCCGAAAGGCCTGATCGGCAAAGTGGGGGTGACCGTCTCGGCGGTGAATCCGGAGCGGGTGTGGGCCATCATCGAAGCCGAAGACGGGGGTGTGTTCCGATCCGACAACGGCGGCCAGAACTGGACGCGCGTGAATCAGGACCGTAATCTGCGGCAGCGCGCCTGGTACTACACGCGCATCTACGCCGACACGCAGAACCTCGACACTGTTTACGTCCTGAACGTGGGCTTCCACAAATCCACCGACGGCGGGCGCACCTACTCGCAGATTCCGACCCCGCACGGCGACAATCACGACCTATGGATCGCGCCCAATGATGCGCGGCGCATGATCGAAGGCAATGACGGCGGGGCCAACGTCACCTACGATGGCGGCAGGATCTGGACTGAGCAAGACCAGGCGACGGCGCAGTTCTACCGCGTGGCGGTGGATCACGATTTCCCGTACAACGTCTACGGCGCGCAGCAGGACAACTCGACGGTGAAAATCGCCAGCCGGTCCAATGGCAGCGGGATCACCGAGCGTGAATGGCATCCGGTGGGTGGCGGAGAAAGCGGCTGGATCGCGCCGCATCCGAAGGATTCCAGCGTTGTCTTCGCGGGCAGCTACGGCGGCTATCTCACCCGCTACGACCATCGCAGCGGCCAGTCCCGCAACGTGAACGTGTGGCCGGACAATCCGATGGGACACGGCGCGGCCGATTTGAAGTACCGGTTCCAGTGGAATTTTCCGATTCTGTTTTCCCCGCACGATGCGCGGGTGATCTATGCGGCGGCGAACGTGTTGTTCAAGACGCTGAACGAAGGCACAACCTGGGAAGCGATCAGCCCTGACCTGACACGCAACGACAAGTCCAAGCAGGGGCCCTCGGGCGGGCCGATCACCAAGGACAACACGAGCGTTGAATACTACGCGACGATCTTCACCGTGGCCGAGTCGCCCGTGGAGAAGGGTCTTATCTGGGCGGGCAGCGACGACGGCCTGGTTCATCTCACGCGCAACGGCGGCGTGAAGTGGGACAACGTGACGCCAAAGGATCTGCCCGAGTGGGCGCAGATCAACACGATCGAAGCCTCTCCGCATGATGCGGCGACGGCATACCTGGCGGCGACGCGCTACAAGTCCGACGACTTCGCGCCTTACCTGTACAAGACAATGGATTTCGGGAAAACATGGAAGCGAATCGTGAAGGGCATCGACGAAGAAGCCTTCACACGCGTCGTTCGCGAGGATCCGAACCGCCGCGGCCTGCTCTACGCCGGCACCGAAACCGGCATGTACGTGTCGTTTGATGACGGCGACAGCTGGCAGAAGATGCAGCTGAACCTGCCCGTGGTTCCGATTACCGATCTCGCCACGCATAAGCGCGAGAAGGACCTGGTCGTGGCAACGCAAGGCCGCTCTTTCTGGATACTGGACGATCTGCCCGTGCTGCATCAGATGAAGGATGAAATCGCGGCGGCGGAGATGCACCTGTTTCAGCCGGAGGAAACCTATCGCACCCAGGGCAGCGGCGGGCCTCTGCCGGCCACGGCAACAGTGGGCGAGAATCCGCCGAACGGTTCGGTGATCTATTTCTGGCTCAAAAACAAAGCCGAAGCCACGCTCGAGTTTCTGGATGCGGCAGGAAAGACGGTGCGCAAATTCTCCACCGCTGACCGCCCATCGGAGGAGCGGCCGTCCGGCGAGGAGGAAGAAGGCGGCGGCCGCCGCCGCGGCGGGCGTCAGGCCAGGCTGACGGCGGATGCGGGTCTGAACCGCTTCGTGTGGGATCTTCGTCACGAAGAGGCCAAAGGTTTCCAAGGTATGATTCTCTGGGCTGGTTATATGAGCGGCCCGGCCGTTGCGCCTGGCGAGTACCAGGTGAAGTTGACCGCCGGCGGCAAATCGCAGACGCAGCGCGTGCAGGTGAGGAAAGACCCGCGCATCTCGACGACGCCCGAGGAGTTCGCGCAGCAGCTGGCGCTGCATATGCAGATCCGCGACAAACTGACCGAAACCAACCAGGGCGTGGACAAGATCCGCCAGGTGCGGAAGCAGATTGAGGACTTGGGCGCGCAGTGGAAGGATCTGCCCGCGGCGAAACGTGCCCTGGAGCAGGGCAAGCAGCTTGTGGCGAAGCTGACCACGATTGAAGAGGCGCTCTATCAGACGAAGAACCGTTCCAACCAGGACCCGCTGAATTATCCGATCCGGCTCAACAACCGTCTGGCTGCTCTGGCCGGCGTTGTCGCCAGCGCCGACGCCGGGCCGACGCGTCAGTCGCAGATGCTGTATGAAGAACTGGCCTCGGCCATCAACGGTCACCTGAAACAGCTCACCGAGTTGCTGGGCAAGGAGCTTGCCGCTTTCAACAAGCGTGTGGTGGACGACAAACTGCCGGCGGTGGTATTGAAGTAGCCGGATCAGGCATGATGGAGCAAGTGGATGATGGCTCAGGAGGCTATTTTATGTATTTGCGTTTGATTCTCAGCACCGTTGCGGCTGCGGCGGCGTGGGGGGCCGATATTGGCCGCTTCGACTACAGGGTCTTGGCTGCCAACAAGACATCCACGATGGAAAAAGAGATTAACGAGGCAGCCGACGCTGGCTATTCCTTCCGCGGGGTGATGGGCGGCGAGACTGGGTTCGGCGGGAAGGAGGTTGTGGTGATCATGGGCAAGGATCCGAGTTCGACGGCCCGCAGCCCAATGCGCTACAAGCTTCTGGCGACCTCAAGGACAGGAACTCTCCAAAGAGAAATTCAGCAGGCCGGCGACGAAGGGTTCGAGTACCTTGGCCAAACCGTGTTCGAGTCAACATTCGGGGGCAGGGAAGTAAGCGTCATTCTGCAACGCAATCCGGAGAAGGCTGCGAGGCGGTTTCAATACAAGCTGCTGGCCACCTCGAAGACGTCGACCATGCAAAAGGAGCTTAAGCAGGCCGGAGAAGAAGGGTTTGAATTCCTGGGCATGACAGTTGGCAAGACGGCCATCGGCGGCAGTGAAGTGGTCTGCTTTCTTCGCAAGGTACTGGAGTAGCAGACGGTAGCTCACTGGCGCGTGAGAACTCTTAGGTAGGACGGCTGCGACTGCGAACGGTAGACGCGGTGCGTCGCTTTCTGGAAGTCGCTTTCCCTCGCGTTGTAGATGTCGACAAACTTCTGCGGGTTGCGGTCCACCAGCGGAAACCAGGAGCTTTGCACCTGCACCATGATGCGGTGATCGCGCCGGAAGGTGTGGTAGATGTCCGGTAGCTCGAATTCCACCTTCGTTGCCTTGCCGGGTTCGAACGCCTGCGGCTTGTCGAAGCCGTTGCGGAACCGGCCGCGGAACGGTTCCCCGCGCAGCAGCTGCTGGTAGCCGCCCATGCGGATGGCTTTCGGATTGGGGTCAGGGTCGGGGAAGTTGTCCGGATAAACGTCGATCAACTTGACGACGAAGTCGGCGTCGGTTCCGGTGATCGAGACGTTGAGGCTGGCGGTGAACGGGCCGGCAATGACAATGTCTTCGGTGAGCGGATCGCTTTGGTAGACCAGCACATCGGGCCGTGTGGAGGCGAAACGCTGATCGTCGGTCATGTATTCGCGCGTCATGCCGATGGCCACGTAGTCGATGAACGGTACCGGCTTCATCGGGTCGCTGGGATATTCGTCGAAGGCGTTCGCATCGGTGGGTGGATCCCAGCTCAGCTTGCCGCCGGGATGGTAGTAGAGCCGCCGCTCACGGGTCGGCTTGGGAGGCCAGGCGTCGTGACGGCGCCATTCGTTGACGCCCGTCTCAAACATATAGGCCTCGGGCAGTTTCATCTCGCCCTTGCCCTTGAGATGGTATTCAAAGAAGGGCAGCTCGATCTGTTCGCGGTAGAACTGCGCCGTCTTGGAGTGAAACATGGCGTTACCGAGCCGGTCTCCGTCGCCGCGCGACCAGCCACCGTGATCCCACGGACCCATGACGATCATGTTCTGGCCGCGCGGGTTGTTCTTTTCGATGAACTCGTACATCCGCAGGGGGCCGTAAATGTCCTCGGCGTCAAACCATCCGCCGACGGTCATGATGGCCGGCTTGATCGACTTCAGGTGCTGGATGACGTTGCGGGCCTTCCAATATTCGTCGTAGTTGGGATGCTGCATCATCTCTTTCCAGAAGGCTGACTTGCCCTTGAAGAACTTCTCGTCGGCATTGGAGAGAACGCCCATGCGGAGGAAGAATTCGTAACCATTCGGCGTGTCGTGATCAAAGTTCGGAACCCCCTTCTTGGTGGGTTCCGGGTGTGGCATATCGACGTTGATGAGGAAGTTGAAAGCGTGGGCGAGGAAGAGCGCGCCGTTGTGATGAAAGTCGTCGCCGATGAACCACTCGGCAACCGGGGCTTGCGGGGAAGAAGCGGCCAGCGCCGGATGAGCGTCGATCGCTCCCATCGCGGCGTAGAAGCCGGGATAGGAGATGCCCCACATGCCGACGCGGCCGTTGTGGCCGGGGATGTTCTTCACGAGCCAGTCGATGGTGTCGAAGGTATCGGTGGATTCGTCGATATCCTTGGGGCCGGATTTCGCCGGCTTGTGCGGACGCACGTGCAGGAACTCGCCTTGCGACGCCCAGCGGCCGCGCACATCCTGGTAGACGATGATGTAACCCTCCCGCGCGAACTGAGCCCACGGGCCGATGTTTTCGCGGTACTGATCGACGCCGTATGGCCGCAGACTGTACGGAGTCCGGTTGAGCAGGATGGGGTAGCGCTGTGAGGTGTCCTTCGGCGTGTAGACGGCGGTGTATAGTTTCACGCCGTCGCGCATCGGGACTTCGAATTCGTGCTTGGTGTAGTGGGCTTTCACGTAATCGACGCCTTGTGGGTACAGAACACACGCGGTCAACAGAAACAGGACAACTCGGTTGCGCATGACAGCGATCTTATCGTGAAAATGGGAGAGCGGCGAGGTCGAGATCGGCGCCGAGGCCAGAGGCTTCCGGCAATAGATAGTTTGCCCCGTCCATGCGGATCGGTTCGTGCAGGAAGCGATTGGCGACCTCGAGCACCTTAGCCGTGAAGCCTTGATCGCGGAACCGCGCCCCATATGCCACGCGCTCGGCAATCGAACCTCCGGCGACGCCGCTGAGATAGGAGGGAATGCTGGTGCGGTGCGTCCCGGAAAGCAGCGCCGCAACAGGCTTGTTTTGAGCCGGTGGACGCGGCGAGATCGCGCGGGATGCTTATAGGGATCGCGATGATGTTGGCGATGCGCATCGGAGGTTCCATGGTAGTACGGCAGTGAGGATACAATCACAGAATCATGACTGGGCCTTTGCTGGTGACGCTACTGCTTGGATTGCTGCTCGGCTGCGGAGGCGGAAACGCGGCTACCGAGCAGGCGCGCAAGGAGAAGGAGTTCGAACAGATGCTGACCGGCGCCACTTTGGTTGGCAAGTTCACCTCCAAGGGAAGCGACAAACTGCATGAGGACAAGTACACAATCTCGAAGGTCACGAAGATGCCGGCCGGCATCTGGCTGATCCACACGCGGGTGCAGTACGGCGAGCGCGACGTGACGGCCCCGGTTCCGGTGAAAGTGGTCTGGGCCGGCGATACGCCGATGATCACGCTGACCGATGCCGGGATTCCAGGCTTGGGTACCTTCACCGCGCGAGTGTTGTTCTACCGCAATGAGTATGCCGGGACGTGGAGCAGTTCCAAGGGCCACGGCGGACAAATGTTCGGAGTAATTGAACGGGGCAAGACTCAGTGAGGGGAGAAGATCTCCGGGTTTGATGGAAGAGCTTCGATTGGCTCGAGGACCGCTTCCTGCTGGAAGCAGTCGCTCAAGTCGGAGGCGGTGGCGTCGGCAAGCGCCATCGGGGGGATGCCGAGCAGGCGGAAGATAGTCTTCATGAGTGACGGCAGGGCAGTGTTCGCGCGGCAGACGTAGTTGGGTTTGGCGTGAGGGCTGGCGATCAGCAGCGGGGCGCGGTGGGAATCAATGTGATCGAGGCCGCCGGCGGTGTCTTCCTGCGTGATGAAGACGGCCATCTTCGGCCACGCAGGTGAGTGAGTCAGGAATTCCAGCACGCGGCCGAGGGCGAGGTCGTTATCGGCAACGTAGCTGGCAGGGAAGGGGTAACCGTCGCCGGGACTGGGCCGTGTGGTGCTGTCGTTCGGTAGATGTAGGAGGGTGAAGCGGGGAAGTGTCGCCAACTGCTTCAGCTCCGTGATGAAGCGGGAGGCGCGGGCTTGGTCCGAAGCCGTTTCCTCGATTCGAAAGGAATAGATGGACAGATGGCGGCGGAGATGTTCGAGATAGGGTGGGAGCGAAACGTCAGGGGTGGTGTAGTAGTTGTCGGAGAAGGCCCACCGTTGGGTGATGGCGTGATGGTTGGGCGTGACGTCGATGTCGCGCAGAGCGAGGCGGGTTTGGAGCTGATCGCGAGCCGGCCGCACGATGCCGCGCGTGCCGTAGCGTGCCAGCAGAGGCAGCCCGGCCACCTTGCCGTTCTCCGCGAATTGAATATCGCCGAGAATGTCGTCGAAGCTCCGGCTACCCTTCATGATCAGGACAACGTGCTCGATAGCGGCGGGCAGCGCTGGTGGAAGCTGGGGACGCGGGAAGAATCCGTTGTTGGCGTAAACGCGTTTGGTGAGCTCCGCCAGCTCGGAGACGTCGGGGAGCGCGAACCGTGAAATGAGACTGCGTGGGTTGTTCAACTCCGGCCCGCGGCGCGAGGCGTTGGGTCCGGCGCCCTGGCCGAGTTTGGAGATGAGGAAGATCTCGTCCGTGGTGGCGGTGAGGCTTGTGGGAAACCAGGCGGTGGGAATATGTCCGAGGATCTGGTTGGTGGCGGTGTCGATCACGGCCAGGGCGTTGATGCCGCTTTCGGCCACCAGCAGCCAGCCGGAATCGGCGTGATACAGCAGGCCCTCGGGAAGAATGCCTCTGAAATGTTCGAGGGTTGGAATGCGGAGGGGGATCTCCGTGATCGGCTCCAGAGTCGCGGAGCCTAGAACGTGGATGGAGTCACGCTGATGGTCACTGAGATAGATGCGATCGTTGGCCGCGGTGATGGCGGACAGGGATTCTCCGATGGAAATGGTCCGCTGGATCTTCCGGTCCGCGACATAAGCGACTCGGTTCTCCCCGGCAACGTAGGCGCCCTCCGCCGTTACCGCGAGATGCAGCGGCTTGAAAGGCAAGGGGACGCTGAAGGTCTGCCGGCGGCTGTCGAAGAAGGCGAGTACTGGAGGTTCCTCCGGCAAGAGCTTCGCGCTGCGGCTGCCGATGTGCAAGAGAATGCTGCCCGAGATTGCCAGAACCGGGCCGTCTTGAAAAATCATCCTGGCATTCGGGCTGTAGATGCCTTGTTTCAAGGCCTGCGTTTTGGCTGCCCAGCCTCGCCGGCCCTGCGAGAGATGGGTCAGGGTAAGCGCGCCTTGGTCGATGGAGGCGGCCACAACCGCGTTCTTTTTCGGCGTGACGGCAATGGCGAAGGCTCCCGGACCGGCAGGGTGATGAAGGCCGAAAGGCGCGATGAGGCGGCCGCCGGGCAGAACGCTTTCCGCGCCGGGCCGGCGGAGAGCGGCGCGCTCGCCCGCGGGGGCTCGGTAATCGGCCGCAAGGCAGAGGCAACCCAATATCACGGCGGAGGATGCGATAGAATCACGCACGATGAAAACCACACGCAGAACGCTATTGCAGAGTTTCGCCTTCGCGGCGGCGGGACGCGGGGCAACCAAGGCGACGGCCTTCGGGCTAATTGGCGACCGCTACCACAACTCGGATTATATAAGGACGGCGCTAAACCGCACGATCGTGAAAGAAGCCGGCGTTCCCATCGATTTCTGCGATGAGACCCGGATGCTGACCGACGAGACGCTCGATGGCTACAAGATGCTGATCGTCCTCAGGGACGGCATGATCTGGCCGGACGGCTATCCGGATGAGAACACCAATGCGGCCTGGGTCGCGACAGGCAAGCCGAAGATGGTCTCCGAGCCGCCAGTGCCGGCTACCGCGGCTAAACCGCAGAACTGGATCAAGCCGGAGCAGGGCAAGGCGGTGCGGCGTTTTGTGGAGAATGGCGGCGCGGCGCTGTTCCTGCATAACGTGACTCACGTGGGGTTGACGGATCCCGACTTTCGGCATGTGCTGGGTGCGGCCTATACGGGCCATCCGCCGATACGGACGTTCAAGGTGAAGGTGACCAATCCGGACCATCCCATAACGCGCGGTGTGCGCGACTTCATCGTCACCGATGAACAGCACTACATGGATTACGATAAGGATCCGAAGCATGTTTTTCTGGAGACCGTGAACGAGGAAGGGCTGACCTACCGCAACTACGGCGCGACGGCTCCGGGCGGATGGGCCTACGACTACGGCAAGGGGCGTGTTTGTTACATGTCGCCGGGACACTTGCTGACGGTGCACTGGAATCCGGAATACGTCAAACTGCAAAAAAACGCGGTGCGGTGGCTGCTGCGGCAGGGAGGTTGAGATGCAACGAAGAGGATTTCTGGCGACGCCGCTGGCGGCGTTCGCGCAAGGCGGCAGAAGGATCGAAGAGGACGATCCGGGCAACATCAAGATCGCGCATATCCTGAACTGGAATGTGAGCGACGATTTCCTGCTGTTCTGCAAGCAGATCGGGCTGAAGTGGGCGCGGCTGATGTATCACGAAGACCCGCACGTGGACAAGGTTCGCGCGGTGCAGAAGCGGTTTGAGAGTTTCGGGATCCGGATCTACAGCGGCTGTCATTATGCCTACCGGTCGTTGGACGTGCAACTTGGTCTGCCAGGGCGGGACAAGCAGATTGAGATTTACCAGACCTTCCTGCGGACGCTGGGCAAACTGGGCATTCATGGAGCGAACTACGATTTCCATCCGGCCAACACGTACACGACGAACTACATCATGCGGCGCGGCTACCGTACGCGCGAGTTCAGTGTGAAGGATTTCCGGGAGAAGGTGGAGAAGCAGCGGTTCGATCGCGAGTATTCCGCCGAGGATATCTGGGCGACCTACACCTACTTCATGAAGGCGGTGCTACCGGTGGCCAAGGAAGCGGGCGTCTACATGGCGCTGCATCCGGACGATCCGCCGCTGGCCAAGATGAACGGCGTGGCGAAGCTGTTCGTTCACTACGACGGCTATAAGCGGGCCGAGCAGATCGCCGGGGAGAACAAGTACTGGGGCCTGCGGCTGTGCGTGGGCACGTGGATGGAAGGCGGAGACAAGATGGGCAAGGACAGCTTTGAGATGATCCGCGACTTCGGCCCGCGCGGCAGGCTGTGGGATATTGATTTCCGCAACGTGAGTTCGCCATTGCCGGTGTTTCATGAGACGTTCCCGGATGAGGGCTATACCGACATGCACAAGATCATGCGTACGCTGCGCGAGGTGAAGTATTCGAGCGGCATGGTGCCGGATCATATTCCGGAGCTGGCTGGTGATGGTCCGGAGAAGCGGGCAGGACTTGCCTACTGCATCGCCTGCATGAAGCAGTGGCTGCGGCGCGCCAATGATGAAGTGGGCTAGCGGCGGGTGTAGAATCATCATGGTGCTTTGAAGGGAGGCCCGTTTCATGAAGAAACTGCTCGTTCGAGCGTTGTGCATTCTGGCCGTCATTGCCGTTGGCGCGATGGCCGCCGATATCAGCGGGAAGTGGGAGGCGCAGGTGCCGGGACGCGGCGGTGAACCCCGCGCGACCACCTTCACGTTCAAAGTGGAGGGCGATAAACTCACCGGAACCATGTCGGATGGCCGTGGCGAGGCCGTGGCGATCGAAAATGGCAAAGTCAGCGGCGACACGATTTCATTCAGCGTGACGACGCAGCGCGGGAAGCGCGGCTACACGGGCACGGTCTCCGGCTCGGAGATCAAGTTCAAGCGCGAAGGCGGGCAGAACGCACAGGAGTTCACGGCGAAGCGCGCCGCCAGCTAGTTTTTTCGCTCAGAAGCCTATACTGGGGTCATGAGGCCGGCCGCGGATTTCCGGATCGCGAGCGGCGTGCATCAGCCTGCCTATTTGCAATTGGCGCGCAGAGGGGAACTGAAGCGCAGGGCACGGGAAGCGCTGGAAGGTCTGCGGCAGTGTCTGGTGTGCCCGCGCGATTGCGGCGTGGACCGGCTGGCGGACAAGACGACCGCTTGCCACACCGGACGGCATGCGCAGGTGAGCAGTTACTTCCCTCACTTCGGCGAGGAGGATTGTCTGCGTGGGTGGCGCGGCAGCGGGACGATCTTCTTTTCGATGTGCAATCTGCGCTGCGTTTTCTGCCAGAACTACGATATTTCGCAGGCCGAGCGCGGGCCGGAGGTGCGGCCGGAGAGGCTGGCGGCCATGATGCTGGAGTTGCAGGACCGGGGCTGCCACAACATCAACTTTGTGACGCCGGAGCACGTCGTGCCACAGATCCTGGAGGCGCTGGCGATCGCGGCGGAGCAAGGACTGCGGCTGCCGCTGGTTTACAACACGTCGGCCTACGATTCGATGGAAAGCCTGCGGCTGATGGACGGCGTGGTGGATATCTACATGCCGGATTTCAAGTTCTGGGACGCGGCGATGTCGCTACGGTACGTGAAGGCCAAGGATTACCCGGAGGCTGCTCGAAGGGCGATCCGGGAGATGCACCGGCAGGTTGGCGAGTTGTGCGTGGACGAGAACGGTTTGGCGAGGCGTGGCTTGTTGTTGCGGCACTTGCTGATGCCTGGGGAGATTGCGGATACGGAGAAGATTCTTGCGTTCGTGGCGGAAGAGATATCGCGCGACACCTACGTGAACCTGATGGATCAGTACCGGCCGGCGGGGCGTGTCCAGGGCAATGAGTTTGTCGAGATCCAACGAGGAATCACCGGAGGCGAGTATGAGCAGGCGCTGGAGGCGGCAGGAGGGGTTGGGCTGTGGCGCATCGACGGCAGAAGCAGGTCAGGCTTGAAGGACCAGGCATTTCAGATAATGCGTTTCTGGGACGGTTAGCAGAATGGGGTGATCCTGGGCTTGCGTCCTCCGTTCGAGGATGCGCATGCTGCGGCCGGCATCGAGTGCAGCCCGTGCGATCACTTCGAGCAGCGCGGATTCGGCCATGTGGTGCGAGCAGGAGCAGGAGACCAGGATTCCGCGGGGAGAGAGAAGCTTTAAGGCGCGAGTGTTGATGTCGCGGTATCCGCGCAGGGCGCCTGCAACGGCGGAGCGGGATTTGGCGAATGCGGGTGGGTCAAGGATCACCGTGTCAAAGCGCCGGCCGGCGGCCGCATAGCCTGCCAGGAGGTCAAACACATCGGCTTCCTTGAACGCGACGTTCCCGATGTTGTTCGCCTCGGCGTTGCCGCGTGCGACAGCGAGCGATGAGGATGAGGAGTCAACCGCCTCGACGGTTTCGCATCGCCCGGCCAGGTGAAGCGCAAAGCCGCCGGTGGAGGTGAAGCAGTCAAGCGCCTTGCCGTGGCCATAGCGGGCGGCGGCAACGTAGTTTTCGCGCTGGTCCAGGTAGAGGCCTGTTTTCTGACCCTCAAGCGGCTCCACCTTCCAGCGAAGTCCGTTCATGGTGATCCACTGCTCGTCAGACAGGGAACCGTGGAGCAGTTTCTTTTCAAGCGGGAGGTCTTCTTTCTTACGGGTCGGGGAATCGTTACGGGCGACGATGGCTTGTGGAGAGAAGAGTTCCACCAGGCAGGAGACAATCAGATCCGTGGCGCGATCCATTCCTTGAGAAAGGGCTTGGATGACGTAGCAATCTCCGTATCGGTCAACGATCAGGCCGGGAAGCAGGTCTGCTTCTGAATAGACGAGGCGGTAGGCGCCTGAGGAGATTCCGAGGAACTCGCGATGGCGCGCCGCGGCCTGGATCCGGTCGAAGTAAAACTGGCGGTTGACGGGAATCGCTTGGCGATCGAGGATGCGGAGCCGGATCTGCGAGGTGGAGGAGTAATGGGCCGTGCCGAGCGGCCGGCCCTTGTGGTCGAGGACGGAGACGGTGGCGCCCGGAGAAGCATCGCCCGAGACATCGGAGGCGAACACCCAGGGATGACCAGAAAGGATGCGCTCAGCACCCTTGCGGGTCAGCCGCAGCTCAGACGATGGCACGGAGGCGGGCGATGCGCTGTTCGGTGGCCGGGTGCGTCGAGAAGAGCCGGGCCAGCGCCTGACCGCTGAACGGCTTGATGATGAACATGTGGGCGGTGGCGGGCGAGGCTTCCAGCGGAATCCGCTTGGAGTAGTTTTCCAGTTTCTGCAAAGCGGAAACGAGACCGTGCGGGGTCCCAGTGTACTTGGCTGCGGTGGCGTCGGCGGAAAATTCGCGTGTGCGCGAGATGGCCATTTGGATCAGCATGGCGGCGATGGGGCCGAGAATCAGCATGAAGATGGCGCCTAAGGGGCTACCGCCTTCGTCATCATCGCGGCGGCCACCGAGGAAGAATGCCATGTGGGAAAGGTAAGTGATGGCGGCGCCGAGCGTGGCGGCGATGGAGCTGATGAGAATATCGCGATTCTTGATGTGGGCCAGCTCATGCGCGATCACGCCTTCCAGCTCACGCGCGTCCATCACTTGCAGAAGGCCGTGAGTGACGGCGACGGAGGCATGCTTGGGGTTGCGGCCGGTAGCGAAGGCGTTGGGGGAATGTTCGGGAATGATCCAGAGCTTCGGCACGGGGATGCCCATGCGCGAGCAGAGATGTTCGGTCATGGGGCCGATGCGCGCGTAAACCTGGTGATTCTCGGTGGGCGAAACGGGCTGAGCGCGGTACATCGACAAGGCGATCTTGTCGGAAAAGAAATAGGACGCAAAGTTCATGACGACGGCCATGATGAGGCCCAGGAAAAGGCCTTGCCGGCCTCCGAGAGCCTGACCGCCGACGAGAAGAACACTGCTCAACAGACCCAGCAGGAGGGCAGTTTTGATTCCGTTCATAAAGTTGATCTGCTCCTATTTTCGCACGAAGGGGCGCCTGCGGCTAGCATACGCGGCGCCCCTTTCGACCTTATCGGCTCAATTCGCGCTGACGTTGACTTTCACCGTCCGGGGCTTGGCCACTTCCTTCTTGGCGACGGCGACCTTCAGCACGCCGTTCTTGTAGTCGGCGGTGATCTTTTCCGGGTCAACCGTTTCCGGCAGCGAGAAGGCCCGCATGAAGGAGCCATAGTGGCGCTCAATGCGGTGGTAGCCCTTTTCGGAGTCCTTCTTTTCGAATTCCCGTTTGCCCTTGAGAGTCAAGGTGCCGTTTTCCATGCGCACCTCGATATCTTCGAGCTTGACGTCTGGCAGGTCAGCTTTGAGAACGAGCTCGTTCTCGGTTTCGAGGATATCGACCGCGGGCGCCCAAGGACGAGAAGACTGCTCGTCGGAGAGCATGCGGTTAAAGGTATCGAACATGGAAAGGCCTTTGGAGAAGTCGTCGAGATCGGCGAAAGGATTGTATTTGATAAGCATGTTGTGTAAACCTCCTTCAGTCATATGCACATCTACATCATAAAACATGAGTGCTGTCTTGTAAAGTTATTTTATTCAAAGCTGTCTCATGTGTCCGTAAATCGATGAATATAAAGCAAAAATGGCCCAGGATCTACCCTGGGCCATTCGGTTGTTTCCGCGCTGCGGCGCCGGCTTATCCCTTTTCCGAGCTCTCCTCGGTCTCTTCCTCTTCGCGGCCTTCGCGCATCGCCTTCAGCTTCTCTTCCTTGCGGCGGGCACGTTCGGCGGCGCGTTTGACCAGCGTGGAGCCGACCAGCTCAAGCAGGCACTGTTCGGCGCCATCGCCCTTGCGGGGCCCAAGCCGGACGATGCGGGTATAGCCGCCGTTGCGCTGGGCGAAACGGGGGCTGAGCTTGTCAAACAGCTTCTTCACGGAAGCGGGCGTTTCCAGGAACGCGGCCGCCTGGCGGCGGGCGTGGAGAGAGTCGCGCTTGCCGAGGGTGATCATCTTGTCGACCAGCGGCTTGACGGCTTTGGCCTTGGGCACGGTGGTGATGACGCGCTCATGTTCGATGACGCTGGTGACCAGCGCGCGCAGCAGAGCCTTGCGGGCGCCGCTGTCCCGCTTGAGTTTGAATCCACCTCTACGATGTCTCATGATGCTGTTTCCTTAACTCTGCCGGCCGAGTGGGCTCACTCGGCGAATTCGGCTTCCTCTTCCTGGCCCTCGGTCATGCCCTCGAGATCTTCATCTCCTTCCATGCCCTCTTCAGCCTCGAACGCGACGGGGGCTCCGGAGGGGGAGATGAGGCGGCCCTGCGCGTCAAAGCGCATGCCGAAGCTGAGGTTGAGGTTGCCGAGGATTTCCTTGATCTCGTTGAGCGACTTGCGGCCGAAGTTCTTGGTGCGCAGCATTTCGGCTTCGGTCTTCTGCACCAGGTCGCCGATCGTTTGAATGTTGGCGTTCTTGAGGCAGTTGTAGGAGCGGACGCTCAGCTCCATCTCCTCGACCGAGCGGTTGAGCACCTCGTTCATCTGGTTGATGGCGCGGTCTGCCGGCTCTTCGACCATTTCCGCCACTTCTTCAAAGTTGATGAAGATGGTCATGTGATCCTTGAGAAGCTTGGCGGCCTGGCCGATGGCATCCTGCGGGCTGATGGCGCCGTTGGTCCACACCTCGATGGTGAGCTTGTCGAAGTCGGTCATCTGGCCCAGGCGCGCGGCTTCGACGGCAAAGTTGACCTTGCGCACGGGGGAGTGAACCGAATCGATGGCGATGTAGCCGGTGGGCAGGTCTTCATCGAAGTTGCGGTCCTGGCTGACATAGCCGCGGCCCTGTTTGAGGCGCATTTCGATGCTGAGCTTACCGCCTTCGCCGATGGTGGCGATGTGCATGTGGCGGTCGAGTACTTCCACGTCGTGGCCGCACTCGATCTGGCCGCTGAGCACCTCGCCGGTGGAGTCTGCAACCAGGCGCACGGTGTGCTCACCCTCTCCACTCATCTTGAAGGGCACCTGCTTGAGGTTGAGGATGATGTCGGTGGCATCCTCGACGACGCCCGGGATGGGGCTGAACTCGTGCGAGACGCCCTCGATGCGGACGGCCGTGATCGCGGCGCCCTCGATGGAGCTGAGCAGGACACGGCGGAGGCCGTTGCCGATGGTGGTGCCGAAGCCGCGCTCAAACGGCTGGGCCCAGAACATGCCGTAGCGTTCGGTGAGCGATTCGGTATTGGCAACCAGACGTTTGGGTCGTTGAAAACCTTTAAACATAGAAAATCGTGACTCCTCTCTAGGCCGCGCAACTCAGGCCGCGGCCGAAAAACGCCTACTTGGAATAAAGTTCCACAATCATCTGCTCGTTGATCTGGATTTGCACCAGCTCTTCGCGCTTGGGCATGCCGATGACGCGGCCCTTGAGATTCTCGCGGTCCACCTCAAGCCAGTTCGGGACGGGCTGATGCGCGGTGGCGTCGCGCGAGGAGAGAATGGCCGTGTTGTTGCGGCTCTTCTCACGAACCTCGACGGTGTCGCCCTGCTTGACGGTGAACGAGGGGATGTTGACCTTGCGGCCGTTGACTTGAATATGGCCGTGGCGGACGATCTGACGGCTCTGGGCGCGCGAGGTGCCGAAGCCCATGCGGTAGACGACGTTATCGAGGCGGCGTTCGAGCAGACCCATCATGTGGTCGCCGGTGACGCCTTTCATGCGCGCGGCCTTTTCAAAGAGGTTGCGGAACTGGCCTTCCAGCATGCCGTAGATGCGGCGAACCTTCTGCTTTTCCCGCAGCTGCAGGCCGTAGCCTTGAATCTTCGGCTTGCGCGCCTTGCCGTGCTGTCCGGGCGGGAAGTTGCGCTTTTCAATGGCGCACTTTTCGCTATGGCAGCGCTCCCCTTTCAGAAACAGCTTCATCGCTTCCCGGCGGCAGAGCCGGCAAACGGCATCTTTATATCGAGCCACAGTGTTTCAGTCTCCTTACCTGTACTTCCACTTCTTCCTGTGCAGGTGCAGTTTACAAGCCCTTATGCGCGATGGCGGCTCTTCTTCCTGCTTCCATCCAATGCAGCGCTTCTTAGACGCGCCGTTTCTTGGGTGGCCGGCACCCGTTGTGCGGGATCGGTGTGGCGTCCTTGATATGACGGACGTCGATCCCGGCGGTAGCCAGCGCGCGGACGGCCGATTCACGGCCGGAGCCCGGGCCACTGACAAAAACATCCACGTTGCGAACTCCCGATTCCTTGGCCTTGTTGGCGGCGGTCAAGGCCGCCTGCTGCGCGGCGAAGGGCGTTCCTTTGCGCGAGCCTCGGAAGCCAAGCGAACCCGAGCTGGACCAGGCCAGCACATTGCCGGAGCGGTCCGTAAAAGTGACGATCGTGTTGTTGAACGAAGCCTGGACATACACGATGCCGGAAGGAATATTCTTTTTTTCCTTCTTTTTGAAGCTCTTCTTTTTTCCGGCCTTGCCTGCTGCTTTCGCTTTCGCCATGAGTTTCCTTCCGCCTTACCTTATGCCTTGCCGACCTTCTTCTTGTTGGCCACGGTGCCGCGGCGCGGGCCCTTGCGGGTGCGCGCGTTGGTGTGGGTGCGCTGACCGCGAACCGGCAGGCCGCGGCGGTGGCGCAGGCCGCGGTAGGAGCCCATTTCGATCAGGCGCTTCACGTTCAGCGAGAACTCCTTGCGGAGGTCGCCTTCCACGGCGCCTTCATCTTCGATGATCTGACGGAGTTTACTGACCTGATCCTCGGTAAGGTCGGCGACCTTGGTGCTGAAATCGATGTTGGCGCGGAACAGGATCGACCGCGACCTGGTCCTTCCGATGCCGTAAATATAGGTGAGGCCGACTTCGGCTCTCTTCTTCGGCGGTAAATCCACACCAGCGATGCGCGCCATAATTCTCTCCTAGCCCTGCCTCTGCTTATGCTTGGGGTTGACGCAAATGACCCGCACCACGCCGTGGCGCTGGATCAATTTGCACTTTTCACAGATTCGCTTCACGCTTGCTCGAACCTTCATAATTCTCTTTCCTCACACTGTCTTCCCGGGGCTGTTCTCAGCACCCTGCCGCGCGACGAATCACGCGGCGATAAAGCCACCTCGACACGATCTCCCGGCCGCAGGCGAACAAAGTTCACCTGGCTGGCGGCAGCCGCATGCGCCAGCACGCGCCGGCAATCGGGCAGCTCGACGCGAACCTTGCCGCTTTCCAGCAGCTCAACGACGGTGCCCATCACGGTCTGGTCAGCACCCATGGCCCATCGGCTGTGATCGCCACGCAATGCTCAAAATGCGCCGACCAGGATCCATCCTTACTGCAAGCGGTCCACCGGTCGGCCTTGTTATGGCTTTCCGGCGAGCCGGCATTCACCATCGGCTCAAGCGCCAGGACCATGCCTTCCTTGAGCCGCGGATTCTCGTTCTTGCGGTCCACGTAGTTGGGCACCTGCGGCTCCTCATGGAGCTGAGAGCCGATGCCGTGGCCGACAAACTCACGCACAATGCCGAAACCGTTGGCGGTGACGTGGCGCTCGACGGCGCCGCAGATATCGAACAACCGGTTGCCGGCGCGGGTCTGATCAATAGCCAGTTCCAGCGCCTCCTTGGTGACGTCGAGCAGGCGCCGGATCTGGGGGGCCACTTCACCCACCGGGATGGTAATGGCCGAGTCGCCGTACCAGCCGTTCAGCTCGACGCCGGTGTCAACCGAAACAATGTCGCCGGTCTTTAAAACTCTCTTTGCCGAAGGCGGCCCGTGCACGATCTCGTCATTCACCGAGGTGCACAGCACGTATTTGTATCGCTGGCCCACCGCCGGCACGTAATAATTCTTGAAGGCCGGCCGGGCACCCGCGTCGCGCATCATGCGCTCGGCTTCCACTTCCAGATCCATGGTGGTGACGCCGTCGGCGACCATGGACTCCACGCGCTTGAGAATGCTGTAGACAAGCATGCCCGCCGCGCGCATTTTTTCCAGCTCGGCAGGTGTCTTGCGGATGATTCTTCGCGTATGCTCTAGCAAAGTAGAAGTCGCTTCAGCGGGCGGAGTCGGTTAACTTATTATATCTCAACCGGCTGCCCTGTTCTAAAAGACCGCCCGGCGGCCACGGATGCGGCCCGAACGCGGCGTAAACCCTTCGTAGTGGCGCATAATCAGCTGCGCCTCCACCTGATTGACGGTGTCCATTGCCACACCCACGACGATGAGCAACGAAGTTCCGCCGAAATAGAAACTCACGCCGAGGCCGTCGAGCAGCCAGCGTGGAAAATTGGAATCGATCCAGTTGCCCATCAGCGGCAATCGCTGGAGCTTGATGCCTGAGATCATCACTTCGGGGATGATGCTGAGCAGGGCAAGGTAGAGCCCGCCGACCATGGTGATGCGCGTGAGGATCTTGTTCATGTAGTCGGCGGTATTGCGGCCCGGGCGGATGCCAGGGATGAAGCCGCCGTACTTGCGCATATTGTCCGCCGCTTCATTCGGATTGAAGATGATCGAGACGTAGAAGAAACAGAAGAAGATGATGCCGACGGTATAGATAAGAAAGTAGAGCGGCATGGAGTGCGAGATGGACTCGAGCATGGGCCTGAGCCAGGAGCTGTTGCGGATACCCTCAAACTGCATGAAGCTCTGCGGGATGGCGAGCAGCGAGGAGGCGAAGATCACCGGGATGACGCCGCCGGCATTGACCTTCAGTGGCAGGTGAGTGGACTGGCCACCCATCATCTTCCGGCCGACGACACGCTTGGCGTACTGAACGGGGATGCGCCGCTCGCCGCGTTCCACCAGCACAATGAAACCGACCACGGCGATCATGACCGAGAGGATGATGATCATCTGGAAGGGATCCCATTGCCGGGTGACCATGACGTTGGTGTAGATTTCCACCATCGCCTCGGGCAAGCCGATGACGATACCGGCGAAGATGATCAGCGACATGCCGTTGCCGATGCCGCGTTCCGAGATCTGCTCGCCGAGCCACATGATGAAGGCCGTTCCGGTGGTGAGCGAGATGATGGTCATCAAGATAAAGCCGATGCCGGGGTTGAGCACAAAGCCGCTGTCGGCGGTTTGGAGCGCCGTGGCGATACCGAACGACTGGACTATGGCTAGGATGACGGTTAGGTAGCGCGTCCACTGGGTGATCTTGCGGCGGCCGAGCTCGCCTTCTTTCTGGAGCTTTTCCAGTGCGGGCACGACGACGGTCATCAACTGCAAGATGATCGATGCCGTGATGTAAGGCATGATGCCGAGGGCAAAGACCGTGAGCCGGCTCAGCATGCCGCCGCTGAACAGATCGATGAAGCCGAAGAAGGTGTTCTGGTTCTCCTGGAAGAAGGCCTGGAGACGGGCGGCGTTGACGCCCGGCGTGGGGATCTGTGCCCCGAGGCGGTAGACCGCCAGCAAACCTAGGGTGAACAGAACCCGCTTGCGCAGGTCGGGAATCTTGAAGATATTGACGAAGGCTTCCAGGAACTTATTCATCGGCTTACAACTCCGTCATTACTTGGAAGGAGCGACCTTTTCGATCTTCTCCACCTTGCCGCCCGCGGCGGCGATTTTCTTTTCCGCTTCGGGCGAGAAAAAGTGCGCCTTGACGGTGATCTTGCGCTTCAGCTCTCCGCCGGCGAGAATTTTCAGGCCGTCGTGGAGCTTCTTGAGCACTCCGGACTCGACCAGCGATTCCGGCGAGAAGCTGTTGCCTTCGAGCTTCTCCAGCCGGCCGACGTTCAAAATCGCGTAGCGCTTCTTGAAAATGTTGGTGAATCCGCGTTTGGGCAGACGGCGGTGGAGCGGCATCTGGCCGCCTTCAAAGCCGCGCATCTTGCTGTAACCGGAAATGGAGCGTGCGCCCTTGTGACCACGGCCGCTGGTCTTGCCGCGGCCGGAGCCCATACCGCGGCCGATGCGGCGTTTGTTCTTCTGCTGCCCGGCGGGCGGTTTCAGGTTACTGAGGTTCATTGGCTAGATCCTTTCCTTGCCGTTGGGCATTAGTCGACGATGGCCAGCAGGTGGGGCACTTTGGCGACCATGCCGCGGAATCCCGGCGTATCGGGCCGCTCTACCACCTGGTTCATCTTCTTCAGCCCGAGCGAACGGACGATTTTCTTCTGCTTTTCCTGGCGGCCGATGGGGCTGCCAACCAGTTTGATTTTGATCATTGCTGCCTGAGCCATAATGGGCAAACTCCGTCCTAGCCGCGCAGCTTCTCCACGGGAACCCCGCGAAGCTCGCTGACTTCATTGCGGTCGCGCAACTGTTCCAGCGCGTCGATGGTGGCGCGGATCACGTTGTGGGGATTGTGCGAACCGATGGATTTGGTCAAAACGTTGGGAACGCCCGCGGCCTGCATGACGGCGCGCACCGGCCCGCCGGCGATGACGCCGGTACCGGGAGCAGCGGGCTTGAGCAGCACCTGGCCGGAGCCGAACCGCCCGAGCACAGGATGCATGATGGTGTGCTCATGGACGTTCACCTTGCGCAGATTCCGCTTGGCGGCTTCGATTCCCTTCTTGATGGCGGCCGGGACTTCGCGCGCCTTGCCGGTGCCGAAGCCGACGATCTTGGCGGAGGGATCTCCGACGACGACTAAAGCGGCGAAGCTCAAGTTCTTACCGCCCTTGACGACCTTGGTGACGCGGTTGATCGAGATCACCTGCTCCTTGAGGTTCAGGTTGGATTGATCAATCCTCTTTGCATTGGCAGCGGGCATAGATTAAAACTCCAGTCCTGCCTGGCGCGCGGCATCGGCCAGGGCTTTGAGGCGGCCGTGATACATGTAACCGCCGCGGTCAAACACGACTTTCTTGATGCCTTTTTCAATGGCGCGCTCGGCCACCAGACGTCCGACCTCTTTGGCTCCGGCGGCGTTGCCGCCCTTCTTGGCGCTTTTTTCGGTGGAGGAGGCGGCGGCGATGGTGCGGCCGACACGATCGTCGATGACCTGCGCGTAGATGTGCTTCAGGCTGCGGTAGACGGCCAGCCGCGGGCGCTCCGGAGTGCCGGCAATGCGGGCGCGGATTCTTTTGTGAATCTTCGTGCGGTGATGGTCTCGGGATAGTTTTTTGATCATCGTTGTCTACCCTCCTGGCTACTTGGCCGCCGCCCCGGCCTTACCGACCTTCTTGCGGAGCGCTTCGCCCGTGTAGCGGATGCCCTTGTTCTTGTACGGATCGGGCGGACGCAGGGCGCGGATGTTGGCCGCGGTCTGGCCCAGAAGCTGCCGGTCATGGCTGGTCAGAATCAGGTGCGTCTGCTTGTCGATCTTCATGTCAACGCCATCCGGCAGAAGAAACTCGATGGCGTGCGAATAGCCGAGCGTGAAGATGGCGACGCGGCCCTTGATGTCGGCGCGGTAGCCGATGCCGACAATATCCAACTCGCGGGTGAACCCGGAGGAAACGCCATGGACGGCATTGGCGGCAAGCGCGCGGGCCAGCCCGTGGGCGGCGGCGTGCTCATCGCTCTGGCGGACGAGTTCAAGCGTATCGCCGGTAAGGCGCGCCTCGATACCGGCGGGAACCGGCACCTGCAGCGAGCCCTTCGGTCCGGTGACCTGCAGCGTGTCGCTGATGGCGACCTTCACCCCTTTCGGCAGGGGAATCGGCTTCTTTCCAACTCTAGACATAAAGAACCTTCCTCAACAAAGCGGCTCCACCCTACCAGATCTGGCAGAGGACTTCTCCGCCTACTCCGGTCTTGCGCGCTTCGGCGCCCGTCATCACGCCGCGCGAGGTGGTCAGGATATTGATCCCGAGACCGCCCAGCACGCGCGGCACATCCGTGCCACCCACATAGATGCGGCAGCCGGGCCGGGAAACACGCTCGATGCGGGAAATCACCGGCAGATTCGAGCCGTTGTACTTCAAGTAGATGCGGATGGTCTTGGCCGGGCCTTCCTCAACCAGCTTGTAGTTCAGCACGTAGCCTTCGTCCTTGAGAATTCGCGCGATCTCCAGCTTCAGCTTCGACGACGGCACGTCCACCTTCGGGTGGCGCGCGGCCAGCGCGTTGCGGATTCTGGTGAGCATATCTGCGATGGGATCAGAAATCATTGCCATCAACCTCGTTCATCAAACCTTCGCCATTACGATAGTGGGGCGCCATCTTACCAGCTCGACTTCGTCACCCCGGGGATTTCGCCGGCCAGAGCCAGCTTCCGGAAACAGATCCGGCACAGCTTGAACTTGCGCAAGTAGCCGCGCGGCCGGCCGCACAGCTGGCAGCGGTTGCGGTGCCGGATGGCCAGCTTCGGAGTCTTCTTCTTCCGGGCCGTCTCCAGCCGTCTGTCCCTGGCTTTTTTCGCTGTTGTTGCCATGGTTTCTCCTTATCCGCTCCGATGCGCCTATTGCCGGAAAGGCATGCCCAACTGCTTCAGCAGGGCCAGCCCCTCGGCATCGGTTTTCGCGGTGGTGGTGATGCAGACGTTCATGCCTTTCGTCTTGTCCACCTTGTTGTAGTCAATCTCAGGGAAGATCAGCTGATCCTTCAGCCCGAGCGTATAATTGCCGCGGCCGTCAAACGACTTGGTGGAGATGCCGCGGAAGTCGCGCACGCGCGGCAGCGCGACGTTCATCAACCGGTCCAGGAATTCGTACATGTGGTTGCCGCGCAGAGTCACCATGCAGCCGATGGGCATGCCCTCACGCACCTTGAACGCCGCCACCGACTTGCGCGCCTTGGTGACCACCGGTCGCTGGCCCGTGATCGCGCCGAGTTCATTCACCGCGCCGTCGATCAGCTTGGCGTTCTGTGTCGCCTCACCGAGCCCGATGTTGATGCACACCTTTTCCAGTTTCGGCACCGCCATGCGGTTCGGGTATTGGAACTCCTTGGTCAGAGCCGGAACCACCGTTTTCAAATAATGATCTTTCAGCCTGGCTGCCATATTGCTTATGCCTTCTTATCCAGAACTTCGCCGGTCTTGCGCGCGATGCGCACGCGGCGGGCCTTGCCTCCGCCTGTTTCGACGCGGGAGCCCATGCGGGTGGCGACGCCACCGGAGGTCAGAATCATCACGCTTGATACATCAATGGCGCCTTCCCGTTCGGCGATGCCGCCCTTGATCTGGCGCGCCGGATTGGGACGGGTGTGGCGCTTGACCATCATGACGCCTTCCACCAGCAACTTGCCGCGGCCACGATCCACGGAGAGGATGCGGCCGGTCTTGCCTTTATCCCGCCCCGAGATCACCTTCACCACGTCGCCGGTGCGGAGCCGGATTTTGCGCGGCGCGGGCGCTTTCTTCTTCTTCATTAAATTACCTCCGGGGCAAGCGATACGATCTTCATGAATCGCTTGTCGCGCAGTTCGCGGGCGACGGGCCCGAACACGCGCGTGCCGACAGGCTCGCCCAGCTCGTTAATGAGCACGGCGGCGTTGGAGTCAAAACGGATATAGGTGCCGTCGCGGCGGCGGGTCTCCTTGCGCGTTCTTACGATGACGCAGCGGACCACCTTGCCCTTCTTCACCTGCGATTCCGGCGCGGCTTCCTTCACGCTGGCGGTAATGACATCCCCAAGGCCCGCGCGCAGGCCGAGATCCCCGCCGCGCGGCAAGATACACTGCAGCTTCTTGGCGCCTGAATTATCGGCCACCTCGAGGATGGTTCTCATTCCGATCATGGCTTTTGTCTCCTCATTTCAGCCGGCGTTTTATCCGGCTTGGCCTTCCTCGGCGGGCGTATCGGTCCGCCTCACCCGCTTGCGCTTGGCGGTGTCCGTGTTCGCTTCAATGGCCTCCACTTGGACGGCACGCCGGATCACTTCACCCAATTTCCACCGCTTCAACCGGCTCATTGGCCGGCACTCGATGATGCGTACGACATCGCCCACGCGGGCCGAACCATCTTCATCGTGCGCATAAAACTTCTTGCGCTTGGTCACGATCCGCTTGTACACCGGATGCGAAACCCGGCGGGTCACCTCGACGACAATCGTCTTGGCCATCTTGGCCGAAACGACATTGCCGATCTTTTCCGTTTTCTTATGGACGGCTTGTTCGGCCATGATTAGCTCTTCCCCTTCGAGGCGATCTGCCGATCCCGCTGCACGGTGAGAATGCGGGCGCGGTCCTTGCGCAGGGCGCGGTATTTCTTCAGCCCTTCGGTTTGGCCCATTTTCATCTGGAGCCGGAGCCGGAACAGCTGCTCCTGGATCTCGTGATCCTGGCTGCTCAGCTCATCGGCGTCCATTTCGCGAATCTTGTTGCTCTTCATCGTAAGCCTCGTCTGCTATCGCCTTTCTCAGCCGCCTTGCTCGCGCGACACCATCTTGCAGGGGATCGGCAGCTTCTGCGCGGCCAGCTTCATTGCGGCGCTGGCGGTGGCGGCGTCGACGCCTTCCATCTCAAACAGGATCTTTCCGGGACGCACCACGCAAACCCAACCTTCCGGCGCACCCTTGCCCTTGCCCATACGCGTCTCCTGCGGCTTCTTGGTGATGGGCTTGTCGGGGAAAACGCGGATCCAGATCTTGCCGCCGCGCTTAATGGAGCGCGTCATGGCGACACGCGCCGCCTCGATCTGGCGGTCGGTCACCCAGGCCACGCGGAGGGCCTTCAGCCCGTAGTCGCCAAAGGAAAGCGTCGAGCCGCGCCACGCCTTGCCCGCACGGCGGCCCCGCTGCTGCTTCCTGTACTTAACTTTCTTCGGCATCAACATGGCGTCATGCTCTCCTGGTTATTCCTTGGTTTCCGGCCCAGCTTCGGGAGTTTCCGGCGGGGCGGGCTGGTCGCTGTCCTGCTTGAATTCCGTCTTCCAGCTCGGCGTCGGCGCTGTCAGCGGCGGCAGTATCGGACCGGAGGTCCGGGCCGGCTGAGGCATGTCGCCCGGAGGCGCCTGCACGGCGGGTCCGGCTGGCTCCGGCGCGGGAGGCGCGACAGGGGAAAACGAACGCGGCGCTCTGGGCTCGCGGTCGCGCCGCGGCGCCCGGCGCGGTTCCGGATCGCCGGCGCGCAGCAGCTGCCGCGAACCATGACCTTCCAGGATCTCGCCTTTGTAGACCCAGCACTTCACGCCGATCACGCCGTAGGTGGTGTTGGCTTCGGCAAAACCGTAATCAATGTCGGCGCGCAGGGTGTGCAGCGGAAGCTGCCCCTGTAAATACCATTCGCAGCGTGCGATTTCAGCGCCGTTCAACCGGCCCGACACTCGCACCTTGATTCCCTTGCATCCAAAACGCAGCGCGCTGTCGACCGCCTTGCGCATGGCGCGGCGGAAGGCAATACGCTTTTCCAGCTGCAGCGCAATTGATTCGGCCACCAGCTGCGCGTCCAGCTCCGGCTTGTGCACCTCTTGAATGTCGATGAAGACTTCGCGCTTGGTGCGCTTTGCCAAGTCCTGTTTCAGCTTCTCGATTTCGGCGCCCTTGCGGCCGATGATGATGCCGGGGCGCGCGGTGGAGATGGTGATGCGCAGCTTGTTGCCCGGACGGTCCATCTCGATCGAGCTGACGCCGGCCGATTTCAGGCGGCCTAGCAGATCCTTCTTCAGTTGGAGGTCCTCATGGAGCAACGTCGCATAGTCCTGCTTGGAGAACCACCGCGAGCGCCACGTCTTGGTGACTCCCAGCCGGAATCCGTAGGGATGTACTTTTTGACCCATATTAAGCCGTTGCCTCCTCGGCAACCTTCACCACGATGTGCGAGGTGCGCCTTTGATAACGGTAGGCCCGGCCCATCGGGGCCGGGCGGATGCGCTTCTGCCGGGGACCTTCGTTCACGTAGGCCTCGGCGACGATCAGCTTGTCCACGTCCACATCGGAGGACCGGTTTTCGGCATTGGCCACCGCCGACCGCAGGACCTTCTCGACCGCGGGTGCAATGCCCTTGTTGGTGGCGCGCAGGATGTTGAGCGCCTGCCCCACCTGGCGGCCGCGGATCAGGTCCACCACCAGCCGCGCCTTCTGCGGGCTGACCCGCAGGTATCTGGCTTCTGCTTTCACCTTCATGCGCTAACTCCTTTTCGCCCGGCAACCATTAGGACGGCTTGCCCTTTTCGGCGGCCTTCGCCGAATGGCCCTTGAAGACCCGGGTCGGGGAAAACTCGCCCAGCTTGTGGCCGACCATGTTTTCGGTGATGTAGACCGGGATGAACTTCTTGCCGTTATGCACGGCGATGGTGTGACCGATGAAGTCCGGCAGGATCGTCGAGCGCCGGGACCATGTGCGGACCACTTTCTTTTCGTTCTTGTCGTTCATATCCGCCACCTTCTTCACCAGGTGGTCATCGGCGAACGGTCCTTTATATAGCGATCGGCCCATGCGTTCTCCTTACTTCTTCTTGCCCTTGCGGTTGACGATCATCTTGTCGGTCCGCTTGTTGTTCCGCGTCTTGTAGCCGCGCGTCGGCTGGCCCCAGGGGGTCACCGGATGGCGGCCGCCGGAGGTACGGCCTTCGCCGCCGCCGTGCGGGTGATCGATAGGATTCATCGAAACGCCGCGGTTGTGCGGCTTGCGGCCCAGATGCCGGGTGCGGCCCGCCTTGCCGAGCGTCACGTTCTCGTGATCCAGGTTACCCACTTGGCCGATCGTCGCCTGGCACTCGACACGCACCTTGCGTACTTCGCCCGATGGCAGCTTCAGCAGGGCGTAATCGGTTTCACGCGATACCAGCTGCGCCTGCGCACCGGCCGAACGCGCCATCTGCGCGCCCTTGCCCGCCTTGAGCTCAATAGCGTGAATAAAGGTGCCGGGCGGGATATTCTTGAGCGGAAGCGAATTGCCGACCAAAATGTCGGCGTCGGGGCCGGAATTCAAAGTCTGGCCCACCTGCAATCCCACCGGCGCCAGGATGTAGCGCTTCTCGCCGTCGGCGTAGTTGAGCAGCGCGACGCGCGCCGTGCGGTTGGGATCGTATTCGATCGAGGCGACGCGCGCCGGAATGCCGTGCTTGTCGCGCTTGAAATCGATCTCGCGGTAGGATTTCTTGGCGCCACCCCCACGGAACCGCACCGCGATGCGGCCCAGGTTGTTGCGGCCGCCGGAGCGCTTCTTACCGCGCGTAAGCGATTTTTCCGGGCGATCCTTGGTGATGTCTTCCCGGCTCACCACCGTCTGGTAGCGGCGCGTTGGCGTTGTCGGCCGGTAACTCTTAATCGGCATAGTTAGACCTCAGCGAACTCCGGCATTTTCTGGCCGGGCTTCAACCGGACGTAGGCTTTCTTCCAATCGGAGCGGTAGCCTTGGAAACGTCCGCGGCGGCGCAGTTTTCCGGCAGTGGTAACCGTGCGCACGTCCTGGACCTTCACTTTGAAAAACTTCTCGACAGCGGCCCGGATCTGCACCTTGTTGGCATCGGCATGCACTTCAAAGCAGAGGGTGTTCTCCTCTTCCTTCTTGGTCATGCCTTTTTCGGTGATCATGGGCCGGCGGATGACGTCGAATTGGTTCATTTTGCTAGCGCCTCGCTGATCTTTTTGGCTGCCGCTTCCGACAGCAGAACCCGGTCATGGCCCAGCAGGTCATAGGTGGTCACCTCTTGCGAGGAGACCAGCTTCACCCCGGGCAGGTTGCGCGAGCCCAGTTGCAAATTCCGGTTGTCGGCGTTATCCACCAACAGCACGGAGCGGTTGGCCTCAAGCGCCTTCAGCGCCGCCGCCATTGACTTGGTCTTGTGGTCGGCGAGCGAGAACTCGTTCACCACTTTCAGCTCACCGTCGCGCAGCTTGGCCGACAGCGCCGAGCGCAGCGCGCCAAGCAGCATCTTGCGCGGCAGCTTGTAGGAGTAATCGCGCGGTACGGGCCCGTGGACCGTGCCGCCGTGGCGCCAGATGGGAGAGCGGATGGAGCCCATGCGCGCGCGCCCGGTGCCCTTTTGCCTCCACAGCTTTTTGCCCGATCCGGAGACTTCCCGGCGGACCTTCGTTTTGGCGTTGCCGCCGCGAATCCCGGCCTGGTAGTGGCGCACCGATTCCCACAGCAGGTGCTCATTCACCGGCGCCTGGAAGACCGAATCGGCCAGCTCCACTTCGCCGGTTTTCTTGTTGTTCAGATCAACGACGTCTACCTTTGCCATTACTTCCTGCTCCTTCGGACGACGACGTAACTGCCGTTCGGTCCGGGGACGGCTCCTTTGACCACCAGCAGATTGTCCTCGGCATCCACCTCGACAATCTCCAGGTTGCGCACGGTCACCCGTCCGCCGCCCATGCGCCCCGCCATGCGCATTCCGGGGAAGACGCGGGAGGGGAAGCTGGAGGCGCCGATCGAACCGGGCGCGCGGTGAAACATCGAACCGTGCGTGGCCGGCCCGCCATGAAAGTGGTGGCGCTTCACCAGACCCGCAAAGCCGCGGCCCTTGCTGATGCCGATGACATCCACCTTCTGCTTGGGCTGGAACTGATCCACCAGAACGCGGTCACCCGGCTTCAGGTCGTCATCGCCGGGGCCGAGGGTGAATTCGCGCAGATACTTTACGCCTTCCACGTTGGCCTTCTTGATGTGGCCGGTGCGGGGTTTGTTGATCCGCTGCGGCTTGACGTGCTCCACAAGGCCTAGCTGAACCGCGTCGTAGCCGTCGGTGGTTGGCGTCTTGCGCTGCACCACCACGCACGGGCCCGCCTTCAGGACAGTGACAGGAACCACCTGCCCGTCAGGCCGGAACACCTGCGTCATTCCGATTTTCTTGCCGAGAATTCCTGGACTCATCTCAATACCTCGGTTGCTCGGCGCTTACCGCGCCAGAGCCCCTACTTCTTTCCAAATGCCTTGATCTCCACGTCAACGCCGGCCGGCAGATCCAGCTTCATCAGCGCGTCCACGGTGTCCTGCGTCGGTTCGAGAATATCCATCAGCCGCTTGTGCGTGCGGATCTCGAACTGCTCGCGGGACTTTTTGTCCACGTGCGGCGAGCGCAGCACCGTGTAACGGTTGCGCACCGTCGGAAGAGGAATGGGACCCGCCACCTGCGCGCCGGTGCGCCGGGCCGTCGCCACAATCTCATTGGTCGACTGGTCCAGAATCCGGTGATCGTAGGCTTTGAGCCGTATGCGAATGCGTTCTCGTAGAGCCATGCGGCAGCTTACTCCATTACCTCGGTGACGGTGCCGGCGCCGACCGTGCGGCCGCCTTCGCGAATCGCGAAGCGCAGCCCCTTGGCCATCGCCACCGGCGTGATCAGC
>Ga0194128_10000220_pt1 | contig 108253 bp, 100 predicted proteins | sample TA2KigCa65mmetaG_FD_148650 | JGI IMG/M metagenome (GOLD analysis project Ga0194128, IMG submission 148650) | Freshwater microbial communities from Lake Tanganyika, Tanzania - TA2015037 Kigoma Deep Cast 65m | ecosystem: Environmental > Aquatic > Freshwater > Lake | place: Tanzania: Lake...
TGACTAGCTCGGTCACGGGCGGGGCCCCGGAGAGAGCGCATGCGGCGCTCTCCCCGAGGTGATGACCGATTGAACCCTAGGCGGGCAAAACGTTAGGCGGGCGAGTCGTCATGCGGGTCTGCCTACCACCTTGGCCGGCATGTCACGTGCCTGCCAGGCGTCGCCGGTCGCGAGCAGGCAGGAGCGGCTGACGCTCTGGCCGTTGCGCGGCGGCAAGGTGACGATGAGGGTCCAGGAACCGGAATGTGAGGTCAGCAGCTCGACGACGACGCCATCGGAAGCGAGCCCAATTGCGGTCGGGGCTTCGCCGAATTCGTTGGCAAGCTGGCTCAGCAGGGCCGAGCGCTCACCGCAGACAGGGGCGGCTTGAGACTCCGTCGTCGCGAGGACGGTCGACCCGGTGCCGATCATCGACGCAACGACCAGGCTTAGAGAAAGCTTTTTGATCGTCATGGCGTCACTCCCTTGGTCAAGGGCCATGTACTTGGCCATGCATCTATCATGCCAGGGGTAGCGTTAATAAACTGTGAGCGGGATCACATACCAACGAGGAAAAATGATAGGTCCGTCAACACATAGGCGGACAATGCTCATACCTGCGTCAACTTGACACGTGGCGGCCCGGCAAAACCATCCGGGGGGCCGGCAGATCTTGCCGGGCCCCCGGTTCCCGGGTCAGGTCATCAGCCGCTCTTCGAAGGGGAAGACGGTCATGACCTCGCAGCCGCTCTCCGTCACCAGCACCTGCTGCTCGAGCTTGATGCCCTCGGCGCCGCCCTCGGAGCCCATGTAGCTCTCGATGCAGATCGTCATGTTGGGCTCGAGCACGCCGTCGTAGCCGGAGCGCGCATGATCGGGCGCGTGCACGACCTTGGGCCACTCGTCGGCCATGCCCACGCCATGGGCGACGCAGGAGTAGCGATTGGCATAGAACTCGTTGGGGATGCGCCATGCCTTCTCGGAGAATTCCTTGAAGCTGAGGCCGGGCTTCACGAGATCGATGTTGTAGTGGATCTGCTCCATGGCCAGGCCGTAGAGCCGGCGCTGCTCGTCGGTCGCCTTGCTCGGGCCGCACAGATAGCTGCGCGAGATGTCGGCGCAATAGCCGAACGGTCCGATCAGGTCGGTGTCGTAGCTGACGATGTCGCCCGGACGGATGATCTTCTCGCCCGCTTCCTTGAACCATGGATTGGTGCGCCCGCCCGAGCTGAGCAGCCGGCACTCGATCCATTCGCCGCCTAGCCGATTGTTGGCGTCGTTGAGGATCGCCCAGATCTCCTGCTCGGTCTTGCCGGGCTTGAGCTGCTCGCGCATCTCGGCCATGCCGACTTCGCACACGGCAATCGAATGCAGCATGCACGCGATCTCGTCGGGCGACTTGATGGCGCGGGCGAGCTCGCATGGCTCCTGGCCGTCCTTGATGTCCCAGCCGAGCTTCTCGAGCGCGCGCAGGGCCGGCGGGTCGATGTGGTCGAAGGCGATGCGCTTGTTGCCGCCGCAGCGCTCGCGAAACAGCACATCCATGTCCTTGGCCCAGCTCACCGCCTTCTCCTCCATGCGGCTGCCCGCGGAGAAGAAGAACAGGCCACGCGCGGGCCGGACCTCGCCGATCGTCTCGAGCCCGTCCGACAGGTGCTCGCAATTGTGGAAGTCGAACAGCACGCATTTGCCCTCGGCGGGCACGAACATGTAGCGCGCCGCGTTGTGCAGCGTCCAAACCGACATGTTCCGGCTGCCGGAGACATAGCGAATATTGATCGGGTCGTAGAGCACGGCGCCCCCGTAGTCGAGGCGCTTGAGCTGGTCCTGGAAGCGCTTCATGCGATATTGCCGCATGCGCGGCATGTCGATTTGCTGCTCGAAATCCTTGAGTCCGACACCGACCGACTTTTTCGCGAAATGCAAAGGCTCGCGTCCGTGCGTGCTGGGCATGCTGTTCCCCCTGACGATGCTCTGTGATTGCTGAAGTTGACGGATCAGGCGGCGGCGGCGAGCTCCCGGCGGCGACGCGCCATGAAGTCGCGCAGACCTTCCTCGCGGCCGGGATCGAGCGGCGGCTGCTCGTAGCTGGCGAGCAGCTCCTTGTAGATGGTGTGCGCGCGCTGGGTCGCGTCGGGAGCTCCCGCAGCCTTCCACTGTTCGAAATTGCGCCAGTCCGAGAGCAGAGGCTGGTAGAAGGCGTTCTCGTAGCGGGCGATGGTGTGCTGCGCGCCGAAGAAATGCCCGCCCGGCCCGACCTCGGCCATGGCGTCGATTGCGACCGTTTCCCTGTCGATGCGCAACGGCTGCAGGAAATGCGCCATCATCTGCAGCATCTCCGCGTCGAGCACCATTTTCTCGAAAGAGGCGACGAGCCCGCCTTCGAGCCAGCCGCCGCCGTGATACATCAGATTCGCGTGGCCCATGACACAGGCCCAGATCGACATCTCCGACTCGTAGGCCGCCTGCGCATCGACCGCGTTCGACGCGTTCACATTGCTGGACCGGTAGGGCAGCTTGTAGCGCCGCGCGAGCTGCCCGCCGGCGATCACGGCCTGGGAATATTCCGGCGTGCCGAAGGCCGGCGCCCCGGACTTCATGTCGACGTTCGAGGTGAACCCGCCGTAGACGACTGGGCAGCCCGGCCGCACGAGCTGGGTCAGCGCGATGACGGCGAGCGCCTCGGCGTTCTGCTGGGTCAAGGCGCCGGCGATCGTCACCGGGCTCATGGCGCCGGCGAGCGTGAACGGCGTCACGATCACGGCCTGGCCGTGCTCGGCCATCGTCATGGTGCCCTCGAGCATCGGACCGTCGACGCGCAACGGCGAGTTGGTATTGATCACGGTCATCAGGCTGGGATCGCGCAGGATCTCGTCACGCGTGATGCCGCGCGCAATGCACAGCATGTCGATTCCGTCCAAGATGCGGGTGCGGCCCAGGCCCGAGGGCTGCCAGATCTTGTCGGTCAGCGTGATGAAGGCGTGATAGACGTCGAGGTGGCGGGTCTCGGGCGGCAGCTCCTGCGGCGCCAGCGGCTGGCCGCCCACCGTGTGCAGCACGTGGAGCGACTGGTTGAGCCGCAGCAGGTTGCAGAAATCCTTGAAGTTGCCGGGCCGGCGGCCGCCCTCGAGATCGGAGCAGTTGGGCGGGCCGGCGACGCCGCTGAAATTGATGTGGTTGCCGCCGAGGTAGATCGAGCGCTCGGGATTGCGCGCGCTGAGCCGAAATTCCGATGGCGCCTTGGCGACCAGTTCGGTCACCATGTGGCGGTCGAAGCGGACCTTCTTGTCGGCGCGATCGACCGTAGCGCCGGCGCGGGCCAGCAGGTCGAGCGCGGGATCGTAGAGAAGCTCCATGCCGAGCTGCTCGAGCACGTCGAGCGAGGACTCGTGAATGAACTCGACCTGATCCGCGCTCAGGATCTCCATCGGCCGATAGGGGTTGACGACGCGCCGCCACGGCAGCTGCCGTGAGCTTTGCGGCGTGCGCCGCGCGTCGCGCCGTGTTGACAGACGAGCCATCGTTCCCCTGGAGCCGTAGCGCCCGAAAATTCCGGGTGCCCAATCCCACCGAACTGGCGCAAGGCTAGACCCGGGGCAGGCAGTTGTAAACGCGGCGACAGTACGTGTCGCTGCGATCACACTTTTGGTCGCTGTTCTTGGAGGAGGAACGGTCGACCGCTCGAGCGATCAAGAAGAAGAGTGCGCCGCCGAAAACCGAGGCCACCACGGTTGGAATCACCGCGATGATGAACGTGCTGATCCAGTAGCCGAAGAAGCTGCCGCCCTCGGCAATGAATTCCATGCCCAGACGATTCAGAAGGCGCAAGAGCCGGCGAAGCCAGTGAAGCTCCAATCCACGCGGCGTTGCGCTAGGTCCACTTCGGCGTCCTAGGTTGCTTGCGCGATGCTCTCGCGCCGCCGTGCCACATAGGCTTCGAGCGCCTCGTCGATCGCGGGATCGAGCGGCGGCGGTTGGTACGCCGCCAGCATCTGCTTCCAGATGCCGTTGGCGCGCTCGAGCGCCGACTTGGAACCGCCCTCGCGCCAGGATTCGAAGTTGCGCCAGTCCGACAGCAGCGGCGCATAAAACGCGGTCTCGTAGCGCGCCAGCGTGTGCTTGGCGCCGAAGAAGTGGCCGCCCGGCCCGACCTCGCGCAAGGCGTCGAGCGCGAGCGTCGCCTCGTTGACCTCGATCGGCGCCAGGAACTCGGCCATGGTCTGCAGCAGCTCGGCGTCGATGATCATCTTTTCGAAGGACGCGACGAGGCCGCCCTCCATCCAGCCGGCGCCGTGCAGGATCAACGTCGCGTGGCCCATGACGGCCGACCACAGCGACATCAGCGATTCGTATGCCGCTTGCGCATCCGGCACGTTGGCCGCGTTCGCATTGCTCGATCGGTAGGGCAGGTTGTAGCGGCGGGCGAGCTGGCCGCCTGCCAGGGTGGCGCGCGCGTATTCGGGCGTGCCGAAGGCGGGAGCCCCTGACTTCATGTCGACATTGCTGGTGAACCCGCCATAGATCGACGGCGTGCCCGGCCGCACGAGTTGCGCGTAGGCGATCACGGCCAGGGCCTCGGCGTTCTGCTGGGCGAGCGAGCCCGCGAGCGTGACCGGGCTCATGGCGCCCGCCAGCGTGAATGGCGTGACCGTCACGGCCTGGCCCGCGCGCGCCAGCTCGGCCATGCCGTCGAGCATCGGGCCGTCGACGCGCAAGGGCGAGTTGGTGTTGACGTTGCACAGCAGGCCCGGCGATCGCTGTAGCCCGTCGCGATCGAGGCCGCGCGCGATGGCCGCCATCTCGATCGCGTCCTCGATGCGGCCGCCGCCCAAGGCATAGGGCCGCCAGATCTTGTCGGTGAGACGGATATAGGAGAGGTAGCAGTCGAGATGGCGGGTCGGCACCGGCAGATCGGTCGGCTCGACCGGGTAGCCGCCGGTCAGGTGCACGATGTTGAGCGACTGGGCGAGCCGCAGCAGGTTCTCGAAGTCGATGAAATTGCCCGGTCGCCGTCCGCAATCGAGATCGGAGCTGTTGGGCGCGCTGGCGACGCACGCGAAATTGATGCGGCCGGCGCCGATCACGAGGTCATGCGCCGGGTTGCGCGCGTGCAGCGTGAAAGACGATGGTGCCTTGGCGACGGCGTCCAGTACCAGGCCGCGATCCATCCGCAGGCGCACGCCATCGGCGTCGAGCGTGGCCCCGGCGCGCACCATGACATCGCGCGCGTCGGGCGACAGGAACTCGATGCCGAGCTCCTCCAGGATGCGCATCGATGCGTCGTGAATTTGCTCGACCTGTTCGTCGTCGAACACGTCGACTGGCCTGTAGCGGTTCTCGACCTTGCGCCAGGGCAGCTGCGCGGGGGTAGCGCTGCGCGTACCGGATTGGCGCGGATTGCGCCGCCGTCGCGCACCGCTCCCCTGTGATTCCGGGTCGCTCATCGGATCAGGCCGACTGCGCGAAAGCGACCTGGGCGATCGGCGGCAGCGTGACGTTGACGCGCGACCAGCGCGTCCCGCCTTGCTCGCCGATCCGCAGATTGCCGGTGGTCGAGCCCATGGCGAGCGTCTCGCCCGTATCATCAATGGCGAGCGCATGACGGTAGACGAGATCGTAGGAATCGCCATGCGGCAGGCCGCCGTCGAGCACGGCGAAGCTGGCGCCGCCGTCGCGCGTGCCGGTCACCACCAGCTTGCCATCGACCGGCACGCGGCATTCGTCCTTGAACGCCGGCACAAACCACGCGGTCTTGCCGTCGCCTGGATGGGCCACGACTGCGAAGCCGAAGGTCGAGGGGCCGGCTTGCTTGATTTCGACGAACGTGGCGCCACCATCGGTCGACCGGAAGATGCCGCTGTGGTGCTGGCACCAGATCACGTCGGGAGCGCCGGCGCAGCGCGCGATGCGGTGCGGGTCCTGGATGTTCGGATCATCCATGCGCTCGGGCGGCATGTAGCCTGCGCGCAATCCCTTGCCGGCGAGCGACCAGGAATTCCCGTCGTCGCGGCTTTGCCACACGCCGCCGCAGGAAATCCCGACCGCGACATGCCGGCTGTTGCGCGGGTCGACGAGCACGCTGTGCACGCCGGGACTGTCGTAGCCTCCGCCGAACCATTCCTTGCGGCCGGGCTGCAGCCAGAGATGCTTGCACAGGCTCCAGGATTGTCCGTCGTCATCCGAGCGGAACAATCCGCCGGGAATCGTGCCGGCCCACAGCCGGCCCGGCTGATCGGCGCCGCCGGTTTCAAGCGTCCAGATCTGGTCCAGGGAAGGGGGCTTGTCGCTCTCCTTGATCGGGTCGGGGGCTGTCGGATAAGTCGGCACGGCGATCTCGCGCCAGTTCTTCCCGTCGTCGACGCTGCGATGCAGCTTGCAGCCGAAATGGCCGAGGCGCAGCGCGGCGTAGAGCGCGCCCGAGCGCGGGTCGTCGAGCACGGCGGTGACGGGCTCGCCGAGAAAGGACTTGCCGGCGACGCGCCAGGCAATCGGACCGTGATGCTCGAGCGTGAACAGCCCCTTGCGGGTGGCGACGCGGATCCGCTCAGCCACCGGTCAGCGCCTGCAGCAGGTGAATGCGGTCGGCGTCGCCGACCTTGTCGCCCAGCTCCTTGCGGTCGGCGACCTGGGCGCCGTTGACGAAGATCGCGACGTGCCGGCGCGCCTGGCCCTGCTCGTCGAGCACATAGCCGCGCAGGCGCGGCACCTGGCGGAATGCATCCTCGAGAGCGCTGCGCACGGAATCGCCCTGGACGCTCAGTCCCTGCTTCAACTCGGGACGATCGGACAGGTGGCGCAGCAGGTGCGGCGCGAGGCTGATATGCGGCATGACCGCGATTTAATCATGTTGAGCACGCCGCCGCAAAGCTTGTCACGAGACTGGCTTGCGCTGTCCGAGCCAGTGCGTAACATGCGGCGCAATTCGAAGGACCACCGATGGCGCTGCGCATCCAACCCGGAGACCGAGCACCCAATTTCGCCCTGCAGCGCACGGCGACGGCGGCGACCATGTTCTACGAGTACACGCGCGGCGTGCCGCTGCTGCTCTACTTCTTCGACAGGCCGGAGGCCGGTCCCGGTCTCGCTGGGCTTGAGACGCTCGCGGCACGCCATGGCGAGATTGCACCGCTGGGCCAGGTGCTGGCGATCAGCCGCGCACCGGTTGCCGCGACCCAGGCGCTGATGGAGCGGCTCAAGCTCGACTTCTTCGTGCTGAGCGATGCCGACGGCCATGTCAGCACAGCCTATGGCCAGGGTGCCGGCCGCGCGTCCTCGGACGGGCTGGTGTTGCTGGTCGACGCCAACCAGCGCGTCGTCGAGATCGCTTCGGGCACGGGGCCGGATGCGGTGGGCGCCGGGATCACCGCCTTACGCAATCTGCCGCCGCTGCGGCCCTCGATCGAGCATGGCGAGCTGGCCCCGGTGCTGATCGTGCCGGGCGTGCTTGATCCGGCCTGGTGCAAGCGGCTCATCGATGTCTGGCACACCAGCCATGAGGAGGGCCATATCGCGACCACGCTGACCGAGAGCGGCCGCGCGCTCAACTACGGCGCCAAGAAACGCCTCGATCACAAGGTGACCGATCTCGATCTCGCCCGCGAGATCGCCCAGCAGATCGGCCCGCGGCTCGCTTCGGAGACGACCAAGGCGTTTCACTTCGACGAGTTCAAGCTCGATAGCTTCGTGATCTGCTGCTACGACAGCCAGCGCGGCGATTTCTTCAAGCCGCACCGCGACAATCTGATACCCGCGCTGGCCAATCGCCGGTTCGCCGTCACCATCAACCTCAACACGCACGAGTTCGAAGGTGGCGGCCTGCGTTTCGCCGAGTACGGCGCGCACACCTATCGGCCGCCGGCGGGCGGCGCGATCGTGTTCTCATGCTCGCTCCTGCACGAGGTGCTGCCGCCGACCAAGGGGCGGCGCTTCGTGCTGCTCACCTTCCTGCTCGACCCCAAGCAGAAGGTGCCGCCGATCCAGCAGCCGCGACGGTGAGCGCCTCCCCTCCCTCGCGGAACGCGGGGGGTGGTTAGGGGTGGGGGCCCTTGCGGCTGGTGCCTTTGTCCTTCGGGCCACCTCCTCGATCCTCCCCCACCTTCGGCGGGGGAGAAAGAATGCAATTCTAGGACGTCGGCGGCGGGTTGCGGTCCGTGCTGGTGCGGCGCTGGTGCCAATAGGGATAGGTCAGCGGCTTGGCGCTCGCCGCGTCGAGCCGCTTGACCTGGTCGGCGGTCAGCTTGAAATCGGCCGCACCGAGATTCTCCTTGAGCTGCGCCTCGTTGCGCGCGCCGATGATCAGGGTCGCGATCGTCGGCCGCTGCAGCAGCCAGTTGAGCGCCACCTGTGACGCCGAGCGGTTGGTCTCGCCGGCGATCGCCTCGAGCACATCGACGATGCCGTAGAGATAGTCGGTCGCCGGCTCCGGTCCCAATCCGCCGATCTGACCGACGCGCGTGTCCTTCGCCGCCGTTCGGCTACGCGACATCTTGCCGGTGAGGCGCCCCTGCGCGAGCGGGCTCCACACGACGGTGCCGACCTTCTGGTCGATGCCGACCGGCATCAGCTCCCACTCGAACTCGCGCGCGATCAGCGAGTAGTAGGCCTGGTGGGCGACGAAACGTGACCAGCCGTAGCGGTCGGCGATCGCCTGCGCTTTCATCAGATGCCAGCCGGAATAGTTGGAGCAGCCGACATAGCGCACCTTGCCCGCGCGCACGAGGTCATCGAGCGTGCGCATGGTCTCCTCGAGCGGCGACATGGCGTCGAAGCCGTGCATCTGCCAAAGATCGATGTAGTCGGTGCCGAGCCGTTTGAGGCTCGCATCGCAGGAGGCGGTCAGATGATGGCGCGACGAGCCGAGCTGGTTGGGGCCGGGGCCCATGCGAAACGTCGCCTTGGTCGAGATGATGACCTTGTCGCGCCGTCCGGCGATTGCCTTGCCGAGGATTTCCTCGGCGAGACCGCCCGAATAGGCGTCGGCCGTGTCGAACATGTTGACGCCGGCGTCGAGGCACAGATCGACCATGCGGGTCGCTTCCTTGACCTGCGTGCTGCCCCAGGCGCGGAAGAAGTCGTTGCCGCCGCCGAAGGTCGCCGTGCCCAGGCACAGCACCGGCACGCTGAAGCCCGAACCGCCGAGCAGTCGATATTCCATAGCCCCCACTCCCGTATGATTTTCGGCGCCCTTTGTCGCCCGGCATCGCGTCTGCCGTCAATCTCGGGCACGCACCCTGTGTTGGCCGTTTCGCCCCGATCCGCCGCTACTCCAGCTCCAGCCGTTCCCGGTGCCGGATGAAGGGCGTGTAGACCGGGGCGTCGGGCACGACGCGGCCGTCGGCGCCCCACTCAGCCATCGTGTTGAATGGGACGATCGGTATCTCATCGACGCGGGCGAGCAGTGCCGCCCAGTCCTCCGTGATCTGCTTCAGCCGCGCCTCGACGGTCGCGGCATCCGAGTAGCGCAGGCCGGCCTCGATGCCGTAGGCGACGAAGGGCCGCAACACCGTGTAGCCGACATAAGCGAGCGAGAAATTGACCGGCCACAGCAGAAGGTCGATGTCTGCGCTGCGGCCATTGAAGGCATAGGTTGCGGCACTCGTGCCGACAGTGACCGACAGCATCGCCTTTTTGCCGGCGAACCGCCCGTGTTCGAAGCGCCGTTTGCTGGTGTAGACGTCGCCGTAGATGAGCACGCGGTCGAACCAGCCCTTCAGCATGGCCGGCGGCAGGTGCCACCACATCGGGTATTGCAGGATCAGCAGGTCGGCCGCCTGCATGCGCGCGATCTCGGCCGCCACATCGGCGGGGATCGTGCCGCGTTCCGAGGCGTGGCGCTGCTCGCTCTGCACATCGAAGCGCGCCGCATCGAGCGGGTTCGCATAGTGCGATGCCCGTTCGCACGGGTCGAAACCCATCTGGTAGAGGTCAGCCATGGTGACCGACCAGCCGCGCAGCTCGAGCGCGCGTCGCGCGGTCGCGGCGAGATGCGCGTTATAGGATTTGGGCTCGGGATGAGTGCAGACGATATGCGCGCGCATCAGGCAGGACCGTCGACGATCACGAGATTGCCGGCAGCACTGTCGAGCCTGAGCGGCAGAATCTTCTGGTAGGCCGGCGAGTGGTACCAGCCTTCGGCGGCTTCGCGCGACGGGAACTCTATGATGACGAGGCGGGGATGCGGCCACTCGCCCTCGACCACACTCAACTTGCCGCCGCGCACGACGAAGCTGCCGCCGAAGGCCTGGAGCGTCGGCACGACCTGGTTGCGATAGGTCGCGAACATCGCGTCGTCTTTCACGGTCTCCTGCACGACGACATAGGCTTTCATGACTGGTTTGCCTCGTTCATTGGTTGGAGCGGGCGTTAATTGGCGCTAATTGGCGTCCACACCGATTAACGCGTTAATCGGTGTGGACCCCAATTAATGTCAGTCAAGCACGGCCGCGATCCGCTTGAGCAGCGCGGCGTCGGGCAGGCGGCCGATGCCGGCGGCGGTGTTGTCGCGCATGTGCTCGGGCCGGCTGGTGCCGGGGATGACGCAGGTGACGGCGGGCTGCGCCAGGATGAATTTGAGCAGGATCTGTGCCCAGCTCTTGCAGTCGGCATCGGATGCCCACTCCGGCAGCGGGCGCTGACTGAGTTTGCGGATCAGCCCGCCGCCGCCGAAGGGCTGGTTGACGAGGACCGCGATGCCGCGCTCGGCGGCGAGCGGCAGCAGGCGCCGCTCGGCCGCGCGATCGTCGAGTGCGTAGTTGAGCTGGACGAAGTCGAGCGCCTCCGTGCGCATGATTGCCGCCAGATCATCATGGGCGCCCGGCGTGAAATGCGTGATGCCGAGATAGCGGATGCGGCCATCCTTCTTCCAGGCGCGTAAGGTCGCAAGATGCGTGCGCCAGTCGACCAGATTGTGGATCTGCATAAGTTCGAGCCGATCGGTCCTGAGCAGAACCATCGAGCGCTGCATCTGGTCGATGCCGGCCTGACGTCCGGTCGTCCACACCTTGGTCGCGATGAAGGCGCGGGCGCGCTCGCCCGATTGCGCCAGCAGATCGCCGACCACGGCCTCGGACCGGCCATACATGGGCGAGCTGTCGATCACCGAGCCGCCGGCGGCGAACAGCGCGCTCAGCACCTGGGCGAGCTGTGGCTTGCGCTCGTCGCCGGCATCGAAGGTCTGCCAGGTGCCGCAGCCGATCACCGGCAGCGCCGCGCCGGTGGAGGGGATTTTGCGTGTCAGCATTCTCGTGTCCGATGTCTGTGCCATGGTCGACAAGCTTGCCGCGGAGGTTGCCGCGGCGACAAGGCGCAGGAACTCGGCGCGCGTGATCGTCATGTCATTGATCCTCGTCCAGAGCTTGTCGAAGGACGAGGGCGCCGGCAAGCGACAAGCGTGTGATGTCGACGCCGGCGTGTCTGCAAGGTGCTCGTCCTTCGTACCAGGGCGAAGCGGGCTTTCGCCCGAGGCTCACCATGAGGCGATCTGGAACCATGGAGCGGCCCCCAATTGCATCGACCATGCCGCCGTCCCATACTCCGCCGCAGCACGGATCGGGAGACCGACATGAAACGCGGCATGATCGTCGCACCGCAGCCGGAGGCGGTCGAGGCCGGCGCCGAGATCTTCAAGGCGGGCGGCAATGCGGTCGACGCGGCGATCGCCTGCGCTCTGGTCCAGGGCGTGGTCGACCCGCAGATGTGCGGCATCGCCGGTTTTGGCAGCCTGCATCTCTACCTGCCTAGCAAAGGCAAGCACCTTCTGATCGACTGTCACGGCCGCGTGCCGGCGTCGGCGCGGCCCGACATGTGGGCGCATCTGATCGAAGGCGAGGCGCGCGACGGCTTCGGCTTCTTCCTCAAGGGCAAGGTCAACGACATCGGCTATCAGGCGATCGCGACGCCGGGCAGTCTCAAGGCCTATCACGAGGCGCACAGCGAGTTCGGCCGCCTGCCCTGGCGCGAGATCATGCAGCCCGCGATCGCCCATGCCGAGGCGGGCTTCATCGTTCGTCCCGCAGTTCGCGCCTACTGGGTCGAAGATGACGGCATCGGTCGCGCGCTCGTGGTCGACCGGCTGCGCTTCAGCGCATCGGGCCGGCGCATCTATTTCAGGCCCGATGGCGAGCCGTGGCAGGTCGGCGCGCGCGTGAAGAACCCTGACATGGCACGCACGCTGCGCCGGTTGGCCGAGGAGGGTGCCGAGGATTTTTACCAGGGCGAGATCGCGCGCGAGATTGCCGAGGACATGACCAAGAACGGCGGGCTGATCACGCTCGATGATCTCAGGAACTACAAAACCAGACGCACCAAGCCGCTCTGGGGCCTCTATCGCGGCCACCGCATCGCGACCAGCCAGCCGCCCGGCGGCGGCGTGATGCTGCTCGAGATGATGAACATGCTGGAGAATTTCGACCTCGGGGGCCTCGGCCACAACAGCGACGAGTACATCCGCGTCGTTGCCGAGGCGATGAAGCGTGCCACGTCGGACAAGGACCGGTATGTCGGCGATCCAGACTTCGTCCGGGTTCCGCTCGAGCAGCTGACCAGCAAGGACTACGCGCGCAGTCACGCCGAGGCGATCAGGCGTGGCGAGAAGGCCAAGGTCGAGCGGCTGGAGAAGAAGCCGGAGGCGGCGGACACCACGCATATCTCGGCGATCGACGCCGAGGGCAATGCCGTGTCGATGACGCACACGCTTGGCTCGCCGTCGGGCGTGATCACCGAGGGCTTGGGCTTCATGTACAACGGCGCCATGGCCGTGTTCGACCCGCGGCCGGGCCGCGCCGGCTCGCTCGCGCCGGGCAAAAGCCGGTTCAGTTCGATGTGCCCGTCGATCGTGTTCAAGGGCGAGGAACCGCATCTCGTCATCGGCGCGCCGGGCGGTACGCATATCGTCATGGGCGTCTTGCAGGCGATCCTCAACGTCATCGACCACGGCATGTCGATCCTCGAGGCGATCGCCGCGCCGCGCTTTTCGGCCACCAGCGATTCGATCGACGTGTCGAACCGGATTCCCGCCTACACGACGCGCGCGCTCGAGGCCAAGGGCTATCAGATCGTGCGCAGCGCCAAGAGCTACATGTTCGCGAGCGTGCACGGCATCAGGATTGATGACGGTCGATGGAGCGGCGCCGCCGATCCCGGCCGCGACGGCATGGCGTTGGAGGTTTGAACGATGGCTCAAGCAAAGAAAAACAAGAAAAGTGGCTCGCAGTCGACCACCATCCCGAAAGGCCTGCGCGTCGTCGTCACCGCGGGGGCGAGCGGCATCGGGCGCGTCATCGCCGAGAGCTTCGCCGATGCCGGCGCGCGCGTCTTCGTATGCGACGTCCAGCCCAAGGCGCTCGCCGACCTCAAGCGCCAGCGTCCCGACATCAGGTCTGTGCAGGCCGACGTCGCCGTCGAATCCGAGATGGCCGAGCTGTTCAAGGCGGCGCGCAAGGCCTTCGGCGGGCTCGACGTGCTGGTCAACAACGCCGGCATCGCCGGGCCGACCGGCGGCGTCGACGAGATCAAGGCGGCCGACTGGGATCGCACCGTGGCGATCAACCTCAACGGCCAGTTCTATTGCCTCAACCACGCCGTGCCGATGATCAAGAAGAGCCGCAATGGTGCGATCATCGGCATCTCCTCGGTCGCGGGACGATTGGGATACGCCTACCGCACGCCCTACTCGGCGACCAAATGGGCGATCGTCGGCCTGACCAAGAGCCTGGCGATCGAGCTGGGCCCTTCGGGCGTGCGCGTCAACTGCATCCTGCCCGGCGTGGTGAGGGGCGAGCGCATCCGCCGCGTCATCGCCGCGCGCGCCAAGACGCTCGGTCTTGCCTACGCGGTGATGGAGAAGCAATACCTGCAGAAAGTTTCCCTGCGCCGCATGGTGACGCCGCAGGATGTCGCGTCGATGGCGCTCTTCCTTTGCTCACCGGCCGGCGCCAACATCTCCGGCCAGGCGCTCAGCGTGTGCGGCAACGTCGAGACGCTGTAGCGCGATCGTTCAGGCCGGCGTCACCGCCCAGCCCTTGTGCCGCGCCGCGCCACGGGCGCGCTGATCCGGCGTGCGGTCGTCCATCGGCCATTGCAGCGCGAAGGCGAGGGCGCCGATCGCGATCAGCGCGAGCCATGCCGTCTCGTAGGTGCCGGTCAGGTCGAAGGTGAGGCCGCCGAGCATGACGCCGGCGAAGGAGCCGACCTGGTGGCTCAGGAAGACGAAGCCGTAGAGCGTTGCAAAATACTTGAGCCCGAACACGCGTCCGACCAGGCCGCTGACCAGCGGCGCGACGCTGAGCCAGAGGAAGCCCATCGCGGCGGCGAAGACCAGCGTCGTCGTCGGGCTGACCGGTAGAGAAATGAACGCGATGATGAACACGGTGCGCAGCAGGTAGACGAGCGCCAGCAGGCGCTTCTGGCTGTAGCGCGCGCCGAGCAGGCCGAACACATAGGTGCCGATCGCGTTGCACAGGCCGATCACGCCGAGCGCGGTGGCGCCGAGGCCGGGCGACATGCCGCACATCACGAGATAGGACGGCAAGTGCGTGTTGATGAACATGAGCTGGAAGCCGCAGGCGAAGAAGGCTGCGGTCATCGCGAGATAGCCCGGATGCCTCGCCGCGATGCGCAGCATCTCGCCGAGCGGACGCTCCTCCTCGTCGGCCGCCTTGACGTCCGACGGCACGGGCTCGCCCTTCGGCATGGCGACAGCGAACAGCGCCATCGAGCCCGCGACCGCGGCAAAGGTGACGAGCGCCATGCGCCAATCCCAACCGTCGATCAGCCATTGCGCGAGTGGCGCGAGCGCGATCGTGCCGAGGGAACCGGCGGCGGCAATCGCGCCGACCGCCTGGCTGCGCTTTTCCGGCGTCACCGCGCGCGACACGAGGCCCATGAGGATGCCGAGATTGGTCCCGGCGATGCCGAGGCCGATCATCAGGCCGCCACCGACATCGAGGCCGATCGGGCCGAAGATCGCGGCCATGACCAGCAGGCCCGCGGCATAGATGAGGCCGGAGACGATCAGCACCGGCCGGCTGCCCCAGCGGTCGGCCAGCATGCCGACGAAGGGCTGGCTCGCGCCCCACGTGATCGCCTGAAGCGCGATCGCGAAGCTGTAGGCTGAAGCCGTGACGCCCAAGGCGGCGAGCGGCGGCAGGAACAGGCCGAAGCTCTGCCGGATGCCCGAGCTCAGCGTCAGGATGATGGCCGACATCAGCAGCAGGAAGCCTGTGCGCGAAATCAGGCGCGACGAGGCGGCGACGGCGTCGGACATGGCAATTCTCCAACAAATCTCCCCTCCCCCGCCGAAGGTGGGGGAGGGCCGTCGGGGGGGGGCCGGGGTGGGTGCCCTGGGCGCACACCCCCACCTTGGTCCCGTTGATCCTCCCCCGCCGAGCGGGGGAGGAAATGAGAGAGGCTGCTTGATTACACAGACCTGTGTAGCTACCCTGTCGGCCGCCATGCCTCGCGTCAAGTTAAAACTACACAGGTCTGTGTAATGGCCGCCCGCGCTGCGCGCATGGCACCGGCACTCACGACGGATTTGGCGTCCGCCGACCGGCGGGAATCTGCCAAGTCGGAGATGCGCGCGCGCATTCTCGCGACCGCTGACCGCCTGTTCTATCACCAGGGTATACGCGCCGTCGGTGTCGATACGGTCGCTGACGAGGTCGGCATCAGCAAGCGCACGCTCTACAATTATTTTCCGTCGAAGGAAGCTCTGGTCGCCGCCTATCTCGAAGGTCGGGCGAGCGCCCTGCCGCCGTCTGATCTGCCGCCGGTCGAGCAGGTTCTCGGCAGCTTCGATCGCCTGGAGCGGTATTTCGAAAGCCAGGGCTTTCGCGGCTGTCCCTTCGTCAATGCGATCGCCGAGCTGAGCGACGCCGGCGCGGAGATCAACAAGATCGCCATCGATTTCAAGGAAGGCCGGCGCCTGTGGTACCGTGACCTGCTGGTTCGACTCGGCGTCGCCGATCCGGATGGTCTGGCGACCCAACTGCGTTTGCTGATCGAGGGTGCCATCGCCACGGCGCTGGTCAGCCGAAATGCAAAGGTGGCGCGCTCAGCGGGCGAGGCCGCGCGCGCTCTGTTGGCGGGGGCCGGTGTGCAATTGCCGGTCAGTGCAGGAGCAGCTAAGTCGAAACGTAAGCGGTGACATCGGCATGTCGAGCCCCGACACTGAGTGATAAGCGTTTTGGTTCACCGCATCAGCGCGACGCCGCCATCGACCAGCAGATCGACGCCGGTGATCCAGCGCGCCGCGTCGCTGGCGAGGAAGAGGCAGGCATCGGCGACGTCGCCGGGCTCGCCGATGCGGCCGAGCGGCGCCGCCGACTTGTAGCGCTCGATGCCTTCGGGCCATTCCTTGTCGAGACCCGGCCGATTGACGAGGCCGGGCAATACGGCGTTGACGCGAATGCCCGAGGCCCCAAGCTCGGCGGCGGATGCGCGAGTCAGCGCGACGATCGCGGCCTTGGCCGAGCTGTAGTGCGCCATGCCCATGCCCGGCCGGGCCGCGCGGACCGAGGCGATGTTGACGATGGCGCCGCCGGATTTCTGTGCCTGCATCGCGCGGGCGGCGGCTTGGGTGCAGAGGAAGGTGCTGCGCAAATTGCCCGCGATCACGCTGTCCCAGCCTGCGCCGGTGATTTCGAGCAGTGGCTTGCCCGGCTGAACGCCGGCGTTGTTGACGAGGATGTCCAGCCGGCCGAAGGCGTCGAGCGTCGCTTTGACGAGCGCGTCGGCCGAGCCGTCGGCCGCAAGATCGCCGGAAAAATAGCGGGTGCGACCCTCGCGGCCGGATGCCATGGCGCTCGCCAGTTCCGGCGCGCGGCCGCTCAGCATCACGGAGGCCCCCGCCTCGAACAGTCGCAAAGCGATGCCGAAGCCGATACCGCGTCGCGAGCCGGTGACGATTGCGACCTTGCCCGCGAGGTCGAAAAGCTTGGCAACGCTTTCAGCCATGGGCGTGCGACTGCGGCGCCAGGTCGCGAATGCGCTTCTCCGCGGCGGGATATTGCGCGATCAGCGCCTCGACATCGGCCAGCTCGAAGCCCTCCGAGCGATAACCGGGCGCCATGGTGCAGCCGGTCAGCGACCACGGGCCGTCGCTGCGGCTACCCTGCCACACGCCGGCGGGAATGACGAGCTGCGGCACGTGCCCCGCGGCGAAGTCGTGGCCGAGCACCGGCTCCTCGATGCGCCCATCCGGGTAGAGCAGCAGCATGCGGCGCGGCGCACCAGCATAGAAATGATAGACCTCGGTGCTGTCGAGCCGGTGCAGCGCCGAATAGTGCTCGCCGCCGACCAGCGCCACGATCGCCGTGCTCTTGCCGTCATTGAGGTTCTGGCGAATGAACGTGCCTTCGCCGTCCTCCTGTGGTCGCATGCCGAACAGCTTGAACATCTGATCGAAGGTGAGATCGGGCGTTGTCAAGCGGCTCTCCCCGTCATGATCCCTTGCGCGCACGATCGGCCAAGCGGCGCTCGCGCTGCTCGGCATTGCGCGCCTGGTTGGCGGCGACGCGGCCAATCTCCTCCGCGTCGAGCACCGACGGGCTGCCGCCGGCGCGCGCCAGATAGAAGACGTGGCACAGCCACTCCAGCAGGATGGCGCGCGTCAGCGCGCGCTTGAGGTCGGGTCCGATGGTGGTCGAACCATGATTCTTCATCAGCACGCCGCGGCGATCGGCGAGGCCGGCCGCAGTGCTGGCGGCCAAGGCGTCCGACCCGAAGGTCGCATAGGGCATGACGCGAATCGGGCCGCCGAGATCGGCGATCTGGTAGTGGATGGCCGGCAGTTCGTCGACCAGGGTCGACAGCGTCGTCGCATAGAGCGAATGGGTGTGGACGATGGCGCCCGCATCGGTCGAACGATAAACCGCGAGGTGCAGCGGCAACTCGGAGGAGGGGCGGAGCCCGTTCTCGATCTCATTGCCCGTATCCAGATCGATCAGGCAGACATCGCCGGGCTGCATGCTTTCATAGGGAATGCCGTTCGGTGTTATCGCGACGAGGTTGCCGGCGCGAACACTGATATTGCCCGAGGTGTTCACGACCAGTTCGGCCGCATGCATGGCACGGCATGCCTCGCAGATGGCGCGCCGCTCAGCCTCGAGCTGCATCGGGGATTTCACCATGGAGCGCCACAGCGGCTTCGAGCGCCACGCCGATCATCGCCGTGACCGCGCGGTCGCGCGCGGCGTGATCCGGCACCATGTTGCCGGCGAGCACGTTCGAGACCCAGCCATCGATGCTGAGGATGCTGCCGGTCGCCACGCCGCGCAGCCCGCCGAGGATGAGGAGCGCTGAGGTCTCCATCTCAAAGGCGAGGACCCTGGCCGCGGTCGCGTCAGCCAGGCCGCGCGCCAGCACCGGGCTCTTGAAGGCGTCGGAGGTGTGGACGATGCCGCAGTGTATGCCCTTGATCCCGGCGGCTGAGGACGCGGCACGCAGCGCGTTGATCACGCGCAGGTCGGCGACGGCGGGATGTGCCAGCTCGACATAGTGGCGCGACACGCCCTCGTCGCGCACGGCACCGGTCGCGATCACGAGATCGCCCGGATTGATCCAGGTCTGCGCCGAGCCGGCCGTGCCGACGCGGATCGCCGCCTTGACGCCGAGCAGCGCCAGATCCTCCATGACCATGGCGGCGCCGGGGCTGCCAAGCCCGGTCGAGATGACGGAGACGTGCGCTCCGCGATACTCGCCCGTATAGGAATGGAATTCGCGGTTGACCATGACGAGCCGCGAATTGTGCAGGTGCCTCTCGCTGATGCGCTCGGCACGCGCCGGATCGCCCGGCAGCAGCACGAGAGGCGCGATCTCGCCCGGCAGGCAACGGATCGCGCGACAGCGCGCGCGCTCGGCATCATTCGGATCGGGCAGTGAGGAGCGTTGACCCCAGGCTCCGTGCATCGCTTGTGCCCCGCGTCGTCATCTCTCGAGTTGCCTGGAGTGTCGCATGACAGTGCCGCGGCGTGTCAATTGCGCCGCTCATGCCGGGTCCGCCCGATTGACTCGTCAAAAGCGCTCTGCCTAGGCTGTTGCCGCGGCCGCTCGCGAATCGAAATCAGGGCCGCCCTGGGGAGGAATTCCATGATGCGCAGCAGAAAGAAGGGATTTGGCACGACCCGCCGGCAATTGATGCGCGTTGCGGGTAGTGCCGCAGCACTGGGCGCGCTTGCCGGGATTTCCGCCGGCCCGGCATTTGCCCAGACGCCGGCCAGGATCAGGACGGCACTGGCCTGGATTCCGAACCATTCCTTCGCGGGCATGTGGATCGCGCTGGAAAAGGGCTATTACCGCGAACAGGGGGTGAACGTGGAATGGCGCCCGGGCGGACCCAACACGCCCAACCCGGTCGAGCGCGTGGCGAGCGGCGAGGTCGATATTGGCATGCAAGCCAATCCGCGGCCGGTGCTCGAGGCGATCACCAAGGGCAACGACTTCGTCATCCTCGCGACCATCTATCAGCGCAACCCGAGCGGTCTGCTGTCGCTGGCCAAGACACCGATCCGCGAGGCAAAGGACGTCGTCGGCAAGCGCGTGTTGTGCCCGACGCCGACCGATGCGCGCACGGTCGAGACCATGCTCAAGCTCAACAAGCTCTCGACCAGCTTCACCTTCGTGCCTGCCGGCTTTGATCCGCAGGCGCTGCTCGACGGGCAAGGCGACGCGATGATCGCCTTCGTCACCAACCAGGTGGTGGCGCTCGAACGCAAGGGCATGGTCAAGGACAAGGACTTCTTCCACCGGAGTTGGGGCGATCTGGGCCTGCCCGGTTACAGCACCTTCATCTTCGCCAAGCGCCAGTTCGTCGACGCCAACCGCGCCGCGATCGTGCGCTACCTGCGCGCGGATATCCGCGGCTGGACCGAGAACGAGAAGGACCCGGCCTACGCGGCGAAGCTCGCCGCGGAGAAGTACGGTGCCGATTTCGGCCTGGACTTCGCGCGCGAGACGCGCTCGAACCAGCTCCAGGCGCCATTCCTGCACGGGCCGGACACGACGGCGAACGGCATCCTCTACATCAACAAGGACCTGCTGCGCGGGCCGATGTACGAGGCGCTGCGCGAGGGCGGCGTGGCTGCGCTGCCCGATGTCGACAAGGTCGTCGACATGTCGCTCCTCAAGGAGGCGCACGGCAAGTAAGGCGGTGGTACCGGGATTGCACTGTTGAGCGCGGCATCCTCCGCCGCGCTCGCCGTCGAGGGGATCAGCAAGAGCTTCCGGCTCGGGCGCGAATCCTTTCAGGCGCTGCGCGGCATCGACCTGGCACTTGCGGCAGGCGAGTTCGTCTCCGTCGTCGGACCGAGCGGGTGCGGCAAGTCGACCCTGTTGCGCATCATCGCGGGCCTCGAAACGCCCGATGCGGGCCGCGTGACGATCGGCAGCAGCACGCCTGCCGAAACAACCGCCGCGCATCGTCTCGGCATCGCATTCCAGGATCACGCACTGCTGCCCTGGCTGTCGGTCGCCGAGAACATTGCGCTGCCTTATCGCCTGGCTGGCATGACGGTCGACCAGGCCCGCGTGCAGGAACTCGCCCGGCTGGTCGGGCTCGGCGATTTCCTGAGGGCGCGGCCGCGCCAGCTCTCGGGCGGCATGCGCCAGCGCGTCTCGATTGCGCGCGCCATGGTGCTGAAACCGGTCGTGCTGCTGCTCGACGAGCCGTTCGGCGCGCTCGACCTGGTGACGCGGCGCCATCTGAACCTGGAGATGCAGCGTATCTGGGGCGAGCTCGGCACCACGGCCTTGCTGATCACCCATTCGGTCGACGAAGCGGTGCAGTTCGGCAACCGCGTCTTCGTCATGGCGGCGCGACCGGGTCGGATGCATGCCGAATTTGCCGTGAAGCTGCCGCGCCCGCGTGATCGTAGGGTCACGGCGTCTCCGGAATTCGTCGCGCTGGTACAGAAGGTCGCGGCCGCTCTCGACGACGCGACGGCGGCATCGACCGCGTCGGGAATGCCGGGGTGATGGCCCGTGTCTTGGAACAGGGTTGGCTGCGGAGCCTGCTAGGCTTTGCACTGTTCTTCATCCTGTGGGAGACAGCGGGCCGCACCGGCGCGCTCGGCGCGTCGTTCCCGTCGCTGAGCGAGATCGCGACCGCCTTCGACACGCCGGTCAAGCGCGGCCTGTTCACCCGCTCGATGGCGGTCACAGTTCATTCATCGCTGATCGCTTTCGCCGTCGGCGCTGCGATCGCCGTCGGGCTGGCGTTGATCTCGGCGGTGCTGCCGTCGCTCGAGAACGGTATCGATTCGCTGGCCTCGGGCATCTACGCCATTCCGGCCATCGCTTTCGGCCCGATCCTGATCCTGATCGCGGGCCCGGAGACGACGCCGATCGTGCTGGGCGTGTTGTCAGCGTTCTTCCCGATCTACGGCGCCTTCGTTTCGGGCCTGCGCTTTACGCCCTCGGCCTATCTCGACCTGTCGGGTGCCTTGGGTGCCTCGCGTGCACGAGCTTTTCTACTTCTGAAGGTGCCGCACGCCATGCCCGCGCTGATCGACGGGCTGCGCCTCGGCGCGCCCGGCGCCATCCTCGGCGTCGTGCTCGGCGAGTGGTTCGGTGCGCCGCGCGGCCTCGGCGTCGTCATCGTCGGCTCGATGCAGAATGTGCGCATACCGCAGCTCTGGGCGGCGGCACTCCTCGTCGTCGCCTGCTCGCTGATCGCCTATTTCGCGCTTTCCGCGCTTCACCGCCTTTGCGTGCGGAGGTTCGCGTGGTGACGCGCGCCTTGGCACTCGTCATGGCGCCGCTGGAGCGGCTGTGGGCGCTCGCTGCCGTCATGCTGGTCTGGCACGTTTACGCCGTGATCCAGGGCTTCAACCGCATCGTGCTGCCGACGCCGCTCAGCGTCTTGGCCAACATTGTCGAGGAATGGCCGCTCTATGCGCCGAAGCTGGCGCTCACCATGACGGTGGCGATCGCCGGCTTGATCCTGGGCGCCGCCCTCGGTGCGCTCGGCGCAATCGCGGCCTGGATTTCCCGGATCGCGTCCGCCTTCGTCGCGACCAGTGCCTTGGTCGTGCGCTCGGTTCCCTTCGTCGTCTTCATCCCGATTCTGTCGCGCATGATGGGCTACAACGTGACGATGGAGATCACCATCGTGGCGCTGCTTTCCTTCTTTCCGAGCTTTGTGCTGGTGTCGTCCGGCCTGTCCGCCCTGCCGCCGTCCGCGCTCGACGTCAGCCGCGCCTTCGGCGCCACGACGATCAAGCGGCTGATCTACATCGCTCTGCCGATATCGCTGACCAATCTGGTCGCTGCGCTCCGCCTGTCGGCGGCGCGCGTCGTGCTGGGCGCCATGGTCGCCGAGTTTCTGACCGGGCTCGACGGCCTCGGCAGCGTGTTCCTGCTGGCGCGTGCCGATCTGGAGAGCGAGCGCGCGCTGGGTGCGGCCGTCATTGCGGCGGCCGCCGCGCTGATCCTCGTCCAAGTCGGCGAGGCGCTGGAGCGCTGGATGAACCGGCGGATGACCTAGAGAAGCGATTCCGACACTTCACGCCAGCGCGTCTCCTTGCCTCATGGTGAGCCTGTCGAACCATGAGGCCGATGCTCGCTTCTCGATTGCAAATTGGATGCTCAAGTCGCGCGGCGAGGGCCGCGTGGTTCGACAGGCTCACCACGAGGCTTGTTGTGGCCTTGGAGCTATCTGTTGGAATCGGTGCCCTAGACCACGGCGTCCGGCACGGACGGCGGCGCGGCGAAATAGTCTCTGATATTTCCGGGCGCGAAGACACCGCGGTCGGTCACGATCGAGCGCACGAATTCGCCGGCGGTGATGTCGAAGGCGGGGTAGAGGCCGCGCACACCCTCGGGCGCCGTGCGCGTGCCGTTGTAGGACAGCATCGATTCCTCGTCGCGGTATTCGATGTGGATGTCCTTCGCGTCGTGGCTTTCCGGATCGGGCCCGCTCTGGCGCAGCACGTAGTAGGGCGTGTTGTTGGTGCGCGCCGACACGGCGTACTGGTAGGTGCCGACCTTGTTGCAGATCGTTCCATCGAGACACACGCGGTCGGCCGCGGTGAGAAACGCGGCGACGCGGCCCTGCTGCATCAGGAAGCCGCCCATGCCGTCGCTGATGACTGTCGCGCGATGGCCCGCTTGGAGGACCGACGGTGCGGTGAGCCGCGCACCCTGCAGGTAGGGCCGCGTCTCGCTGCAGAAGACGTGGAGCTGCTTGCCCGTGCGTCGCGCTTCGAGCAGCGTGTATACGAAGGATCGGTCGGCAAAGCAGTGGGTCAGGATCTCGTCGCCGTTGCGCAGCAGCGAGTTCGCATGACGCGCCGTGGCCAGCGCTTGGCGTGCCAGCGCGGCGGCGGCGCGGTCGGCAATGTCGATGACGGCCTGGCGTGGGTTCGATCCTGCGCGCGCGGCGTCCTTGGCCGCTGCGGATGCAGCGGCCAACATCCGCTTCAGCGCCAGACCCGTCGGTCGCGTACGACCTAGGCGTTGCGCTGCCAAGTCGACCTGTTCGTCAAGATTCGCCAAGGGGCGGTCCGGCGTTGCCAATGCCAGGCCGTAGCCGGCCGCAATCGAAAGCGTGAACGCGCCCTGGATGGTCATGGTCTCGATCGCGCGCGCCACATCCTCGACCGTCAGGCAGTCGAGATAGCGCTCGTCATGGGGCAGGTGCTTGCGGTCAAGAATCCGGACGCGGTCCCCCGTCCATTCGGCCATGCCGGCGCGCCGGATCAGCAGAGGCAGCTCCGCTTCGCGATACTCGCCGTCAAGGCCCAGTCGGTCGATCATGTCCTTATTCTATATGGCAGCAACGCGCGTTTCTGTGTCAAACCGGTCGGTCCGGAGGGGGGTGCCATCACGCACGAAAGTGGTCTAGGGTTGGGCGCCGAGGGCGCGCGCCGAGCCGCGAGTGGCCTGGAGAAGAAGCAAGATCGGGAGACCATCCATGGCCGTCAAGGGCCGCAAAGTCATCATCACCTGCGCCGTCACCGGCTCGATCCACACGCCGACCATGTCGGAATACCTGCCGATTACGCCGCAGGAGGTGGCCGAGGGCGCCATCGGCGCGGCCGAGGCCGGTGCCGCCATCCTCCATCTGCACGCGCGCGATCCGAAGGACGGCAAGCCGACGCCCGACCCCGGCGTGTTCATGCAGTTCCTGCCGCGCATCAAGCAATCGACCGATGCCGTGGTCAACATCACGACCGGCGGCGGCCATGGCATGACGCTCGAGGAGCGACTCGCGGCGCCGCTCAAGGCCAAGCCGGAAATGTGCTCGCTCAACATGGGCTCGATGAATTTCGGCCTCTATCCCATGCTCGACCGCTACAAGAGCTTCAAGTACGAGTGGGAGCGCAAGCACCTGGAAAATTCGCGCGACTTCATCTTCCGCAACACCTTCAAGGATATCGAGGGCGTGCTGAAGCAGCTCGGCGAGGGCTGCGGCACGCGCTTCGAATTCGAGTGCTACGACGTCGGCCATCTCTACAACCTCGCGCATTTCCTCGACCGCAAGATGGTCAAGCCGCCGCTTTTCGTGCAGACCATCTTCGGCATCCTCGGCGGCATCGGCGCCGATCACGAGAACCTGACGCATATGCGCCGCATCGCCGACAAGCTGTTCGGCGATCAGTACCAGTGGTCGATCCTGGCGGCCGGCCGGCACCAGATGCCGTTCATCACCCAGGGCGCCATCATGGGCGGCAATGTGCGCGTCGGCCTCGAGGATTCGCTTTACCTGGGCAAGGGCCAGCTTGCCAAGTCGAACGCCGAGCAGGTCAGCCGTATCCGCAACATCCTGGAGAATCTGTCGCTCGACATCGCGACGCCCAAGGAGGCGCGCGAGATCCTCGACCTCAAGGGCGGCGATCAGGTGGCGTTCTAGGAAGATTCGGATGAGGAAAATTCCCCCCACCCTTTGGACCGCTTCGCGGTCCAAACTCCCCCGCGCGCGACGACGCGCCTATCGGTCGTGCGGAGCACGACCTAACGGCCTGGGCGCGACCTGCGGTCGCGCCCTGCTGCGGCAGGGGAGTGAGTAAGCTCGCATGCCGCGCCCCGCACCCGAAGCCGTCCGTCGCGTCGCCATCATCGGCGCGGGCACAATCGGCGCGTCCTGGGCGGCCTATTTCCTGGCGCGCGGGCTCGAAGTCGTGGCGACCGATCCGGGGCCCGATGCCGAGGTGAAGCTGCGCCAGTTCGTCGAGCGCGCCTGGCCGACCCTGGTCCGGCTTGGCACCGCCGCCGAGGCCAGGCGCGAGAGCCTGCGCTTCGTGGCGACACCGGAGGAAGCGGTCGCCGGCGCCGAGTTCGTCCAGGAGAGCGCGCCCGAAGTCAAGGAAACCAAGATACCGCTGCTCGCCAAGCTCGACCGCGCCACGCCGGCCGACGTCGTGATCTCGTCCAGCACCTCGGGTCTGATGATGAGCGTGATCAGCCGGAGCTGCCGCCGGCCGCAGCGCTTCGTCGTCGGCCATCCGTTCAACCCGCCGCATCTCATTCCGCTGGTCGAGGTGGTCGGCGGTGCCAAGACCGCGCCCGAGACGATCGACTGGGCGATCGCTTTCTACAATGCCGTCGGCAAGCGTGCGATCCGCATCAACCGCGAGATGCCGGGCCATCTCGCCAATCGGCTGCAGGCCGCGATTTGGCGCGAGGCGGTTTACCTCGTCAATGAAGGTGTCGCGAGCGTGGCCGACATCGATGCCGCGATCGCCTATGGACCGGGCCTGCGCTGGGCGATCATGGGACCGCACCTGACCTTTCACCTCGGTGGTGGCGAGGGCGGCATGGCGAATTTCCTCGAGCATTTCGGTCCGCCGATCGAATCCTGGTGGGACACGCTCGGCAGCCCGCGGCTGACGGAGGACGTCAGGCCGAAGCTGATCGAGGGCGTCGCCGCCGAGGCCGGTGGGCGCAGCGTCGCCGAGCTCGCGGCCGAGCGTGATGCCGCGCTGATCGCGGTCCTCGAGGCGTTGGCCAAGACCAGGCGGCGGCGCAAGAAGTGAGCGCGCCATCCGACGTGAAGGGTCGGCTCCCCGGGTCAGGGCGGGCGGTCGTCGCCGGCGCCGGCGTCGTCGGCGTGTGCAGCGCGCTCTACCTCCAGCGTGAGGGCTGGAACGTCACGCTGGTCGACCCGGACGGGCCGGGCGAGGGCTGCTCCTTCGGCAATGCCGGGCTGCTCGCCGATACGGCGGTCGTGCCCGTCGCTACCCCCGACATCCTCGCGTCGGTGCCGAAGATGCTGCTCGACCCGATGGCGCCGCTCGCCATCCGCTGGTCCTATCTGCCGAAGCTCGCGCCGTGGCTGCTGCGCTTTCTCGCCGCGAGCCGGCCGTCGCGGGTTGAGGAAATCTCTCAGGCGTTGGCGACGATTTGCGCCCGCGTCTTCGAGGACTTCCAGCCGCTCATCGCCGATGCCGGCGCGCAGGATCTGGTTCAGCGCCGCGGCTATCTCGGCGCCTACCGCAATCCCGCGAAGCTCGCGGGCATGCGCTGGGAGCTGGCGCTCAAGCGCAGCCGCGGCATGAAGGCCGAGGAGCTCGGGCCCGAGGAACTGCGCCAGCTCGAGCCGGCGCTGGCGCGCGACGTCGTCGGCGGCTATTTCCTGCCGGGCTGCGGCCACACCGTCAATCCGCTGGCCCTGACACAGCGCTTCGTCGCCGCCTTCGAGCGGCTGGGCGGCACGGTCAGGCGCGCGCGGGTCGTCGACTTCACGGATTTCGGCGAGGACGGGCCGCGCGCGGTGGTGACCGATGGTGGCCAGCTCCTGTGCGACCTCGTGGTGATCGCGGCCGGCGCCTATTCGCGCACCTTGGCGGCGCGCCTTGGCGCCGACGTGCCGCTCGACACCGAACGCGGCTATCACACCGTGATCGCCGATCCCGGCATCCAGCTGCGCCTGCCGCTCATGTGCGGCGACGGCTCGTTCGGCATCACGCCCATGGCGACGGGATTGCGGCTCGCCGGCACGGTTGAACTCGGCGGCACCGAGGCGGCGCCGAACCACCGCCGCCTCGAGCCAATGCGCGCCCATGCCAAGGCGCTGCTGCCCGGCCTCAAGGTCGAGGGCGGCACGCAATGGATGGGACGACGGCCGTCGATGCCCGACTCGCTGCCGGTGATCGGGCGTAGCCCGCAACATCGCAATGTGCTGCTCGCCTTCGGCCACGGACATCTCGGCTTGACGTTGTCGGCGCCGACCGGCCGCCTGATCGCCGATCTGGCGAGCGAACGCACCCCGGCCATCGACGTGACACCGTTCAGACCGGAACGGTTCTAGATTCTGTATGATTTCAGGCCTCTGCGGCACTGGAGCACTCGCCAAGGGCCGATCGCGCTGCTACATTCCGCGGCGAACCCGGGGGAGGGTTGGGGGTCCGCTATGGACATTCTGACCAGGCGCACGTTGCTGACGACGACCGGCTTAGCCGGCGTCGCAGCAATCGCCTTGGCCGTCGATCTGCCCGGCCGCGCCGTGCGCGCGTGCCGGGATACTGGCGTGCACGACCGGCTTGCCGCCGAGGCCGAGCGCATGATGCGCGATCTCGGCTGGGCGGGGCGCAACATCCGCGCCGCACTCGCCGACATCACCTGTCCCGGCTGCGGCGAGCCTTTCATCAAGAGCTAGATAGAGGGCCACGATCTTCGTGGCCCTGATTCATGTCGGCGTCAGCGCGACCCCTGAAGCGCGCTCGCTTGCGACGCGATCACGGCGGTCGCCGCCGGGTTGGTCGTTACGCCAAGCTGGCTGTTGACCGCAGAGACGGTACCGGGCGTCACGGATTTGTTCGCCGCTGCGGCCATGGCAGCCGAGGCTGCATTGAGTGCCGTTGCCGCGGCCGCCGTGTCGTTGCGGGCAATCGCGGCGTTGTAGTCGTTGATCGCCGCCGAATAGGACGCGAGCTTGCCGACCTGCGAATTGGGCGCGGCATGGGCCATCGCGTTCTTCGACGCATGCGCGGCGTTGAGCGCGCCCAGGCTGGATGCGGTTGCGCCGCGACCGGGTGCGCCCGATTTGCCGGCGCCGGCCGACGCACTGCCGCGACCGCTGTTGCTCGACACGCCGGCCTGGCCGCGGCCGATATCGGATGCCGAAGCGCCGGAACCCTTGTCGGCACTGTTTCCGGCGCCTTGACCGGCACCATGACCGCCACCCTGGCCACCGCCTTGTCCGCCACCTTGTCCGCCGCCGGCACCGCCCCCGCTGCCGCCGCCACTGCCGCCACCACTACCACCGCCGCCACTGCCACCCCCACTCCCACCCCCACTCCCACCCCCACCTGCAGCGGCTTGCGTCGATTTCTGAATGATGTCCAAGGAAGACCAGTTGAGCGAGATGGGTGAAAGGGCGAGCGCCACCGAGAGGAGGCTCGCCGACGCGAGCAGACGTACCTTGGTTGTCTTGAGCATGGCTGGGCCCTTTTTTCCGGAGGAATGATGCCCCCGCAGGCCGTTGCGTGCAGAGACGCTGGCCATCAAACGATTGTCGGCAAAAGACGTTCCGAGCGCTTTCAATGAAACGCGTTCGCTCTCCTCTATTATCCGCCTCGCCCTCCTGGCGGGGGAGGAGGACATCTTGAAATGAGATGAGGGAGGGCAGCGAATTGGGGACTGGGAGCAGAGTGCGCGGCAGGGGCGTCACAAGATCTGACTCAGAAACTCCTTGGTCCGCGCGTCGCGCGGATGGGCGAAGAACTCGGCGGGCGGGCCATGCTCGACGATCACGCCGCGGTCGGTGAAGTAGATGTGGTGGGCGAGCTCGCGGGCGAAGCCCATCTCGTGGGTGACGATCAGGCAGGTCATGCCCTCGGCCGCCAACTCCCGGATCGTGAGCAGGACTTCCTTGACAGTCTCGGGGTCGAGTGCCGCCGTCACCTCGTCGAACAGCATGATGTCGGGGTTCATGGCGAGCGAGCGCGCGATCGCCACGCGCTGCTGCTGACCGCCCGAAAGCTCGCCCGGGTAGGCAGCGGCCTTGTCGGCGAGCCGGACCTTCTTCAGCAGGCGACGGGCGCGCGCCTCGACCTCGGCCCGATCCTGCTTCAGCACATGGATCGGCGCCATCATGATGTTCTGGAGCGCCGTCTTGTGCGGGAAAAGATTGTATTGCTGGAACACCATGCCGACCTTGCGGCGCAGGGCCAGCTTGTCGAGGTCCTTGTCGTTGACCTCCTGGCCCTCGACCAGGATCGAGCCGCGCTCGATCGGGACCAGCGCGTTGACGCAGCGCAAGAGCGTCGACTTGCCTGAGCCCGATGGGCCGATGATGCAAACGACCTCGCCCTTCGTGACGTCGAAGCCGACGCCCTTGAGCACCTCGTTTGAGCCAAAGGATTTGTGCACGTCGACGAGGCGCACGATCGGCTGGTCGGGCGTCCAGGTCATGCGTCTCAACCCTTCACCGCGAAGCGCTGCTCGAGACGAATGGTCCAGCGCGCGATCGGGTAGCAGTAGATGAAGAACCAGCTGAGCAGCATCAGGTACATCGGCACGAGCAACTCCGTGCGGTTCTCGGCCGACAACGCGGCGCGCGTCAGCGTCATGCCGTCCTGGACGCCGACGATCGAGATCAGCGGCGTCGCCATGGTCAGGATGGCATAGAGGTTCATCCAGGGCGGCGTCATCCGCTTCACGCATTGCGGCAGGATGATCATCCACAGCGTCTGCCGGCGCGTGAAGGCAAGCGCCTCGGCCGATTCCCATTGGCCCACGGGGATCGACTGCACGCCGCCGCGCACGATCTCCGAGACGTTCGCCATGACCGGAAGCGACAGGCCGATCACCGACTTGATCCACGCCGGCAGCGGAATGACGAGACCGAACAGGCGGACCTCGAAAGGCAGCAGAAGCATGCAGTAGAAGAGCAGCACGAGCCAGGGCGCATTCCGGAAGAACTGGGTCGCTACCCAGGAGCCGCGACGCACCGGCGGCAGCAGCGAGATCTGCATGAGGCCGAGGATTGCGCCGGCGGCCGTGCCGATCGCCATGGCGAGCACGCTGACCAGCAGGTTGAAGAGAAAGCCCTGGAAGATCAGCGGCGCCCATTTCCACAGCGACGCGATCACGCCCGGTGCTGCTGGCGCGGTCGCCGCCTCGGCGCCGGCGACGGCCATCGAAAATGCAACCACAAGAAACAGCGCGGTGCGCGGCCCGAGCAGACGACACGGATCGCCCATGCCCGCGTCGTGTTGCCTGAGCACAGCCGTCGGCGAGAGAAGCACGGGCAGGTCGGTCGTGCCAGCGGGCGGACGCATGGATCAGACGCCGTAGCCGGGCATGCGCATGGCGCGCTCCCAGCGCCCCATGAGCCAGACCAGCGCGCCGACCACCAGGACGTAGACGATGAGGAGAACGTTCATCATCTCGCGCACGTTGAGCACCTCGGACCAGATCTGCGAGGCGGCGTAGAGCATCTCCGACACGCCGATCGCGTAGGCGAGCGTGGTCGTCTTCACCAGGTTGACGAGGTTGTTGTTCAGCGCCGGCAGCGAGACGCGAAAGGCGAGCGGCAAGACGACGTGGATATAGGCCTTGAGGCGGCTATAGCCCAGCGCCTCGGCCGCCTCGACCGTGGTGCGCGGCACGGCTTCGATGCCGGCGCGAAAGATTTCGACATTGAACGCGCCGGCGAAGAACGAGAACGAGATGATGGCCCAGGCATAGTTACTGACCGGCGGCACCAGCGCGCCATGCGCGTCGGTCACGCGCGGCAGCAATCCGCCGACCGCAAAATAGAAGAAGTAGAGCTGGATCAGCGGCGGCGTGTTGCGGAAGAACTGGATATAGCCCTGGACGAGCCGGCGCAGCAGGCGGAAGCGCGATCCTTGTACCCAGGCGCCGACCACGCCGATCACCACGCTGAGCGCGATACAGACCACCGACAGCCAGAGGGTCGTCAGCAGGCCGCGCAGGAAGCGCGCGCGGTCGAAATCGTCGTAGAAGATGGTGAGGTTGATGCCGTGGGCGGCGTTGAGCCACTTGAACCAGTCGGCAATCGCTTCCATGCGCCCCCGCGCGATCGGCAGCGCCGGGCGGAGCAGCTCCGCCCGGCGCGCGCGCCTACATCGCCTTATGCTTCTGATGCATCTCCGCGACGAACGGGCTCGGCTTGATGCCCCACTTCTTCTCCAGTTCGACGATCTTGCCGGTCTTGTGCCAGTCGATGCTGACCTTCTTCATGAACTCGCCATAGGGGCCGTTGAGCTCGGGCAGCGGCACGGCGATGGCCCAGGGCTGCTCGTCCTCGGTGACCAGCGGCATCTCGTAATTTGCCCATTTCGGATCGCCCGAGGACAGCGTCGAATCGATCAGCGTGTTGTCGAACACGAAGGCGATGCAATTGCCCTGCTGCAGCGCGTTGAGCACCTCGGGAATGCCGGTGAAGGACACGAGCTCCGGGCCGTAGAGCTGGGTCACCCGGCGATTGTAGTAGGCGCCCTGGATGGCGCAGACCTTGCGGTCCTTGAGCTGCTTCCAGTCCTTGAGCCCGGCCGATTTCGGCGCCAGAACATTGGTGCCGCCAGCATAGTAGTTGGGCTCGATCATGCCGATCACGGTGCGCCGCTGCGCGGTGTCGCCCAAGGTGGCGATGATCAGGTCGATGCGGCCCTGCTGAAGGAATTCCATGCGGTTGGCGGCGACGACCGGAATCAGCTCGAGCTTGGCATTGAGGCGGTTGGCCACGTCCTGAGCGAGGTCGATCTCCATGCCGACGATCTTGCCGGACGGGTCAAGAAAGCCCCACGGCTTGTAGTCGTTCTTCACTCCGACGACGATCGAGCCGCGCTGCTTGATCTTATCGAGCGTCTGAGCGTCAGCGACGCTCGTCAAAGCCAGCGCCAGAGCGGCGCCGGCGAGAATGGTCTTCAGCATGTCGATGGACCTCCCGGTGCGAGACAGGTGAAGGCTAGCCGAGCGCGGCCGCGAGATCAAACCGAGGATCAGCGCAGCAGGAAGCCTTCGCCCAGCATGTCGTCGGCTTCGACCGTGTAGCGCGCGCGGCCGGTGTAGTGGGCACGGCCGCCGACCTCGACCGTGACGGTGTCGAAGCGGCCGAGCCTGCCGGTCGAAATCGCGCGACCAGTGAAGATCGCATCGGTCAGGCTTTCGAAGCGACGCTCCTGGTCGAGCTTGATCAATCCCTTGGCGTGCTGGACGGCGATGCGCGCCGTGACGCCGGAGCCGGTCGGGCTGCGGTCGACCTCGCGCTCGGCGAAGACGCAGACATTGCGCGTTGCGTCGGGTTCCCAGGCGTCGTTGCCGTCGGTCACGATCGTGCCATAGAGGAAAGCGAGGTCGGGGTCGTCGGGATGCTCGAGCTTGACCTGGCGTTTGACCGCTTGGGTCACGCGGTCGGCGCGTTCGACGATCTGCGCCACGGGCGAGCGCTTGAGATCGAGGCCGATGGCGGCAGCGGGCACCAGCGCGTAGAAGGCGCCGCCATAGCCGATATCGAGCGTCAATCGCCCCAACTCGGGGATATCCACCTGGCAGTCGAGCGCGGCGGCGAAGGCCGGCACGCTCTCGAAATGGACGGTCCCGGTCGTCGTGCCTGACACGGCGACGCGCAGGCGCACGAGGCCGCACGGAACCTGCAGGTTGAAGCGCGTCTCCGGCTCGCTTCGCGCGATCAGTCCGGTGTCGATCGCCCAGCGGCCGATTGCGATGGTCGCGTGGCCGCACATGGTGCTGTAGCCCTCGTTGTGCATGAACAGCACGGCGAGATCCGCCTCGGGATGATCGGGCTTGACCGGTATCACGCCGTACATGTCGTAGTGGCCGCGCGGTTCGAACATGAGCATGCGCCTGATATGGTCGAGCTGCTCGCGCGCGTGCCGGCGCTTGGCGAGAATCGTCTCGCCCGGGATGTTGGGATAACCTTTGACGACGATGCGAACGGGCTCGCCGCCTGTGTGCATCTCGATCGTTTCGAAGCCGTCCGCCGCGTCGTTCATTCCGCCCGTTTGATCGCCGTTTGCTGTTTGCCGGCCAGCCGATCGTAGCTCAAGCTGGCCAGATCGTCCGTTGTCTTGTTGCTGACCAGCGCGCGCGCCAGCTCGCGGCCGAGCGCGGGCGCCACGGCGAAACCGTAGGCGCCACTGCACGCGTCGGCGTAGCCTGCGAGGCCGCCCCGCCGGCCGGCATAGGCGAGGCCATCCTCGGTCGTGGCGCCCAGCGCGGTGTGGATGGAGGCGAGCGGCATATCGGAAAGTTCGGGAAAGCGCCGCGCGATGCGCTGGCGCATGTCCTCGAGGATGGTCGGATTGGGACCGCGGCGGAAACGCTCCGGGTCGGCCGGCTCGAGCTCGCGCGGGCCGGCGCGGCCCACCGCGATATGGGCGATGCCGAGCGGCCGAAGATAAATGCCGGCGACCAGGTCGGTGATGACGATGCGCGGTACCGGCTTGATCGGCGGACCATGATCGGGACCGATGCGCCAATGCGACACGTGCTCGCGCGACGTCGTCAGCGATAGTGGCAGGCTCGCCGTGGCCGCCACCAGGCCAGCCCACGGTCCCGCCGCATTGACGACGAGGTCGGCGCTGAGCGGCCCCTGGTCGGTCTCGACGCCTGTGATCCGGTCGCCTTCGCGCCGCAGCGCACGCACGGTGGTGCCGGGCTTGACGGTGCCGCCGGCGTTGCGAAACGCCTTGACGTAGATCTCCGTCGTCTTGACCGGATCGGCATAGCCGCCGAGCTTTTCGTAGATGAGCGCCGCGACGCCGCGGCTGTCGATCGGGCCGATAAGATGCGGAGGCCCGCCGCCGGCAAGCTGCGCCACGTCGATGCCCAGCGAGCGCTGCACCGCCATGGTCTTGCGCGTTTCCACGAGCATGTCTGCGCCGACCATGAGGCCGTGGCCGCATTGCACGAAGCAGGAATCGGTGTCGCGCTCATCGGGCATCGCCTTGAGCATGTCGATGGTGGCGCGCGCCAGGCGGACAGTCGGTGCATGGTCGAAATGCTGATGGACGATCGCAGCGCTCTTGCCGGTGGCCCCGCCGGCCGGACGATCGCGGTCGAGGAGCAGGATGCGGCCTGCGCGCAGGTGCTCCAGATGATAGGCCGTGCTGGCGCCAAGAATTCCGCCACCGACGACGATGACGTCGTATTGCGCGACCACGTCGATCCTCTCCGCCGAATCGGGCCAATGCTTATATCGCGGGTGCGGCGAACTGGCCAAGGTCAGTCGGGCCACTCACCAGGCTCTCTCCGGCCGTTGACGCGCCGGCAGCCCCGGCCCAAACTGACGGCAACAAGCACGAAAACGCAATAACCGATGCGACCGACAGGGAGACAGACATGCTGCGACGCGATTTCCTGAAGAGCACGCTGGCAACGGCGACGACCACCGCCATTGGCGGCGGGTTGGCACCCGCATTTGCACAGTCGAAGCCCAGCCAGATCATTTACATGACCTGGGGCGGCTTGTGGGGCAATGCGCTCAAGGGCAGCATGGACGCCGCCTTCGAGAAGGAAACCGGCGTCAAGCTGGTGCAGGACAATTCGGGCGACCCGGTCGGCCGTATCGCCAAGCTCAAGGTCAATCTGAACGACCAGAAATACGATCTTCTGGCGCTGCACGACGGCAACTTCCCGCTCGCGGTCAAGCAGGGCGTGCTCGAGAAGATCGACCGCAACTCGCCGCGTTTGACGCATCTGAAGGACGTCTATCCGCAACACGTGCACGACTACTGGATCGCGCACATCTTCAACGCGGTCGGTATCACCTATCACAAGGATCTGAAGAATCCGCCAACCTCCTGGGCCGATTTGTGGCGGCCCGAATTCAGGGGGAGGATCATCCTGCCCGAGGTCGTGCACTCGATCGGCCTCTACATCGTCGCGATCGGTGCAATTGCGGCCGGTAAGGACCCGAAGGATGCCGAGGCCGGCTTCGAAATGCTGAAGCGCATGAAGGACCTCAAGCCGATGTTCGTGCAGGACACGGACAGCATCATGAACGCCTTCCAGTCCGGCGAAGCCCAGGTCGGTCTGCTCTACAAGTCGCAGACCTTCACGATCAAGGACAAGGGCGCGCCGGTCGAATGGGCCTTCCCCAAGGAAGGCGGCATTGAGATTGCGTGGGGCACCGGCATCGCCAAGGGCACCAAGCACCTGGAGTGGGCCGAGCGCTATCTCAACGTCCAGATGGACCCGCAGCACCAAACTGCATTCGCGCATACCTTCAACTACGGTGGCTCGAACCCGAAGTCAGTGCCGCTGCTTCCGGCCAATCTCCAGGAGCGCGTCAAGTTCAGCGACGACCAGCTGAAGCGCATGATTCGGTTTGATCATGATTTCATGGCCGACCGGCGCGCCGAATGGACGGATCGCTGGAACCGGATCATCTCGGGCTGAACGCCGCCAGCACTCCCGGCATTGTCGGGGAAAATTGACGCCATGTGGCATCTGTCGTGGCGCGCCAACGGCGATTCCTTCGACGTCGGCCTCCTGGCGAACCGGGCGTTGGCGCGCGGCCACCGCGTCGTCTGGCTGGAGAAGCCTGACGGCGCGGCCGAGGCCGGCGACTATCTGATCGACGCGGGCGCGGCCGACCTGGCCCGCGCGGCCGGCACGCTGGGCGTGACCGTGTCGCGCTGGACGGGGCGGGAGCCGGCAGGTGCGCTCGCGCTGGCGCGACCGAGCCTTGCTCTCTTCACCGGGGAGGCATCCGGCTATCCCTATTTCGCCTATTATTCGCTGTCGCTTGCCCGGCTTGGGTTTGCCTATAGCCCCGCCGACGGCAAGGATCTGGCGAAGGGCACGCTCGACAGCGCCAATCTCTTCGTCATTCCCGGCGGTTTCGCCACCTGGGGCTTCGACCAGGCCGAGAGCGCTCCGGGCGCCGATGCCAAGGTGCGCGATTTTCTCGGGCGCGGCGGCGCGGCGATCGGCTCCTGCGGCGGTGCCTTCTACCTGTCGGCGGGCCGGCCCGGCTGGACCGGATCGGTCATGGCGGTGCCGCGCTACACGCACGAGTATCTGACGACCGGCGTCGGTGTCGTCGCGGTCGACGTGGCACCCTCGCGCCTGACGCTGGGCTGTCCGACGACCATGGAGGTGCCGTACTACCACGGACCGGTGCACGAGGAGGTCGGGCCCGAGGCCCGTGTCATCGCGCGCTTCAAGGATTTGCGCTTCTCCGGCCGGCTCGGCATCGAGAACCCGCTCGATCCGGGGCTGTTCGAGCGCGAGATGAAGGGTCGGCCGGCCGTGATCGAGGCGTCGGGCCTGCGTGGACGGGCGATCCTGTTCTCGCCGCATCCGGAGATGGGCGATCTGCTGCGCAAATATATGTCGCTCGACGGCTATGTCCGCAAATACCTGCCGATCCGCGGTCGCAAGGTGATGGACGAGACCTTGACCTTCTACCGCTCGCTCGATGCGCCCTGCTTCCGCCTGTTGCTCAATGCCGCCCATGCGCTCGCCGCCGACAAGCTGCCAGCGGTTGCACCGTCGGCGCCCGCGCCCACGGCCGCCGAGCTGCACGACGGGATCGTGCGCGTGAAGGCCGCCACCGAGGAGGCGTGGAGCGGGCTCGGCATCACCGAGGACGATGGTTTCGAGGGACTTGTCCACGATATCGCCGGGCGCCTGAAGCGCGATCTGGCACCCGCATTTGCTGCACTCGACCCGGTGCTCGCGCGCCTCGCTTCGGGCGATCCGTGGGCCGCACAGATCGCGCAATCCTGGCACCATGTCGCGGGCTATGCCGAGGCCGGGTTGCGAGCCGACCGCCAATCCAACAAGCCAGTCGCCGCAAAACTGCTGGGCATTGAGCTGGCGATCCGGCTCGCCCAGGCCTGGGGCATGCTGGCGCGCGCTGACCTCGCCTGCACGCAAGCCGACGGTCGCGCTTGACCATGGCAGCCGGGGAGATCGACGTTCGGTTGGAGAACGTCAGCAAGTCCTTCGACCGCGTCGAAGCGGTCAAGGACGTCTCGGTCGACATTCCGCGCGGACAGTTCTTCTCGCTGCTGGGGCCGAGCGGCTGCGGCAAGACGACGACCTTGCGCCTGGTTGCCGGCTTCGAGCATCCCTCGGCCGGCGCCATCTACATCCGCGGCGCCGCCGTCACGCGCGTGCCGCCCTACCGACGCGACTACAGCATGGTCTTCCAGAACTTCGCGTTGTTTCCCCACCTGACCGTGGCGGAGAACGTGGCGTTCGGCTTGCGCATGCGGCGCGTGCCAGGGCCCGAGCGCGCGCGCCGCGCGCGCGAAGCTCTCGCTATGGTCAAGCTCGAGGGCCTGGCCGAGCGCTATCCGCGTCAGCTGTCGGGCGGCCAGCAACAGCGCGTGGCGCTCGCGCGCGCACTGGTCGTGCAGCCGGCCGTGCTGCTGCTCGACGAGCCGCTGGGCGCTCTCGACAAGAAACTGCGCGAGGAGATGCAGGTCGAGCTGCGCGAGCTGCAGCACCGGCTGGGCACGACCACGCTCTTCGTTACCCATGACCAGGAAGAAGCGCTCACCATGTCCGACCGCATCGCGATCATGCGCGATGGCGTGATCGAGCAGATCGGACAGCCGCGCGAGGTCTATGAGCGGCCGCGCACGGAGTTTGTCGCGAGCTTCCTCGGCGTCAGCAATTTCTTCGACGGAAGGATCACTGCGGCCGCGAACGGGTCGGCCACCGTCGATCTCGGTTTTGGTCAGGCGGTGCTGAGCCACAGGGGCACGGTCGGCGAGGCGGTGCGCTTTGCCGTTCGGCCGGAAAAGGTGCGGTTGGGCCAGATCTCGACGGGCGGTTTCGCGGCACAGGTGCGCGAGATCGTCTATCGCGGCGTCACCACGCACATCTATCTCGATTGCCATGGCAACGAGGTGATCGTATTCCTGCAGAACGCATCGTCCGACGCGCTGGCCTGGCGCATCGGCGATGCCGTCGCCTTCTCCTGGGAGCGCGACAGTGCCGTCGTCCTCGATCGCGGCTGACGGTTCGCCGCTCGGCGACCTGCTGCGCCAGCTCAGGAGCTGGTCGCTGGTCGCGCTCCCCATCCTGTTCTTCCTGATCTTCTTCGCCGGGCCGCTGCTCTATCTGTTCGTGGTCAGCCTGCTCGAGCCGTCGCAGACCGAGCTCTACGGCACGAACGTCACGCTGCAGAACTACGCCAAGGTCCTGGGCGACGAGTTCTACCTGCGCATCATCCAGCGCACATTGCTGGTCGGCGCGCTGGTCACGGGTATCGCGCTGCTGATCGCCTATCCGGTTGCCATGGCGATCGCGCGCATGACGCCGCGCTGGCGCATCATCGCAATGATCGCGCTGATGTTCCCGCTCATGCTGAGCAATGTCGTGCGCGCCTATGGCTGGATCGCCGTGCTCGGCCGACAGGGCGTGGTCAACACCGTGCTGACCCAGGCCGAGATCATCGACGCGCCGCTCGCGCTGCTCTACTCGATCGAAGCGGTGGTACTCGGGCTGATGACGATCCTGCTGCCCTACATGATCATATCGATTGCCAATTCGCTGACCGGCCTTGATCGCTCCTACGCGGAGGCGGCCCAGTCGCTGGGCGCCGGCCCGTTGCGCACGTTCATCCATGTCACCTGGCCGCTCAGCAGCCCGGGAGTCGCTGCGGGTATGCAGCTCGTGTTCTTCCTGACGCTCAGCGCCTATGTGACGATCGCGCTGTTGGGCGGTCCGCGCTTCTCGCTCCTGGTCAGCATGGTCTATCGCTCGGCCATGGCCTTCCAGTGGACCTTCTCGGCCGCACTCGCCTTCGTCCTCTTGGGCGTCGCATTGGGCGTGGGCGCATTGATCATGCTGGTGTTGCGGCCGGGCCGCGTGCAGGGACGCGGATGATCCGGCTCGGCCACATCCTGCAGAACACGATCGCCGGGATCGCCTTCCTGCTCATCCTCGGTCCGACCATCGTCGTCGTGCTCGTGTCCTTCTCGTCGGCCGAGACCTTCACCTTCCCGCCGCCGGGATTGTCGCTGCGCTGGTTCGTCGAGTTCTTCCAGGCCGACAACATGACCAGCGCGTTTCTGTTCAGCATGCGCGTCGGCGCGACTTCGGCAGTCTGCGCGACGGTGCTGGCGACACTTGCGGCCCGCTTCGTGGTGCGCCAGAGGGGCGTGACCTCGGGCCTTCTTCAGTCGCTGTTCACGGCGCCCTTGGTGTTCCCGGCGATCATCCTCGGCTTGGCGCTCCTGCTGTTCTATCGCACGATCAATTTCGGCGGACCTGGCGGCCTCATCCTCGCGCATGTCCTGATCGGCATGCCCTATGCGTTCCGACTCGTGCTTGCCTCGCTCCAAAGCTTCAACCAAACGCTGGAGGAGGCGGCGCAGTCATTGGGTGCCGGGCCGTTCCGTACCTTCTTCCTGGTGACGCTGCCGATCATCTGGCCGGGCGTGCTATCGGGCGGATTGTTCGCCTTCATCGTGTCGTTCGGCGAGCTCAATGTCGCCCTGTTCCTGACCGGGCCGGGCTACAACACGCTGCCGATCGAAATCTTCGGCTATCTGCAATTCCCGGGGCGTCAGCTGATCATCGCCGCAGCATCGACGCTCCAAGTGGCGATGATCATCGTGCTGGCATTGACGATCGAGCGACTGGTGGGCCTCGCGCGCATCGGGAAGAGCTAGCACGGCGACGAGCGCATGGAGCGGACAATGACGGATGCCGACACGATCGCCCGCGACTTCGAAGGCCGAGTTGTCGTCATAACGGGCGGCACGGTGGGCATCGGACGGGAGCTGGCCAAACTCGTCGCCCGGCGCGGCGGCACGGCCGTGGTGTGTGGGCGCGACGAAGGGCGTCTCGCCGACATGCGCGGCGAGGCCAGGCGTGAGGGCCTGAAGATCCGTGCCGAGCGCGCCGACGTCAGCGTCGAAGCCGACGTCACTCGGCTGATCGATGTGACCCACCGGGAGTTCGGCCGGCTCGACGGACTGGTCTGCGCGGCCGGATCCGGCCGCATGGGCACCATCGAGGAGATCGACACGGCGGCGTGGGACTACACGGTCACCGACAAGCTGCGTGGCGTCTATTTTCCCGTGCGTCATGCCTCGTTGATCATGAAGAAGGCTGGACGCGGCTCGATCGTGGCGGTTGCTTCGGTCCATGCCCATGCGAACACCGAGCGACGCGATGCCATCGCACCGATGGTGGCGGCGATGGTGGCAATGATGCGCGGCGTCGCGGTCAGCCTCGGACCATTTGGCGTGCGGGCGAATTCGGTCAGCCCAGGACCGACCGAGACACCGACCTGGCGCGGCAACTGGGAGCGGCTGTTTCCAAATCTCGATTTTGCCGAGATCATGCGGCGCGTCGGGCGGTCCATTCCGATGCAATGCATCGGTCAGTCGTCCGACGTTGCCGAGCCGATCGCCTTCCTGCTCTCCGATCGCGCACGCTATATCACGGGCATCGATTTGAAGATCGACGGCGGCTTGACCGCCAAGCTGGCGATGGCGACGCAGATCGACTGATTAGGCCCGCGCTGGCCAGCAGCCCCTAATCGATCGGCAGGAGACGCAGTGCTGCGAGAATTCCGCCATCGACGCGAATTTCCTCGCCAGTGACGAAGCGACAGGTCGCCAGGAATTCGACCAGCTCGGCGACTTCATCGGCTTCGCCGATGCGCCGCATCGGATGCTGCTTGGCGGCGTGATCGTAGAGACGGCTGACGCCTTTCTTCTCGGGATCGCGGTCCTCGGTCCAGGCTTTGAGCAGGCCGGAGGTTCGGATCGCCGTCGGAATCACGGCATTGACCCTGATGTTGTGGCGGCCGAGATCGACCGCCATCGAGCGAGTCATGCCGAGCAGCCCGGCTTTGGTCGCGGCATAGGCGAGTCGCCCCGGGCCGACAGCCTGGGCATGCACGGTGGAGATGTTGACGATCGCTCCGCCGCCCGCAGCCTTCATGCCCGGCACCACGGCCTTGGACAGCAGGAAGGGGGCGCGCATGTGGATGGCGAAGGCCTCCTCGAAGTCGGCTTCGCTCGCCGTGGCGACATCGCCGTCATGCTGTTTGGCGGCGTTGTTGACGAGAACGTCGACACGGCCGTGACGCTTGATCGCGCCGGCGATGAAGCTCTTGACCTGAGCAGGATCCGTCAGCTCGACTTCGTGCCATTCGAGCTGGTCGCGCCGGGGATGCGACGCGACGCGCTGGCGCAGAGCGTCCGCAAGCCGGTCGCACAAGACGATGCGCGCGTTCCTGTCGGCAAAGCGGCCGGCGATCGCCATGCCAATGTCGCCGGCCGCGCCGGTGACCACCACGACTGAAGGAGAATCCATTTGCCGCCACCTTTCCAAGGGTTATGCTTTCTAGGTAGACCGACTTGACCCGTCAAGCTGCGGCGGCGCGTGCAAGCGGGATTTCTGATGAATCCGGTGACATGAAGATCGCCGCAATCACCACCTACGTCGTCAAGGCGGGCAAACGCTACGAGATCGGCGGCGGCAGCCGCGATGGCGAGGCGCTGCCGGATTCTGGCTATTTCCGCTTCCATCCCTATCCGCATCTCTATTCTCAGCGCAGCGAGGCGCTGGTCGTGCGCGTCGATACCACCGAGGGGGTGTCGGGTTGGGGCGAAGCGCAGGCGCCGATCGCTCCGGAAGTGGCCGAAACAATCGTGCGCCTGATCCTGGCGCCTGTCGTTCTCGGCCGCCCCGCCGTCGAGACCAACAGCCGATACATCGACATGTACGAGGCCATGCGCGTCCGCGGCCATGGCGGAGGTTTCTACGTCGACGCCATCGCCGCGATCGACACGGCGCTATGGGACATTCGGGCGCGCGCGGCCGGCCTGTCGTTGAGCACGGCTATCGGCGGCCGGTTGCGCGAGCGCCTGCCTTGCTATGCATCGGGATTGCGGCGGCCGACTGCGGAGGAAAGGACCGAGGAGGCCAAAGCGCATGTCGGCAACGGCATCTCGGGCCTCAAGCTGTTCCTCGGCCACGGCCTCGAGCGGGACGCCGAGGCGATCGCACTGATCCGCGCCGCGGTCGGCCCGCGTGTGCGGCTTTTCGTCGATGCGCTGTGGCGCTACGACTACCCTTCGGCCGTGCGGCTCGGCCGAATCTGCGAACAGCACAAGGTGGACTTTCTCGAATCGCCGCTGCTGCCCGACGACATCGAAGGCCATGCCAACCTCGCTCGGGAGCTCGACGTGGCGATCGCCGTCGGCGAGGCGTTGCGGACGCGCTTTCAGTTCACGCCCTGGCTGCAGCGCGGGGCCATCGACATCTGTCAGCCCGATGTCATGCGCAACGGCGTGTCGGAGGCCTGCAAGATTGCCGTGCTGGCCGAGAGCCTGAACAAGCCGGTCGCCTACCACACCGGCTGCACGACGGCGATCGGGCTGGCGGCGACCTATCATCTCGCGGCGGCGATTCCGAATTTCTACATCCAGGAGTATCAGCCGGTGATGCTCGACACCTTCAATGCCTGGCTGAAGGAGCCGATCCGACTGAGCGGCGGCGAGATCGTCGTGCCCAGCGGTCCGGGTCTCGGCATCGAGCTGGACGAAGAGCGCATGCGCCGCGACGTGGTGAGCATGTCGACCGTCACTCTCAAGAGCTGATCGAAATGGCCAGATCAGGCACCGTCCGTCGCGGCCGAACGACCTCCGAGCCGCTGCCGTTGCAGTCGCAGATCGTGCCGCCGGGATCGCGGGTCGAAGAGGTCTTCGGTGGCGGCGCCGTCCTGACCGAGGGCGTGGCGGCCGGTCCGGACGGGCTGATCTATTTCAGCGATATCACCCGCACTCTCGACTGCACGGATGAGCGCGGCATGCAGGCGGGCCATATCTGGCGCTTCGATCCGGGCGACGGATCGTGCCGGATCTTCCGGTCGCCGAGCGGCATGGCCAACGGCATCGTGTTCGATCGGCAGGGCCGCATGGTCGTCGCCGAGGGTGCGGACTATGGCGGGCGGCGCATCACGCGGATGGACATGGCAACCGGCCGCAGCTTCATCGCGGCCGGGCAGTTTGACGGACGCCCGTTCAACGCACCAAACGATGTCGCGATCGATGCCAAGCAACGGATCTACTTCACCGATCCGCGATATATCGGCTGGGAATCCATCGAGCAGCCGGTGATGGCGGTCTATCGCATCGATCCGGACTGCTCGGTGCACCGCGTCATTACGGATGTGCGCAAGCCAAATGGCGTCGCCCTCTCGCCCGATCAGCGGACCCTCTATGTGTCGAGCTCTGACAACGGCACGATCGCGTCACGTCGGTTGCCGGCCAACGTGCCTCTGCCCGACGGGGAGTCGAAGGTGTTCTCCTATGCCTTGTCGTCGAAAGGCGCGGTGGGGCCCCGGCGGACATTTGCCGATCTGGACGCCATCGGCCAACCGGACGGCATGACCGTGGACGACCAGGGCTTCGTCTACGTGGCGATCTTTGCTCCCGAGCCGATGGTGGCGGTGTTTTCACCCGCGGGAGAGTGGGTGGCGCGCATCGACATGGCCGACGCCACGACCAATGTCGAATTCGGTCGCGGCAAGGCGCGCTACGACCTCTACATCACAGCGGGGCATGGCCTTTACCGCATCCGGCTCGCCCGCGCGGGCTTCCATTTGCCTCCGCTTTGACGTCTCGCCACGGAAGGAACATGTGATGATCGTTCGCTATGGAATCTACGAGGGCAGCGTCGCGGCGGAGAACCAAGCGCAGTTCGACCGCAACATGGGCGACGAAGTCGTCCCCATGTTGGCGCGCATGCCCGGCGTTCTCGAGGTCCGCCTGCTGCGTGGCATCGGCGTCGGTGCCTTGGCGCCGCGCTATCACCAGATGATCGAACTGAGCTTTGCCGACGACGCGGGCCTGCTCATGGCGATGAACTCGGCTGAACGGCGGGACATCGGCCGGGTCCAGGCACCAAGCCTCGATCTGTTCAGCGGGCACACGCCGCACGCCAATTTTTCCGTGACCCGGCGTCTGCGCGGCGCCAACGTCAAGTAGCGGTTTCGCGGGGCGGCGGGCAGGGAGCTCGGGATGCGCATCATGCGAGCCGGCCATCCCGGCTATGAAAAGCCCGCCTGGGTCGGACATGACGAGTCCAGGCGGGACCTTTGCATCCGGATCACCGATATCGATGTGGCGGTTCTTGCCGGCCCATGGTGGACCGAACTCGGCTTGGTCGATCGCGACGGATTGCCGGCGATGGATCGGGCCGCGCGGCCCGCACCATGCGTGGCGCAGCCGGGCGCCATAATCCTGACGGGAGGCCGATCCGCCGGTGGCGCAAGTCTCTTTGGCTTGAAGGCGGGCAGGCCGGTCGGCGCACAAGACGACGTGCTGCTCGCGCCGCCGGTCGAGATCACAGGCCGCGCCGGACTGGCGGCCGTCGTCGGAGGTCGTTCTGGCGGCAGACCGACAGTGGGCGGCTATTGTCTCTACTTCGACGTCGCATCGCGAGCCGGTGGGCGCGATGAGTCGGCAATTGCGCTGAGGTCGAGCCGGCCGACTTACCTGTCCCTAGGGCCGTACCTGATCAGCCCTGAAGATCCGATGCTTTCGCAGGACATCGCGCTGGACGTCGGCACGGAAGGCGGCGTGCGCAGCAGAGTCAGCCGCGCGCTTGGCAAGAAGCAGATTGCCAGCCTGTTGACGGAGATCGACACACTCCTGCCAGTGGAGCCCGGTTACGTCATCTTGATCGATGCGCTCTCCGATGGCGGCGACAGCATCCGCTTCGGATCAAATGATGTGATCACTGTGAATGGCGGGATCTTCGGCGACCAGCGGCGCCGATGCATGGTGGTTTAGCGCCGCGCGGCAATGGAAGCACAAATTGCGCCGCAATACTTCGCGGCAGCCGGGGTTTCCATTTGACGCCTTCGACAGATCGTTCCTATCGTTACTCAACAATCGCGTCGCAGCACGCATGAGCCAGGCGAGTTGGCAAGTCCTGGGTCGTCGGCAGGCGGCATTTTCGGGGAGGGCAATATGTTTCGCAGAATTCGACGGCTCGTCCTGACGGCAGTCGCCCTTGTCGGCGCCTCTGCAGCCATGGTCGGCGGTCCGGTTCCCGCTTTGGCGCAGGGCGGTAAGGTCGTCCTGGCCATTCCCCAGGAGCCGACGACGTTTCAGCCGTATTTCTTCTCAATAGCCTTCTACCATCTCTACAACCAATTCTATAACGTCCTGGTTCGCCTCGACCCCGATCAGAAGGCGCAGCCCGAGTTGGCGGAAAGCTGGCAGCTTTCGCCCGACGGATTGAAGTTGACGCTTAAGCTGCGCGCGGGCGTCAAGTTCCATTCGGGCAAGGATTTCACTGCCAACGACGTCAAGCGCAGCTGGGAGCGTGCGACGTCGAAGGACATTCACGCCAACAGCAAGCCGCTGTTCCAGACCATCGAGCGGGTGACCGTGATCGATCCGCTCACCGTCGCGCTCGAGTTCAAGGGGCCGAACCCGGGTCTCTATGACCTGCTCGACCAGCTCTGGATCATCGACGACGACCTCTACGACAAATCAGCAACTCAGCCGATCGGCACGGGGCCTTTCGTGCTGACCGACTACCGGCCGGGCGACAAGATGGTGCTCAAGCCATTCGCCAATTATTGGAACAAGGGCAAGCCGCGGCTGAGCGAGGCGGAAATCCGCATCATCAAGGATCCCCAGGCACTCCTGCTCAATCTCGAATCCAAGACCATCGACGCGATCGGCCAGGTCAATGTGCCTGACGCGCAGCGGTTGGAGCGCGCAGGGTTCGCGGTCGAGACCGCGAGCGAAGGAATCCTCTACAACATCATGTTCAACACGAAGTCGGGCCGTTTCGCCGGCAATACCAAGCTGCGCCAAGTATTCGTTCATGCGACCGACCGCCAGCGCTTCAACCGCATCGCGCTCGCCGGCAAGGCACGGCTACTCTGCCTGCCATGGATTCCGTCGAACTTCGCCTACGACAAGGCGCTCGAGGCGACTTGCGACTTCGACCTGGCCAAGGCCAAGACGCTGCTGGCTGAAGCGGGCTACCCCAACGGCATGAACCTGACGGTCTACACCTCGACGCAGTGGTACTACGGCATGACCAAGCTGGCCGAGATCGTCCAGTCCGACCTCAAGCAGATCGGCATCAACATCAAGCTGGAGGACGTCGAGACAGCGGAATATACCAAGCGGCACAACAACCTGGAGTACGAAGCCATCATGTCGCTGACCGGCCGCGTCAATCGCGACCCCGCTACCATGTTGAACGCGACCAGCACGATGCGGGCGAAGGACAATGCGGCGGGCTACGACAATCCTCGCTTCGTCACACTCGTTGCCGATGCCTCCAGCACGGTCGATACGACGAAGCGGCGCCAGCTGTTCGACGAGATCAACAAGGTCATTCGTACCGACATGTACACCATGCCGGTCGCGACCTCGCCTTTCCTGTTCGGTTACAACAAGAAACTTCAGAACATCCGCTTCTCGGTCGACGGTTTCGTCTATCTCGAGGATGTCACGGTCAAGTGACCAGTGGGTGAGCGGGCATCTGCCCCCGGCGGCAGGAGGCTTGGCCGCGGGCGATTGCGGGCGATGGTGCCGGCGCCTGAATGACGTGCCGGCGAGCGGACGATGATCTTGGTTGAGTTGAGATCGTTGCGGTTTTTCCGCCATGCCGTGGGCATGACGAGCTTCGTTATCTTCGTTGTTCTCGGCATGCTGGTGCTCTTTGCGCCGATCGTTAGCCCCTACGCTCCCGAGGCGCAGTTCCGTGGCGAAGAGCTGCTGCCGCCTCGGCCGGGCTTCTGGTTCGGCACCGACGACCTCGGCCGCGATATACTTTCGCGCTGCCTGCACGGCGCACAGCTGTCACTGGTCACCGGCTTTCTCGCCGCAGCCATGGCCGGGGTGGCGGGGACCGTGCTCGGCACGGTCGCCGGCTTTTGTCGCGGTGCGGTCGACGCCGTGCTCGGTCGTATTTTCGACACGATCCTGGCGTTCCCGGGCCTGCTGCTTGGATTGGCGGTCGCGGTTTTTCTCGGCAAAGGTCTGTACAACGCAGCCATCGCTGCCGCCGTCATCAACCTGCCGCTGATCGCGCGCCTGGCGCGGGCCGGTGTGCTCGGCGAGCAGGAAAAGGAATATGCGCAGGCGGCGCGCGCGATCGGTGCCGGCCCGTCCCGCATCGTCATGCGCCACCTACTACCCAATATCCTGCCGATCATCTTGGTCCAGGTGACGCTGACCGTGGCCGACGCCATGATCATCGAAGCCGGTCTCAGCTTCCTCGGGTTGGGCGCTCAGCCGCCGCAGCCCTCGCTCGGCATCATGCTCCGGGATTCCCGAAACTTCCTGTCGAGCGCCCAGTGGTACGCCATTTTTCCGGGCATCTTCTTGACGGTTTTCCTGATGCTCATCAGCTTCATGTCCGACGCGCTGTCCGAGAGTCACCAGGTGCGCGCGCGGCGGAAGGTCGGCTGAACATGCGATACCTGGTCGGCCGGCTGCTTCAAATTCTTCCGGTCATGTTCATGGCGTCCATTCCCGTGTTTCTCATCATTCACCTGGCAGAAGGCGACCCCGTTCTCATGCTGCTCGGCGTGGAGGCCACGACCGAGTCGATCGAGGCGATGCGTCATCGCTTGGGGCTCGACCAGCCCTTGTGGCAGCAATACGTCAATTGGATCGTCGGCATCCTCAACGGCAACGTCGGACGCTCCGTCATGTCGAGCTTCACGGTTCACGACCTGCTGGCGCAGCGGATTCCCGCCACCTTCGCGCTGGCGGGGGTCGCGATCCTCTTTGCGATGATTATGGCCTTCCCGCTGGGCATCGTCGCAGCGATCCGGCGCGGCAGCGTGTTTGATCACATCGTGACGGCCGGAACCTCGGTTGCCATCGCCATTCCGCACTTCTGGCTGGGCATCATCTTCGTGCTTCTGTTCGCGGTCGAGTTGAACTGGCTGCCGGCGGGGGGCTATGTCTCGCCGATTGATTCGCCGGCGAAGTTTGCACAACTGGTTTTTCTGCCTGCGCTGACGCTGTCGCTCTACATTGCCGCGGCTCTGACCCGGTTCGTGCGAACGTCCATGTCCGAGGTTCTCCAGCTCGACTACATCCGCACCGCCCACAGTAAGGGCCTCTCGCCCGCAACGGTCATTCTCGTCCATGCCGCTCGGAACGCGTTGATCCCGGCCGTCACCGTGGTCGGCGTTCAGTTCGGGCGCCTGCTCGCGGGTACGATCATCGTCGAAGCGATTTTCGCCTGGCCCGGACTCGGCCAGCTCATGCTGAGCGCCATCAACAATCGCGACTTCCCGGTCGTGCAGGGTGCCTTTCTCGTGTTCGTCGTGATGGTGATCGTTTCGAACCTGGTCACAGACCTGTTGTACTCGCTCATCGACCCGCGGATCTCTCTCGACGGCAGCCAGAACTAACCGTGTCGCTGTGGCGCTTGCCGATAGTCCGGTGTCGAAGAAGACGCCGCCGCAGTTATTGGCATGTGCTGCGGCGTCAGTTTGACTTCGGCGTGACCGATTCCTAGAGTAGATACGCAGTATACTGTGCAACCGGACAAACACTCGGCGAACAAGGGAGGCCGTCATGGACATGGAAACCCGCTACCGACTCGCGCTCGAGCGCTACGGCAACGGCGACATCGACCGCCGGACGTTTCTCGGCCACATCGCGCTCCTCGGCATCGCCTCGGGCGTCACTGTGACGGGCATGCTCGGCTGGGCGCGCGAGGCGCTCGCCGCGCAGACATTGCGCTTCGACTCCTATGGCGGCGTCTACCAGGCGGCAGTCGACAAGCACGTGTTCCAGCCGATGAGAGCCAAGGGCGTCACGATCAACCAGGGATCGTTCGGCAACCCCGACGAGCTGCTGGCCAAGATCCGCGCCGAAGGCGTCGGCGCCTACAACGTGTTCTCCTGCGCCGACGAGAGCACGGCGTTGCGCTTCATCGAGGCGGGATTCGCGGTCGAGCTCGATGAAAAGAAGATCCCGCGCCTCGGCGACGTCGTGCCGATGGCGCTCAACTCCTACCGCAAGATCTTCAACGGCAAGCTTCCCGGCGTGCCGACCGGCATCTCGGGCGTCTGGCTCGGCTACAACAAGGAGAAGGTCGACAAGGCCGAGGTCGAGGCCAAGGGCTTCAACATCCTGCTCGAGCCGAAATACAAGGGCCAGATGACCGGCGAGGACTACTGGATCCGCCGGATCTGGTACGCGGCCGTGCAGACCAAGCAGGACCCGAACAACATCAAGGATATGGAAGCCGTCTGGGAGAAGATCCGCGAGAGCCGGCGCCTCGTCCTCAAATACTTCGCCTCGGGCGCCGAGCAGATGCAGCTCTTCTCGAGCGGCAGCGTCATTCTCGGCGACGCCTGGTTCGTGCGCATCTACAACCTGAAGAAGCAGGGCGTGCCCGTCGAAGGCTGGCCGCAGAGGGGCACCTACGTCACCTTCGCCACGCTGATGCCGCTCAAAGGCACGCCGATGGACGCCTACTACGAGATGGCCGACATCCTGCTGCGGCCCGAGGTGGCGATCCCGCTGTCGATCGAGGTCGGCAATGCGCCGCTGCTCGATCCGAAGAAGCATCCGGTGCCGCAGGAGGCCGCGGCCATTCCCGGCTTCGATCCGACCGGCACGCTGGCAGGCTACGACACGCTCGACCCGCTCTACTGGAGCAAGAACGCCGACAATTGGCAGCGCCAGTACCAGCGCGTCATGGCGCGCGGCTGAACCCTGGGTCGCAGGCGAGCACGGAATCGAGAAGGGGCGGTCGCAAGACCGCCCCTTCGGGTTTTCGGTCGGTGCCTACCTGCCGTAGAGGAAATCGGGCAGCATCAGCGTCATGCCCGGCCACGCATACATGATGACGAGGCACAGGACGACGATGAGCATGTACGGCATCATGCCTGCAAAGATCTGGTTGAGCGTGACGTGCTTGGGCGCAACGCCCTTCAGGTAGAACGCTGACATGGCGACCGGGGGCGACAGGAAGGCAGCCTGAAGATTGACCGCGACCATCGCTCCGAACAGCACCGGATCGATGCCGAAGTGCGACAAGAGCGGAATGAAGATCGGTACGAAGATAACGATGATCTCGGTCCACTCGAGCGGCCAGCCGAGAATGAAGATGATCAATTGCGCCACGAGCATGAACTGCAGGGGCGTCAAATTGAGGCCAAGTACCCATTGTTCGATCACCTGCTGACCGCCGTGCAGCGCAAACACGGCGGAAAACAGCGCTGAGCCGACGAACAGCCAGCACACCATGGCCGTCGTCTTGGCCGTCAGGAAGACCGACTCTTTCATGGTGGCGAACAGGCGTCGCGAGGTGGCGAGGTCGCGTCCCCAGGCGACGGCCGTGCCTGTGAACAATCCGCCGAGCACGCCGGAGATGATGATGGTCATCGTTTCGCCTTGGATCGAACCGAGCGACGCGCCCACGATCGCTCCGATCAGGGCGGACCACAGCGTCAGCCGCTGATATTTTTGAAGTGCCGCAAGATACATGGCGCCGATCGAGCCGATACCGGCGGACTCGGTGGCCGTGGTGATGCCGAACAGAATCGCGCCGAGCACCGAAAGCGTCAGGACGGCGAGCGGGACAACCGACGACGTCAGCATTTTCAGAATCTCAAGCTGCTCGCCGTCCATTCGCCAGTAGTAGAAGAGCAAGAGCGCGGCCATGAAGGCGGCGGCAGTCCAGAAGCGCTCGTAGAATCCTTCTGGGGCACCTTCCTCGACCGTTCGGGGTGCGACGTCGCCCAAGGGACCGCTGCGGGTCGTTTGCTGCTCCTCCATCTCCTGCTCGCCGGCACCGAGCTCCTTGACCTCCTCATCTTCGGCTGGCGCCTGCAACGTTTCGGTCTGCTCGACCGATACTTCCGGCGGAAGCATCGCGTCAGGTGCATTGCGGACCAGGACGAACCACCAAGTCAGGCAGAACAGGGACAGCACCAACACGAGGGGCACGCTGGCGGCGGCGAAGTTACGAAAAATAAACCCAAAGCTCACCGGCCGGCCGGCCGGGGTCGTCGCCCCGGCAAGTACGCCGGGGCGCAGCACGGCTAGGAGCAATGCGCCGAAGACGCGCTTGGATTCCCCGCGCTCCAAGCGCGCAAGCCAGTCGGGGACCGGCACGCGATACTGGTCCGCCGACAGCTTCGGCGCGAGCTGCGGGTTGATGAGCGCGCGACAGATGATGTAGATGACATAGAGCGAAGCGAGAAAAAAGCCGGGGAGCATTGCGGCAGCGTAGAGCTTGACGATCGACTGGCCGGCAACCGCGGCATAGACGATCAGCATGACCGAAGGCGGGATCAGGATGCCGAGCGTGCCTCCCGCCGTGATGGCGCCGGACGCGAGCCTGACGTCGTAGCCGGCGTTGAGCATCGGGCGAAGGGCAATGACGCCCATCAATACGACGACGGCTCCGACGATTCCCGACGCCATGCCCCAGAAGGCGCAGACGATCAGCGTCGTCACTGCCAGCGAGGCGGGCAGACGCCGGAACGCGAGCTGAACGCTGTGAAACATCTTGTCGACCAGCGCGGCACGTTCGATCAGGTATCCCATGAACACGAACAGCGGGATCGAAATGAGCGTGTCGTTGTTCATCGCCCCGTAAGTGCGCTGCACCATGAGGTCGAAAATCTTGTTCTCCCACCAGTGCTGCGCCGGATCGAAGAATGCCAGCGCACCGAAGAGCATGCCCATGCCCATCAGCGTGAAGGCGGTCGGGAATCCCATCATGATTGCAATGACGATCAGCCCGAGCATCGTCAGGCCAAGGATCGGGTCGCTCAATTCCTGCCTCCGTCGCGCGTCTCTGGTGACGCGCCACTTTCCCCCAAACCGCGATGCTTGGCGGCATCCTGGATGTCCTGGGCGTGCTCCGCGACCCGACGCGACTCCTCGTCCACGAACTCGCTTTGCGAAAGTTGTGTACCCACCACATCGATCTCTTCGACGTCCTTCAGCCTGGCAGGCCATTCGCCGGTGCGTAGGCAGACCACGCATCGGGCGATCTCGGTCAGGCCCTGAAGCATCACCAGGACGCCGGCGATCGGAATGAACGTCTTGAAGTGGTAGACCGGCGGGCCGTCCGCCGTGACGTTCGAGTGCTCGTTAATGCGCCAGGACAGCTCGGCAAAGCCGTAGCCGGCATATGCAAGGGCCAGAATGCCAGGGACAAAGAAAAGGATATAGAGCGTGAGATCGAGCGCTGCCTGCACGCGCGGCTTCATGGAGCCATAGAGAAAATCGCCGCGCACATGGGCATTCTGTGCCAGTGCGTAGGCACCGCACATCATGAACAGCGTGCCGTAGAGCATGCTGTTGAGGTCGAAGATCCAGGCCGTCGGCGCGTTCAGAATGTAGCGCTTGAAGACTTCGATGCCGACGACGAGCGCGAGCGCGACGATGAGCCAAGCAAAGGCTTTGCCGGACCATGCGCTGATGCGGTCAGTGGCGAGAAGAAAGCGTTGGACGGTCATGGATAGGGAATGGAGGAGCGGCGTGCGGCCGTCAAGAAAAAGCGAGACACCATCCCGCTAGGGGAATGGTGTCTCGCCGCACTTTGGGGTCAGCCCTTCTTGGGCGCCGGCTTCTTGCCGAAGTAGTGGTTGTACGCCATCTCGCGACGGACGTTGGTGTCGAGATCCCACTTCACGGCGCGCTCGGCAAAGGCGCGCTGCGAAGCCTCGATCTCCTTGAAGAGGGCATTGCCTTCGCCCTTCTTGGCGGCCGCGGCGTCATAAGCCACGAGCTGGGCCTGGAGGATCGAATTGGGCGTCTTATAGAAGCGGACCTTATCCTTGGTCTGCATCTCAATGTAGTCCTGCGAGTACCGGTGTATCGACTTCCAAACCAGGTCCTGCGAGGCGGCTTCGACGCCGTTTTCGATGATCGCACGCATCTTGGCCGGCAGAGCGTCGAACTTCGTCTTATTGAACATGATCTCGAACTGCTCGGCGTTCTGGTGGTAGCTCTGCAGCATGCAGACCTTCGACACATCCGGGAAGCCAAGGATGCGGTCGGACGTCGCATTGTTGAACTCGGCCGCGTCGAGCAGGCCGCGATCCATGGCCGGAACGATTTCGCCGCCGGGCAGCGCATTGACCGCGAGGCCCATGCCGGTGAACACGTCAATCGACAGGCCGACGGTGCGGAACTTCAGGCCCTTGAGATCCTCGGCCTTCTGGACCGGCTTCTTGAACCAGCCGAGCGGCTGCGTCCACATCGGCCCGTAGGGGAAGGATACGACGTTGGCGTTGATCGATGCGTAGAGCTTCTGGAGCAGCTCCTTGCCGCCGCCGTACTTGTGCCAAGCCATGAGCTGCTGGGCATCCATGCCGAAGCCCGGGCCCGAGCCCCACAGCGCCAGCGCATTCTGCTTGCCGTAGTGGTAAACGAGCACGCCATGGCCGCCATCGAGCGTGCCGGACGAGACCGCGTCGAGCAGACCGAAGGCAGGCACCACGGCACCGGCCGGCAGCACTTCGATGCGCAGCTCGCCGCCGGTCATGTCATTGACCTTCTTGGCGAAGTCGCCGGCATATTCGTGGAAGATATCCTTCGCCGGCCAGGTGCTTTGCCAGCGCATGGTGATCGGCGTCGCTTGAGCGGTCGCGATGCGCGGCGCCGCCAAGGCGCTCGCGCCCGCCGCGACCGCGCCCGCGGCCTTCAGGAATCGCCGGCGGCTCGGCATCGCGGCCGCAGACTTATCGGTCTTGGTCATTGTGGATCTCCTCCCGTGGTGTGATGAATTGGTTGAGACGGCTCAAGTGCCCGAGGCCCAGCTTAACCCGTCGTGGCGGGCGAACAAGACCGTGGTATCCAGTATTCTCCATTTGTGACCATATCTCGCCCGGTTTTTCCGGATCGTGCAAGGCTTTTCCAGCTACTCGGGATATGCTTCAGCGATGATGGCGACGCAGTCGCCCCGCTCGACCCGGCCCGGCACGCGCCGGGCGATCAGCAGCCCGGCGCGCCAGGCCAGCAGCTGGCGCGGCCGGCGGTCGAGGTCCTCGACGAAATGGATCTGGCCGAGCGGCTGGCTGGCCTCGATCGCGTCGCCGATTTCCACGAAGGGCTCGTAGATCCCCGCATCGTGCGCCAGCGCCAGGCTTTCAGCGTCGGTCATTTGCATGAGCCTCGTGTCGCTGCGGCCCTGGGCGCGCGGCGGCACGATGTCGCCTTCGATGACGCCGAAGTGCTTGAGCAGATTGCCGATCCCGGTCTCCGCGATGGTCACCGTATCGGGCGAGACCATGCCGCCCCCGCCGAGGCCGGTGGTGATGTAGAGCTTGTTGCCGGCGCCGACGATGGCGGCGAGCGTGCCCTCGCGATCGAGATCGCCACGCACCAGGCCGACCGGCGCGCCGAAGGCGCGGGCGGCGCTCAAGGCGCGCGCCATCTGCTCGCGGTCTTCCTGGCGCGGTACCGCGACATTGGGCAGATAGATCATCGACCGGCCGCCGGATTGCAGGTCGAGCACGACATCGGCACGGTCGACCAATTCGTCGCGCACGAAATGGGCGATTGCCTCGGTGATCGTGCCCTGGCGCGAGCCGGGAAAACAGGCGCTGATCGCCTTGCCGTCGATCGGCGAATGGCGGTGGCCGGACTGCAGTGCCGGCAGGTTGAGCGCGGGCAGGATGATGACGCAGCCCTTGACCGCCTCCGGCCGCAAGTCGCGCGCCAGCTTCATGAGCGCGACCGGGCCCTCGTACTCATCGCCGTGACTCCCGGCGGCAAGCAGGAGCGTCGGCCCCTCGGCATTGCGCACGACCGTGACCGGAACCAGCAGCGTACCGAGCGCCGAATCGTCCCGGCCGTGCGGAACCTTGAGATAGCCGACCTGCTTGCCCGCACTCTCGAAATCGATGTCGGTCGTGATCGAGGATGCGATTTCCGTCATGGCGCACTCCTGCGTTCGGCGCTTCTGGTGGCGTCTGGGCGGGCACTTCTGGTCATCGGCGCGGTGATCATCCCCCGGGCGTCAGGCGGTGGCCAGAGCCGCCTCGACGCTCTGCGCGAGCGCGAGCAGGCGCCGGTCGTGGCCGCGGCTCCCCATCAGCATCAGGCCGACCGGCGCGTCGCCGGGGCGATGGCAGGGGAGCGAGATGGCGCAGCGATCGAGAAAATTGCCGATCGTCGTATTGCGCAGGATCAGCAGGTTGAGGCGCGAAAAATCCTCGTCGCGCGCGATCTCGCTGAGCCTCGGCGCCACGATCGGGCAGGTCGGCATGAGCACCGCGTCGTAGGGCCGTGTCGTCCGGTCGGCTCGCTCATTGAGGTCGCGGCGCGCCGCCAGCACGTCGAGATAGTCGGCGGCACTCTGCTCGGCGCCGCGCTTGATGCGCGCGCTGACGCGTGGATCGTATTCGGCGCCGCGCTTGCCGATCAGTTCGCGGTGCCAGTGATAGGCCTCGGCAGCGCCGAGTCCGCCCTTGGAATAGATGGCGGGCAACTCGCCAAGCTCGTCGAAGCCGATATCCGTCAGCTTCGCGCCCGCCGACGACAGGCGCGAGAGCGCGCGCATATAGGCGGCGCTGACATGACGATCCATGCTGTCGAGGACGTAGCTTTGCACGCAGGCGAGGCGCGCACCGGCGAGCGGCAGCGGCTCCGGCACCGTCGGTTCGCTGCCAGCGATCACGGCATCGACCAGCGCGCAGCAGGCGACCGTCCGTGCCAGCGGACCGATCGAATCGAGCGAGTGCGAGAGCGGTACCGAACCCGCCAGCGGTACGCGCCGCGCCGTCGGCTTGAAGCCGACGATGCCGCACAGCGCGGCCGGGATGCGCACGGAGCCGCCAGTGTCGGTGCCGATCGCGGCCGCTGCCATGCCGTCGGTGACCGAGATCACCGCGCCTGACGACGAGCCACCCGGAATGCGTCCCTCGGCCGGCATCGAGCCTCGGTCCCACGGATTGCGCGGCGTGCCGTAGTGGGGATTCCAGCCGATGCCCGAATAAGCGAACTCCGTCATGTTGGTCTTGCCGACAATGATGGCGCCGGCGGCGCGCAGGCGCCGGACGATGACCGCGTCCTGGCGGGCCGGCTGCGCGTCCTTGAGGACGACCGAACCGGCCGTCGTCGGCTCGCCGGCAACGTCAAACAAATCCTTGATCGAAATTGGCAGCCCCCCGAGAGGCCCGGCCACAACGCCGTGGCGCCGCAGCCGGTCGGAGGCTTCGGCAGCCGCAATCGCGGCTTCGCGGTAGAGCCGGGTATATACGCGTTGCCCTTCTCCGCCCGGCGCGGCGGCGGCGTCCAGCGCAAGCTCGGTCAGAGCAGCGCTCGACGTGGATCCGGTTGAAAGATCTCGGTCAAGATCGCGCAGCGGTTTCATTCAGGCCTCGTCAGACAATACGCCGGGATTATGCTGGTATGGCCATGGTGGCGCACAATATTTTTGCGTCACCAGGGCAGACCATGTAGATTCCCGACGTTTCCCAGAAGAAACGGGAATTTTTGTTGCCGCGGTTGGGGGGCCGGCGCGGCACACGGATTGCGGGGAATGAAAACCAGGAATCAATTCATCATCATCGCCGTGCTCAGCGTGCTGGGCGGCACGGCTTGGTATTACAAGGATATCTTGCTGGCTGGAACGCAGCAGACGACGCGGACGCAGCCGACGGGCGGCCGGCCGGTGCCGGTTCAGACTGCGGTCGCGCGCCACGGCGCCGTCATCGATACGATCGAAACCGTCGGCACGGCGGCTGCAAATGAAGCCGTGACCGTCACGACCAAGACGGCCGGGATCGTGGCCAAGGTGCACTTCACCGACGGCCAGACCGTGCGCGCTGGCCAGGTGCTGATCGAACTCGATCGGCGCGAGGCACAAGCCGAGCTCGAGGCGTCGCGTGCGGCCGTCGTGATCGCTCAGCAAAATTACGACCGCGCCTCCAAGCTGCTCGGCATGCAGGCTGTCTCTCAGGCGCGCATGGATGAGCTGAGCTCGCAGCTCACGAGCGCGCAGGCGCGGATCAAAGTGCAGGAAGCCCGGGTGCAGGACCTGCAGATCGTGGCGCCGTTCAACGGCAAGATCGGTATTCGCCGCGTCAGCGTCGGCGCCTTCGTGCCGCCGGGCGCGATCGTCACGACGCTCGACGACATCGACCCGATCAAGGTCAGCTTCCAGGTCCCCGAAACGGTGCTGGCCCTGCTCAAGCCCGGCATCGCCATCAAGGCGCGCAGCGAGGCCTATTCCGGCCAGGCATTCACCGGCGTCGTCAAGACGATCGACACGCGCATCGATCCGGCGACCCGCACGGTCGAAGCGCGCGCCGAACTGCCCAATCCCTTCGGCACGCTGAAGCCCGGCCTGTTCATGACGGTGGAGTTGTCGCTGGCTCGGCGCGAGAGCGCAATTCTGGTGCCCGAAGAGGCGCTAATTCCGATCGGCACGCGGCAGTTCGTGTTCGTGGTCAAGAACGGCCGCGCGCTGCGCACCGAGGTCGAGGTTGGACAGCGCATCCCTGGCGAGGTCGAGATCGTCAAGGGCATTGAAGTCGGAACTGAGATCGTGACGGCAGGTGTCCAGAAGATCCGTGACGGCAGCGCCGTGACGCCGACGCCGCGCCCGACGAGCTGAAGAACAAGCCAATAGATTCGCCCTGCTGAAGACAGTCGCACCAAGGAGCAGCAGCCATGGTTCTGTCGGATGTCTCGATCAAGCGGCCGGTCTTCGCCACGGTGATCAGCCTGGTCGTGACGATCTTCGGGCTGTTCTCCTTCGATCGACTGTCTGTTCGCGAATATCCGAACATCGATCCGCCCATCGTGTCGGTGAACACCGCCTACAAGGGCGCATCCGCACCGATCATCGAATCGCAGATCACGCAGCTCGTCGAAGACGCGGTTAGCGGCATCGAGGGCATCAAGACCATCACTTCGTCGAGCCGCGAGGGCTCGTCCAGCGTATCGATCGAATTCAAGCTGAGCCGCGATGTCGATGCCTGCGCCAATGACGTACGCGACAGGGTCGCGCGCATTCTCGCCAAGCTGCCGGATGCCGCCGACCCGCCGGTGATCAACAAGGTCGAGGCCGACGCAACACCAATTATGTGGATGTCGATCACCAGCGATCGAATGAACAGCCTCGAGCTGTCGGACTATGCCAAGCGTTACATCGTCGATCGCCTGTCGACGGTGACGGGCGTATCGTCCGTCCGCATCGGCGGCGAGCGCCGCTACTCCATGCGCGTCTGGCTCGACCGGCGCGAGATGGCGGCGCGCGAGATCACGGTCAAGGACGTCGAGGACGCGCTCAAGAGGCAGAATATCGAGGTGCCGACCGGTCGAATCGAGTCCCGCGAGCGCGAATTCACGGTGCGCACCGAGACAGGCCTCAAGACGCCCGACCAGTTCCGCGCGATGGTCGTCGCCCAGCGCCGCGGCTATGCCATCAAGCTCGGCGAGATCGCCAAGGTCGAGCTCGGTCCCGAGGAGACGCGCGGCGAGATCCGCAACAACGGCAAGACCGCGATCGGCATGGGCATCATCAAGCAGTCGACGGCCAACACGCTCGACGTCGCCAATGGCGTCAGGGCTGAGCTGATGCACATGAAGGCGACGTTCCCCGAGGGCTTCCAGATCGACCAGTCCTATGACCAATCGCTGTTCATCGCGCAGTCGATCTACGAGGTGTTCCACGCCCTTGGCATCGCGCTCGCACTGGTCATCGGCGTCATCTATTTCTTCCTGCGCAGCGTCCGCGCGACCCTCATTCCTGCCGTTGCGATCCCCGTTTCGATCATCGGCTCGTTCACCGTGCTGGCGGCGCTCGGCTTCTCCATCAACATTCTGACGCTGCTGGCGCTCGTCCTCTCGATCGGCCTCGTTGTCGATGATGCCATCGTCGTGCTGGAGAACATTCATCGCCGGATCGAGGAGGGCGAGCCGCCGCTGCTCGCCGCCTACCGCGGCGCGCATCAGATCGGATTCGCGGTGGTCTCCACGACCCTGGTTCTGATCGCCGTGTTCGTGCCGATCTCCTTCCTGCAGGGCAATATCGGCCGGCTGTTCACCGAGTTCGGCATTTCCGTCGCCGCAGCGGTGCTTTTCTCCGGGTTGGTTGCGCTGTCGCTGACGCCGATGATGTGCTCCAAGCTGCTGCGGCCAGTCCATGGCGAGGGCTTCGTGCATCGCGCCACAGAGCCGTTTTTCCGCGGCCTCAATAGCGGCTATCGATGGTTGCTCGTGCGCGCATTGAATGCGCCCTATCTGGTGATTGCCAGCATGATGGTCACGACCTTTCTGGCCGTCATCCTGTTTCAGACGCTTAAACGCGAGTTCTCGCCGATCGAAGATCGCGGCTACTTCTTCATCCGGATCAATACCCCGGAAGGCTCGACAATCGACTACACGAGGCGCGTCCTCGTCGAGGTCGAGAACCTGCTGAAACCGCTGGTCGAGTCGGGGCAAGTTTATCGGGTGTTTGCCAATCTCGCGCCTGCCTTCTTCCGGCCGGGCGACGTGCGAATCGCGACGATCAACGTCCGCCTGGAACTGTGGCACAAGCGTACGGTGAAGCAGAAGGATCTGGTCGACGAAATCTCGCGCAAGATCCAGGTGATACCGCACGCACGCATCTTCGCAGTCAATCCGCCGGGCCTGGGCCAGCGCGGATTGCGTCAGCCGATCCAGCTCGTTATCGGCGGCTCGAGCTACGAGGAGATCGCCAACTGGCGTGACCGCATGATGGAAGCGATGTCGCGCGACGGTCGCTTCATCAACATCAATCCCAACTATGACGAGACCAAGCCGGAGCTCAGCGTCGAGCTCAACCGTGCTCGCGCGGCCGATCTCGGGATCTCGGTCGAGGAAGTCGGCCGTACGCTGGAAACCCTGCTGGGCTCGCGCCAGGTGACGACATTCAGCGAGCGCGGCCAGGAATACTACGTCATCCTTCAGGCGTCGCAGGCGAACCGGGCGACGCCGAACGACCTGTCGAACATCTTCGTGCGCTCGCAAACCACGCAGAAATTGATTCCGCTGACCAATATCGTCACGCTCAAGGATCAGGCGGGCCCGAGCGACCTCAATCGCGTCGACCGTATGCGGTCGGTGACCATCGCCGCGTCGCTGGTGATGGGCTACACCTTGGGCGAGGCAGTGCAGAATCTCGAGGCCATGGCGGCCGACGTTCTGCCGAGCGAGGCGCGCATCACCTGGCAGGGCGAGGCGCTGGAGTTCAAGGACTCGAGCACGTCGCTCTATTTCACCTTCGGTCTTGCGCTGCTCGTTGTGTTCCTCGTGCTGGCTGCCCAGTTCGAGAGCTTCATCCACCCGCTGATCATCATGATGACGGTGCCGCTGGCGGTCACCGGTGCGCTGGGTGCCATCTGGCTGACCGGCGGAACGATCAACGTGTACAGCCAGATCGGCATGATCATGCTGGTCGGCCTTGTGGCAAAGAACGGCATCCTGATCGTGGAGTTTTCCAACCAGCTGCGCGTTGCCGGCGAATCGATCCGCGATGCGGTCACCGATGCATCCGTGTCCCGATTCCGTCCGATCATCATGACGAGCATCGCGACCGCGTTCGGCGCCGTTCCTCTCGCTATCGCCACGGGCGCGGGCGGCGAGAGCCGTCAGGCGATCGGCATCGTGGTGATCGGCGGCATCATGTTCTCGACGCTGCTCACCCTGTTCATCGTTCCTTGCATCTATCTGCTGGTGGCGCGGTTCACCAAGCCCTCGAGCTATGTCAGCGATCTGCTGACCCAGCTGGAGCAGAAGGAACAGGACGACAAGGCGCACGAAGCGGCCAAGCACCCGGCGGCAGCCGAGTAGACGGCACGCGGGCTGCGCTAAGCGTCCGTCGTCGAGGCAGCGGCTGCGAGCGCGGCCTTCACCACCTCGCATTTGTTGCGCAGGTGCTGGCGCAGCAGCCAGGCCAGCGTCGTGCCGTCGCGCTTCACCAGGGTCTCGAGAATCCGCTCGTGCTCGGCAACCGCCTCGTCCCAGCGCTCAGGCGACAGGTTGGCGCGGTAGCGCGCGCGCCGGATCCGGCCGGCCAGCATGCTGTAGGTGGTCGACAGGACGGCATTGCGCGCCGCCCCGATGATGCCTTCGTGGATCGCCTGGTTGGCCTTGAAATAGGCCGGCAGGTCGCCGCGCGCGTGGTGGGCCATCATCTCGTAGTGCAGGGCGCGCAGGGCCGCCAGCTCGTCATCGGTGACGCGCTGGCAGGCGAGCTCGCCGGCCAGGCCCTCGAGCGCGCCCATGACCTGAAACATCTCCTCGACGTCGACCTCGGTCAGGCGCGCCACCCGCGCTCCGCGATTGGGCAGCAGCTCGATCAGCCCCTCTGACGCCAGCACCTTGAGCGCTTCGCGCAGCGGGGTGCGCGACACACCGAGGCGCTGCGTCAGCTCGCGTTCAGGCACGCGCGCACCGGCGATGAGCTCGCCCTCAACGATCATGTCGCGCAGCCGATCGACCACCGTGTCGTGCAACGATGCCCGCCCGCTCGGTCGCGCGAGGCCAGGTGGCGCCGCCGGCAATCCCAGTTCGTTCACGGAGCCTGCCGACCCGACTGCTTCGCGTCGACTGCGCGTGCCAGCACCCGGGCGACGTGCATCGCGATCCGGCCGGTGCCGTCCTGGATCTGATGGCGGCAGCTCGTGCCATCGGCGACCAGCACGGTGTCGTCGCCTGCCTCGCGCACGGCCGGCAGCAGGTCGAGCTCGGCCATCTTCATCGAAATCTCGTGATGCTCGGCTTCGTAGCCGAACGCGCCAGCCATGCCGCAGCAGCCGGATTCAATTGTCTCGACGGCGAGGCCGGGAACGAGCTGAAGCGCGCCCGTCACGCTGCCGACGATGCCAAAGGCTTTCTGGTGGCAATGGCCGTGCACCAGTGCGCGCTGCTCGGCAATCGGCGCGAGTGGCAAGTCGAGCCGTCCCGCCTTGTGCTCGGCGACCAGAAACTCCTCGAGCAGCATGGCGCGCTCGGCCAGCGTCCTGGTTCGTGGACCGGGCATCAATGCAGGGATCTCGTCGCGCAGGGTGAGCAGACAGGACGGTTCGAGGCCGATGATCGGCACGCCGCGCTCCGCGAAGGGCGCAAGCACGTCGACCAGACGGGTCGCCTCGGCGCACGCTTCGTCGATCAAGCCGGTTGCGAGAAACGTGCGGCCGCAGCACAGCGGCCGCGTAGACCCGTTTCGACTGGCGCCGAGATGGATGCGATAACCGGCGGCGGCCAGCACCCTGACGGCGGCGCGCGCATTGTCGGGTTCGAACCAGGTATTGAAGGTGTCGGCGAACAGGACGACCTCGCGCACCGCATCGCCGGACACCCGGCGATCGGCAATCGGGATATCGGCCGCCGTGAAAGGATCGGCCGCCCAGCGCGGCAGGCTGCGCTTGGCGCTGAGACCGAGCCATGCCTCGCTCAGCGCTGGCAGCCCGGGCAGCCGGTCGCGCAGATTGGCGAGCGGCGCCAAGCGCGACGCGACCGGCGCATAGCGGGGCAGGTAGGCGATCAGCCTGTCCTTGGCCCTGAGACTGTGCCGGCGCCGGTAGTGGGCGAGAAACTCGACCTTCATCTTGGCCATGTCGACGCCGGTCGGGCATTCGCGCTTGCAGCCCTTGCAGCCGACGCAGAGATCCATGGTGGCGTACATGTCGTCGGACACGAGGGCATCGGGGCCGAGCTGGCCGGTGATCGCCAGGCGCAGCGCATTCGCCCGTCCGCGCGTGACGTGGCGCTCGTCGCCGGTCGCACGGTAGGACGGGCACATCACGCCAGGGTCGGATTTGCGGCAGGTGCCGTTGTTGTTGCACATCTCGACCGCTGCGGAGAATCCGCCCCAGGCGCTCCAGTCGAAGGCCCAGTTGCGCGCCTCCGCGGCATAGCCGGGCTTGTAGCGGAACAGCGCACGGTCATCCATGCGCGACGGCCGGACGATCTTGCCCGGATTGAACAGGCCGGTCGGATCGAACGTGTCCTTGACCTGCTCGAAGGCATCGACGACGCGCCGGCCGAACATCGGCTCGTGGAATTCGGAGCGCACCAGGCCATCGCCATGCTCGCCCGAATGCGAGCCCTTGTATTCGCGCACGATGGCAAAGGCCGCCTCGGCGATCTCGCGCATCTTCTTGGCTTCGGTCTCGAGCTTGAGGTTGAGGATTGGCCGCACGTGCAGGGTGCCAACCGACGCGTGGGCATACCAGGTTCCCGAGGTGCCGTGGCGCTGGAACAGCTCGTCGAGCCGGGCCGTGTAGTCGGCGAGATCCTCGAGCGGCACGGCGCAGTCCTCGATGAATGACACGGGCTTACCCTCGCCCTTCATCGACATCATGATGTTCAGCCCCGACGCCCTGACGTCCCAGATCTGGCGCTGGAAAGCGGGATCGGTTGCCTCGATCACGCTGTCTGGGAAACCGAGATCGCCCATGAGCTGGACCAGCTGCTTCAGCCGATTGAGTTGCTCGGCGCCGTCGTCGCCCGCGAATTCGACCAGCAGGATCGCGTCCGGCGCGCCGCGCACGAAGCGGTCCACCGTCGGGCGGAACATAGGGATGTCGCGCGCCAGCTCGATCATGGTCCGGTCGACCAGTTCGACCGCGGCCGGATCCAGCTTGACGATGTGCTGGGTCGCGGCCATGGCCTTGTAGAAGCTGGGGAAGTGGCAGATGCCAAGCGCTTTGTGCGGCGGAATCGGCTGCAGGTCGAGGGTGATGCGCGTCGAGAAGCCTAATGTGCCCTCGGAGCCGACCAGCAGGTGCGCCATGTTGTGGCCGCTGCGCGCGATGTGCTCGGGTGTCAGCGTGTCGATATTGTAGCCGCCGACCCGACGCAGGAGCTTGGGGAAACGGGCGGCGATTTCGGCGGCTTCGCGCGCGCCCAGCGCGCGCAGGCGCTGGATGAGGTCGGCCGCACGGCTGTCGGTGACGATCTCGGCGAGATTGTGCGGCACCGGACCGAAATGCATCGCCTTGCCGTCGGCCAGCACGGCGTCGATGGCATGCACGTTGTGCACCATGTTGCCGTAGCGGATCGAGCGTGCGCCGCATGAATTGTTGCCGGTCATGCCGCCGATGGTGGCGCGGTTGGACGGCGAGACATCGACCGGGAAATAGAGGCCGTGCGGTCGCAGCTGCCGATTGAGCTGGTCGAGCACGATGCCGGGCTCGACCGTGACCCGGCGGCTTTCGCAGTCGAGCGCGACCACGCGGTTGAGATGTCGGCTGACATCGACGACCAGGGCCTCGCCCACCGTCTGGCCGCATTGCGACGTGCCGGCGCCGCGCGGCAGCACCGGCACGCCCTCTTCGGCGGCGATTTCGATCGAACGGATGATGTCCTGGTCCGAGCGCGCGATGACGACGCCGATCGGCTCGATCTGGTAGATTGACGCGTCGGTCGAGTAGAGCCCGCGGGAAAATGCGTCGAAGCGCACATCGCCCTCGAGCTCGCGGCGCAGGCGGTCGGCAAGCGCGCGATCGCCGATGCGTGCGGCGCCCGTGCGACTCGTTTGGCGAGGTGAATTCAGGCTCATGCCCATGGCAACTCGACCCTGAACGTGACACATTGCATGCAAAAGGTCAAATCGCCCTTGAAATTAACTTATTGTGCAAAAACGATTATTTTTGACGTACTGACTCGAGGCCCTTGCCGAGACTAGTTTTGCATGCATAATCCAGCTGCCGTCGCGGGCCAGCCCGCGACCTGACGGGAGGATCGACCCCATGGCCTATCGCGCCGGCCGCCATTTCCTGCAGATCCCCGGACCAACGAATGTCCCGGACCGGATCCTGCGAGCGATCGACCGACCGACCATTGACCACCGGGGACCGGAATTCGCCGAACTGGGCCGCGCCGTGCTGGCGGGGCTGAAGCCGATCTTCAAGACCGCAGGCGATGTGGTGATTTATCCCGCCTCGGGCACCGGCGCGTGGGAAGCCGCGCTGGTCAATACCCTGGCGCCGGGTGATCGCGTCCTCATGTGCGAAACCGGCCATTTCGCCTCGCTGTGGCGCGAGCTGGCCGGACGGCTCGGGCTCGACGTCGACATGATTGCCGGCGACTGGCGGCGGGGCGCCGACCCGGAAGCGATCGCGGCGCGGTTGGCCGACGACAAGCAACGCGAGATCAAGGCGGTCTGCGTCGTGCACAACGAGACTTCGACCGGGGTGACGACCGCCGTCGACACCGTGCGTCGGGCGATCGATGCGGTGGGGCACCCCGCGCTGTACATGGTCGACACGATCTCGTCGCTCGCTTCGATCGACTACCGTCACGACGAGTGGCGCGTCGACGTCACGGTCGCCGGCTCGCAAAAGGGGTTGATGCTGCCGCCGGGCCTCAGCTTCAACGCCATTTCGGCGAAGGCGTTGGCCGCTTCCAAGTCGGCCCGGCTCGCCCGGTCCTATTGGGACTGGCAGCCCATGTTGACCGCCAACAAGAACGGCTTTTTTCCCTACACGCCGGCGACGAACCTGCTCTATGGCCTGAGAGAGGCGATCGCGATGCTCATGGAGGAGGGCCTCGACCAGGTGTTTGCGCGGCATGCCCGGCATGGTGAGGCGACACGCCAGGCCGTGCGCGCCTGGGGCCTCGAGCTGCTCTGCGCCAATCCGGCCGAATACAGCAATTCGCTGACAGCCGTGCTGATGCCCGCGGGGCACAATGCGGATGCGTTCCGGCAGGTCATCCTCGAGCGCTTCGACATGTCGCTGGGGCAGGGGCTGACCAAGCTCGCGGGCAAGGTGTTCCGCATCGGCCATCTCGGCGACTTCAACGATCTCACGCTGATCGGAACCTTGGCCGGCGTCGAGATGGGTCTTGCCCTGGCCGGCGTGCCGCACCGGCGCGGCGGTGTCGCGGCTGCGCTCGAATACCTGACCGGCGCCGGCCGCGCCGACGCCAAGGCGGCCGAATAGGCCGGCTGATCCCGAACCGCTGATGAACCGTCAGGAGCGGCGGCGCCGGGAGCGCGAGCAGAAACGGGCGGCGACGGCACTCACGCCGGGCCAGCTGCTCGATCTCGGCGTCATGCACCAGCGTGCCGGTCGCAGCGCCGAGGCGGAAGCCGTCTATCGCGAATTGTTGAAGCGGATTCCGGGCGAGGTCAACGCCTGCCATCTCATGGGCGTGATCGCACTGGAGCGTCAGGATAAGTCGACAGCGATCGAATGGTTCAGCCGCGCGCTGCGCGGCAAGTCGGACCACGCCGAGGCCGCCATCCTTCGCGGCTACTGCCGGCTGGACGCCGGACAGTATGGCGTGGCGGCCGCCGACTTCGCGCGCGCGCTCGCCGTCCGGCCGGATGATGTCGCCGCACACAACGACATGGGCGGCAACCATCTGGCAGCCGGAGACGCCGACGCAGCACTGCCCCACTTCGCCGCCGCGGTGGCATTTCGGCCCGACACCCTGCGCTACTGGCGCAACCTCCTCCTCACCTACAATCTGGTGCCGGGCGACGGAATGCAGCAGGTTGCGGCAGCCACGCGATGGAGCGCACTCTACGCGGCGCCGCTCAAGCCGTCCGCGCCCCGCCACGCCAACCAGCCCGATCCCGAGCGGCGCTTGCGCGTCGGCTATGTCGGCGGAACGCTGTTCGGCTTCCACACGCAATCGACCATGTTCCTGGCGCTGCTGGAAGGCCACGACCGCGCCGAGGTCGACCTCTTCTGCTATTCCGATCTGCCGGAAGCGCAGGAAGATCCGATCACGGCCGGCTACCGCGCCTGCTCGACTTGGCGCCGTACCGGACAACTCGACGACGAGGCCCTGGCGCGCGCCATCCGCGCCGATGGCATCGATGTCCTGGTGGACACGGTTGGGTTCGTCGAAGGTTCGCGGTTATGCGCGCTGGCGCGCCGTCCGGCGCCGGTGCAGACCATGCTGCCGCCGATGATGAGTCTGGGCACCGATGTCGTCGACTGCCTGATCGCCGATGATCAGGTCCTGCCGCCGGAGATGGAGCGGCAGTTTTCCGAGCCGATCGAACGCGTGCCCCTGATCTATCGCTGGCGGCCGCTGATCGAGGCGCCGCCGGCGCGCGCCGAGCCACGCTTCGGACCGATCGTCTTCGGCAGCACCAACAATCTGTCGAAAGTGGGTTCGCACGCCCTGCGCCTGTGGGCCGGTGTGCTGGCCGCGGTTCCGGGATCGCGCCTGCTGATCAAGGGCCGGGCGCTCGGCGATGCCTCGAGCCGCGCCGCGCTGATCGCCCGCGCCAAGCAAGCGGGCATTCCCACCGAGCGCCTCGACCTGCGTGGCTGGACGCCAGATCTGACCGAACATCTCACCGTCTACCACGAGATCGACGTGGCCCTCGACTCTGTTCCCTATGGCGGCGTGACCACGACCGGCGATGCGATGTGGATGGGGGTCCCGGTCGTGACGCTCGAGGGCAATCGCGTGCTGGGACGCTATGGCGCGGCCATGCTGAGAGCCGCCGGCCTGACCGAGGGCATCGCCGTGAGCGAAGCGGACTACGTGGCGAAGGCGGCGGCCATCGCCGAGGATGCCGACCTTCGGGCCGGGCTGCGAACCACGCTGCGCGAACGCCTGGCCGCATCGCGGCTGTGCGACGCGGTGGGCGGCGCGCGTGATCTCGAGCAGGCTTATCGGCGTCTGTGGCGGCGCTGGTGCGATCGACAGGGAGCTCAGGCGACGGCATCGTCAGGCTGAGCGGCGCGCCATTCCGCCTGCACATCCGGATCGCCTTCCCCCGGCAGGTGACGCGCGCGCAGGGCGGCGAAATCCTGGCGGTTTACGAGCTCCGCCAGCGCCCAAACCGCCATGGCGCGCACCAGAGGCGAGCCATCTTCCAGCCGTTCCCGCGCGACGGCTGCAAGCGCCCCATCGCCGCTGTTGCCGATCGCGATCAGCACGTTGCGCAGGAAGCGATCGCGACCAAGCCGTTTGATCGGCGTGCCGGCAAACAGCGTGCGAAACGCTGCGTCGTCGAGCCGCGCCAATCGGTCGAGCGGCGGCGCGGCGAGCTCGGGGCGGAGGGCCAGCGCGCTGTCCTGGGATACCCGGGCGAAGCGGTTCCACGGACAGACCGCGAGGCAGTCGTCGCAGCCATAGATGCGGTTGCCCATCGGCCGGCGGAACTCGCGGGCGATGTGGCCCTTGTGCTCGATCGTCAAGTACGAGATGCAGCGCGTCGCGTCGAGCTGGTAAGGCGCGGGGAATGCCGCGGTCGGGCAGACGTCGAGGCAGCGCTGGCAGGTGCCGCAGGTGTCGAGCGCCGGCAAGTCCGCCGGTATGTCGAGCGTGGTGTAGACCTCGCCGAGAAAGAGCCATGAGCCGAACTCGCGCGAGACGAGATTGGTGTGCTTGCCCTGCCAGCCGAGAGCGGTGCGCGCGGCGAGCGGCTTCTCGAGCACGGGTGCGGTGTCGACGAACACCTTGACCTCGCAGCGATAGCGCTCGTGCATCCAGCGACCGAGCGCCTTGAGGCGGCGCTTCATGACGTCGTGGTAGTCGCGCCGGCGTGCGTAGACCGACAACGTTGCCCGGCCTCGCTCGCTCAGCGTGGCGAGCGGATCGTCGGCGGCGCCATAGTTCTGGCCGACCACGACGACCGAGCGCGCCGCGGGCCACAGCGCATTGGGCGCGTCGCGCTGGTCGGCCTTGTCGGCGAGCCAGCCCATGTCGCCATGCTTGCCTGCCGCGAGAAACGCGCGAAAACGCGCCTTGGCCGACGGGTCGAGAGTCGCCGGTGCGAAACCGACGGCGTCGAAGCCGAGCGCCAACGCCTGATCGCGGATCGCCTGGTTGGTGCCGCTCACGGCGGCTTCAGCCGCGACCCCGGTAGGGTGCGACGCCCTGATCGGGCAGCCACAAATCGCCTGGGGCCGGACCGGTCTGGTAGAAGACATCGATCGGCATGCCGCCGCGCGGGTACCAGTAGCCGCCCATGCGCAGCCATTGCGGCTTGAGCGCGTCGACGAGGCGCTTGGCGATGTCGAGCGTGCACGCCTCGTGGAAGGCAGCCTGGTTGCGGTACGAGCCAAGGTAGAGCTTGAGCGACTTGCTCTCGACGATGGCGCGATCGGGCACGTAGTCGATGACGAAATGCGCGAAGTCGGGCTGGCCCGTGACCGGGCACAGGCAAGTGAACTCGGGCGCCGTGAAGCGCACGAGGTAGAGCGTGCCCGGCTGCGGGTTGGGCACGGTTTCGATGCGTGCGGCGTCGGGCGATTCCGGCAAGCGCGCCGACGACCCGAGCTGAGTCAGATTCTGATAGGGCTTGTCAGCCATGATCGAAATCGCTCCGGCGGTCCCAGCTAGACCACGCGGTCCTTGCTCATCATCTTTTCGACGTAGCGGCCCTGAAACATGCTGAGGCCGACGCTTTGGCCGAAGTGAATCGCTTCCTCGGAGTCGCAGCGACACAGGATGATGCGCGCGCGGCTTGCTCGGTTGATCTGCGACTTGATCTCCTCCTGGCGCTTGCCCGAGAGGTCGTCGGCCATCTCGGCCGCCCAGATCATCTTGAGCAGATCGAAGCCGAGGCGCTCGCGGTCGACGAAGGGGAGCGTGTGGTGCGTGAGTCCGTCGAGACAGACGCGGTAGCCGCGCTCCCGGAGAAAGTCCCGCACGAAGAAGAATGCCGTCAGGTCCGAAAAGACGTCGATCATCTGCAGCTCGACCGCCATCGTGCCCCGGGCGAGCGCCTTGAGGCTCGAATCGAAGCGCAGGAAAGCCGGCGTCAGCACGGTCAGCACGTTGAGGTTGATGCTGAACGAGCTGGCGATCGTGCTGTCGTCATTGCGCATCAGCATGGCCAGCATGCGGTTGTCGAGCACACGGGTCAGGCGCTGGAACAACCACGGATTGGCGAACAGGTCGACGTCGGGGGTCACTGTCTGCTGAAGATCGGGGATGGAGATGTAGAGTTCCTGGAACACGCTCTGCGGATAGCCGTTGAGAGGCACGGCGACGATCGACTGGCGGCGCATCAGGTTCGACAGGTCGGCGCGCGCCAGGAAGGTCTCGAGGCGGTCGAGCTGATCGGGATCGATCGGCTTGCGCCCGCCCTTCTTGATGCCGAGGTCGGTGCGGCCGAGGGTGGCGTCCTGGCGCAGACGGCGCTCGCGGTCGCGGTGCATGGATTGCACCGACTTGACCATCTCTTCGTAATTGGTCTCGAGATTGAAGCGCGTGCAGAAGCGCGCGATGTCATCTTCGCTGTCGCCCTGGCCCAGTGGATCGTCGCTGAACAGGAAGCGCACCTTGGCGATCGTCGTGTCGATCTCCGCCGGGGGCGCGCCCTTGCAGGTCAGCACGATGTCCGAGTTGCTCAGCACGAAGGTCTGGCCTTCATAGGCCTGGATCAGCGAGTCGAAGGTGGCCGCCGCGACGCGCGTGTGGTGTTCTTTGCGGTTGTGCGGCTTCAGCCGCGACAAATGCACGTGAATGCCGATCCGCGCCTCGCAGTTGCCCGACAGGCGGTTCAGATAGTCGAGCAGAAGGTATTCCTGGCTCGGGCCCTTGCCGGGGCGGCTGGTGACGGGCGACGACATTCTTCGGCGTCTGGACCCAGGTCGCTGAAATCCCGCCCGGCGCGACCTTGGCTGCGGGCGAGGGGCCGGATATCGGCATACCAATCTATCACGGTCGCCAGGCGGAACGCAGCCAAAAGCCGGAGTCGCCTTTTCCCGGCGCGTAGCAGGGGTCGCGTCAGCCGCCATCCTCGCCGCCGCGTGCCGCGAAGGCGGCGGCAAAGGCCGACACGCCTCGGGCCGAAATTGCGGCGCGCAGTTCGGCCATCAGGTCCTGGTAGTAGGTGAGGTTGTGCCAGGTCAGCAGCATGGGGCCGAGTATTTCCTCGGCCTTGGCGAGGTGGTGCAGGTAGGCGCGGCTGTACTGCGTGCAGGCCGGGCATCGGCACGCCGGGTCGAGCGGCTCCGGATCGTCGGCATGACGCGCATTGCGCAGATTGATGGTGCCCGTGCGCGTGAACGCCTGGGCGGTGCGCCCGGAGCGTGTCGGCAGCACGCAGTCGAACATGTCGACGCCGCGCAGCACGGCACCGACAATGTCGTCGGGCTTGCCGACCCCCATCAGATAGCGCGGTCGGCCGGCGGGCAGCCTCGGCACGATCGCGTCGAGGACCTGGAACATCTGCTCCTGACCCTCGCCGACGGCCAATCCGCCGATCGCATACCCGTCAAAGCCGAGATCGGTCAGTGCCGCGGCCGATTCCGCGCGAAGCCCAGGGTAGACGCTTCCCTGCACGATGCCGAACAATCCGTGGCCTGCGCGCGCGTCGAAAGCCGCCTTCGAGCGCGCGGCCCAGCGCATGGAAAGCCGCATCGACGTGGCGGCGTCCTCCTCGCTTGACGGGTAGGGCGTGCACTCGTCGAACGCCATGGTGATGTCGGCGCCGAGCATGCGCTGGATATCGATCGAACGCTCGGGCGTCAGCTTGATGGTCGCACCGTCGAGATGGGACTGGAAGGTGACGCCGGTCTCCTCGATGCGACGCAGCTTGGCGAGCGACATGACCTGGAAGCCGCCGGAGTCGGTCAGGATGGGGCCCGGCCAGTTCATGAATTTGTGCAGCCCGCCCAGGCGTTCGATGCGCTCCGCCGTCGGCCGCAGCATGAGGTGGTAGGTGTTGCCGAGGATGATGTCCGCGCCGGTCGCACGCACCGATTCCGGCGTCATGGCCTTGACGGTCGCGGCCGTACCGACCGGCATGAAGGCCGGCGTGCGCACCGAACCATGGGCGGTGTCGAGCCGGCCCAGCCGCGCCGCGCCGTCGATGGTGTCAATCGTGAAGGCCAGGCCCGAGGTCATGGTTGCGGCGGTGGCTCCGCGTGAGGATGAAGCAGGCAGGCATCGCCGTAGGAGTAGAAACGGTAGCCTGCGCGGATCGCATGGTCATAGGCGGCCCGCATCCGGCGCAAGCCGGAAAACGCCGCGACCAGCATGAACAGGGTCGAGCGTGGCAGGTGGAAGTTGGTGAGCAGCAGGTCGACCGCTCGAAAACGGTAGCCCGGCGTGATGAAGATGTCGGTTTCGCCGGAGAAAGGCGCAATACGGCCCGCGGGATCGCTCACCGTCTCGAGCAGGCGCAGCGCGGTCGTGCCGACCGCGACGATGCGCCCGCCCTTGGCGCGTGCGGCATTGATCGCCGACGCAGTTTCGGCCGAGAGCAGGCCCCATTCCGCATGCATCCGATGGTCGCGCGTGTCGTCGGCCTTGACCGGCAGGAAGGTGCCGGCGCCGACATGGAGCGTGACGCTGACGCGGCCGATGCCCGCGGTTTCCAATGCCTGAAGCAAAGCCGGCGTGAAATGCAGTCCCGCGGTCGGTGCCGCAACGGCGCCGGGCCTCTCGGCAAAGACGGTCTGATAGTCGGTGCGGTCGCGCGGGTCCGGACCGGACGCGCGTCTGATATAGGGCGGCAAGGGCATGGCGCCATGTCGCTCGAGTGCGGCGAGAAGATCGGCGCCGGCGCGATCGAAGCGCAACGTCACCTCACCGGCTTCGCCCTTGCCGATAACCTCGGCGCGGAGATCGCCTGCAAATCGAATGTTATCGCCCGGCCGCAGCCGTTTGGCCGGCCGCACGAAGGCATCCCAAGTCTGGTCGTCCCGGCGCTTGTGCAGCGTGGCCTCGATGCCGGCATTGCCGCGCTTACCGGTCAGCCGCGCGGGAATGACTCGCGTGTCGTTGACGACGAGCAGATCGCCAGGGCGCAGCACGCCGGCCAGCTCGGCCACCATGCGATCCGCGAGCTTCTCTCCGACGACGAGCAGCCGCGCCGCGTCGCGCGGCTCGGCTGGCCGGTCGGCAATCAGCTCACGCGGTAGATCGAAGTCAAAGAGGTCGACGCGCAAGGAGCTTGTCAATCTCCAGCAGGATTCGCGGCGGCATCACACTTTGGGGAGCACGTCAGTATGGGCAAAATCCTGACCCTTGAAGAGCAGCGGCTCGCCCGGGAAAGCGGACAGCGCATAGGCGCAGCAATCGCCGAAACTGAGCCGCGCCTGATGCCGGCCCTTCCCAAACCGACGAAATGCCTCGCGCGCGAGATTCGTCTGATCCCGATCGAACGGCACAATCTCGAAACCCGCCTGACGAACGAATACGTCGAGCATTTGTGCGCCAAGGTCGCCGTGCTTCATTTCGAGAACGAGGCTCGCCTCCACCAGCATCGCCGCCGATAGGTAACGATGCGAGTCCTCCTCGATGAGCTCGTTGAACCTTCGTCGCTCCGGTTCGTCGAAGAGAATGGCGACGATTGCCGACGTGTCGATGACCATCAGCGCGGCAGTCCGTTTTCGTCATACAGGATCTCGTCGGGACTGCGCGGGTCGAGAACGGGCAGGGCTGCGCAGCGTTTGGCGATCTCATCGAGTTCGTCGGCCAGGGATTTGCCACGGCGTGCGCGCGCAACGCGATCGCGACGCTCCTCAAGTGCCATGGTTACCGCGTCGGTGATCGTCTCACCGGTTCGCTTCGCCAACTCGCGCGCCAATTTCTCGGCTTTGGCGGATTTGATGTTGAGAGCCATCTCATGCCTAGAAAGAATTCAGTCTTCAAGGAACATAGTTTGATGATTTTCCTTATAAAGCAATGAGTTTCAGGCTACCGGCATTACATAGTTAAGCCCCATCCGTCCGCCTTCGAGGTAGATGGTCTGGCCCGTGAGATAGGCGGCATCCTCGCTCGCCAGGAAGGCTGCGACGGCAGCGACGTCGCCAGTGGTGCCGAAGCGGCCAAGCGGCGTGCGCGACAGGATGTTGCTGCGCGACTTCGGGTCGTTGAGCAGCCGCGCGGTCATGTCGGTCTCGATGGTGCCCGGCCCGATGGCGTTGACCCGGATGCCGTGCGGCGCCAGCGCCAGGGACACGGCCTTGGTCATGGAGGAGATGCCGCCTTTGGAGGAGGCGTATGCCGTATGAGTCGGCATGGTGATGGTCGTGCTGGTCGAGGACATGTTGACGAAGGCACCTTTGATGCCGCGCTCGATCATGTGGCGCGCGGCACCCTGGGTGAACAGAAAGGTGGATTTCAAATTGGTCCGGATGACCAGATCGAAATCCTCTTCGGCCATCTCCAAGAGGGGCTTCGGCCTGACGATGCCGGCATTGTTGACCACCACGTCGATCCGTCCGAAGCGCTCGATGGTGGCCGCGATGGTGCGATCGACCTCGGCCTTGATGCCGGCATCGCAGCGCAAGAAGGCCGAGCCCGGCAGAGTCGCAGCGGATTTCCGGCCGACCTCCTCGTTGAGGTCGACGAGCGCAACCTGCGCGCCCTCCTCGGCGAAGCGCTTGGCGCAGCCGAAACCGATGCCCTGGGCCGCGCCGGTGACGAGCGCGACCTTGTCCTTGAAACGCATGAGGTCCTCCTAACGCAGCACGCGAATGATGGCCGCAGTCATGTCTTTGGTGCTGGCCGTGCCACCGAGGTCGCGCGTGCGCGTGCCCGACGCGACGGCCGCGGCAACGGCTTTGTCGATCGAGGCGGCAACCGCCCGTGCCGATGCATCATGGCGCTGCTGACCCAGGTGGTTCAGCAACATCGCGGTCGACAGGATCATGCCCAATGGGTTGGCCACGCTCTGGCCCGCGATATCGGGCGCCGAGCCGTGGGCTGCCTGGGCCATCACATGGCGGTCGCCGGCGTTGATCGAAGGGGCGAGGCCGAGGCTTCCGCTGAGCTCGGCTGCCAAGTCGGACAGGATGTCGCCGAACATGTTGGTGGTGATGATCACGTCATAGTCGGTGCCGCGGCGGACGAGCAAAGCCGCCATGGCGTCGATGTGCACGCTCTCGACGGCGACCCCGGGAAAGTCCCTGCCGACCGCGCGGCAGGTCTCGACGAAGAGGCCATAGGCGTTGCGCAGAACGTTCATCTTGTGGACGATCGCGACGCGCTTGCGCCGCTGCAGCGCAAGCGCGAAGCCGACGCGCGCGATGCGTTCGGCGGCATGCCTCGTGAACTTGCCGACCGTCAGCACCATGTCGCGGCTCGGCACCAGCTCGCCGCTGCCCTGGGCCATGTTGCGGTCGCTGTAGAAGCCTTCGGTGTTTTCGCGCGCGATCACCAGATCCATGTTGGGCGACAGCGCGGGAATGCCCTTGAGCGCGCGCGCCGGCCGGATATTGGCGTAAAGTTCGAAGCGGATGCGCAGATCGCCGCTCGGATTGAGCCGCGTGCGCTCGGCTTCGGGATAGGAGGCGGAATCGTGCGGGCCCATGATCCAGCCGTCGACGCCCTCCAGCTCCGCAATGGTCTCCGGTGGCAGGGCTGGCCGGCCGGCGCGGATCGCCTCCCAGCCCATGGCGAGCGGGACGAGCTCGATCGACAGTTCGTTGGACTTGGCGGCGGCGCGCAGCACCTCGACGGACGACGCGACGATCTCCGGTCCGATGCCGTCACCATTCATGACGCCGAGCTTGTAGTGGGCCATCTCAGCCGATGTCGATGATCAGGTTGCGGTGAGCATCGACCGTGACGCGCGTATCGGGGCCGGCCACCACGGTCGATTCGCGTTCCTCGACCACGGCCGGGCCGGCAAAGCTCGCGCCCGGCGCCAGGCCGTAGCGGTCATAGACGGCGCAGGGGCCGAGACCCGTCCGTGCGAACCAGACCGGCCGCTCGCCCTTGCGCGCGGCGCCGGTCGGCGCCGAGTGGCCGCCGAAGTTGAGCGATACCGTTGGCGCGGGCGCCGAGGCCGACAGGCGCCAGCTCGTCACCTCGACCGGCACGCCGTCGACCCAGCGGTCGAACAGGCGTCGATAGGTCGCGAAGAAGCGCTGCTGGAAATCGGTGGCGCTCGGCCTTGTGTAGATGCCATCGGGCAGTTCGACGTCGACATCGAATCCCTGGCCGACATAGCGCATGTCGGCGCTGCGCCGGATCGTGATCGCTGCCGGATCCGCGCCAGTCTCGGCGATCAGCGCTCGCGCTTCGCGCTCCATTTCGGCATACAGCTTCGCGACCGCCGCCCAGTCGACACTGTCGAGATGTGTCACGTAACTGCGCACGAGGTCGATCGCCGGCGGTGCAACGAGGAAGCCCAGCGCCGATGTCACGCCCGCGCCAAAGGGGCAGATGATCCGGCTGACCTTGAGGATCTGCGCGAGGCCATAGGCATGCACCGGCCCGGCCCCGCCGAAGGCCATCATGGCGAAGCGCCGTGGGTCCTTGCCCTTTTCGGCGATGTACATGCGCGTCGCCTGCGCCATGTTCTCGTTGACGACACTGTGGATGCCGATCGCGGCGTCAAGCACGCTCATGCCGAGCGGCTGCGCGATCTGTTCGTCGATCGCGCGCTCGACGGCCTGGCGGTCGAGCTGCATCTCGCCGCCGAGAAAATAGTCGGGCGACAGATATCCCAGCAGCAGGTCCGCATCGGTCACGGTCGGCTTCGTGCCGCCGCGTCCGTAGCACACGGGACCCGGCTCGGCGCCGGCGCTGTGCGGCCCGACCTTGAGCAGTCCCATCGCATCGATCCAGGCCTGGGACCCGCCGCCGGCACCGATCTCGATCAAGTCGACGACCGGCAGCTTGAGCGGCAGGCCCGAACCCTTCTTGAAGCGGCGGATGCGCCCCGCCTCGAGCGCATGCGCGCGCGCGGGCTGACCGCCCTCGACCAAGCACATCTTGGCGGTGGTGCCGCCCATATCGAAGGAGATGAGACCCGGTGTCTCCGTCAGGCCGCCGTAATAGGCGGCCGCCATGGCTCCCGCCGCGGGCCCGGATTCGATGAGCTGGATCGGCGCCTCGCGTGCGGCGCGTACCGTCGTGATGCCGCCTGCCGAAAGCATGAGATAGATCGTGCCCTTGTGGCCCATGCCGCCCAGCCGGTCGGCGAGTCGCCCGAGATAGCGCTGCATGAGCGGCTGCACAAAGGCGTTGGCGCAGGTCGTGCTCGTGCGCTCGTATTCGCGGATCTCCGGAGCGATCTCGGCCGAAATGCTCACGGGAATGCCGGGCAGCTCCTCGTTCAGGATTTCGCGCGCGCGACGCTCGTGGACGGGATTGCGGTAGGCGTGCATGAAGCAGACCGCGATCGCTTCGATCCGGTCGCGCGCCAGCGCGCGGGCAACCTGGCGCAGCCCAGCTTCGTCGAGCGGCAGGAGCCGCTCGCCGCCGGCGTTGATCCGCTCGCTCACTTCGTGGCGCAGATGGCGCGGCACGATCGCGGCCGGACGCTCGAGCGCCAGATCATAGAGGTCGTAGCGCGTCTCGTTGCCCATCTCGAGGATGTCGCGGAAGCCCTGGGTCGTGACGAGGCCGACCTTGGCGCCCTTGCGCTCGATGACGGCGTTGGTCACCAGCGTGGTGCCGTGGACGACGCTGTCGAGCTCGACGATCGCCCGGCCTGCCTCGCGCAGCAGGCGCTCCGTGCCGGCGATGATGGCGTCGCTCGGATCGCGTGAGGTGGTCAGGCGCTTGCCCGTGAAGATCAGGTCGCGCGCCTCGTCGACCAGCACGAAATCCGTGAAGGTCCCGCCGACGTCGACTCCGACGCGAACGCGTGCGCTCATCGCTCAGCCCGTCCAGCCGTAGAGGCGGCGAGCCGCCTCGGCCGAGACGTAACCGTTCTTCACGTCGTCGGCTATGGTGGCCGGCTCGCGCTGGCGCGGATCGCCGTAGCCTCCGCCCCCGGCATAGCGGATGGTCAGCTTGTCGCCGGGCTTGAGTGCGGAGCGCGATTTCGGGTGCGGCCGTGTGCCATCGGCCAGCACGACATCGACCGGCGCACCGGGTTGGCCGCCAAGAATGCCAGGTGCCGGATGCCTGACGCGGTCGGCCAGCACCGAGAGCCGGATCGGCTCGTCGGAGGCGACTTCGATGACGACGTCCTGGCCGAGCCCGCCGCGCCGACGGCCGGCGCCACCGGAATCCTGACGCAGCTCCTTCTTCCAGACGATGAGCGGCGCCGCGCTTTCGAAGGCCTCGATGCTGCCGGCGCCGACATTGGTCGGAAAGGCCGTGGCGCCGAGGCCATCATTTGCTGCACCGGCCCCCATGCCGCCGCTCGCGAAGATGATCTGGGAGAAGCGATGGCCTGCCTTGTCCGTGCCGCTGAACAAGGCGCGCGTCGTCGGCGCGCCGCCGCATTCGGCGATCACCTTCTCGGGTGCCGCCTGCGCCAGGCAGCCATAGACGGCGCCGGCGAGCAGGTGGCCGGTGAGCTGGCGCGCATGAACGGCGGCGGGATAACGCGGATTGAGGATGCTGCCCTCCGGTGCCGCGACCGTCATCGAGCGATAGGAGCCTTCGTTGCGCGGTGTCAGCGGGTCGATCGCGCATTTGACCGGATAGACCGTGTACGCATGCGTGTAGTTCATCACGCAGTTGATGCCGCGCGGGATCTGGGGCGAAGTGCCGGTATAGTCGATATGCATGCGGTCGCCATCGATCATCATGCGGCACTCGATGCGCGTCTCGTGCTCGTCGAAGCCGTCAGCCAGCACGGTGCTCCGATATTCCCCGTCAGGTAGCGCGGCGATGGCCTGACGCATGGCACGGTCGGCGCGCGTCTGCAACGCACCCGAGAGCGGCGCCAGATCGGCGATACCGGTGTCATCCAGGAATTCGCTCAGCCGCCGCGCGCACACCTGCTGGGCCGACACCTGCGCGAACAGATCGCCGCGCACCTGCTCGGCGACCCGCACATTGCCCAGGATGAAATCGAACACGTCCTCGTTGGGTTTTCCCTCGCGCAGGAACTTGACCGGCGGGATACGCAGGCCTTCTTCGTACACTTCGCGGCAGTCGGCCGACCACAACGAGCCGCCGATATCAGGCAGGTGCGCCGTCGAGCCGGAGAAGGCGACGAGCTTGCCCTTGTGGAAGATGGGCGAGGCCATGGTGACGTCAAGCAGGTGGCCGGTGGCCATCCACGGATCGTTGGTGATGATGCAATCGCCCGGCCGCCAGCTCTCCTTGGGAATGCGCTCGAACATGTGGCGCAGGGTGCGCGGCAGGATGCCAACGAAGGAGGGGATGCCTGCCGTGTTCTCGGCGAGGGAGTCGCCATTGGCGTCCATCAGCACGGTCGCGTAGTCGTTCGACTCGCGCACGATGGTCGAGAAAGCGGTGCGCACGAGTGCCGCCGCGGACTCATCGGTGATCGAAATCAGCCGGCTCCAGTAGATCTCCAGGCTGACGGGATCGAAATCGTTGGGCCGCGTGGTCGACAAGACGTGCACCGGGTTGGGAACGGGCGGCAGTCTACCCTGGCGGCCGAACCGACGTCACCGGTATCCTGGCAGCCGTCAGACGCTGCCGGGGGCATCATGATGTCGTTTGCACCGCCGCGCGAGATCGTGGCCCGCGAGTTCACGCGCATGCCCAAGCGTTTCCGACGCGACGGCAAGCGCACCGAGTGGGCAGACTACAACCGCGGCGGCCAGGCGGTCGGGTGCTTTCTCGAGGGCCCATGCTTCGACCGCGCGGGCAATCTCCACGTGGTCGATATCCCGTTCGGGCGCATCTTCAGCATCTCGTCTGCGGGCGCGTGGTCGCTCATCGCCGAATACGATGGCTGGCCGAACGGCATGAAGCTGCATCCCGATGGACGGCGCTTCGTGATCGCCGATTACAAGCGCGGCATCATGGCTCTCGATCCGGGGAGCGGCCGCGTCACGCCGCTCGTCGAGACCTATCGCAGCGAAGGCTTCAAGGGGCCGAACGACCTGCATGTCGCGCCGAACGGCGACCTCTATTTCACCGACCAGGGACAGACCGGCCTGCACGATCCCACGGGTCGCGTCTATCGCCTGTCGGCCAGGGGCAGGCTCGACTGCCTGATCGACACGGTGCCGAGCCCCAACGGTCTCGTGCTCAACAAGGCGGGCAGCCAACTCCTCGTCGCGGTCACGCGTGCCAATGCGATCTGGCGCTTGCCGCTCATGGCCGACGGTGGCGTGTCCAAGGTCGGCATTTTCATCCAGCTCTCGGGCGGCCTCGGCGGACCCGACGGGCTCGCGCTCGACGAGGACGACAACCTTGCGGTCTGCCATCTCGGCCTCGGCGTGTTCCTGTTCGACCGCGTGGGTCGGCCGCTCGTCCACGTCAAGCCGCCGGGAGCCGGGCTGACGACCAACCTGGCCTATGGCGGACCCGAAGGACGCACGATCTACGTCACGGAGTCCGAGACAGGCGCGATCCTCACGGCCGAGATGCCGGTTCGCGGGAGGGTGGCGTCGGGGGGGGGGCGGCGGGGACGCGGAAGATCCGGAGTGCGCCCGCGAGATTGAGCGAGCCGAAAGCAACGAGGCCGATCGCGATGACGAGGAAGATGGCGGCGAGCGTGCCACCGTCCTGGTTGACCACGAGATAGCCGCCACCGACCAAGATGATCAGGCGAACCGTGCCGGCGAAGAGCGGCCAGCGCATGTCGCCGGCGCCCTGGGCCGCGAAATAGAGCGCCATGCCCATGCCGAGGAAGCCGTAGACCCAGCCGGCGCGCTGGAGATAGGCCGCACCGGCCGCGCGCACGTCTGCGTCGTCGGAGAAAAGGCCGGTCCACAGATCGGGTGCGACCGCGACGATGAGCCCGACCGAGCCGGTCATGATGAAACAGGCGAGCCCGCCGGTGAGGGCGACGCGACGCGCGCGCAGGCGCTGGCCGGCGCCAACATTAATGCCGACCATCGCGACCAGCGCCGCGCCGAAGGCGAAGACGATGGGGATCTGGAGATATTCGAGGCGCGCGCCGAGGCCGTAGCCCGCCAAGGCCGCCGTGCCGAAGGCGCCGACATAGCCGGTGATCGCGGCGACCGACACGTTGACCAGGATCGAATGCGCGATCGCCGGCAGACCGACCTTGAGGATGTCGCCGAGGCGTCGTGCGCTGAGTTCCATACGCCCGAGATGCAGGCGCAACGCGCCGCGACCGCTCGTCAGATACCAGAGGAAGATGGCGGCGCCGGCGCCGTAGCTGACAACGAGCGCGCTCGCGGCACCGGCGATGCCGAGCGCCGGCACCGGGCCCCAGCCGAACATCAGCGGCGGGGCGAGCGCCACGCCCGCCAGCGCGACGCCGACCAGCACGGCGGCCGGCACGCGCATGTTGCCGGTACCGCGCACGACCGACGCCAGACTGTTCATCAACCAGGACAGCGCGGCGCCGCCGAACAGGATGTTCGAATAGGTGAGCGCGGCGGCGAGCGACTCGTCGCGTCCGCCGAGGCTGCGGTAGAGAACCGGGCCGAAGAGCAGGGCGCCGGCCGTGAACACGACGCCGAGCCCGAGCGCGATGACGAGCGCGTGGCGCGCCAGGGATTCGGCCTCGTCGGTCCGGCCGGCGCCAAGCGCGCGGGCCACTGCGGACGAGATTCCGCCGCCCATGGCGCCCGCCGACATCATCTGCATCAGCATGAAGAGCGGAAAAACGAGAGCCGCGCCCGCCAGCGCATCGGTGCCGATCCGGCCGATGAAATGCCCCTCGGCCATGTTGGCGCCGAGCTGCGCCATCACCAGCAGGAGATTGGGTGCCGCCAGCGCTGCGAGCGTCGGCAGCACCGGACCATCGAGAAGATGCTGGGACGGGCGGCGGGGAGCGCGGCCGGGCTGGGCGGACATCGCCCGCGAGATTAGTCAATCGCGCCGGGCGTGCAACTCTCCCTCATAGCCGGGCGGCGCCGGTTCAGCGGTCGCGCATCTTGGGGTCGAGCGCGTCGCGCAGCGCGTCGCCGAACAGGCTGAAGCCGAACACCGTCAGCGCGATGGCAACGCCGGGGAAGATCGCGATCCAGGGCGCAGTCGAGGCGTACTCCTCGGCGCCACCCTGGAGCATCAGGCCCCAGGCGGGGACCGGCTCCTGGACGCCGAGGCCGAGATAGGAGAGCGAGGCCTCGGCCAGGATCGCCTGGCCGGCGAACGCGGTCAGCATGATCAGGAAGGGCGCCACCACGTTCGGGATCATGTGGCGGAAGATGATGCGCGCGTGGTTGAAGCCGCAGGCGCGAGCGGCGTCGATATAGGGCACTTCGCGGATCACCAGCGCGCTCGAGCGGACCACGCGCGCGCAACGCGGGATCAGCGGGATGGTGATGGCGATGATCACGTTCTGCACGCCGGTGCCGAAGATGGCGACCACGGCCAGCGCCATGATGATCAGCGGAAACGCCATCAGGACGTCGAGCACGCGCTGCAGGATCAGGTCGAAGCGGCCGCCGAAATAAGCGCTGGAAACGCCGAGAACAAGTCCGGCGAAGCCGCCGACCAGGGCCGAGGTGAAGCCGACGATCAGCGCGGTGCGCGCGCCATGGATGATGCGCGACAGCAGATCGCGGCCGAACTGGTCGGTGCCGAGCAGGTGCGCCCAGCTTGGCGCCTGGGTCATGGCTGTGAAGTCGTTGCGAGTCGGGTTGTAGGGCGAGATCCATTCGGCTGACAGGCCGGCGGCGATCATGATGATCATGATCACCATGCCCACGGTGCCGAGCGGCTGGCGCTGGCAGAAGAGCAGCGCCGATTGCCACGCGGTGCGCCGCAGCTCGGGCCCCTCCTCGACGTCGGCGCTGCGTGCGATCTCGGCGGGACTGGCGACTGTCATGATGCCTCACGCGAATCGGATGCGCGGGTCGAGCCACGCGTAGAGCACGTCGACGATCAGGTTCGCGACGACGAAGATGATGACGGTCAGCATGACGAGCGCCTGGGTCAGCGTGTAGTCCTGGTTTTGAACGGCGAGCACGAACAGGCGTCCGATGCCATTCAGGTTGAACACCTGCTCGGTGACGACCAGGCCGCCGATAAGGAAGGCGAACTCGATGCCGATCAGTGTCACGACCGGCAGCAACGCGTTCTTGAGCGCGTGGCGGTTGACTACGAGCTGCTCCATCAGGCCCTTGGCGCGCGCCGTCCTGATGTAATCCTCGCGCAGCACCTCCAGCATGGCCGATCGCGTCATGCGCATCGTCACGGCGGAATAGCGATAGCCGACGGTGATCGCCGGCAGCAGCACCATGGACAGGTTGCGCACGGGGTCCTGCCAGAGCGGCACATAGTCGATGGGCGGCATCCACGGATTGCCGAACAACGCGTGCGATACGTCGAGCACGATCAGAATCGACACGATGCCGAGCCAGAAAGACGGGGTGGCGATGCCGGCGATCGCCACGATGCGCACGATATGGTCGATCCAGCTGTTCTGCTTGAGGGCCGAAATCGTGCCGAGCGGGATCGCGAGCAGGATCGCTACCACGGTGGCGATGAGCGCGATCTCGAGCGAGATAGCCAGACGCGAGGCGATCTCGTCGATGACCGGTTTGCCCGACCACATGGAGACGCCGAAGTCTAGTTTGAACAGGCCGAAGGCGAAATCCAGGAACTGCATGTACATGGGGCGATCGAGACCGAGCTGCATGTGACACGACGCGACAGCGCGCGGATCGACCACGCCGCCGCCCGAGCCCAACCGGACGACGCAGATGTCGCCGGGGATCATGCGCATGAGCATGAACACCAGCCCCGCCGCCCCGAGCAGCGTCGGGACGGCAAGCAGCAGCCTGCTGACGATGTACTTGTACATGTCGTGCGACCCTGCGGCGCCCGCCTCCGACAGAGGCGGGCGCCGCGCCGGGCTTGCTACTTATCCAGCCATACGTTGGCCAGATCCTGGTTCTGATAGTGGCTGGGGCTGATCTTCCAGCCTTTCATGTAGGACCGGAGAGCCAGGATGCGGTTCCACCAGGGCGTCATGATCATGTGCACCTGGGTGTCGAGCACATAGGTCTCGAAGTCGCGCATTTTCTGGCGCAACTTGGCGGGATCGGTCTCGGTCTGCATCGCATTGTAGAGATCGATGACCTTCTTGTCCTCGTAGCCGCCGTAGTTCTCGGCATAGACCGACCTCGGCAGGAACTTGCCGACATCGAGCAGCGGGTTCACCACGCTCTGGCAATTGAAGTCGAGGCTGACGTCGAACGTGCCGTTGCGCAGACCGTCATAGAACGGTCCGGTCGGCAGCACGCGCTGCGTCACCTGCATGCCGGCCTTGCTCCACTCGTCGATCAGCCAGGTCGCGACGAACTTGTATGGCTGGTCGACGTTGCGGTTCATCAGCTCGAACTTGTAGTTGGGTACGCCCGCTTCCTGCAGCAGCTTCTTGGCTTCGGCGCGGGACTTGTTGATGTCCGGCCAATAGCCGACCAGCTTCTGCAGCTCCTCTTTGGTGGCGGCCAAGGGCGAGCCGGGGAAGACGACGCCGCCCACCGTGTTGACAATGGCGATCTTGGACAGCGCCGGTGCGCCGTTCCAATTGTCGATGGCGAGCGCGAGCGCGCGGCGGACGCGGACGTCGTCGAACGGCTTCTTCTTCTGGTTGGGCGTGATCAGCAGGACGCAGTTCCAATTGCTCTGCTGAACCGTGACTTTGTCGCCCAGCTCCTTGACCAGTTCGTCGCGCGCCGAGGGCGGATGGCCGCGGAACTCGGCGGCGGCGCGGTCGGCGCGAAGGGCCGCGACCCGGACGGACTCCTTGGCGGCGAAGATGCCGACAATTCCGTCGAGGTACGGTTGGCCCTTGTGGTGGTAGTCGGCGAAACGTTCGCCCTTGATCGACTGGCCGACGTCATAGGAGGTCAGCTTGAACGGGCCGGACCCCATGACGTTCTTCTCGAACCAGTGCGGATCCTTGTCGAGGATCTCCTTCTTGTAGATGTAGGCGAAAGGATCCGCGAGCGCCGGTACGAATGCAGGCGACGGGGTCTTGAGCTTGAACACGACCGTCGTCGCATCAGGCGCCGTGACCGACTCGACCATGTTGAAGTAGCTGGCGCGCGCGCTGGTCACGCCTGGCTTCGGGCTGATGATCTTCTGCCAGCTCGCGACCACGTCGGCTGAGGTCAGCGGCGAGCCGTCGTGGAACTTGACGCCTTGACGAATCTTGAAGGTGTAGAGCTTGCCGCCGTCGGTCGGCTTCGGCATTTCCGTGCACAGGTCGCACACGAAGTCGGTCGGCGATGCTGGATTGTTCGGGTTGACCCGGATCAACACGCTATAGAAGGGCGACACGGCGTGCGCGGTGGCGAAGGTCGTCTCGCGGTGGCCGTCGAAGCTCGGCGGCGCGTCCGCCGGGATCATGTAGGTCAGCGTGCCGCCTCGCTTGGGGCTTTCCGCCGCGACGGGCGCCGCGGTCAAGGCGGCGATCGCCGCGGCGATGGCCGTCGTCAGCAATGCGCTTCGTGTAATCATGAGCTTGTCCTCCCGTGATGGGTTTATGCGCGACTCCTCACCAAATTCACTTCACTACAAGCGACCCAATGTCCTGGTCGGACCTCTCTGAGCTCCGGCCTCGCCTGTCTGCAGCCGTCGACCGCGATCGGACAGCGCGGATGAAAGGCGCATCCGGCCGGCGGGTTGATCGGGCTCGGCACCTCCCCCTTGAGCGGGCGGAACTGCCGACCCGCCTCGACCATCGGGTCGGGGACCTGGACGGCGGACAGCAGCGCCTGCGTATAGGGGTGAAGGGGACTGTCGAACAGTTCGTCGCATTCGGCCAGCTCGACGATGCGCCCGAGATACATGACCGCGACGCGATGGCAGAGATGGCGGACGACCGAGAGGTCGTGCGCGATGAACAGATAGGTCAGGCCGAGCTTCTCGCGCAGATCCTCGAGCAGGTTGACGACCTGCGCCTGGATCGACACGTCGAGCGCCGACACCGCCTCGTCGCACACGATCAGGTCGGGCTCGAGGGCCAGCGCCCGCGCAATGCCCACGCGCTGGCGCTGGCCGCCCGACATCTCGTGCGGGTAGCGGTCGGCGAAATTGGCGCGCAGGCCGCACACCTCGAGCAGCTCGCGCACCCGCGCCGTGCGCCGCGCCGCATCGGGCTGGAGACCATGCACCTTGATCGGCTCGGCGATGATGTCGCCGACCTTCATGCGCGGATTGAGCGAGCTGTAGGGGTCCTGGAAGATCACCTGGATACGCCGGCGCAGCGCCAGGAGCTCGCGCGCGTCGAGCTTGATGATATCGACGCCGTTGAACAGCACCTCGCCGCTGGTCGGCCGCTCGAGCTGGAGGATGCAGCGGCCCGTCGTGGTCTTGCCGCAGCCGCTCTCGCCGACCAGGCCGAGGGTCTCGCCGCGCTGGATCGAAAAGTCGATGCCGTCGACCGCCCTGACGTCCCCGATGCGCCGTCGGCGCAGCACGCCCTTGGTGATCGGGAAGTGCATGTGCAGGCCCTTGACTTCGAGCAGCGGTCGCTCGGCCTGCGCCATGGCGTTCATGCTGCCGCCTCGGCCGCCGCCTTTGTGAGCTCGTGACTGCGGAAGCAGGCAGAGCGGTGGTCTCGCTCGCCGGCGGTTTCGAGCGGCGGCGGCGCCTCGGCGCATGTCGCGATGGCGAACCGGCAGCGCGGGCGGAACGAGCAGCCCTTGCCAAGCCGGGTCAGATCGGGCGGTTGGCCCTCGATCGGGTCGAGCCGCGCGCGGCGCGGCCGATCGAGGCGCGGCACGGAGCGCAGTAGCGCGATGGTATAGGGATGGCGCGGATCGCCATAAACGTCCCTGGCGGTGCCGGTTTCGACGATGCGGCCGGCATACATGACGTTGACGCGATTGGCATAGCGCGCGACCACGCCCAGATTGTGGGTGATGATGATCAGCGCGATGCCGAGGCGCTCGCGCAGGCCGTTCATCAGCTCGAGGATCTGCGCCTGGATCGTCACGTCGAGCGCCGTGGTCGGCTCGTCGGCAATGATCATCTTGGGATCGCACGCGATCGCGATGGCGATCATGATGCGCTGGCGCATGCCGCCGGAAAGCTGGTGCGGATATTGCTCGAGGCGCCGCTGGGGATCGGAGATGCCGACGAGGCCGAGCAGCTCGACGGCGCGGCGTGCTGCGGTTGCAGCGTCGTCGCCGCGGTGCTGCTCCAGGGTCTCGGTGATCTGGCGGCCGATGGTGAGCACCGGGTTGAGCGAGGTCATCGGCTCCTGGAAGATCATGCCGATGTCGGCGCCGCGCACCTCGCGCATCTCCTCTTCGGTGAGGCGCATGAGGTCGCGTCCGTTGAACAGGATCTGGCCCTGGGTGATTCGGCCCGGCGGGTCCGGGATCAGGCGCAGGATCGACAGCGCACTGACCGATTTGCCCGACCCGCTTTCGCCGACGATGGCCACCGTCTCGCCCGCGTCGACCGTGTAGGAAATGCCGTCGACCGCGCGCACCAAGCCCGCACCGGTGCGGAACTCGGTGTGCAGTTCACTGACCGCGAGCAATGGCGGCAATTTTCCTCCCCGCCCCCTTATTTCCGGAGGCTGATATATATTTCCGATACCCTTTGTTATTTGCCCTGTCAATTTTGGCGGATTTGAGGCGCCAGGCGGCCGCGATTCTTGAGGTCTTGCGACCGGTAAAACTACGGGGAATCGACAAAATCGCCCGGATCGGGCATGTAGCGCAGCCATTGCCGCATTTCGGAGCGCCGATCATGCTTTTGCACCTGAGCACCTGGGCCGAGGTCGAGACCTACCTAAAGGATTCCAAGGGTATCATCATCCCGATCGGCTCGACCGAGCAGCATGGCCCCAACGGCCTGATCGGCACGGATGCGATCTGCCCGGAATTCATCGGCGCCAGGATCGGTGACAAGATCGGCGCCCTGGTCGGCCCGACCATCAGCGTGGGCATGGCGCAGCATCACCTGGCCTTCACCGGCTCGATCACGCTCCGGCCATCGACGCTGATCCAGGTCGTGCGCGACTATGTGCAGTCGCTGACCCGCCACGGCTTCGAACGCTTCTTCTTCCTCAACGGCCATGGCGGCAACATCGCGACCGTCACGGCCGCCTTCTCCGAGATCTATGCCGAGACCAGCCTCAAGGCCGGCAGCAATGCGCCCTCGATCCGCTGCACGCTCAAGAACTGGTGGCAGACGCCGCAGGTCGAGAAGCTGTCCAAGGAGCTGTTCGGCGACCGCGAGGGCAGCCACGCCACGCCGAGCGAAGTGTCGGTGACGCAATTCGCCTATCCCCAGGCGATCAAGCATGCGCGCATGGAGCCGGTCGGCAAGCCGCCGCGCGCCTTCGCCGACGCCGAGGACTATCGCCGGCTGTTCCCGGATGGGCGCATCGGCTCCGATCCCTCGCTCTCCTCGCCCGAGCATGGGCGCCGCCTGGTCGAGGCGGCGGTCAACGATATCTGCGAGGACTACAAGACATTCCTGACCCAGGCGTAAAGCTGGTTCAAATCGAACCGAACTGAGGCGTCCCCCCGCGCTCGGGCGCGGGAGGATCGAGGGGTGGGCCCGAGGGGTAGGGAACCCACGACCGCAAGGACCAGCCGCCCCGATCCTCCCCGCCTTTGGCAAGCGACGGAGCGATTCAGTCCGGTCGAGACACATTCAAGCGCGGTCGGCAACCGCCCGGCGGTCACGACCCCGGCTGGTGATACTCGCGCGCGTAAAACATTCGATGTGCGGTTTGCGTTACGGCGATCGCCAGGCGCGCGATCTCGGGATCGGGCCGGCCGAGCAGCTCGAGCTCGCGACCTGCATCGACAACGCGGTACCCCTTGATCGTCCCGTTCGGCTCGAGCACGGCGACCTGCCCGCGTTTGCCCCAGGCGACCGAGTAGTTGTGGGCCATGGCGAACCTTCCCTCACCAGGCGGCACGCGCGTCAGGTCGACGCCGAAGAAGGATGACTCGTGGCTGATGCCGAGCAGGCCGAGCAGCGTCGGAAATAGATCCATGCTGGAACCGACGGTGTCGAGACGCGCCGGCTTGATGTGCGCCGGTGCATAAAAGAGCAAAGGCACGCGGAAGCCCTCGGCCGGCACCTGGGCGGCGCCGTTCACCTTCGGTCCGTGGTCGCCGATGAAGATGAACACCGTGTCGTCGAACCAGGAATGCGCGCGGGCGCGCTCGACGAAATCGCCGAACGCCCAGTCGGCATAGGTGGCCGCATTCTCGCGGCGCTTGCCGCGCGGGTCCTTGTCGATGCGGCCCTCCGGATAGGTATAGGGCCGGTGGTTCGATACGGTCAGCAAGGCGAGGAAGAAGGGCTGGCCCGGCCGCGCATGCTCGTCCATGCGCCGGAGCGCATCGGTGTAGAGATACTCGTCGGCCACGCCCCAGGCGGTGGTGAAGCCGGGAACCGCGATGTCCTTCTGCTCCCACACGTGGTCGAAGCCGATCGAGTTCCAGTAGTGGCCCATGTTGTCGAACACGGCACGGCCGCCATAGAGCATGGCCGAGCGGTAGCCGTGCTGGCGCAGCAGGACGGGCATGGAATGCATGCCCTCGGAGCCGGCGCGCCGCGCCGTCGAAATGCCGGGTATCGGCGTGAACGAGGTCAGCACGGACTCGAGCCCGCGCACCGTGCGGTCGCCGGTCGAGTAGATCGAGGTGAAGAACAGTCCGTCTTCGGCCAGGCGGTCGAGATGCGGCGAGATCGATTCGACCAGAGGATTGTCCAGGCTGTCGACGAAGATCGAGCCGAACGACTCGTTCATGACGAGCACGACGTTGAGCTTCTTCGGGGCGTTCCCGTTGTCGACGAAGCGGCGCAGGCTGCGCCGGTCGTCCGGATCGAGAAAGCGCGTATTGTCCTGCGCGACCGTCGCGCGCATGAGCGGCAGCGCCTCGCGCTCGGCCATGCCGGGGTAGACGCCGTCGTAGTTCGCGTCGTTGGTCAGGAAGGCATGGAACAGGGAATAGAGACCGTTGCGCGCGACTTCGTTGACCTCGCGGTTCTGGCTCGCCTGCAACGGGCCGAAATAGAGCAGGGGCAGTATCACGGCGAATGCCGCGGCCGTGAAGCCGAGACTGCGCCGGAACTCGCCGGGGGCGAGGGGCGCGACCAACGCCTCTCTCAACGGGCGCCGCATCAGCAGGTAGAGCAGCAGGGATGCCGCGACGATCGGCGGCAGGACGACGCGCAGATCGAAGGATTCGCGGATATTGCCGATGACCTCGCGTGGAAAGATCAGGTAGTTGACCGCGATCCCGGCAAAGCGGCTGTTGAACTCGTTCCAGTAGAAGAACTCGGCGACGGCGGCGAAGACGAGGACGCCGAGCATCGCCATGAACAGTCCATGGGCGAGCCAGCCAACGGGGCGCCAGCGCAAGGGCCGCTGTAGCCCATAAAGCGCGATGAGGAAGGGCAGGCCAAGCGCCAGAGCCATGGCTGCGTCGTTTACCGCGCCGAAGCCGACCGCGATCAGCAGATCGGGAACCGTGCGCGTGTCGAACAAGGCGACCCAGGAGGCGAGCCCCAGGCGGACCGCCATGGCCACCATCATGAAGACGGCCAGGCTGCTCAGCCAGAATCGAAATCGCCGGGATCGAACCACCCTCTTCCCCCAATCGGTCAATGGCTTGTGCGCCAACGGCCCCCGCCTGCCGCGCGATGCCGATTGCATGACGGCGACATTACCACAGCGTGACAAGGTCGTGGGGCGGGCAATCGGCCGCAGGGCCGGCAATGGGCCTCGACTATGCCAGCCCCATCTGGCCAATGATCGCGCGCGACAACGTGCCGGCCGAATCCGCGAGCGGCTCGCTGATCGAAAAATGATTGGCGCCGGGAATCTCCATGAATGTGACCTCGGCCCCGGCGGCACGCGCGAGCGCCGCGTAGTCGATCGACTGGCGCTTCCATTCCGCCGTCTCGTTCGCGCCAACCGCGACCAGAAGGCGAAGGCCCGCGCGCGGCGGCCGGTACATCGGCGAATTGCGCCACGCAGAGGCTGCGTCGAGTCGGATATCGGCGTTGACCGAGATGTCGAGCACCGGTGCGATGTCGAAGATGCCGGTGATGGCGGCCGCACCCTTGATCAGATCGGAGGGCAGTCCGTCGCGCCGCCATTCACGTGCGGCAGCCATGGCGACGAGGTGAGCGCCCGCGGAGTTGCCGGAGATGAAGATGCGCGCGGGGTCGCCGCCGTGCTCGGCGGCGTGCCGTGCGGTCCAGGCGATCGAGGCATAGGCCTGCGCGACCACCTCATCGAGGCTGACCGACGGGCAGAGATCGTAATTGACCACGACGACCATGGCACCCGCGGCGACCAGCGGCACGGCGACGAAGCTGAAATCGCTCTTGTCGAGATTGCGCCAGTAGCCGCCGTGAAAGAACAGCTGGATGGGCAAGCCGCCGGATGCGGATTTGGCGGAGGTGGGTCGGAATATGTCGAGTGTCGACTTCGGACCCTCGCCATAGCGGATGTCGAGTCGGGGCTTGAGCGTGTTGCGGACGGCCGCGCTTGTCGCCTTGTGCCGCTCGAGATAGTCGGCATAGTCGGGCACCGCGATGCGCGGATTGTACTGGCGCTCGAGCTCCTCGACGGGCATCCCGCGATAGGTGGTCGCCTCGGCGACCGGCGCGTTTGCCGCGCTACTCGTCGTCTTCGCCATAGGTGCGGTCGAATTCCCAGATGCGCTCGAAGCCCATCAGCTCGTTGAAGTCCTCGAAACCATAGAGCTCGCGATCGAAGCCGACGCTCGATCCGTCACGCTTGAGCTTGCCATAGGCGGCGCGCAGCGCCGCACCTGCCGCGAGGAAGCCGAAGGCGGGAAAGATCGCGACACGGTAGCCGAGCTGCTTCAGCCGGTCGGCCGAGACCACCGGCGTGCGCCCACCCTCGACCATGTTGGCCATCAGCGGCACGTCGAAGCGCCGGCCGATCTCGGCCATCTCGGCCTCGCTTTCCGGCGATTCGATAAAGAGGATGTCGGCGCCGGCGCGCTGATAGGCCTCGCCGCGGCGCAGCGCCTCGTCGAGACCGAGCGAGGTGCGCGCGTCGGTGCGCGCGATGATCAGGAAGTCGGCATAGGTGCGCGAGTCCGATGCCACCTGGATCTTGCGCACCATGTCGGCCATCGACACGACCTTGCGACCGAGCGTGTGACCGCAGCGCTTGGGGAATTCCTGATCCTCGATCTGCAACGCCGATACGCCGGCCGTCTCGTAGCCGCGCACGGTGTGCGCCACGTTGAGCGGTCCGCCGTAGCCCGTGTCGGCATCGGCGATGAGCGGCGTGTTGGTGCCCTCGGCGATCATGCGCGCGCGGTCGACCATGTCGCGATAGCTGGCGAGGCCCGCGTCGGGCAGTCCGAGATGGGACGCGACCGTGCCGTAGCCGGTCATGTAGAGCGCGTTGAAGCCGAGCCGGTCGGCGATGCGCGCGGAGATCATGTCGAACACGCCCGGCGCCACGACGAAGCTGCCGATCTGCAGGCGCCCCGCGAGCGCCGCGCGCTTCGATTTGGCAAGCGAGGATGTCGACATCGACGGAACGCTCTCCGGTGGGGCCGGCCCGGTCTTGCTCGGCGGCATAAGGCTACATTCCGCCTTCCAGGTCTGGAAGGGGCCAAAATCGCCTTGTCGGTCTCGGCCTGGACCATCGCGGGCTGCCTCCGCTATCTTCCCGGACCTCGTTCACCCCGAAAGCGCGCGCAATGGCCGAGGACGCTCACGATCCGATCCAGCAGGAGCCGATCACCGGCTTTCAGAACCTGCTGGGGTACCGGCTGGTCGAATGGCGCGAGGGCCACGCGGTGCTCGAGCTCGATATCGCCGATCGCCATCGCAACCGGTCGGGCGTGCTTCATGGCGGCGTGATCATGACCATGATCGATGCGGCCGGCGGCTTCTCTGGAACCTATTGCGCGGTGCCGGGCAATGTCAGGCGCGGCATGAGCCTGTCGATCTCGACCAACTTCACGGGGCAGGCGACCGACGGCATCGTCCGCGCAGTGGCGCGCCGGACGCGCGGGGGCCGGAAGATCTTCTTCGCCTCGGTCGAGGTGTTCTCGGGCGGCGAACTGATCGGCACCGGCGAAGGCGTCTACCGCTATCGCGGCGGCTACGAGGATCCCCGGGGCAAGCCGATGCCGCCGCCGGCGCGCGGGTCGCGCCTGCGCACCGACGCGGACGGCTAGAGCTTGTATGCCTTCTCCCGCTCGGCGCGGACGGCAGCGAACTCGGCGCGCGTCTTTTCGTCGGGCGGGTAGAGGCCCCAGAGCGCGCGGCCGGCGCGGACCTGCTCCTCGGCATAGTCCTCGAAGACGGTCATGTCCCAGGCTTCCTGGGCGATCTCATTGGCGATCTCTGCGGGAATGACGGCGACCGCCTCGCCGTCGCCGACGACGATGTCGCCGGGATAGACGGGGACGTCGCCGCAGCCGATCGGCACGTTGAGGTCGATGGCATGATGACGGATCAGATTGGTCGGTGCCGAAGGCTGCACGGCATAGACCGGAAACTCGAGCCTGGCGATGTCGGGCGAATCGCGGAAACCGCCATCGGTGACGATGCCGGCGCCGCCACGCTTCATCAGTCGCGTGATCAGGATGGCGCCGGCCGAGGCGGCGCGCGGGTCCTTGCGCGAGTCGATGACCATGACGTGACCCGGCGGGCAGGCCTCGATGCCTTCGCGCTGCGGGTGTCCACGTCCTTCGAACACCTTGATGTGGTCGAGATCCTCGCGCGCGGGAATGTAGCGTAGCGTATAAGCCTCGCCGACCATGCGCGGCGCGTTCGGGTTGACGGGTGTTACGCCCTGGATCGCCGTGTTGCGCAGGCCGCGCTTGAACAGCGCCGTCGTGATGGTCGCGACGCTGATATGGCGCAGCCGGCTGCGGTTGATCTGGCTGAGCGGCGTCGAATTCTTCTGCTGGGCACTCATCGCATTCTCCCGTGTCGGCGCTAGCGACGATTCTTGAACAGCTTGCCGCCCTTCATGATGATGGACATGTGCTTGCCCTGGCCCTGGAGCAGAGTGACGTCGTCGAGCGGGTTGCCGTCGACAACGATCAAATCCGCGAGCGCGCCGGACTTGACGACGCCCAGATCATCCTTGCGCAGGAGGATCTCCGCGTTGATCAGAGTGGCGCTCTGAATCACTTCGGCGGCAGGCACGGCCTGGGCGCGCAGCGTGAACTCGTCCGCCTGGAAGACATGCATTTCGCCGAGCAAGTCTGTGCCGTAGCCCATGCGCACCCCCGCGGCACGCGCGATCTTGAGCGCTTCGAGCCCCTGGCCGCGGACGACCTCGAGCTTGCGCATCGAGTCTTCTGGAAAGCCCGCCTTGCGGCCGAAGCGGTGCAGCGCGTCGTAGGTGGACAACGTCGGCACCAGGAACACGCCCTTCTTCGCCATCAGCTGGGCGGTCGCCTTGTCGATCAGATTGCCATGCTCGATGGTGCGCACGCCGCATTCGACCGCGCGCCGGATCGCGCGCGCCGTGTAGGCGTGCGCCATCACGTAGGTCTGGGCCGCCTCGGCTTCCTCGACGATCGCGCGCATCTCCTCGAGGGAATACTGGGTGAAAGCGATCGGGTCGGTCGGCGAGGCGACGCCGCCCGAGGCCATGATCTTGATCTGGGAGGCGCCCTTGCGCACCTCGTCGCGCACGGCGCGGCGCACCTCGGAGACGCCGTCGGCGATGCGGCCGAGTGCGCCGCCGAGCAGCGCACAGCAGACGCACGGCTCGACCATCTGGGTCAGCGCGCGGAAATCGGCATGGCCGCCGGTCTGGCTGAGGGCGCGCCCGGCATGGAAGATACGCGGGCCATCAAAGAGGCCCTGCTCGACGGCTTGCGCTAAGCCCTGATCGGCGCCGCCCGCGTCGCGCACGCTGGTAAAGCCGCGCGCCAGCATGCCTTCGAGGATCGGCTTGGCGGATGCTGTGACCAGCGAGGCCATGGTCGTCTCGAGCGCCGCCAGACGCGCTGTGAAGGCCGTGACGTGGACATGGGCATCAATGAGCCCTGGCATGACCGTGCCACCGCCGCAGTCGATCACGCGCGACTTGGGCGGTGCTTTGATGGATTTTCGTGCGACCTCGGCGATGCGCTCGCCGTCGATCAGGATCTCGGCACCCTTGATGAGCGCCAGGCGCTCGGTGTCGAGAACGCTGCAATTACGCAGGATGGTAACGGTCACGGTGATCCCCCGAGGATGTCGCCTGCGTCATCCTATGGTCTGCTCGGGCCGCGGGCAATCCGCGGCCGCGGTATCATGGCCGAACGAATTCGGGTAAACAGGTCCGTCATGCGAGTCACGTTCTTCGCCCTTCCGCTGCTTTTCGGTTTGATCGGGCTGGAAGATGCCGTCGTTCAAGCCCAAGTCCCGCCGAGCGCGGCCGAGATCGCGGCCTATGGCGGCCTGCATGCTGCCGCCGCCAAGGGCAATGTCGCCCAGCTTCGCCAACTGGTCGAGCAGAGAGTCGAGCTCGAGCGGCGCGATGGTCACGGCCGCACGGCGCTGCATGTCGTCGCGCACTTCTCACACCACGCCTTCGTGCGTGAATTGGCGAAGGCGGGCGCCGATATGCGGGCCCAGGACAGCCGTCGCTATGACATCATCACGATCGCCGCGGTGCGCAACGACGTCGAGATGGTGCGAACCGCGATTTCGCTGGGTGCGGACCCGAGGGCGATCACCTCGCCCTATGACGGCACCGCACTCATCGCGGCAGCCCATCTCGGCCACGCCGAGGTGGTACGCACCCTGATCGCCGCCGGGGCTCCCTTGGATCATGTCAACAATCTGGGCTGGACTGCCGTGATCGAGGCCGTCGTGCTCGGCAATGGCGGCAAGCCGCACCAGGACACGCTCCAAGCGCTGCTCGATGGCGGTGCCGACGCCGAGCTGGCCGACCGCGATGGAATCAGGCCGCTCGAACATGCCAAGCGGCGTGGCTATGTAGAGATGATTCGGATGTTGAGCGCAGTGCAGAAATAGGTGTCCGGTCACGGGATTGTGCCGGCCAAGTCGGCCCAGAAGTAGTCATTGACGGCATGAGGCCTAATCCCGGACGATCGGGCCTTGTCGCCAACCCGAGGGGACAGTTGTGGCCGTCATTTCCTATCTGACCACCATTCAATTCGATCACGGCGCAATCAGGCTCGTCCCCGAAGAGTTGCGGGCGCTGGGCATCACCAAGCCGCTGGTCGTCACCGATCCGGGGCTGGTCAAGAACGGGCTGATCGATCGCCTGCTGACCGTGCTCGGCAACACTGTGCCGCGCGCGGTCTTCGACGGCACGCCGTCCAATCCGACCGAGGAGGCGCTCGACCGCGCGCTGGCGCTCTACAAGAGCGAGGGGTGCGACGGGCTGATCGGCTTCGGCGGCGGATCGTCGATGGACCTGGCGAAGTGCGTCGGCCTGATGGTGACGCATCCCGGCAAGATCGCCGACTATGCCCTCATCCATGGCGGTCTGGCGAAGTTGAAGGCCGACGCGGCGCCGCTGATCGCCATTCCGACGACGTCGGGCACCGGCAGCGAGGTCGGCCGCGGGGCGGTGATCACGCTGCGGACCGGGCGCAAGCTCGCGGTCATCGGCCCGCCGATGATGCCCAAGCGCGCGATCTGCGATCCGGAGCTGACGCTCGGCTTGCCGCCGGGCCTGACCGCGGCGACTGGCATGGACGCGCTCGCCCACTGCGTCGAGACCTATATATCGCCGCGCGTCAATCCGCCGGCCGAGGCGATCGCTCTCGACGGCGTGGGCCGCATCGGCAAATGGCTGGAGCGCGCCGTGAGCAACGGCAATGACCGCGAGGCGCGCTGGAACATGATGATGGCCTCGATGGAGGGCGCCATGGCGTTCCAGAAGGGGCTGGGTGCCGTGCATTCGCTGTCGCATCCGCTTGGAGCCTTGCAGGCGCCGGTGCTGCATCACGGCACGCTCAACGCGGTCGTCATGCCGGCCGTGCTGCGCTTCAACAAGGACCATGTCGGCAGCAAGTACGATCAGCTGCGCTCGGCGCTCGGCGTCGGCGCCGGCGTCGAGCTGCCGGCGGCGATCACCGGGCTCAACCGGCGGATCGGCATTCCCGCGGGTCTCGGCGCCATGGGCGTGACCCCGGACATCCTGGCGACGATGGCGGAGTACGCCGAGGGCGACCACTGCACGCAGACCAATCCGCGCCCGGCGACCAAAGCCGACTTCCTGGAGCTCTATCGCGAGGCGATGTGAGTTGACGTCGGCGCGCGACATCGACGTCGCGGTCGCCGGCGGCGGATTGGTTGGAGCTGCCATCGCCTACGGTCTCGCGCGCTGCGGCAAGCGCGTAACGCTGTTCGACGAGGGCGACGTCGCGTTCCGCGCGGCGCGCGGCAATTTCGGACTGGTCTGGGTCCAGAGCAAGGGCGACGGTATGCCGGAGTATGCGGCATGGACCCGGCGCTCGTCCGATCTCTGGCTCGAGCTCGCGCCGATGCTCAAGGACGAGACCGGCATCGATGTCGGCCACAGCAGACCCGGCGGGGTCCATGTCTGCCTCGACGAGGCCGAGCTCGACGAGCGGCGCGACTTCATGCGCCGCCTTCATAACCAGACGGGCGGCGCTTTCAACTACGAGATCCTCGACCGCACCGGCGTCGCCGGGATGCTGCCCGACATCGGCCCCGAGGTGGTCGGCGGCTCGTACTGCCCACTCGACGGCCATGCGAGCCCGCTTCATCTGCTGCGCGCCTTGATGGCGGCGTTGCAGAAGCGCGGCGGGCGCTACCTGCCGAAGCACCGCATCGCGACGATCTCGGCGCGATCGGGGGGCGGGTTTCGCATCGAGGCCGCAGGGCGGACCTTCGAGGCCAGCCGCATCGTGCTGGCGGCAGGACATGGCAACACCGACCTGGCGTCGCTGCTCGGCCTGATAGCGCCGGTCAAGCCGCTGCGCGGCCAGATCATGGTGACCGAGCGCACCGGCCGCTTCCTCGACATGCCCACGACGACCGTGCGCCAGACCGTCGAGGGCAGCGTGCTGCTCGGTGACAGCCACGAGGATGTCGGATTCGACGACGGCACCAGGCCCGACATCATGCAGGAGATCGCGCGACGCGCCGTGCGCGTCTTTCCGCGCCTCGCCGGCCTCAGGATCGTGCGCGCATGGGGCGCGCTCCGGGTCATGTCGCCCGATGGCTTCCCGATCTACGAGGAGTCGGGCGACTGCACGGGTGCCTTCCTTGCCACCTGCCACAGCGGCGTGACGCTGGCCGGCGCGCATGCGCTGGCGCTGGCGCCGCACATCGCGGCGGGAAAGCTGCCGGCGGAGTTCGCGGCATTCGGGTCGGCGCGGTTATCCCGGCCGGTCGTCGCTTAGGACCTTGCTCGTGGGCAACGGCTCGTCCTCCGGTATCACCGCGTCGATGTCGATCTCCATCAGATATTCCGGCCGCGCCAGGCCGTTGACGATCAAGCCGGTGGAGACCGGGAACACGCCCTTGAGCCATTTGCCGACCACCTGGTAGACCGCCTCGCGGTAGGCGCGGTCGGTGATGTAGATCGTCACCTTGCAAACGTGCTCCAGCTTCGAGCCCGCCTCCTCGAGCAGGATCTTGGCGCAGCGCATGGCGTTCTCGGCCTGGGCGCCGGCGTCGCCGATGCCGTGGATTTTGCCGTCGAAATCCATCGCGGTCTGGCCGCGCAGGAAGATGTGACGGCCGGCGCGCACGACCATGGAGAGATCGTTGTCGAGCTTCTGGTCGGGATACATCGCCTTGGTGTTGAACTTGCGCAGGCGGACATGGGCCATCGCGACGCTCCCTACTTCTGATCCATGACGCGATCGGACAATCCCGCCGCGCGCTGCGTGAACTGCATCGAGCGCTTGAAGTCGAAGTTGCGGAAGACCGCGCCCAGATGAGCGAAAGGCGGCGACTGGGCGAACAGCTCGAAGGTCACGCGGTGGCCGGCGTAGTCGGAGTTCAGCAGGTCGCGCGCATAGGCGAGCAATTTGCGCCGGTCGTCGGCCGACCAGAACTCGTTGACGGTGTAGTACTTGTCGAGCCAGTCCTTGATGCCGGCGGCGCGGAAGGACGCGCTGTCCGGCGTCACGCAGATCTGGCCGCCGCACAGCTCGCGCGCCAGGTGCATCATGGCCGGCAGGCGCGTGCAGGCATGCACGCGACCCGTGTAGAGCAAGGACTGATTGGGCATGAGCAGCCCGCCCGGGCTCGGCTCGGCGGAAGCGATCGCGGCAGTCAGGTGCGCGTTGATCGTCTCGCGGTAGCAGGCGAGCTCGGCCAGCTTCTCCTGGACCGCCTGCTGCTTGTCGAGGCCGGTCTGGCGCACGTTGAACACGGCGACGCCGATCATCAGATCGGCGAGATAGAGAATGCGCTGCACGAAGGGGAAGGCGCTGTAGCGGTGCAGCGTGCCGCGGATGTAGGTCGCCGCGCGCGTGTGCCGGTAGAAGAGGACGTTTTCCCAGGGGATCAGCACATTGTCGAACACGACGAGCGTGTCGACTTCGTCGAACTTGTTGGCGATCGGATAGTCCTCGGCGGGCCGCCGTCCCGTGAAGCCGGTGCGGCAGATGTGCTTGATGCCGGGCGCGCCCATCTCCGCGATGAAGCCGACGGCATAGTCGCTGAGCTTGTCGTCGCCCCAGTTGGCGATCGTCGGCTTGACGAATGCCTGGTTGGCATAGGCGGCCGCGGTCTCGTACTTGGCGCCGCGCACGACGATGCCCTTGTCGGTCTCCTTGACCAGGTGCAGCAGCATGTCCGGATCCTGGTCCTGCGGCCGCTTGGAGCGGTCGCCCTTGGGATCCGTGTTGGCCGACACGTGGAACAGATCCTGTTCGTGGGCGCGCGCGATGTGGCGCGTGATGTTCTCGCTGAACTTGGGATCGATCTCGTTGAGCACGTCGCGGCCGTCATAGAGCGACCACATCTCGCCGACCGTCTCGTCGCCGACGCGGATGACCACGCCTGCGATGTCGTTGAGCACGGTGTCGACCCAGGCGCGCTTGTCGTGCCAGTCCTGCTGCGTCGTCGGCGGCTTGGTCGAGCGCGAGAACGTCTCGCCCTTGTCGTTGCGGTAGTTCATCACCGCATCGTGGCGCTGCTCGTGCGCCATGTCGTACATGCGCGCCTTGACATCGACGATCGGCTTGAAGGCGGGATGGACGGTCACGTCCGTGACCCGCTCGCCGTCGATCCAGACCTCGCGGCCGTCGCGAATCGATCGGCGGTATTCGTCCCCGGTGCGCAACATGGTTGGGATTCCATTGTTGGAATCTCCCTCGCTCACCGAAGGTGGGGGAGGGTCGGGGTGGGGTGCCTTCACGGTCAACGCCTGCCGCTTCGGGCCCCTACCTCGATCCTCCCCCGCGCTTCGCGCAGCGGAGGAAGCATGGGCCAGGGATTCTGGCGTTCGCCATTGATTTCGTATAATAAAATCCGATTAACTTATGCATCGGAAAATCAGATGCAGTACAGTCTGCGCCATCTGCGCTATTTCGCCGCCGCCGCCGATCATGAGAGCGTGACGCTGGCGGCGCACGCGCTCGGCGTGTCACAGCCGGCGGTCTCGACGGCCATTGCCGAGCTCGAGGTCGAGTTGGGGACGATCCTGTTCCTGCGTCGGCACGCGCGGGGTCTGGCGCTGACGGCAGCCGGGAGACGCATCGCCGCCGAGGCGCGGAGACTGCTGGCCCACGCGGCCGAATTCGACGCCGATGCCCGCGGACAGGGTGGCCGGCTTGCGGGCATGCTCGATCTCGGTTGCTTCGTCACGCTGGCGCCCTTCTTCCTGCCCCAGCTCATGCTGGGCTTCGCGCGTCGGCACCCCGCGATCTCGATCCGCCTGCACGAGGGCGATCTCGCAACCCTCGCCGGCGAGCTGGAACGCGGGCATGTCGAGCTGGCCCTGCTCTACGATCTCGGCCTTGGCAAGGGGCTGACGCTGACCAGGCTGGCCGAGGTGGCGCCGCATGTCATCCTGCCGGCGGGCGATCGGTTGGCGCGTCTCAAGCGCGTGCCGCTCGAGCGGCTGCTCGAACGGCCGATGGTGCTGCTCGACCTGCCGCACAGCCGCGACTATTTCCAATCGCTGTTCGTGACGCGCGGCGTCGCGCCCAGCATCCGGCATCGCAGCGCCAGCTTCGAGCTGGTGCGCGCGCTGGTCGGGCAGGGGCATGGCTACGCGCTGCTCAATTTGAGGCCGCGCGGCGACCGCACCTATGACGGCGGCCGCGTCATCTGCCGGCCGTTGGCCGAGAGGCTGCCGGCGCTCAGCATCGTGCTGGCGCGTCCGGCCAAGGTGAAGCTGACCGGCATGGCCGATGCCTTCGCAAGTCATGTTCAGGACTGGTTCGCGCGCGCCGACCTGAATCGGATGATGGTGTCCGGTTAGCGGTTACGGCTGCATTAATATCTCGTGCAGATCACGCGCCGACTCTCTGTTTGCTCGCCTGCGCATGGGGCTTCATGCTGAAAGCGCGGGTCGTGGTCGTTCGTAGGGGAGTCGTCATCATGGAACGTCGGCAGGTCATAGCCGTGTTCGCTGCCAGCACGATCCTGGCGGGAGCCGTAATTCTGTCGTCGGCATCGAGCGCCAAAGCACAGGCGCCCCAGGCAGCGGACAAGGTATGGTCCTACCTCGCCGGTCTGAAGCCCGCCGAGCGGAAGGCAGTGATCGAGCGCGAAGCCAGGCGCGAGGGCGCGGTCGTGCTCTACGGCGCGCTTGGCATCGATCGGGCGAAGATGTTCCTCGATCCGTTCCAGGCGAAGTATCCGGAGGTCAAGGTCGAGTTCGTGCGGCTGACGGTCAACGAGATGGCGCAGAAGGTCGCGCAGGAAAGCCGCAGCAACCGCATGCGCGCGGACGCGATCATCACCTCGACCCCGTGGCTCGACCTGATGGATCAGTATTTTGCGCCTTACGAACCGGCCGAGTGGGCGGCCTACGATCCTCGCTTCCGCCACGGCGGCTTCGCCAAGGGATGGGTGGCGATCGACTATGAGCTCCTGCTCGAGGCCATCGCCTGGCGGACCGACCGGGTCAAGGCTGCGGAGGCGCCGAAAACGGTCGAAGACCTGGCAGATCCACGCTGGAAGGGCCGCATGGGCAGCATCACTTCCGTCGAGCGTACGATCGACGGCCTGACGCAGCAGCGCGGCGAGGAAGCGACCATGGCGCTCATGACCAGGATCGCCGCGCAGCAGAATCGCCTCTATCCGAGCATTGCCGCCTTGTCGCAAGCGCTCGCCGGCGGCGAGATCGACGTTGCCTGGGGCATCGGCGCCTATCGCGCGGCGCAGCTGAAGGCGCAAGGCGCGCCGGTCGACTGGCATTTTCCGACGCCGATCTTCTCGGTCGGGGACATGATCGCCGCAGCGCGTCAGGCGCCGCATCCATATGCGGCGGCGCTGCTGATCGATTTCCTGACCGCGGCGGAGACGCTCCAGGTCCTCGACAAGCTCGAGCCCGGCCGCGCCTTCGCCAACAAGAATGGCACCTACGACATCAAGCTCGAATCGCTGACGTCGTTGATCCCCTACCGGCCGATTCCGGAAGCCCGCTACAAGGAGCTCAACCGGACCGTCGAACGCATGTTCATCCGGCGGTAACTATCGATTGTTTTCCTCCCCGGCCTACGGCAAGGGAGGGAGCAAATTGCTATGAGCGCCGGTACATCACAGCCTGGGCCTTGAACGACACGCCCTCGTCGAGCGGGTAGATCGGCCGCGCGCAGATCGTGTGGCCGAGGCTCTTGAGATTGGCCGACGTCGCGCCCGGCGCGTCGATGTTGAAGTTCTTCTCGACCCAGGCGTCGTACATGTGGTGCTCGCAATGCGGCGACTTGACCACGATCAGGTCGAAGTCGACCGGATCGAGGCCGTTGGCGTAGTAGATCGAGCGGTCATAGAGGCTGACCGTGCGGCTCATGACGACGATGGTGAACGAACCGAAGGCGAGCACGGCGGTCGGGCCGGCGTTCAGCTCCATGCCCGACGTCTCCAGCCGCGCCTTGCCGTTGGACAGAAGCTGCACGGTGGCCTTGACGGACATCGGGCTGAATCGGCGCGGATCGTAGCAGCCGCCGAGCTTGACCTCGACGGTGGCGCCGACGCCGGCCCTGTGCGCGACGGCCGCGGCCTCGGGGTCGACGATCTGCGCCAGCACGCGCTTGTCGTAGCCGGCGGCGTGCAGCGCCTTGATGATGGCGTTGGAATCGCCGGTGGCGCCGGACGATGTCGCGTCGGCCGCGTCCGTGAAGATGACCGGCCCATTGATCGTGCGCGCCTGGGCGATCGCGCGGTCGAGCGGGATCAGCTTGCCCTGCATGCGGTGGCGCTGCGGCCAGAACTCCTCGGCCAGCCGCGTCGCCTCGCGCTTGGCCAGCTCCTCGTTGCCGTCGGTCATGACGATGACCTGGCAGCACAGCTCGGGCACATCCGTGAATGGGTTGCCGATCATGATGCCGGCCGCCAGCGCCGAGCCGTCGCGCTCGATGCGCTGGCATTCGCGGATCAGGTCGCCGTAGCACCCGATCTTGGTCACCAGCTCGTCGCCGCGGACGAGAGCGGGAATGACCACGCGCGCGATGGTCAGCCGGGCCGGCTTGCCGAGCAGGCGGAGAAGCAGGCGTGCCGCGCGTTGCCCGGTGTCGGCGAAGTCGACATGCGGATAGGTATGGTAGATGGCAAAGCCGTCGATCTGCTTGAGCATGCGGTCGGTCAGGATGCCGTGCAGGTCGAGCGAGATGACGATCGGCACCTTGGGGCCGACCATGCGGCGCACCTCCGTCAGCAGGTGCCCTTCGGGATCGAGCTCGCCATCGGCGCCCATCGCGCCATGCAGCGAGAAATAGACGCCGTCGATGCCGGCGCGATTGGCCTCGACGGCGTCGAGCACCTCGGTCGACAGGCGCTGCCAGCCCTTGGACGACAGGAGGCCGGCACTGCCGGCCCGCGCGCCATAGGCGGCCACGACGGATACGTCCTTGGCTGCTTCGAACACCTCGAGCGCACCGCCGATCTCGGTGTTGAGGCCGCGCTGGCGCTGCAGTTCGTTGCCGCGCTGGATGCTGAAATTGTCGTACGCGGAGGGCAGGGGGTTGAAGGACGAGATCTCCTGCTTGCACTCGACGATCAGGATGCGCGGCATGGTTTCCTCTTCAGACGATAGATTCAGTCGCCGGCAGCGTGCCGTCGGCGACGCGGTGACAAGCAACCTCGTGGCCACCCGGAAGCTGAGTGGGCGCGGGGTCGGACTGCCGGCAGCGGTCCTGGACGTGCGGGCAACGGGTGGCAAAGCGGCAGCCGACGATCCGGCTGGCTGCGCCCGGCAGATCGCCCTTGAGCCTCGTGCGCCGGCTCGCCGTGCCAGGGCGGTCGACCGGCACGGCCGAGAGCAGGGCGCGCGTATAGGGATGCTCGGGCTTGCGGAAAAGCTCGTCGGTCGGTGCTGTCTCGACGATGCGTCCGAGATACATGACCGAGACGCGGTTGGAGATGTGCCGGACGACCGCGAGGTTGTGGGAGATGAAAAGATACGTCAGACCTAGCTCGCGCTGCAGGTCCTGCAGCAGATTGATGATCTGGGCCTGGACCGATACGTCGAGCGCGGAGACCGCCTCGTCGCAGACGACGAATTCGGGCCGGAGCGTCAGCGCGCGCGCGATGCCGACGCGCTGGCGCTGGCCGCCGGAGAATTCGTGCGGATAGCGCTGGGCGGCAGCGCGCGGCAGGCGCACGAGATCGAGCATGTCCGCGACGACACGCACCCGATCGCCACGGTCACCCTCACCATGAATGACCAGCGCCTCGGCAATCATGTCGCCGACGGTCATGCGCGGGTTGAGCGAACCGTAGGGGTCCTGGAAGATGATCTGCATGTGCCGGCGGAAGCGGCGCAGCTCGGCCTTCGACAGGCCGGACAGCTCCTCGCCGCGGAAGCGGATCACGCCGGCGCTCGGTTCGATCAGGCGCAGGAGGAGGCGGCCGGTCGTCGACTTGCCGCAGCCGGACTCGCCGACCAGGCCCAAAGTTTCGCCCTTGTCGATGGCGATGTCGACGCCGTCGACCGCTCGCACCGACGGGCCGGCGCCGAAGCCGAGCACGCCGCCCCGGCCGGCGAAGGTCTTGGCGAGGCCGGATGCCTCGACCAAAGGAGCCGCGGCTCTCACCCTAGCTCTCCCACGCGAACGCAGGCCGCTGCGTGTCGTTCGGCACAGGCGATGAGCGCCGGCGGCGCCGTCATGCACGGACCGATGGCGAATGAACAGCGCGGCGCGAAGCGGCAGCCCGGCGGCATGGCGCCGACCGAGGGAACCGCGCCCTCGATCGAGACCAGCCGGTCGCGCGGGCCCGTGAGCGCCGGCCGCGAGGCCAGAAGGGCGCGTGTATAGGGGTGGGCGGGCGCGTCGAAGATGAGCCGTGCCGGCGCCACTTCGGCAACGCGGCCTGCGTAGAGGACCAGCACGCGGTCGGTGATCTCGGCGATGACGCCGAGATCGTGCGTGATGAGCAGCAGCGCCAGCCCGCGCTCCTTCTGCAGGTCGCGCAGCAGATCGAGGATCTGCGCCTGGATCGTGACGTCGAGCGCGGTCGTCGGCTCGTCGGCAATCAGCAGGCGCGGCTCGGCGGCAAGCGCAATCGTGATCATGACGCGCTGGCGCATGCCGCCCGAGAGCTCGTGCGGGAACGCGGCGAGACGTCGGGCCGGCTCGGGGATCTCGACGCGCTCGAACAGCGCCGTGGCGCGGCGTCGTGCGTCGCCGGCCGACATGCCCCGGCGGTTCATGAGCACTTCCTCGACCTGGTGGCCGACGCGCATGACCGGATTCAGCGCAGTCATCGGTTCCTGGAAGATCATGGCCATGTCGCGTCCGCGCCGGTCGCGCCAGGCGTCGGGCGACAGCGTCGTCAGCTCGTCGCCGCCGAGCTGGATGTTGCCCCTGGTGCGCGCGAGCGCGCGCGGCAGCAGGCCCATGACGGTCAGCGCCAGCACGCTCTTGCCCGATCCGGATTCGCCGACCACACCCAAAGTCTCGCCAGGCTCCAGCGACAGCGAGACCTCCTCGATGATGGTGGCGCCCGTGGATGCAAGCGCCACTTCGAGTCCATCGACGCGGAGGAGGGGGGCCGGCACGCTCACACCTTCATGCGCGGGTCGAGCACGTCGCGCAGCCCGTCGCCGAGCAGGTTGAGGCCGAGCACGGTCACAATGATGGCCAGACCGGGAAAGATCGTGATCCACGGCGCCACCACCATGAAATCGCGTCCGTTGGCGATGATGTTGCCGAAGGACGGCGCCGGCGGCGGCGGTCCGACGCCGATGAACGACAGCGCTGCCTCGGCCAGGATGGCGATGGCGAAGACATAGGTCAGGCGGACGATCAGCGGGCCCAGCGCATTGACGAGGACGTGGCGGAGCAGGATGCGCGCCTCGCTGGCGCCGAGCGCGCGCGCCGCCTCGACGAATTCGAGCTCGCGGATGACCAGCACCGAGGCGCGCACGATGCGCGCGGTATGCGGCGCCGTGGCGATCGAGAGCGCGATGATGACGTTGACGACCGAGGCGCCCAGCACGGCGGCGACGGTGAGGGCCAGGAGAATCGCGGGAAACGCCATCAGCGCATCCATCAGGCGCATGATCGGGTTGTCGAGCGGCCGGAAAAAGCCGGCGACGGCGCCGATCAGCGTGCCGAACAGGCCGGTCATGAGCACCGTCGCGCCGCCGATGATGAGCGAGATGCGCGCGCCATGTATCACGCGCGACAGGATGTCCCGCCCGAAATGGTCGGTGCCGAACCAGTAGACGCTGTCGGGCGCCCGGAGCCGCACGCGCGCGGCGTTCCTCAGCGGATCGAAGGGCGCGATCAGATCGGCGGTCAGCGCGATGATCAGCACGATCAGCACGAGAAAGCCGCCGATCACGAAGGAGCGGTGGCCGAGCAGGCGTGCGAGCGTTTCCCGGAACGGCTTCGACGGCGGGTGGCTGAGATCGAGCACTGCTTCCGCCGTCATTCCAGCCTCACGCGCGGATCGACGATGGCGTAGCAGATGTCGACGAGCAGGTTGATCGTGAGGTAGACGAGCGCCACGAACAGCAGCCCGCCCTGGATGACCGGGAAGTCGCGCGACAGGATGGCGCCGATGATCAGCCGGCCGACACCCGGGATCGAAAAGACCTGCTCGATGATCACCGTGCCGCCGAGCAGCGATCCCGCGACGATGCCGGTCACGGTCAGGATCGGGATCAGCGCGTTGGGCAGTCCATGGCGCAACAGAATGTGCAGGCGCGTGAGACCCTTGGAGTCGGCCGTGCGGATGAAATCCTGGCTCAGCACTTCCAGAAGGGCGGCGCGCGTCATGCGCGCGATGAAGCCCATGTGCACGACGGCCAGGGCAATGGCGGGCAGCGTGATCGAGCGGATCCAGCCGGTGATGCTTTCGGTCGGCGGCACGAAGCCGCCGGTCGGCAGCACGCCGAGCTGGACCGCGAAGACGACGATCAGCACGAGGCCGAGCCAGAATTCCGGTATCGACAGGCCGAACAAGGCACCCGCCATGACCGCCTGGTCGACCGGCTGGCCGTGCTTGGTGGCGGCGACCATGCCGGCCGCCACGCCGGCCACGACCGAGAGCACGAGGGAAATCCCGGCGAGCGACAGCGTGACTGGCAGTCGTTCGATGATCGCTTCGGTGACGCCCCGGCTGAGCAGGATCGACCGGCCGAGATCGCCCTTGAGGATGCGGCTGTACCACTCGACGACCTGCATCGCGAGCGGCTTGTCGAGGCCGAGCTCGCGGCGCAAGCGCTCGACCTGGTCGGGTGTCGCGCCTGCGTCGAGGAACACGGCGGCCGGATCGCCCGGCACCAGCCAGATGATGCCGAACGACAGCACCGAGACGAGCAGCAGGACGAGAAACGCGCCGGCGAGACGCCGCGTCAGGAAGCCGAGCATGATGAGGGCTTCGGTCTAGGAGTTGGTGCCTCGTCCTGAGCCTGCCGAAGGACGAGGCCCGGGCCGCGGGCCAGTCGTCCGTTCGACAGCTCAGATTTTGCAACCCACGTCCTCACCCTTCGACAAGCTCAAGGTGAGGAAATTCGCGGATCTCAGACAACGCTCGCGCTACTCCAGCCACACGCCCCACATGCGCGGGATGCGATAGGGCGTGAAGTTCTTCAGCCGCGTGGTCGCGACCTGGAACAAGCCGTAGTTGCCGGCCTTCATCGCGATCGCATTGTCCCACATGTGTTGCTGGAACTCGGTGAACAGCGCCTTGCGCTTGTTGACGTCCATCTCGCGGTTGAGCTGATCGAAGAGCCTATCGATCTTCTCGTCCTTCGCCTGCTGCGAGGTGCCGTTGACCCACGGGCTCATCACCGAGGCCGGACCCTCGTAAGGCTCGATGCCGAAGCCGTGCGCCCAGAAGTTCCAGCCTTCCTTGGTGAAGCCGATCTTGGACACGGTCGGCCAATCCGCGACCTTGAGCTCGATGTCGATGCCGATCTCCTTGAGGCGCTGCTGGATCACGGTCGCCGTGTCGACGTTCTGCCGGCCGCTGTCGACCATGAAGATGAGCTTCTCTTTCTTGGGGTCTTCAGGAAGTCGTGTGGGTGATTTGGTGGACTTTAGAGCGCCGGCAGCATGCATGTAAGCACCTTGAGACGGAGATATTCCTGGTCGCGCAGGCCGTATGCGCGGCGCTGGATGACG
>Ga0194128_10000223_pt1 | contig 107699 bp, 112 predicted proteins | sample TA2KigCa65mmetaG_FD_148650 | JGI IMG/M metagenome (GOLD analysis project Ga0194128, IMG submission 148650) | Freshwater microbial communities from Lake Tanganyika, Tanzania - TA2015037 Kigoma Deep Cast 65m | ecosystem: Environmental > Aquatic > Freshwater > Lake | place: Tanzania: Lake...
GTTACTGCCCCAGATGAGGACCATCAGGAGCAACAGGAAATCCAGGGGGGTCACGGCGATACAGTCTACAGTCGACAGTCGGCGGTTAAGAGTTTTCAGTCAGCAGTCGGCAGTCCAGTCAGCAGTCTGTAGTCAGATCAAAGAGAAAAGGCGGGCCCGACTGGGGCCCGCCTTTTTGACTGAGGACCGCCGAGTGGACTGTCGGCTGCTGACTGAAAACTCTTAACCGCCGACGGTCGACTGCTGACTGTTACCCGACAAACGGATTCAGGAAGAACAGGATCAGCGAGATCAACAGCACGTAAATGACCAGCGATTCGATGAGCACCAGGCCCAGAATCAGCGCGCCGCGAATTTCGCCAGCGGCGCCGGGGTTACGCGCGATGGCTTCGGCGGCTGATGCCACGGCCTTGCCCTGACCGAGCGCGGCGCCGAACGCGGCAATCGCGAGAGCGAAGCCGGCGGTGATGATCGACCACTGAGCGGCCGAGCCACTGGCGGCAGCAGCAGCTTCCTGGGCGTAGGCCGGCGTGGCCAGCCCGACGAGCACGAACACAGACATCAACGACAGCACCAACCGACTTGTTCTCACAGCAAACGCCTCCATCTCAAATCCCTGATTGCTTCGACCGCGCCGGCCACGGCGACGGATGCGACGCCCGCCAGCATGCCCACCGGGTCGAGGCGCAAACGCACCATCATACCGTAGGCTGCCAGCGCGACTATACCATGCCTTGTGAAAAACTTCACTAGCGTGAAACCGGCCGACTTCCGCCCAGTTTCGCCCGCCGTCGCCCCTTCGGGGCCACGGCGTGACAGGCCCTGAAATCGAAGAACGAGATCGTCCACGGTTCCGCGGATCGCCCAGGACGACATCGCCATCAACAGCCCGCCGCCCAGCACGCCCAGCGGCGAGGCGACATTGCGTCTCCACAGGGCAAAGCCCAGCGCTATCGCCACGCATGCCACCACCGCGTCACGCGCGACGCGCGTGATCATTTCTTGTTGGCCAGCTGCATCACGCGATACACGTTCAGCACGCCGGCCGCGAGGCCGAGAAAGAAGCCGGCAAACGACAGCCACGGCCTGGTGCCGAAGATGTTGTCGAGCCAGAGTCCGCCGCCAAACCCCATGGCCAGCGCCAGCACGAACGACATCCCGATGGTGCTCAGCTGCCCGACAAGCTGCCAGGTGGTCGGCGAGGGGGGCGGCATGGAACCAGCATATACTCCGACTCGCTGCCACGACGCGCCTGGCCGCGCACCCAGAGCAAAAGAGTGCACGGAAAACTCTGGGGTGGAAAACCGGCATAGCCATGCGAGACCTCGCAATTCGATTGCTCACCGGAGGCGCCATCGCCTTCATTCTTGCGGGGCTGTCTGCGCCGTCTGCGGCCCTGTTGCCGGGGCTGTCTGCAGCCCAGGGCAACGAGCGCATTGCCTACGCCAGTGCCTGGGACGCCAGGACGCGCGCGCCGCTCACCGGCCTGGGACCCGACGCGTTCGTGGTGCGCGAAGACAATGCCAGGCGCGAAGTGCTGCGCGTCACGGCCGCCACCTCACCCCTGGCGATCGCCATCCTCGTGGACAACACACAGGCCGCGCACGATCACATCGCGGAGATCCGGCGGGCGCTCACGTCGTTCGTACGCGCCCTGCACGGCATTGGCCCGGTCGCCATTGTCGGCGTGGCGGATCGTCCGACGATCCTGCGCAACTACACCACCGATCAGAAGCAGCTGGCACAGGGTGTCGGCAAGATTTTCGCCATGCCGGATTCCGGCGCGACGCTGCTCGATGCGATCGTCGAGACCAGCAACGGCCTGCGACGCCGTGAAGAAGATCGCGCCGCGATGGTGGTCGTCACCACCGAGAACATCGAGTTCAGCACGCGGCACTACACGGATGTGCTCGAGGCGCTCGCCGGCGGCGGCGCGATGCTGCACGCCGTGGTGTTGACGACGCCGGGTGGTGCGGCGCTGAATGATGCAGCGCGCCACCGCGGCATAGTGTTGGACCGCGGTCCGAAGGACAGCGGCGGCACGCGCATCGACGTGCTGGCGAGCCAGGCGTTCGACACGCGGCTCACCGAGCTGGCCGCCATTCTCAAGAGCCAGCATCGGATTGTCTATGCCCGGCCCGAGTCGTTGATCCCGCCGAACGCGCTGGTGATTTCCTCGGCGAAGCCGGACGTTGAAGCCAGCGGCGGCGCCGCGCGCGGGCAGAAAGCCAGGTAGCCATGCGAGCGTTCCTGCAGGCGGCGGCGACCGTCATCATCGCGGCGTCCCTGTCCGCGTCCCGCCTCGCCGAGGCTTCGGGGGACACGCAGGAAAAGCCGAACCAGGTGTTTCGCGCCGGCGTGGAAATCGTGTCGCTGAACGTCACGGTGACCGACGCGCAGGGCCGCTACGTGACGGACATCGGGCAGGACGAGTTCTCGGTGTTCGAGGACGGCGCCAGGCAGGAACTCACTTACTTCAACCGGGCCAACCTGCCCATCGCGCTGTCCCTGCTGATCGACTCGAGCGCCAGCATGGAGCAGCGGATGGAGAATGCGCAGGACGCGGCGATCGGCTTCGCGCGCAAGCTGCGCCCGCAGGATTTGGCGCAGGTGGTGGACTTCGACAGCCGCGTCGAGATCAAGCTCGGGTTCACCAACAAGGTCGAAGAACTCGAGGCCGCGATTCACACCACGTCTGCCGGCGGCTCCACGGCGCTGCACAACGCGGTGTACATCGCGCTGAAGGAGCTGGCGAAGGTCAAGGCCAAGGACCCCGATGAGATCCGACGCCAGGCGATTGTGGTGTTGTCGGACGGTGAGGATACGTCGAGCCTGGTGAGCTTCGAAGAGGTGCTGGAGCTGGCGAAGCGCTCGGAGACGGCCATCTACACGATTGGCCTGCAGCCGCGCGAAACCAGCGCGCTCAAGGGATTCCGGGAGGCGGAGTTCGTGCTGCGCCAGCTCGCGCAGGAGACCGGCGGCCGGGCGTTCTTCGCCAGGCAGATTGAAGAGCTGTCCCAGGTCTACGGGCAGATTGCCGACGAGCTGTCGAGCCAGTATTCAGTGGGCTACGCGTCGAAGAACGCCAAGCGCGACGGCGCGTTCCGCCGGATCGTCGTGCAGGTGCAGCGGCCCAACGTGACGGCACGGACCAAGCGCGGTTACTACGGGCCGGTTTCGCACTAGCCGTCGGGGTAGTATTCCCACGTGCCATCGACCGTTCTACCTCATCGGCACCGGCCCCGGCCGAGATTCTGGGCCTGGAGAATCGCGGCACGATCAGGGAAGGCCTGTGGGCCGACCTGGTGATCTTCGATCCCACGACGGTGGCCGACCAGGCGACGCTCGAGGTTCCGTTCCAGTATCCGGTGGGCATCGATGTCGTGTTGGTGAACGGACACGCGGTGCTCGACGAAGGCCGCTACACGAACGCGCGGCCTGGGAAGGCATTGCGGAGAAGTCCGTTCAGCGCCACGGCATCAGGTTCTCGATCCAGGTAATTCGGGTCAGGTCGTTGTAGACGACCGTCACCATCAGCGTCATCAACAGCACGAAGCCGACGAACAGCATCTTCTCCTTCATCTGCAGGCTGAAGTCGCGGCGTGAGATGGTCTCGATGGCCATGATGAAAATGTGGCCACCGTCGAGCACGGGAATCGGCATCAGGTTCAGCAACCCGAGGTTGAGGCTGATCGACGCCATCAGCCCGAGCAGCGCAATCCAGCCGGCCTGCGCGGACTCACCCGACAACTGCGCGATGCCGACCGGGCCCATCAGCTGCTTCGGCGACGCCTCGCCGGTCACCAGGTCCTTGAGCGTGCCGAGAATCAGTCCCGACATCTCGATGTTGCGCTCCACGCTCATCACGACCGCGTCGATCGGCGACGGCGTGAATGACACGGTGGCGTCACGGCCGTACATGCCGATCAGCGTGCGGTCGCCCTCGCGGTAGGGCGTGACCGAGATGGTCTGATCGACGCCCTCACGGCGGACGGTGAAGACAATCGGCCGGTCGGCGGGCTTCTGCGACAGCGTCTGCAGGACCTGCGAGTAGAACGCCATGCGCTCGCCGTCGATAGCCCGAATCTCGTCGCCGGCCTTCAGGCCGGACGATTCGGCGGGCTTGCCGGGAACGAAACTGGTGATCCGCGGATAGATATCGGGCATTACGCCGATGGTGCCGATTTCGAACCGTGCGTCGTTGCGCGTGCGCAGTTCGGTGAGATCGGGACGGATCTTCAGGCGCTGCGCCTGGCCGTTGCGTACCACCACCACTTCCACCTCGCGCTCGGGCCGCGCCGCCACCGCCATGTCGAGGTGTTCCCACGTCCGCACGTCGGCCGTGCCGAACTTCGTGATGGTATCGCCGGGCTGAAGGCCGGCGCGTTCCGCCGGTGAACCGGCCTGCACCGCGCCAACCAGTGCGGGCTGATCGAGGTAGGCCGGCACCTCGGCGCCGCGCATCAGGATCGCGGCCAGCAGCACCACGGCCAGCAGGATGTTCATGGCCGGTCCCGCAATCAGGATCTGGAACCGCTGCCACTTCGACTTCGCCATGAACTCATCGTCCGCGCCGGTCTGCGGATCGTCGGGGTTCTCGCCGGCCATTTTCACGTAGCCGCCGAGCGGGATGGCGCTGATGCAGTACTCGGTGTCGCCGCGCTGCACTTTCAACAGCTTCGGTCCAAAGCCGAGCGAGAACGTGAGGACGCGCACGCCGTGCCAGCGCGCCAGCAGGAAGTGGCCCAACTCGTGGATGAAGACGAGGACGCCGAGAACGAATAAGAACGACAAGAGCGTGGTCATGAGTGTGTCTGGCTGCCGCTGCTACTTACCGGCTACCTAATTCTAGCTCCCGGGCCCGCTCGGCGGCATGCATCCGGGCCCAGGTGTCCACCCGGCGAACGTCGGACAGGCTGGCGGCCGGTTCCGGGGTGTGCGCGTCCATGGCCTGCGCAATGACCTGTGGAATCTGCGTGAAGCCGAGCCGCCCCTCCAGAAAAGACGCCACCGCAACTTCGTTGGCCGCGTTCAAGACGATGGGCAGGCTGCGCTGGACCCGGGGCCCTCGCGACGCGGACTGTGCGTCGTGGGGTGGGGCTTCGAGCGCGCGATAGGCCAGCCGCAGGCAGGGAAAATCGTCCCAGGCGGGTTCGTGGAATTCGAGCGCCGGCTGGCGCGTCAGGTCCAGGAACGGCACCGGCGCGTCCCAGCGATCCGGGTGCGCAAACGCGTACTGGATCGGCAGCCGCATGTCGGTGATGCCCATCTGCGCGATGATCGAGCCGTCTTTCCATTCCACCATCGAGTGGACGATCGACTGCGGGTGCACCACTACGTCGATGTGTGACGCCGGCACGCCGAACAACCAGTGCGCCTCAATCACCTCGAGGCCCTTGTTCATCAGCGTCGCGGCGTCGATGCTGATCTTCGGGCCCATTTGCCAGGTGGGATGCTTGAGCGCGTCGGCCGCGGTGACCGACTCCAGCGCGGCCAGCGAGCGGCCGCGGAACGGGCCGCCCGACGCGGTCAGGATCAACCGGCGCAGTTCCGCATCGCTTCGGCCGTGCAGGCACTGATGAATCGCGTTGTGCTCGCTGTCGACGGGCAGTACCGCGACACCCTTCCGGCGGGCCGCATCCATCACGATGCCTCCCGCCATGACCAGCACTTCCTTGTTGGCGAGCGCAATCGTCTTGCCGGCCTCAATAGCGCACAACACCGCATCGAGCGCCGCCGTGCCGGACGAGGCGCACAGCACGATGTCGACGTCGGGGTGCGCGGCGATCTGACAAAGCCCCTCGTTGCCGACGCCGGACGTTTCGGCCGGCGATCCACCGAGCGCCGCGGTGAGCTTGTCCATCGCGTCGCCGGTAGCCATCGCCACCGCGCGGGGCCGGAACTCGAGGATCTGCGTCACCATCGCGCCGACATTGGTCGCGGCGGCGATGGCCACGACCTCCACGCGGCCGGGGTGCGTGCGCGCCACGTCGAGCGCGCTCGTGCCAATCGAACCCGTCGATCCGAGAATCGCAACCCGTTTCATGGCAGGGTCCACACGTTGCGCAGGAAGAAGTAGCACACAGGTGCGGCAAACAGCAGTGCGTCGATGCGATCGAGCACGCCGCCGTGGCCGGGAATCAGCGCCCCGCTGTCTTTCATACCCGCGGCGCGCTTCAGCATCGACTCGAACAGGTCACCGATGATGCCGGTGATGGCAATCGCCAGCCCCAGGCTCGCGTGCCACCACCACGGAAACGCCGGCAGCCAGTAGGCGCCGGCGACGACGAGAAACAGCGGTGCCACCACCAACCCGCCGGCGGCGCCTTCACGGGTCTTTTTCGGGCTCCGCGGCGACAGCGGCGTGCGCCCGAACGCGCGGCCCATGTAGTACTGCGAGGTGTCGCTGACCGCGACGGTGGCGATCAACAGCAACACGCCCTCCCTGCCGGCAATCGCGTGCACGGACACCAGGCAGCCAAGGCCGAGCCCGATGTAGATCGGCGCGAGGAGCGCCGCGGCCGGATCGGTCAGCAGTGATGGGCCGGTGCGGTCCGACGCCAGCACCTTGAACGCGATGACCAGCAACGTGCCGGCCAGGACGAACTCGAGATCGAGGTACGGAAAGGGCACCGTCGCGCAAACCAGCAGCGTGCCGGCCAGCGACGTCCAGTACGGCACCGTCGCGCCTATCGCGCGGACCACGCGTTCGTACTCGTGGAACGCGAGCGCTGCCAGCGCGAGCGCCACGACCAGAAGCGCCGCCGAACTGAGAAACCAGATCAACGCGAGCGCGACGGCGCCAAGCACGACGCCGCTCAGAACACGAGTCATGTATTAACGGACGCCGGCGGGAACAGCAGGTGTGATGCCGCCGAATCGGCGATCGCGCTTCTGGTAGGCGACCACGCCTTCCAGGAGATGGCGGCAGCGGAAATCGGGCCACAACGTGTCCGTCACCCAGATCTCCGCATAGGCAATCTGCCAGAGGAGGAAGTTGCTGACCCGCATTTCGCCGCTCGTCCGGATCAGCAGGTCGGGATCCGGCTGGCGGGCGGTGTAGAGCAGGTTCGAAAAACGATCCTCGTCGAGATCTTGGGGCTTGATGCCGGCTTCGATGGCGCGGCGCGCGGCGTCGACGATTTCCGTACGGCCGCCGTAGTTCAGCGCGATGTTGAAAATCATCCCGGTGTTCTTCGACGTCTTGCGCTCGGCGTCGAGCAGCTCGGTGCGAATGTCCGGCGCCAGGGCGTCGGCCCGGCCGATGACGTTGAAACGGATGTTGTTGCGCAGCAGCGTCTCGAGCTCGAGGCCGAGATAGCGCTTGAGCAGCCCCATCAGGGTGTTGACTTCGGCCGCCGGCCGCTTCCAGTTTTCGACCGAGAACGCGTAGAGGGTCAGGACTTCAAGGCCGAGACGGGCCGAGGTCTCAATGACGTCGCGCACCGCATCCACGCCGGCGCGGTGTCCTTCAACACGCGGCAGGTGCCGCTCGCCGGCCCACCGGCCGTTGCCGTCCATGATGATGGCGACATGTCGCGGCAGGCGGTCGAACTCGACTTGGCGCGCCAGCGCCTCTTCGGGTCCGCCCTTCGGGATCCACTCCAGCAGGTGATCGAGGGACATGGAGTTGGTTGATGTTACTCCCGGCACGGGCAAAGAAAAAGGCCGGCCCGGGTCCCCCCGAACCGACCTGTCGAGTTTAAACCTTACACCTGAAAGTTATTTAGTTCCTGGCCACGGCACCTGGCCGCTCTTCGGGGCCACGCCCATGCCCTTGGCCACGAACTTCTGCAAGCGCTTGCCGGTGTAGGTTTCGGTCGTGTAGATGTTGCCCTTCGAATCCACGGCAATGCTGTGCGTTCCGAGGAACATGCCCGGCTGGCGGCCGCCGTACCCGAAGTTGTAGACCTCTTCCATCGTCGCGCGGTTGAACACGCGGACGTGCTCGTTGACGCCGTCGGCCATGTAGAGCCAGCTCTGCTGCGGATCCTTCGAGAAGGCGACGTCCCACACCGAACCGTCGGCGCGGGTTTCCTTGGCCACGAACACTTCCTTCACGAACTTGCCCTCGCGCGTGAAGATCTGCAGGCGGTTGTTCGGGCGGTCGCACACGTAGACGAAGCCGTCGTTCGACATCTCGGCGCAGTGCACCGGCGTACGGAAGTGCTTGGCGGGCGGCGCGGTCGGATCGTACGGACCGATCGGCGTGTCGTCCGGCGGATTGCCATAGGCGCCCCAGAACCGCTTGATCTTGCCGCTGTCGAGGTCGATCACGGCCACGCGCTTGTTGAAGTATCCGTCAGCCAGATAGCCTTCGTTCGCCTTGGGGTCGATGAAGATCTTCGCGACACGGCCGAAGTTGTTCATGTCCATGCTGTTGGGCACGAAGTTCGGCTTGGCGCCGGGCTTGGCATTCGGATCTTCCTTCAGGCGGGCGTTCTTCTTGCCGTACTGCGCCACGAACTTGCCGGCGCGCGTGAACTTCAGGATGTGGGCGTCGGGACCGCCGTTGCCGCCAATCCACACGAAGCCCTTGTGATCGACGACGATGCCGTGGTTGCTTTCGGGCCAGTCGTACGAGTTGTCGGCTGGCTGGCCGCCCCAGCTTCCTACCAGGTTGCCGGCGGCGTCGAATTCGAGCACCGGCGGCGCGGACTGGCAGCATTCGCCAACCACCGGACCGGTCGGAGTGACCTGCTTCAGCTCCGTGCGATCGAGGTTGCCTTCATCGTTGCCGCGATGGATCACCCACACGTGATCGTCGGACGAAATGCCAATGCCGATGGTCATGCCCTGCACCCAGTTGTTGGGCATCGGCTTTGGCCAATACGGATCGACTTCGAACCGCGGCACCTGCTTGGCCTGGGCGGCCGCCTTATCCAGCATTCCCTGTGCGACGCCGAGCGTCACCAGAATGGCCACGAACGCTGCGCCGGTCATGAACTTGCGATTCTTCACGCGCTTCATCTCTTGGCTCCCCTCGACAAGTGCCGTCAATGCGGGCGCCAGTATACTTGGGACCGAGCACCGTGTCGAGCACCGTTCATCGCTTCAAATCATTGAGCCGATTGGCCGTTGCGGTCATTCTCATCGCCGCGATGGCACCCATGATCCAGGCGCATGAGGTCCCGAACGAAGTGACCGTAACGGGATTCGTGCGGCCGCAGGGGCCGGCGTTGACCCTGCTGTTGCGCGTCCCGCTCAAATCGCTCCGGGACGTCGACATTCCCACATTCACCACGGGATTTCTCGACTTTTCGCGCGTGGATACCGCGCTGACCGACGCCACCAACATCTGGATCAAGGACTACATCGAGCTGTACGAGAACGGCCAACGGCTGGCGACCCCGCAGATTCAGGGCGTCCGTGTCTCGCTGCCGGCTGATCCCTCCTTCCAGTCGTTCGAGGCGGCGCAGGCGAACCTGCTGACCGGGCCACGTCTCGGCACCGAGACCCAGATCTACTGGGAACAGGGGATGCTCGACGTCGGGTTCGAGTACCGGATCACGTCCGACCAGTCCGACTTCTCGATCCGGCCGGGCTTGTCGCGCCTGGGCCTGCAGGTCAACGTCGTGCTGCGTTTTCAACAGCCAGGCCAGCCCGAACGCGCCTTCGACATCCATGCCGATACCGGCATCGTCCATCTCGATCCGCGCTGGCACCAGGCGTTCTACCTGTTTGCCCGGGAAGGCTTCTTCCATATTCTCGACGGCACCGATCACCTGCTGTTCCTGCTGTGCCTGGTGATTCCGTTTCGCAGGCTGAAGCCGCTGGTCATCGTGGTGACGTCCTTTACCGTCGCGCACTCGGTGACCCTGATTGCGTCGGCCTACGGCATGGCGCCGGACAGCCTGTGGTTTCCGCCGCTCATTGAGACGTTCATCGCGATTTCGATCGTCTACATGGCCTTCGAGAACATCGCCGGAGCCAACCTCCAGCGCCGGTGGGTGGTGACGTTCGGCTTCGGCTTGATTCACGGGTTCGGCTTCTCGTTCCTGTTGCGCGAGCGCCTGCAGTTTGCGGGCGATCATCTGGTGGCGTCGCTGCTGGCGTTCAACGTCGGCGTGGAAATCGGACAACTGGTGGTGCTGTTGATCGCGATTCCCGCACTGACGCTGCTCTTCCGCTTGGTCGTCGCCGAGCGTATGGGAACGATCCTGATGTCGGCGCTGGTGGCGCACACCGCCTGGCACTGGGCGACCGAGCGCGGGACCGCGCTGATGTCGTATCCGATTCCGGCAGTCAGCCTCGCGGGCCTGGCGTCGGGCGTGCGGCTACTGATGGTGATCGTCGCCGCGGCGGGCGTCGTCTGGCTGGTGTCGCTGTGGCTTGGCAAGCCGACGGAAAAGGCCGAGAAGACTAGTAGCTGACCTGCCAGAGCATCAGGCCCTGAGCCGGCGCGGTCTGTCCCGTCCGCGCGCGCTCGCCGGTCTCGAGGATCGCGCGCATGTCGCCGGCCTCCATGTTGCCGCGGCCGATGTCCACGAGCGTGCCGGCAATGGTGCGCACCATGTGCCGCAGGAAGCCCGTGCCGCTGATGTCGAACCGCAGCAAGCGTCCGCCTGGATTCTCCGGCGCGCTTCCCAGCGGCGAGAGCGCCACCGGCTGATCAGTGTGGATCTCGACTTCCGCGATCTCCGCGGACAGCACTGCTCGTCGCGTGGTCAGGACGTCCGTGCCGCGTCCCTTGAACGCGGCGAAGTCGTGCTCGCCGACCAACATCGCCGCGGCCTGCCGCATGCGCTCCAACTCGAGGGGATACGGCACGTGCCAGACGACATGGCGGATGAAGGGGTTCGGCGGCACGCCGTTCCAGATCGCGTAGCGATAGGTCTTCGACTTGGCGAAGACCCGCGCGTCCCAGCGATCCGGCATCTCTTCGATCGATCGCACGCGGATATCGCCCGCCTTGAGCCGCGCATTGAGCGCGCGTAACAGATCGTCGCAGCTGATGTCGTGATCGATGGAAATACTGGCCACTTGCGCGGCGGCATGTACACCGGCATCGGTTCGGCCGGCGGCGTTGAGCGGGCTGCGACCGCCGACCATCGCCGCGATCTCGTCCTCGAGCACCTGCTGGATCGTGACCGCGTTGGCCTGCCGCTGCCAGCCCGCGTAATGCGTGCCGTCATAGGCGATGGTCAGCTTCAGCGTGCGCATGGGGCAGAATTGGGTGATTGGGTGATTGGGTGATTCCTTGATTCCTTGACTGTTGGGTGATTGATGACTGTTGATTGGCGACTGAGATCTGGCGACTGGTTGATTGCCAATCGCCAAATGATTCGGCGATTGGCGATTGAAAATCGCCCAACAGTCAAGGAATCAAGGAATCACCCAATCTTCAAGGCCCCCGCGGGCACGTCGAGGCCCTGCGCACCCAGCGCACGGACAGGATTGCCCGGCGCTGCACCCAGCGTTTCGGCCTCGCGTGGGTGCTGCGGCGCCAGCGCACACGGCAGGTATCCGGGGCTATGCAGCCCCGACGACAGCCGGACATGGCCTTCGAGCAAGGCGCCGGACCGCCGGAAAATCGTCAGAACCTCAGCTTCGGTCATCGACCAGTAAGTATATGTGGCCAACCGGTCGAAGCCGATTTCCGGCCGCTTCAAGCGGATCTCGCGAACCCATCACCGGCCCATCCCGTCTATGATGGTGGGCTGATGTCTCGCCCGCGCCACCGGTTTTGCTGCGCGGTCAAAGACTCGGTGGTTCCCTCGAATGGAGTGGGTGTGTGATGCGTTTTGATAGCCTCTTTTGTGCCCGAATCGCGGTTTCCGCCGGCTTGGCGGCCGTGTCGGTGTCCGTTTCTGGGCTTACCCCTGTTCACGCGCAGACAGCGCCGCAGCTGGCGACATCAGCGCAGCAGGGCCCGGTGCAGCGCCTGAGCATCGATGATGCGGTGGCGACGGCGCTCGAGCAGAACCTGGACCTCCAGGTGCAGCGCATCAACCCGGAGTTGCAGGACCTGACCGTCAGCCAGTTCAGAGCCGCCTACACGCCGAACTTCGTGTCGACGATCAGCACCGCCGACCAGACGCAGCCCTCGACGAGCTTCCTGGATTCAGGCGGCGCTTCTACCATCGGCATCAGCAGCGGTCAGTCGATCTTCAACTTCGGGCTGCAGTCGCTCACCCCGTGGGCCGGCGGCAGCTTCGACGTGCGCTTCAACAACACGCGGAGCACCACCACCAACCTGCTCCAGAGCTTCAATCCGCAGCTGAACAACGTGCTGTCGGCCAGCTACAGCCAGCCGCTGCTGCGCAACTTCAAGATCGACGGCACCCGCCAGCAGCTGATCATCAGCCAGAAGAACAAGGAGATCAGCGACACCCAGTTGAAGCAGGCGATCACCCAGACGACGCGCAACGTGCGCAACGCGTATTACGACCTGGTCGGCGCGATTGGCAACCTCGCCGTGCAGCGCCAGTCGCTGCAGTTGTCGCAGCAGTCGTTGAAGGACAACCGCGCCCGGGTCGAGATCGGCACCATGGCGCCGCTCGACATCGTGCAGGCCGAAGCGGAAGTCGCGACCCGCGAAGAAGCGGTGATCGTCGCCGAGGCCGCAATCGAGCGGCTGATGGACACCCTGCGCACGCTGGTCTACAACCCCTCGTCACCAGAGTTCTGGAACGCCCGCATCGAGCCTACCGATGCGCTCACCTTCACGCCGGTGACGGTCGACGTGGACGGCGCGGTCAAGAACGCGCTGAGCGATCGCACCGACCTGGTGAGCGCACGCAAGAATCTCGAGATCAACGACGTCAGCATCCGCTACTTCCGCAACCAGTCGTTGCCGGACGTGACGGCGTCGGTCAACTACAGCACGCGCGCCATCGGCGGCCTGCAGGTGCGGCGCGCGCTGGTCGGCAGCCTGCCGATCGGCAACATCGTCAGCAGCGCCGAGCGGAGCTACTTCGAGACGGTGAAGTCGACCCTGGCCGGCGACTTCCCGGGCTGGAACGTGCAGGTCAACATGTCCTACCCAATCGGCGGCTCGACGCAGGAAGTGCAGCTCGCCCGGGCGCGGCTGCAGCAGACGCAGGCCGAGCGCCAGCTCTCGAGCCTCGAGATGGCGGTTACCACGCAAGTACGCGACGCGGCCCGCAACGTCCAGACCAACGCGCGGCGCGTCGATGCGACCCGTTCGTCCCGAACGCTGGCCGAGCGCCGACTCGAAGCCGAAGAGAAGCGCTTCCAGGCCGGCCTGACGCAGAGCTTCTTCGTGCTGACGGCGCAGCGCGATCTCAACGTCGCGCGTAACAACGAGCTGCTGGCCCTGGTCGAGTACGCCAAGTCGGTCGTGAACCTCGCCGCCGTGCAAGTCTCACCGCTGTTCGGACAATAGAAGCTAAGATGGAGGCCGTGCCGGTCACGGCCACCATCATTGCCTTCAACGAAGCGGCCAACATCCAGGCCGCCCTCGAATCACTCTCCTGGGCCGACGAGATCATCGTCGTCGACAGCGAGAGCACCGACGACACCGTGGCGATCGCGCGCCGTTACACCGACAAGGTGATCGTCCGCCCGTGGCCCGGCTACATCGCGCAGAAGAACTTCGCCGCCGAGCAGGCCTCGCACGACTGGATTTTCTCGCTGGATGCGGACGAGCGCGTGACCCAGGCGCTGGCCAACGAGCTCACGTCGACGATCCAGGCCGGCCCGAAGGCCGCGGGCTACCGTGTGCCGCGCGTCACGTTTCATCTCGGCCGCTGGATGCGCTCCACCGACTGGTATCCGGACTACCAGCTGCGGCTCTACGATCGCCGCCGTGCCCGATGGTCGGGCAAATACGTGCACGAGTCAGTGCGGGTGGATGGCCAGGTGGCCGACCTCCGCCACGAGCTGCAGCACTACGCCTACCGGGACCTGGCGCACCACTTCCAGACCATGGATCGCTACACCACCCTGGCAGCGAAGCAGATGTTCGAGGAGGGGCGGCGGGCGGGATTCCTGGACCTGGTAATGCACCCGCCGGCGGCTTTCTTCCGCAACTATGTGCTGCGCGGCGGCTTTCGCGACGGCGTGCCCGGCCTGATCGTGTCGGCAATGAATGCCCGCTATGTCGGGCTGAAGTTTGCGAAACTCTGGGAGCTGTGTTCGCCCTCCACATCGACACCGCGCGCACCTGGCGCGGGGGACAGCAACAGGTCCTCCTAACCGTCATCGGCCTGCGCGCTCGCGGCCATCGCGCGGTGCTGGTCGCGCATCGCGAGGGCGAGTTGTTCCATCGGGCCTCCGAGGGGCCGGACCTGGTGCCGCTCGCCCCGGCGAACGAAATCGACCTGGCGGCGGCCTGGAAACTGTCGAAGATCATCCGCCAGTGGCAGCCGGCGATCGTGCACGCGCACGACCCGCACGCCGTCTCCATGGCTGGCCTGGCACTGTCGTTTGGATCGCCGGACCTCCGCCCCAGGATGATTGCCTCTCGCCGGGTGGACTTTCACCTGCAGTCGCATGCGTTCTCGCAGTGGAAGTACCGGCAGGTCGACGCATTCATCGCCGCCTCCAACGCGATCAGGGACATCCTGGTTCACGACGGCATTCCAGCCGGGCGCATTCACGTGGTGCACGACGGCATTGACGTGGACAAGATTGCCCATCGGCCCGCCGCCGACCTGCATGCCGAGTACTGGTTGCCGCACGGCGTGCCGGTGATCGTCAATGTCGGCGCGCTGGTCGGCCATAAGGGCCAGAAGTACCTGGTGGACGCCATGCCGATGGTGCTGCGCGATGTGCCCGACGCACATCTGGTGATCTTCGGCGAGGGCGAGCTGCGGGTGCCGCTCGAGAAACAGATCAAGCACCTCAACCTCACCAAGCGGGTGCTGTTGCCGGGATTTCGTGAGGATGTGCTGTCGCTGATGAAGTCCGCGGACCTGTTCGTGATGAGCTCGATTACCGAAGGACTTGGATCGGCGGTGCTCGATGCCATGGCGATGGGCCACGGGGTGGTCGGCACGCGTGCCGGCGGCATTCCGGAAGCGGTGGTGCCAGGCGAGACCGGCTTGCTCGTGGAGCCCGCGGACCCCAAAGCGCTCGCGGCGGCGATCGTCACGCTACTGAAGGACCGGGAGCTGCGAGCTGAATACGGCGCGGCTGGGCGAGCTCGCGTCGCCGACCATTTCGGGGTCAATCGTCTTGTCGAGGGAACCCTCGAGGTCTACCAGCGGGTCACATCAGGATGATCTCCACAGATTTCACTGATGACACAGATATGCCAGGTTGCTGGCAGCGGCGTTGACGTCGGCTCCGGCGGCGATCAGCGCATTGACCGCAGCAGGCTGGCCGAAAAACGCGGCCAACGCCACCGGCGTGACGCCGTCGGGCGCATGTTCGGACGGCCGCGCGGGATTGCCGGCGAGCACGTCGTTGCTGCGATCGACGTTGCCGAGGACGGCTGCCTCGAAGATCTCGACCGGCGCGCCCAGCTCCAGCAGGGCGCCCACCACGTCCGGCTTCATGTTGCAGGCCGCAACCAGCACCACGGAAGCGCCGTTGCCATCACCTCGTCCGCCTTGCCGGTCTTGATCGCGTCGAACAGTGCTTGTGCCACCGCTATCTCGCTCGATCGAGCGCCAGCATCGCGTCGAGAATCGTTTCGGCGGCGTCCGCGAAGAAGCCGCGGTCAATCTTGTCGGCGGTGTCGGTCGGCTTGTGGTAGTCGGGATGATCTTCGACGCCGAAGTAGACGAACGGAATGCTGGCATCGTGGAACGGACCGTGGTCCGACTGGTTGGTCCAGTCATCTAACCCGCCGGCAATCGCGACGGGCTTGTCGTGGCCGAACAACACGGTGATCGGCGCCCGTTTGGCGATGTGCTCGATCGGCGCCTTCAGGTCGGGATAGTGGTAGGTGCCCGCGACGAAGATCTCGCGTTTGGCGCTGCGGCTCACCATGTCGAGATTGATGTTCAAGCCGAGCCGTTCCTTTGGCACCGGCGGCTTGGCGAGCAACGCCCGCGCGCCCTGCAGGCCGCGCTCCTCGGCATCGAACGCCGCAAACAGGATGGTGCGGCGGAACGGCGTCTTCTGGCAGAAGGCCGCGATCTCGAGCAGCACCGCGACGCCCGACGCGTTGTCGTCGGCGCCTGGATAGACCTGGTTGTCTCGAATGCCAACGTGGTCGTAGTGCGCCGACAGGACGAAGTAGGGCAGCGTCGGATCGGAGCCGAGGCACATCCCGAGCACGTTTGCGCCCGAGCCTTCCTCACGGCCGCTGGCGATCGTGCGAGTGAAGGTGAACGGATGGACGTGCGCACCGGCGACCGGCTGGAGGCCGAACTCCTTGAAGCGGTCGAGGATCCAGGCGCGCGCGGCAATGCCGCCTGGCGATCCGGCGGCGCGGCCTTCGAGCTTCGGATCGGCCAGCGTCTTCACCGTTGACATCAACCGGTCGCTGTCGATCCGCGCGTTGACGGGGCGGGTCTGCGACGGCGCCGGTTGCGCAGCGACCCGTCCGGGTTCGAACCAGCCGGCGGCCTGAAACCAGAGCACGCCGGCGGCGACAAGACTCGAGGCAATCAGGCGGCGAGGTGTCATCACAGTGGCGTCACCATCACAAGATCGGTCTGCGGATCGGTGCCAAACAAGAATATGTGCTGTCCGGCCACCGCGAAACCACATTTCGCGTAGAACGCCCGCGCCCGCGCGTTGTGTTCCCAGACGCCCAACCACAGCAGCCGGGCGCCACGCTGCCGGGCTTCCAGCATGACGCGCTCCATCAGCGGCTGCGCAATCCCGCGGCCATGCCAGCTGCGATCGACGTAGAAGCGCCAGAGCTCGATCGGCTTCTCCGCAGTGACGCAGTCCGGCAGGTGTCCCTCGCGCACCTGTGCGTACGCAATCGCCTGGCCGCCGTTTTCGACCAGCAGCGTCGTGATGTCACGATCCTCGATCTCACGCGTCTGTTGATCAACACCGTACGCCTTGGCCAGGTGGAGCGCCATGTCGCCCGCATCGCTGGCCGGCGCGAAGGTGTCGTAGAAGGTGCGGCGCGCCAGGTCCGCGAGCGTGGCGGCGTCGGCGGCGGTGGCGGTGCGAATCGTCACCGCACGATCGTAGTCCGTCGGCCGGAACCCTGGGAACTACTGAAGGGTAATGGGATCCAGTCCACGTCAGGCGGCGATCACAGCAATCCTCGTTCGAAAGCACGCGCCACCACGGAGGCCGGGTCACCGGCCTCCGCTTGCGCCAACAGGCGCGCCACGACGCCGGTCACGTTCGCGACGGCAAAACTCAGTCCCTGCAGATTCCGCTCTGGCGGCACACCCGGTATCGGGCGCGGATAGCCGGACGCGCGAAAGCCGGCGCCGTTCGACGACAGCCGATCGAGCTTGCAGCCATCGCGGGGGACGCTCCAGTCCAGCGTCACCGCCCAGACGCCGGCGGTCGATCCCGGCAGCCACCGAATGCCGTCCACCGGGCCGGCGGCAATCACCACTGCGCCGGACGCGCGCAGCCGCGTCACCACCTCGGTCAAGAGCGGCTCGTGTTCGGGGTTCCGGGTCCCGAGACTCAGGTTGACGATCTCCGCACCGCTCACCAGCGCCTGTTCGCACGCCGCCACCAGCGCGCGGCCAGTGGCGTTCAGCTCACGGTCGAACACCTTGATGACATGAATGGCGGCCGCGGGCGCCTTTTCCTTGATGGCAGCCGTCACGGCGGTGCCGTGCCCGAGTCGATCGACGTAGTCGTCTGTCAGTTGTCCATCGTCGTCAACGCCAATACCGCCCGCGACGCCGCCGACGTGTGGGTGCGATGCGTGGACGCCGCTGTCGATCACGGCCACGCGAACGGTCCGCGTCACGCGACCGTGCCTGCAGGAAGGTCCCCCCTCGCGCCAGGCGCTCCGGCAGACACGTCGAGCTCAAACAGGCGCGCGAACGCCGTCGAGCGTTCTGCCAGATCGAGCGGTGCGCCGGCATCGACCACCCGCGCGCCATCGAGCACCACGACATGATCGGCCGCCATGGCCACTTCGCGGCGATGGGTGATGAGCAGCGTGGTGCGGCCGCGCATCACCGCCCGCGAACCAGCAATCACCTGCCGCTGCGCGATCGCGTCGAGCGCCGCGGTGGGCTCGTCCATGACCAGCACGGCCGGATCGGCCACAAACGCCCGCGCCAGGGCGATGCGCTGGCGCTCGCCGGCCGACACCGCCAATCCGCGCTCGCCGACGACGGTTGCATAGCCCTCTGGCAGCGACGCCACGAAGGCGGCAATGCCGGCCGCTTCAGCCGCCCTTCGAAGATCGTCGCTCGTCGCTGACGGTCTGACGTAACGGATGTTCTCCTCAATCGTGGCGTGAAGGAGCGTGGGCTCCTGCTCGACCAGCACAACGTGACGCCGGACGCTGTCGAGGGTCAGGCTTCGAAGGTCCAGGCCGTCGAGTCGTACCGCTCCGGACTCCGGATCGAGCAGCCGCGCGGCCAGATAGGCAATCGTCGACTTGCCAACGCCGCTGCCGCCAACCAGCGCCACGGTTTGTCCGGGCCCCGCCACGAACGACACCTCGTCCAGGACGCGCGACCGATCGGTGCCAAGCGTCACGCCCTCGAATGACAACTCGCCTTTTGGATCCACGATCGGCTGCGCATCGGCACGTTCGACGACGTCGATCGGCGCGTCGAGGATTTCCAGCACGCGGAGCCACGACACCTTCGCGGTCGCCAGGCTGGCCCACAACCCCATCAGCGCCTGTGCCGGCGCAAACACGCGCATCTGGTAGGCGAGAAACGCACCCATCGTTCCCAGCGTCAGCGTGCCGTCGATCACCCGCAGACCGCCGTAGAAGAACGCGATCGCCGATCCCACCGACAGGACCGTGCCCGGCAGGCCGCCGGCGAAGTAGGTGACGCGCTGCATGCGCATCAGCGCCTCGATGAACGCGCCGTTGAGGCCGCGAAACCGATCCTGTTCGCGCGCCTGGGCGTTCGACGCCACCACCAGCGATGCCGCCTGCAGCGTTTCGATCAGGAAGCTGCCGATGTCGGCGCTGCGTTGCCGGAGTTCCGCGACCCGGCTCTCCAGGCGCCGCCGGTAGAACGCCAGTGCAATCAAGCTGATCGGCAACGGCGCCAGCGCCACGATCGCCAGCCGCCAGTCGAGCCACACCATCATCGCCAGGCTGCCGGCGAGAAACAGCACGTTGCCGACCCATGCGAGCGCCGCTTCCGCGGCCACGCGCTGGATTTCGCTGATGTCGTTGTTCAGCCGGGAGACGATGTCACCCAGCCGCGTCCGGGCGTAGAAGCGCGGCGACAGCCGCTGCAGGTGCGCGTACAGCGCCAGGCGCATGTCGAACAGGATCTCCGCGGAGACGCGGGTGTAGCGGAGTCCGCTGGTGACGTTCAACACGAACCCGAGCACACCCAGGCCGATAAACCACGCGACAATGCGCCGCAGCGCATCGAGATCGCGGCCGACCAGCGCCGTGTCGATCAGGTCCTTCGAGAGATAGGGAATGATCAGCGTGGTGGCGGTGCTGATCAGGCTGATGACGAGCACGAGGACCAGCCGCCGCCAGTACGGGACGAGGTATCGAAAGGCTCGTCGGTCCATGAGTGCCAGGAGGACCCGGAGGCCCGGAGGCCTATTTCCTCGGCAGGATGAACAGGCTCGTCGTCTGATCGGCGTTCATCTCGATCGTGCGCAGCTTCTTGTACGACGTCGAGTCATACACGTCGATGGTCTCACCGGCCTGGTAGATGTAGAGCAGCCTGCCGTTCGACGACACCCGGAGCGCCATGCGCGGGCGGCCTTCGAACGCAGTGCGACTGATGAGCTTCCGCGCGGTGACGTCGAACGCCCAGAACTCATAGCGGCCGATGGGTTGCGTCGCGCTGCCGCCACCCTGCAGCAATCCCCAGGCGCGCTTGCGGTCCAACGACATGGCAAAGCTGATGCCTTCGGCCGGGCCGACTGGTGTCAGGTCGATGGTCTTCGCCACCAGGTTGACGCGGCCGAGGTTCATGATCCGGCGGTTCTGGATCGGATCCTGCGACGTGAACAGGCCGGTGAAGAAACCGGGATCCTCGTTGAAATCATCGACCGCGCCAAAGTTGACGCGGCCGAGGCCCGGCTCAATCGGCCGGCTCAGCGGCCAGGTGTCAACCTCGGTGAAATTGGTGGTCTCAAGAATCAGCACGTCGTCGCCGAAGAAATACAGCAGCTTGCCGTCGGGCGAGAACCGGATGTTGACGAACTCGCGCTCTTCCCCGCGCGGCCACGGAATGCTGCGCGTCACCTTCTTCTGGGCGAGGTCGTAGAGCTGCATCGAAATGTCGCCAATCTCCCAGCGATCGATCTGCCTGGTGGCCGAGCGTGTCAGCAGGATCAGGAACCGCTCGAGCGGGTCGACCTGCATGCCGCGAATACGGACCTTCTTGTTGCCCTCGCTGAGCGTGAACGTCTCGGTGGTCGCCCGGGTTGCAATGTCGACGATCTCGATGCGCTCGTTGGTGGAGTCGAGCACGTAGAACGTGGTTCGCGACTGCGACAGCGTCAGCGATCGCGGAATGCCGGTCTTCAACTTGATTTCACCGGTCAGTGCCTCGGTGGCCTCGTCGAAGATCTGGATTGAGCCGGCGTAGGTGCCGATGTACATCAGGTGATTGCCGCCGGCTGGAGTGACCGGTTTCTGAGCCGAGAGCGCCGTGGCGCTCAGCACGATCAGCGCCGGAAGAATCGCTCTCACTTCTTGTTCTCGTCGTCCGGGAAGATCAGGTCGATCTTGCGCCAGTCTTTCTGCGCGGCCGCGCACTTCGCGGTCCAGTCCGGCGCGTGATTCAGCTGGTCCGGCACTTGCGCCGGCCAGAAGCAGCCCATGTGGCAGTCGAACAGGTCGCGCTCGACCGGCTGGCAGAGTCCGGCCGTCCCGCCGGTGCGGTCGGCCTCCCAGCCTGGCGAGAACACCAGCGAGCAGCCGTGGGGAATGTGTGGCGGCTCGGGCTGCTGCGGCGGGCCGCCCTGCTGGAGGGCAACTACATCCTTCGTGACCGCTTCAACGCGAGCGGCCTTGCGATTCACCGGGGTCAGATGCTTCATGAAACCTTCTCCGCAACGTCTTCATCATCGAACTGGCGCAGGAACGCGGGATTCCGCTCCGCCAGCTCACCATAGATTTCGAGGCAGGTGTGCGTCCAGCCGCGAATCCACTCGCAGTAGTGCAGGTTGGGCCGGGTCGTTTCGCCGTAGCGCGTGTGCGCTTCGTGGTAACACCCGCCGGCGCAGATCGGCCGCGCCCAGCAGGTGGTGCAATCCGTCTTGCTCGAGACGTGGTGGGTCTCGAGGAACGCCTGCTGCTGCTCCCACGACACGCCGTCGCGGACGGTACCGAGCGTGTGGTCGTCGGAGCCGGCGAATCGATGGCACAGCGCCACGTTGCCGTCGGTCGATACGCCCATCAAGCCGAGCCCCGCCCCGCACGGGTAGGCCTTGGCGTGACCGTGATGAATCTCCTGCAGGGTCTCGCGGATATTCGAGAAGCCGTGATGGCGGTTCTGGAGCGCCGCGTCGAGGTACTCGGCCGCCAGGTCGCGGAATTGCGACAGCAGGTGATCGAAGCCGCCATCCGAGATCGCGTAATCGCGGCCCGGCGCGGTCGTCACCGGCGCGAAGCCCACTTCCCAGAAGCCCAGTTCGTCCGTGAGGTGACGATAGATCCTGCGGACGTCGAGCGTCTGGCGCGTCAAGGTCACCCGAGCGCCGATCGGGCGCGAGCGATGCCGCGCCAGCAGCGCCTTGATCTTCGGCGCCGCCATCGCGTAGCTGCCGGCGCCGTTGTTGAAGACGCGGAACTTGTCCTGCATCTCCTCCGGGCCGTCGATCGAGATCGTCACGCCGACGCGCTCCTCGGCGAGGAATTCGATAACGTCCGGCCGCAGCAGCGTCGCGTTCGTGGTCAGGCTGAAATCAATCTCTTTGCCGGCCTCCGCGGCTCGCCGCCGGGCGTAGCCGATGGTCGACTTCAGCACGGGGAAGTTCATCAGCGTCTCGCCGCCGAAGAACGTGATGTGGGCGCGGGGATTGTCGCGCGACTCGCGCAAGGCGAACTCGATCGCGTCGCGCGCCGTCGCCTCGCTCATGAACTTCGGCTGCCTGCCGTTCTCGGTGTCGACGATCTTGTCTTCGCCGTACTCGTAGCAATACGTGCAGCTCAGATTGCACTGGTTGGTGACGTTCACCACCAGGGTCTGCAACGGAACCGGCTGCAGCGGGATGATCTTGGGGACCGATGCGGGCGCGCCGTCGGCACGTCCCAGCGCCCGCACCCGATGCAGCTCCGCGATCGTGCTGGTGACGTCAGCCGCATCGAACCGTTCGGCCAGGTCGCGCGTCAGCTCGTCTTCGGCGCGCGGCCCGTGCGCCAGCGATTCGAGGACCGCCGCCGAGCAGTCGTCGAGCGCAAACACCGCCGCGCTCGGCACCAGGTAGACGAACCGGCGGCCGGCCGCTTCGAACGAGTGGAACTCGCGCAGGCCGATCTGGCCTGCGCTGAGCGAGGTCGAAGCGATCATCGGCCTCCCATCGGTTCAAAGCGCATGTAGAGCGGCACCGTGACCAGCAAGTGCGCCCGGGCACGCAACGTCGCCGCGGGCTTGCCGTCGACCGCGTCGCCGGCCACTTTGGCCACGACCCACACGTCGCCAATGTTGTTCCGTTGTCCGGAGCGTGCCAGGTTCGGTCCGTCGCCGTTCGGCGTGAAGCGGCCGGTGGCCTCGTTCAACACGCCTACGAACTTGATGTCGTCGTCGTGGTAGGTGGCCGCATACTCTTCCATCGACCAGGCGGCATCGACCAGCCCGAGTTCGATGTCATCCGGCGAGTCCGGTTTGCCGTCGGCGCCGTTGCTGTAGCCCCAGGCCTCGAACTGCGCCAGCATCTTCGGGAACGTGTCACCGCCGACACGGGCCATCGCCCAGTCGGGCTTCACCTTGATCGTGTCGATCCTGTCGTAGATCGCCAGCGCCTTCGATCGCGACGAGCCCGCGACGAACAGGTCGCGTGCGCCAACGGCGGCATCCTTCGCCACGTCAACCGCCACGGTGGCGACGTCCGCGGCGGTGCTCACCACGCGGGCAACGGTGATGCCGCGGCCGAGATCCACGTCCGACGGCCGCAACGACGTTCCGAGGTTAGCGCCGTAGATCCTGATCTCCTGGCCGGTGGCTCCCCGTCGAAGCGCCGTGCGATCGGTGCCCAGCACACGAGTCTCGGCGCCCACGCGCTCGAGCTTCACGTCGACGCCCAGCTCGTCGTAGCCGCCGGTAAACCAGCGGCCCTCCATCGAGCGCCAGTCGCGGTCAACCAGCATCACTTCGCGCAGCGTCGAGTCGGGTCCGGACGCGGAGGAGCGGCCGCGCCATTGGAACCCGGTGTAGACGATGGCGCGGCCGGTGCGGGTGATGGTTTCTCCGCTGCGGGCACTGCGGTAGGTGGATGACGTCGTGAACTCGTCGGGATTGGCGGGATCGGCGGTCACCACCACCCGTCCGTAGATCGCACCCTTACCCGGTTCCCAGCCGCTCAGCGTCCAGGTGCCTTCCAACCGTGCCGATCGCATGTTCGCGGACCACGCCGTCCATTCGGGCGTCTTCAGCGGGAAGGTCTTCGCCAGGTGATCGAGCGCCTTCTCGATCGGATGCCGGTTGTCGGGTGGGCGGCCATCGGTCGCGGCCGCATCGCGTGGCGGTGGCCCGCTGCGGCGGAAGACCTGGTTGTCGACCAGCGGATACCAGCCGCGGTGCATCGCGATCAGCAAATCCCACTCCGTGCGCGTGCGCCGCTGCGAAATCACGCGGCCGAGCGAGTGACACTTGTTGCAGGTGCCTTCGGCGTCGGCGCTGGCGGCGTACGTGAAGTCGATCAGCCGCCGTTCGGCTTCCCACGCCGCCGGCTTCGCCTCTTCCGGTGCGAGGCCGAGGTGGTCGGAGAGATACTTCACGACCTGCCGCGCCGTCGCCGGCTCGATGCTGAGTCCGTTGAGCGACGCCATGCGTTGAATCTGCGTCTGCCAGCCTTCCGGCGTGTTGCGCTGGAACGAAATGCGCGACATCTGTCCCTTGTCGTCCGGCCGGTGACAGGTCCCGCACGCCTTCTGGACCGTCGCGTCGGTGATCGCAATGCCCTCTTCCGGCTTGGCGGTCGGCGCGGCACTGGGCTGCGGAGCCTGCGCGGCCAAGGCGATTGCGATCGCAGGAACGAAAGCGAAAGCAACGGTGAGAGCGCGACCTGTAATCATTCTGAGCCTTCTGAGCCTTCTGTGGCCCTGGAGTCTTCTGTGCCTTCTGCGGGCCTGGAAGAATTTTGCCGCTATTCTGACACAAGCCAGCGGCCTGCAACAGCCGTCGCCACCGCAAGCAGGAAATCATCGAGCCGGGTAGGTCCCAGCCTCTGCAGGTAGATTTCGTACGCCTCCGGAACCTGCCGCGTCGCCGGCGCCAGGTCGAGCAGTGCAACCAGGTCGACGCCGCGGACGTATCGAATCCCGTTTGGATGTTCGGCGGTCACCACATGAGGCTCGAGCACGATCAGGCTGTCCCGCACGCAGGGGCGCGGCGCGATGCCGACGCCGGGTCCGACCCGCGGTGACCACCCGTTGCTTCGCTTCAGCGCCTCGAACGCCTCGCGGAGGCTTGCGCTCGCCGCCGACTCTAACTCGAGGTCGGCGGCGCGTTCGCTCCAGAACGGACGCCCGTGGCCCGACGCCGCGCTCCCGAGAAACTGCCGGCTCTCACGCCGCATGTGTGATGCAATCTCACGCTCGCGGGCGTCGAAGAATGCCAGCGCCTGCGTTCGCATCGCCGGTGTCTTCACGCAGGTGTGGGCGGTGACGGCTGCCAGCCACCCCGACGCCAGCGCCTTCTTCACGCCGGCCGACGACAGCGGGTCGATGAACGATCCGGCGTCGCCGACCAGCAGCCAGTCGTCACCGGCATACGCCGTCGCGTCGTAGGGAGTGGCGTCCCATCCCCACGGACCGCCCTGCAGCGTCGCCTCCGCGGTGAGGCCGCTGAAGATGCGCGTCTTGCGGACTTCCGCGAGGTAGACATGCGTCGACGATCCGGCGCGCGCCAGATCCGACCGTTGTGGATCGACCATGGCCGCCACGTGGCGAACGCCGTCGCCAACCGGCAGCGACCACATCCATCCGTCCCGGTACGACTCAATCAAGGTGTGGGTGTGATCGGCTACCGCCCATCCGCTCGAATGCCGCCACTCGCCAATCAGCGCAATGGTCCGGGGTCCGCCGTCCAGGCGGCGCACGCCCCGGGCCCGCGCCACGATGCCGGCACGGCCGGTGCAGTCGAGCACGAACCCCCCTGGAGCATCGGTGGCCATGCGCCGGTCGACCTGCACGCCGGCGGCAATGGCCTCCGCGAGAATCACGTCGGCCAGCCGGCCGACATCGAGCTGCCAGCCGCGCGCGCCATCAGCGAAGTACTCGACCCGCGCCTGGTCGCTGCCCCACCACGCGGTGTTGCCGGTCGATCGCTGGAAGCCCGCGGCGTCCACGGCGGCAGCAATGCCAAGCGCATCGAACACCTTCGCGCAGCTCGGTGGCAGCGACACCGCCAGGCGTTGATCGCGCCCGGCCTTGGTCACCAACTGAACGGGATGCCCGAGACGAGCCAGCAGCAACGATGCGGCGGCACCTGCGGGTCCGCCGCCGAGCACGGTGATCACTTGACGTCGGCGTCGAACGCGCCGGTGATGACAGCGCCGGCACGCTTCGCCTGCACGAAGATTCGGTACTGGCCGGCCTGCGGAAATCCGTACGGGAAGGTGATGCTCGACGGCGTGGCCGTGGCGTGCGGCACGTGTGGATCGCTCCCCGGCATGGCGATATCGAGCGCTGCCATCGGCGCCGATCCCGACGGGTGCACGTGCGCAAACACCTGTCGATCGCGGCGCATGAACACCGCATGGCCAGGCATGCCCATGTAGAGCTCGAGGTCCGTCACGGGATGGCCAGCGGCGGCCGCACGGTCACCAGCAGGCGATAGGGACCCGCCGACGCCTCCAGGAACACATCGGGACTGCCGACGTGCGCCAACGCCAGCGCCTGCATCGCCAGCGCCGTCAGCAGCGTGAGTAGGAGTCGCGCCGGCGACGTCACCGGCGGACCTTCTGCATGGCGGCGCCGCACGCGTAGATCGCCAGGTGCGGGGCCGACAGAAACGAGTCACGGCCGATCGAGCGGTGCCAGGAAATGTCCCAATACCCGCCGACGTAGGCCGACGTGACCGCAAGCGCTGCCGACCAGAGGTACCACGGGATGCTGCGCATGCCCTAGTCGTAGCTGACGCCGAGTTTCTCGAGTGCCTCGGGCGGGCAGCCATTCCAGCGCGCGACCGATCGGTTGCCCATGTACTGCAAATCATCAATACCCAGGCGCGTCGTCCAGAAACCGGCCGCGGTGAGATCGCGGAAGTTGCTGAAGAACGCGACGCCATGCGCGAACTCGGGCTTGGCCTTCGCGGGCCAGGCAATGTCGTCGAGCACGGCGGTGCGCTCGGCGCCGGCGCAGTTGAGGAAGGTCTTGTCGAAGCGCCGCTGGCACTCGACATCGAGCCACGCCAGCCCGCCGCGCATCGCCACCTGCCGGGCGGGTTGGTCGATCATCATGAAGTCCATGAACTCGGGCACGCCCGCGTCGGTGGCGCTGCCCGATCGCTCGTCCCTCGGGATCACGATGTCGGCGAGCGCGCCGACCAGACTGAACTCTGAAGCCGTGAAGAACTTCGGCACAAACGGCTTCGCGGTCGCAGCCGCCCGCGCCCCCTGCGCGGCCACGGCGGCCTGCGCCGCTTCGGCATCGGTGAACACCAAGGTCGCCGCCGGCGCAGCCAGCAACGCCTTGAGCACTTCCCGGCGGCTGGTCCGCGGCAGCTTCGTCGCAGGAGGATTCATATGCGGCCTGCCTTCCGCTGATCGGCAATGTAGCCGCTGGTGCGCATGGCCAGCGCCAGGATGGTCCACGTCACGTTCTTGTCCGGGTTGGAGACAAACGGGCCGCCGTCGGTCACGAACAGGTTGCGGCAATCGTGCGCCTGGCAGTTGCTGTTGAGCGCCGACGTCTTGGGATCGTTGCCCATGCGCACGCATCCCACCTCGTGGATGATGCGCCCGCCCGCCTCAATGCCGTAGCCGCTCGCCTCGGTCGGCATCGGCGTCATCGGCGTGCCGCCCATCTCGTGGATGATCGATCGGAAGGTCTGCTGCATGTGCTTGACCTGCTTCAGCTCGTGGTCGCTCCACTGCCAATGGAAGCGCAGCACCGGAATCCCCCATCGATCGACTACGGTGGGATCGATCTCGCAGAATGAATTCTCGTTGGGGATCATCTCGCCGCGGCCGGAAAACCCGACGGTCGATCCGTAGAAGCGCCGGTAGTCGTCCTTGAGCTGCTGGCCGTAGCCGCCTCCCTGCACGAGGCCGCCATCGCCCTCGGTGGTGTGATACAGGTGCACGCCGCCCAGCGTGCCGAATCCAGGCATGCGGCGCCCGCCGCCGATCTCGATGTGGTAGCCGCGCGGGAAATCCAGCTGCCGGTTGTCACCCCACCACGGCATGAACAGGTGCGAGCCGTTGGCGCCGTCTTCATTGTGCGGCACACCGTTCAACATCTTCGGGATGAAGCCCCGGACACTCGTGCCGGTGGTGTCGGTCAGGTACTTGCCGACCACACCGCTCGAGTTCGCGAGTCCATGCGGGAACTTCGACGACTTCGAATTGAGCAGCAGCCGCGCGGTTTCGCACGCGCTGGCGGCGAGCACGACAATCCTGCCGCGCACGTGGTTCTCCCGGCCGGTCGTCTTGTCGACGTAGGTGACGCCGTTGGCCAGTCCGTCCTCGCCGACCGTGACCTCCCGCGCCATCGCGTTGGTGGTAATGGTGAGGCGCCTGGTCGCCAGCGCGGGCGGCAACAGCACCGACGGCGACGAGAAATTGGCGTGCGACGCGCACCCGCGGCCGCACTGCCCGCAGTAGTGACACGCCGGTCGATCGTTATGCGGCTGCGTCAGGATCGACAGCCGGATCGGAATGCAGCGGATGCCCAGCTTCTCGGACGCCTGCTTGATCAACAGCTCGTAGCAGCGCGGCTTGGGCGGCGGCAGGAAGATCCCGTCCGGATCGTTCGGCAATCCCTCGTTCGATCCGAACAGACCAATGAATCGATCGATGCTGTCGTAGTACGGTTTGAGGTCGTCGTAGCCGATCGGCCAATCGTCGCCCAGGCCATCCAGGCTCTTGCGCCGGAAATCGTCCGGGCCGAAGCGGAGCGAAATGCGCCCCCAGTGATTGGTGCGGCCGCCCAGCATGCGGGTGCGAAACCAGTCGAAGCGATCGCCCGGCGCCGAGGTATACGGCTCGCCTTCAAGCGTCCACCCACCCCATCCGGCGTCGAACTCGCCGAACTGCCGTTCCGGCACCGGCAACCCGCGGCGCGGCGAGTGATACGGCCACGCCATCATCTTCGAGTCCCTGGCGGAGTCGAACATCACGCCGGCCTCGAGCATCAGCACGTTGGCGCCCGCCTCGGTCAGCACTTTCGCCGCCATGCCCCCTCCGGCGCCGGAGCCGACGATGACGACGTCGTAGAGCGTTCGGTTGCGAATGATCTGCATAGGCTGGTGGGGCGGGGGGCAGGTGGGGCGGGTGTTGTTACCAGCCTTACCAGCCGTTCCGCCCGACCCGCCCGATTGTAGTAGCATCGCGCCACGGAAGAAAGCAGCGAGGCCAGCCCAATGATTTCCAGACGCGACTTCGTAACCAACGTAGCGGCGACCACGGCGGCGGTGACCATCGTGCCGAGGCACGTGCTGGGCCATGGCTTTACGCCACCCAGCGACAAGTTGAACATCGCCGGGATTGGCGTCGGCGGCATGGGCCGCACCAACCTGCTCAACCTCGGCCTCGACAACAACCTCGTCGCGCTCTGCGACGCCGACTGGGGCTACGCCGGACCGCAGTGGACCGCGGACACGTTTGCCGGCGCGCTCAAGCGCGAGGAAGAACGGCTGCTGCGGACCGACCTGACGCCGGAATCGCGCAAGAACAGCGAGCACCGCGTCGGTTCGCTGCGGCGCATGGCCACCGAGGACCTGGCGAAGATCAAGCGCTACACCGATTACCGCCTGATGCTCGAACAGCAGAAGGACGTTGACGCGATCGTGGTCGCGACGCCCGATCACATGCACGCGCCGATTGCGATGGCCGCGCTGGATCTCGGCAAGCACGTGTACGTGCAGAAGCCGCTGTGCTGGTCGGTGGACGAGGCACGCAAGCTGTCGCGCAAGGCGCGGCAAACGCCGAAGGCCGTCACGCAGATGGGCAACCAGGGTCACTCGTGGGACGGCGGCCGGAAGCTCGTGGAGTGGGTGCAGTCAGGCGCGATCGGCGACGTGACCGAGGCGCACGTGTGGACCAATCGTCCGCTCTCCTACTGGCCGCAGGGCATTCCGCGTCCGGAGCCACGCCGCATTTCGAGCGGCCTGCGCTGGAACATGAACGGCGTGATGGCGCGGCTGGCCAACGCGATGGGCATCTATGCGACGCCCGAAGAGCTCAACTGGGACCTGTTCCTGGGCTGCGCGCCGGCTCGCGAGTACCACCCGGTGTATCACCCGTTCAACTGGCGCGGCTGGGTGGAGTGGGGCGGCGGCGCGATCAGCGACATGGGCGCGCACCTGATTGACTTCCCCTACTGGGCGCTGGAGCTCGGCTACCCGACCTCGATCGAAACGGTCTCGACGCCCTTCGACGGCGAGTGCTTCCCGATTGCGTCGAAGACCTACTTCGAGTTCCCGGCACGCGGCGCCAAGCCGCCGGTCAAGCTCACCTGGTACGACGGCGGCATGTTCCCCGCCACGCCGCCCGAGTTCCCGGACGGCGAGAAGCTGAACGGCGAAGGCGGCGTGATCATGGTCGGCACCAAGGGCAAGGCGATCTGCAACACCTATGGGCTCGAGCCGCGCCTGCTGCCGGATTCGCTGCAGAAGTCGGTGGGCGATCCGCCGCGCACGCTCGAGCGCATCGCCACCAGCCACGAGGTGAACTGGTCGAACGCGTGCAAAGGCATTGGCAAGGCATCGACGCCGTTCGAGTACGCGGCCCGGTTGACGGAAGTGATGCTGCTCGGCGTGGTGGCCCTCCGGGCCGGCCAGAAGATTCACTACGACGGCGCGAACATGGAAGTCACCAATTCGAAGAAGGCCAACGACTTCCTGAAGCGGGACTACCGCCGCGGCTTCGGCCTCTAGCGGGCCAGCGGGCTAGCCTGCTAGCCCGCGAGCCTGTTAGAGCGCCTTGATCTTCAAATTCCGGTAGGCGACCACGTCGCCGTGATCCTGCAGGGCAATGTGCCCAACCCTGGTCCGGCCGTAGGGCGGGATCTTGCCGAACTTGCTCGCCTTGACGCGCGCCTCCCAGTCGGCGCTGCCGATTTCATACTCCACCACCTTCACGCCGTTGAGCCAGTGCTCGACGTGATTGCCGCGCGCCAGCAAGCGCCCCTGGTTCCACTCGCCGACCGGCTTGGTCACGTCCTTGATCGGCGGGTTGACGGCGTAATTCGATCCGGCCGAGGTGATCGGATTCTGGCCATCGCGGTGACCCTGGTTGTGCAGCACCTGGTACTCAGGCCCGGTGTGCCATGGTTGCGGTTCGGTCTCGGCGACGCGGTAGATGATGCCGCTGTTGCCCTTCTCGGTCACCTTCCACTCGAAGCGCATCTCGAAATCGCCGTATGCGGCAACGGTCATCAGGTCGCCGCCGGGGCCCTGGCGGACCAGCTCGCCGTTCACCGCCATCCAACCCTCGGGCGGCATCGGCTTTTTGTAGCCGCGCCACCCGGACAGCGACTTGCCGTCGAACATCAGCGTCCAGCCGTCGGCTTTCTCGGCGGCGGTCAGCGACGGCATCTGGGCGTCTCCCGCCGACGCTCGCAGGGCGACGGCGCACGTTCCAGCCAGCAGGGCGGCAATCAGCAGGTGTTTCATAGGCAGATTATAGATTGAGGGCCCGGCGGCAGTAGTCCAGCATCTTGCGCACCTCGTCAACCGTGTCGCCGCCCTTGTATTCGTACTCGAGGTTGATCGGAATCGGCCAGCCGCGGTCACGAATCATGCGCAACGCGGGCGCCAGCGGCGCGTCGCCGGTGCCCAGCGCGACGTTGGGGCCCTGATCACGGCGGCGGTCTTTGACGTGCACGGTGACGATGCGGGCGTGGTGCTGCTCCAGAAACGCCACCGCATCCTCGTTCGCAGCCGTGAAGTGGCCCAGGTCGAGGTTGACCGCAATGTACGGGCCGGCCGCCATGGCGTCGGTCAGGCTCTTCGCGGTCGCAAACTCGTTGGGATCGATCCGCGAGTGATTGTGCATGCCCACCAGCATCGTGCGGCGCGCCGCCGCCGGCGCGATCCGCGCCACCGTCTTCACATTGGAGGATGACGTGATCAGTGGCGCCCCCAACGCCACGGTCATGTCGAAGGAGCGTTCGATCTCGGCATCCGAGAAATCGTCTTTGATGCTGATGTTGTAGGCCGACAACGCGATGCCCGCCTTGGCGAATTGATCGCGGACCCGGTGAAACGTGTCGAGCGGCACCGTCTCGCGCCACTTCCGCATGTCGTCGCGCGAACTGCTCCGCGGCTCGATGTGCGCCTGCCACAGCTCGCAGCTGCGCAGCCCGATCTGCTGCATGGCGGCGATCGCCTCGCTCAGCGGCCGGTCGCGGAAGCTGTAGCTCTGCACACCAATGACCGGCGTGCGGGACTGCAGCAACGGCGCGGCGAGACCGGCCATGGCCACGGCGCCGAATTGCCTGCGAGTCAGCGCCTGGCCGGCAGCGGCACGTACGACAGCAGATCTGACGGTTTCCATTCAATCACCCGTTCCTGTTCGGCGCTCATGTAACACGCCATGAGCAGCTCAGTGACGTCGCGTCCCGCGTGGAAGTTCAGCTCCGGCTGCACCCCGTCGAGGAACGCGCGCGTGAAGTGCCGGTTCTCGTGCTCGTATCCGTACTCGGCGGCTTCATTGCCGACCACGGGCATCAACCCCTGCTCCGCGTTCTGTTTCTCGATCAGGTCCTCGCCGGTCTGCTGTTCCTGCAGGCGGCGTGAGAAGAACACCTTCGCGCCGCCGTCGAGCGTGCTGACCGACATCGAATACTCGGGCCCCAACAGCTCCATGGTCAGCCGCAGGCCGGCGCCCACGTAGCTCCAGGACGTGGTGGCTTCGACAATCAGCGGGGTGCCGGCCTCGTCGACGTACGTGACACTGGCCCTGGCGAAATCCTCGGCGGGGTGACGCGCGTAGTCCACCTGGTCGCTCATGTTGCCGCGCAGCACCGAGACGTAGGCGGGCCGCGACCATTTCAACGACGCAATCTGCGCGGAGACCTTGATGGGCCGAATGCTGTGGCGCGGCGCACCAGGTTTGGTGAGCAGGTAGCGGCCGACCTCGAGGCTGTGGCACATCATGTCGTTCAACACGCCGCCGCCCTGGAGGTCGCCCTGCCAGAACCAGGGCATGTGCGGGCCGCCGTGCTCCTCGGCCGCCCGCGCCAGGTAGGGCCGGCCGGCCGCGGCGGCGCCGCGCGCCCAGACAATCTGCTTGCCGCGCTCGACACTCGGCGCGAACAGCTGATTCTCGAGATAGCCGTGCAGCACGCCGGCCTCTTCAACGAGTTCCACCATCCGGGCGGCTTCCGCGGCGTTGCGGCCGAGCGGCTTCTCGCAGGCGATGCCCACCAGCCTGGCGCCCTGCTTGATGGCCGCGACAATGCGCTCCATGTTCTCGACGCGCGCGAAGTTCGGGCCGCACAGCCACACGCAGTCGATTGACTCGTCGGCGGCCATGTCTTCGATCGAGCTGAACGCTTTCGCATCGCCGACCCTCAGCGATCGCGCCAGCGCCGCCGCATCTTCCGCATTCGCCCGCGTGGGGCTGTAGATGCCCCGGATGTCCGCATCGCGGACCGCTTCCCACGACCGAATGTGAAAGCGGGTCATGAACCCGCTGCCGATGAACCCTACACCGAGCCTTCGTGCCATAGGAATGAACTATAGTGCAGCTCAATCATGACAGCTGCCTCGACACGCCTCTCCGTAATGATGTTTCTCGAGTACCTGATCTGGGGCTCCTGGCTGCCGCTGCTGGCGCTCTACCTGGGCGGCGTGCTCGGCTTCACCGGCGGCGAGATTGGCTGGATCTTCGCGACCCAGGCCATCGCCTGCCTGTTCGGCCTGTACTTCGGCGGCCAGATCGCCGACCGCATGCTGTCCACCGAAAAGCTGCTGGCGGTGTTGCACCTGGTGGGCGGCCTCGCCATGTTCGCGCTCGCCTTCCAGACCACCTTCTGGTCCTTCTTCACCGTCATGCTGATCTACCAGCTGGCCTACATGCCGACGATGTCGCTGACGAACGCGATCTGTTTCCACCACATCAAGGACGCGCAGACCGAGTTCGGAAAGGTGCGGCTCTGGGGCACCATCGGATGGATCGCCGCCAGCTGGCCGTTCGTATTCATCCTGGCCGGCAAGACCGGTGGCGACCTGAACGCCGCGTTGTCGAGCATCTTCACCGTCGCGGGCATTGCCTCGCTGGCGCTGGCGGGATTTTCGCTGACCTTGCCGCACACCCCGCCGGCGCCGCGCGAGGCAGGCGCCAGCGCGCCGGTCAAAGCGCTCGGCCTGCTCAAGGAGCCGGCAATGCTGGTGCTGTTCATCGCCACCACGATGGATGCGCTGGTGCACCAGTGCTACTTCCAATGGACCAGCCCGTTCCTGCAGCAGGCGGGCCTGGCCGCAAACTGGATCATGCCCGCGATGAGCGTCGGCCAGATTGCCGAGATCGCGTCGATGGCGGCGCTGGGGTGGGCGCTCGCGACACTTGGCTGGCGCTGGACCATGACGCTGGGCATCCTGGCGCATGCCGCGCGTTTCTTCATCTTCGCGATCGGCGATCCGCTGTGGCTGATGATCGGCATCAATGTCGTCCACGGCATGTGCTACGCGTTCTTCTTCGCGGCGGTCTACATCTTCGTGGACGAGCGGTGCCCGCGCGACGCACGCGCCAGCGCGCAGGGGTTGTTCAACCTGGTGATTCTTGGCGTCGGTCCCTTCGCCGGCAGCCTGTTGTGGGGCTGGCTGGGCGACGCGTTCCGGATGGCCGATGGCTCGGTCGACTTCTCGCGCCTGTTCCTCGCACCCGCGGCACTGGCACTGGCGGCGGCGGTCCTGATAGCCGTGGCGTTCCACCCGAAAGCCGTACGCACGGCGTGATGCGGTGCACAGATTTCACCGATATCACAGCTGCAGACGACCCGGGGTGCCGGCATCCAGAAACGCGGCGCCGGGATGCTGATCAGAATCAGGGCGCGTGCCTGCGCGAAGATGCGGGCAAAACGCTCACCGGCTTCATACGGTAAACGGCCGTTGACCAGCTCTTCCCTGAACGTATCGCCCATCGTGGCGAAGCCAATGCCGGTGGCCAGCGCGAGAATCACGGTGGCCGACAGAATGGGCTGCGTGACGATGAGTCGGAGGCCGAGGCGAGCATCACCCCACGAAATGAAGCGGTTCATCCCTTGCTGTCACGTAGGTCCGGCCGCGCCGGTTCGGGGAAACAGGCTCCTTTCAGCGGGCATCGCGCGTCGCCCGCCTTCTTGCCGAATCCGCAGCCGTTCATCATGCCCAGGTGGCAGATGGAGAAGTCGAACTTGATGGGATCGTGTCCGTCCAGCGCCCTCAGCGAGCGCGTAATATCTGCCGCCATCCGCCAGCCGGGGCTCTTCAGGGAGGTCAGGCGCAAGCACTTCCCCACGCGGATGATGTGGGTGTCAAGCGGCACAATCAGCTGCGCCGGCTTGACCTTCGTCCAGACGCCGAGGTCCACCTTGTCGTCGCGAACCATCCACCTCAAGTACAGGTTCAACCGCTTGCAGGCGCCGCCGGACGAAGGACGCGAAAAGAAATAGGCGACTCCGGGCTTCGGGCGTTTCCGGCCGTAGATCGCCGATACATCGAGCGCCAGCGCGCGAGTCGAGAACGACTGCAGCGCCTGGCTGACGTCGACGTCAGTGTCGCCGAGTCCCTCCGCAAAGAAGTTCTCGATCGATCCCGACTGCCGAATCATCTGGTGAAGCACCCAGACCAGCGCGGCGAAGTCAGCGCCGTTCGTCCAGCGATGCACCAGGTGCTTGAAGCGGTCGCGGTCGCGGGCCGGAGTGAAGTCCCGCACGAACCCGGCCGGCGACGGTCCGATCACCGCGAGCATGCCGTCGATGGCGTTGAGCACGCTCTGCACGCGGCCGAATGCCAGCGCGGACGCCATGAACCCGATGACCTCCTGGTCATCGGGCCGGTCGAAGCGGCGGACGATCCAGACCGGATCGGCCACCGACCGATTGGCGTTGAATGCGTCGTAGAGCGTGTCCAGCCCGGACCGAAGATTGTGGCCCGGCTTACGGCGCCGCTCTACGTCATTTCGCCTGCCCGGCATCAGAACGCTGTGACCGGCACCCCCGACGCGCACATCGGACACGAACCCGCCGCGTAGTTCGGCGGCGCCTTGTACTCGACCAGCGCGACGTTCGGCACCAGCAGGCTGACGCACGCTTCGCAGCGATCGATGATCTGCATCGTGCCGATTACCGTGCCGCCGGCGCCGGTCACCAGGTCCGCGCAGCGGCTGAACGTGGTGCCGGTGTTCCTGACGTCATCGACGATCAGCACGTGTTTGCCCTTCATCCTCGACGCATAGAACGGGCTGAGCGACGGGCCGCCCTCGTGATCGCCGAACGGCGCAAACGAGTACGGCGGATGGGTCATGGGCCGGCAACCGTCCAGCAGCCCGGCGATCGTGTGGGCGAGCAGCGCGCCTCCGGTCGCGGGGCCGGCCACGATCTCCGTCTTCTCCAGGAACTCCGACGGCATCACGTCGATCAGGTCCTGCGCCACGCGCCAAATCGTCGAGGGGTATTGGAACAGCTGGTGCGGATTCAGGTAGAGCTTGCCGTGAAAGCCGTTGCCGTAGTCGAAGTGGCCGTCCATCACCACTTCGTGCCGCTTCAGGTCTTCGAAGGCGCGGGCGCGCACATCGTCATGACGGGCGTTGCCGGCAGGTAGGCGAGTCATAAGCGCATGCCTGTCGCAGGATTGGTGTACACCGTCTTGCCGCCGACCATCGTTGCGGCGACGCCGCCCCGGAAGGACCACCCGTGATACGGCGTGTTCTTCGACTTGCTGATCGATTTCGTCTTGTCGATGGTGACCTGCAGGTGCGGCGCGAGGATTGTGATGTCGGCAGGGTCGCCCGGCGAGAGACGGCCGCCAGCCACGCGCAGGATGCGCGCCGGATTGACCGACATCAACTCGACCATCCTCGACACCGTGATCAATCCGGTGCGCACCAGTGTGTCCAGGGTAATCGACACCGCGGTTTCAAGTCCGACGATGCCGAACGGCGCGCGATCGAACTCGACGTTCTTCTCGTCGTAGTGATGCGGCGCATGGTCGGTGGCAATCACATCGACGGTGCCGTCGACGATCCCGGCGATCATCGCATCGCGGTCACGCGCCTCGCGCAGCGGCGGGTTCATCTTGGTGTTGGTGTCGTAGGCCACCGGCGCGGCCAGCAGGTCGTCGGTGAGGGTGAAATGATGCGGACACACTTCACACGTCACGTTGACGCCGCGGCTCTTGCCCTGCCGTACCGCCTCGATGGTCGTCCACGCGCTCATGTGCGCGATGTGGACGTGACCGCCGGTCATTTCGGCCAGCAGGATGTCGCGCCCTGCCGTGATCGCTTCGGCGACGCCCGGAATGCCGCGCAGGCCGAGGGACGCGGCGACCGGGCCCTCGTGCGCCACGCCGTCGCCCTTCAGCGTCTGATCTTCGCAGTGCTCGATCAGCGGCATGTTGAACATGCTGGTGTACTCGAGCGCGCGCCTCGCCAGGATCGCCGTCGCCACCGGCAGCCCATCGTCCGTCACCGCCACGCAGCCGGCGGCGCGCAACTCGGCAATGTCGGCAAGCTCCTCGCCCTGCTGGCCGCGTGACACCGCGCCAATCGGGTAGACCCGGGCCAGCCCGGCCTCCCTGGCCTTCTGCAGAATCAACTGCGTCACGCCGGCGTTGTCGTTCACCGGCCTGGTGTTCGGCATGCACGCGACCGCGGTGAAACCACCGGCCACCGCCGCCGCCACACCGGTCGCCACGGTCTCCTTGTGCTCCTGCCCCGGCTCGCGGAGATGCACGTGCATGTCGATCAAGCCGGGACACACAATCAGCCCGGCCGGCACGTCGATGATCTCCGCCCCATCGGCCGGCAGATTCGATCCGACCTCGGCGATGCGATCGCCGTCGATCAGCACGTCGAACACGCCGTCCCTGCCATTCGCGGGATCGACGACCCGCCCGCCCTTGAGTAGTCGTTGCTGTGTCATCTGCGCTTTCTGGGGTCGTTACGCGACCGCTTCATGTTCCGTGCCGCCGGCAAGCAGGTAGAGGACCGCCATTCTCACCGCGACTCCGTTGGCAACCTGATCGAGGATGACCGACGCCGATCCGTCCGCCACTTCCGAGGCGATTTCCACACCGCGGTTGATCGGTCCGGGGTGCATGATGATGGCGTCCGGCCTGGCGCGCCTGACGCGCTCCTCGGTCATGCCGAACGTGGTGAAGTACTCGCGCAGCGACGGGAAGTAGCCGCCCTGCATCCGCTCCAGCTGGATGCGCAGCATCATGATGACGTCCGCGCCCTCCACCGCTTCGTCGACGCGGGTCGTGACGCGCACGCCCATCTGGCGCAGGCCGGCCGGGATCAGCGTGGCCGGCGCGCACACCCACACGTCCGCGCCCAGCTTGGTGAGCAGCAGCACGTTCGATCGCAGCACGCGGCTGTGAAGCAGATCCCCGACGATGGCGACCTTCAGCCCTGTCAGGCGGCCTTTCCGCTCGCGGATCGTGAAGGCGTCGAGCAGCGCCTGCGTGGGGTGTTCGTGCATGCCGTCGCCGGCGTTGACGATGGCCGCCTGGCAGATGCGCGACAGCAGATGGCAGGCGCCGGACGACGAGTGACGCAGCACGATCATGCTTGGCGCCATCGCCTCGAGGTTCATCGCCGTATCGACCAGCGTCTCGCCCTTGACGACACTGGACGACGCGATCGCGACGTTCAGGGTATCGGCGCTCAACCGCTTTTCGGCGATCTCGAACGACGTGCGGGTGCGGGTGCTCGGTTCGAAGAACAGGTTGATCACGGTCCGGCCGCGCAGCGTCGGCACCTTCTTGATGGTGCGCTGGCCGACTTCCTTCATCGCCTCGGCGGTGTCGAGAATCTGAACGATCTCGTCAGGGTCCAGGTCGGCGATGCCGAGCAGGTGCTTATGCCGCACCGCTCACTCCTTTCCCTGCAGCAGCACTTCGTCGGCGCCGTCGAGCTCGCGCAGGCGCACCTGCACGCTCTGCTGCCGCGACGTCGGCACGTTCTTGCCGACGTAGTCGGCCTTGATCGGCAACTCGCGGTGACCGCGATCCACCAGCACCACGAGTTGAATCGACTTGGGCCGCCCGAAGTCCGTCAGCGCATCGAGCGCGGCGCGCGTCGTCCGGCCGGTATAGAGCACGTCGTCCACCAGCACGATGGTGCGGCCGTCGATGGAAAAGGGAATTTCGGTCTTGCGGACCAGCGGCGCGACACCGGCCGAGGCGCCCATGATGTCGTCGCGATAGAGCGTGATATCGAGCGCACCGACCTGAATGTCCGCTCCGGCAATCTGGCGGAGATCATTCGCGATGCGTTGGGCAATCGGAACGCCGCGGCTGCGGACGCCGACCAGCGCCAAATCGGACAGACCGCGGTTATGTTCGAGAATCTCGTGCGCGATTCGCGTGAGCGCGCGGGAAATGCGCTCCGCATCCATGGCTACAGCCATTCACCACCTCTTTGCGGACTCTCAGGTCCGCCTTTAAAGAGACTGATGCATCATAACACGCCGCGTGCTCATACGCCGGGAGGACGACGTTGGCCGATGCCGGTCGCCTGCTCGAACGCGTGGGCACACTTCAAGACGTTCAGATCGTCTCGATAGCGGCCAACGATCTGAATCCCCACCGGCAATCCGTCATCGGTAAACCCGGCAGGGACCGAGATGGCCGGCCGGCAGGTCGCGGAGATCCAGTAGGCGGTCTTCATCCACGCCACGTAGTTCTCCATCGTCACGCCATCGATCGACCTGGGCCACGGCTCGGTGGCGTCGAACGGCGGCACCTGATTGACCGCGCAGACCAGCAACTCGTACTTCTCCTGGAAGGCACGCATGCGGTCGAACAGTTGTCCCTGCTCAACCAGCGCGCGGCCGAGGTCTTCGCCGCTGAACTTCGAACCGGATTCGATGTCCCAGATCGCCTCGGGCTTGAAGTGCTCGCGATGCTGCGCCAGTAGGTCCTTGTAGATGGTCCAACTGGCCCAGGTGCGCAGCGTCAGAAAGATCTGGTCGACGCTGCCAAAGGCAGGGCAGGCCTCTTCGACAATGCAGCCGAGGTCTTCGAAGACGTGCCGCTGGGCGTCGATCACCGTGCGGACGCGCCGGTCGAGCGGCAGTCCACCAAGATCCGGCGACCAGGCGACGCGGACGCCGCGCAGGTCTCGCGACAGCGGGCCGGCGAATGCCTGCGGATCGGAGGAGAACGATTGTGGATCGCGCGCGTCGGCTCCGGCCATCACGCTCAGGCCGAACGCAACGTCCGCAACCGATCGCGCCATCGCGCCTTTCGTGGAAATGCCGGCGAACGGAATCGGTGCCGGCGCCACCGGCACCAGGCCGACGCTCGGCCGCAACGCCACGATGTTGTTGAAGTTGGCTGGATTGCGGAGGGACCCGCCGAGATCGCCGCCGTCGCAAATCGGCAGCATCCCGGTGGCCAGTGCCACCGCGGCGCCGCCACTCGACCCGCCAGCGGTTTTGGTGCGGTCGTACGGATTGCGCGTTGTGCCGTAGACCTTGTTGTAGGTCTGCGATCCCATGCCGAATTCCGGCACGTTGGTCTTGCCAATCAGGATGGCGCCGGCGCGCCGGATGCGCTCCACCAGTACGGAATCCGCGTCCGGCATCAGGTCTTTGTGAATCGGGGATCCCTTGGACTGCGGAAACCCGACCGCCGGCTCGAGATCCTTGATGGCGGTCGGCAGGCCATGGAACGCGCCCACCGGCCGGCCGTCGCGCAGGGCCTGGTCTGCCCGATCCGCCAGCGCCAGGCAGGCCTCGTCATCGAGCTTGGCGACAATCGCAGTGAGTTCGGGATTGAGCCGTCGAATCTGTGCGAGGAAGGCCACCATCACCTCGCGCGAGGAGATCCGGCGCGAACGAATCCGTTGCGCGAGATCCCGGGCGCTCGCGAAGATCACATCCACTTGGCCTTCCTGAAGCGGTAGACGAGGTACACGTCGATCAGCACCATGCTGGCCAGCGCGGTGGGATAGCCCCAGGACCATTGCAGCTCCGGCATGTTCGAGAAGTTCATGCCGTAGATGCCGGCGACCATCGTCGGGACGGCGACCAGCGCGGCATACGCCGCCAACCGCTTGGTCACGTCGTTTTCCTGGATGGTGATCAGCGACAGGTTCACCGAGATGGCGGTCGTCACCATGTCGCGCAGGTTGTCAATCGACTGCTCGAGGCGCAGCAGATGGTCGTAGACGTCTCGGAAATAGTCCTGCAGGCCGGCGCAGATCGGCGGCACGCGGCCGCCGTGGAGCTTGCCTGCCACTTCGAGCAGCGGCTGCGTGGCATGATCGAGCGTCATCAGCTTCCGCTTCAATGTATACAGGGCCTCGATCTGCGCGCGCGTCGTCTGGCCGGCGAAGATGCGCTCTTCGATCTCCTCGATTTCCGCCGTGAGCTGGCCGATCACCGGAAAATAGCGATCGACCACCGTGTCCATCAGGGTGTAGAGCACGTAGGCCGGGCCGTGCTGCAGCAGCTCGGGTTCCTGTTCGCAGCGGCGCCGCACGTCCGCGAAGCCAAGCTGCGCGTCTCGCCGCACCGACACCACGTACTGCGGACCGACGAAGATTGCGACCTCGCCGGTCTGCAACTCGCTACCCACCGGTTCGATCAGGTGCAGGACGACGAACAGGGAGGAGCCGTACTCTTCGATCTTGGGCCGCTGATGGCCCTTCTGGGCGTCTTCGACCGCGAGTTCGTGGAGCGCGAACTCCTCCTGCAGGGCCGACAACTCCGACGACTCCGGATCCTTCAACGCGACCCAGACGAAGCAGTCGCGCTTCTCGAGATGCGCCCGCACCTCGGTGAGCGGGATGTCGGACAGTCGCTGTCCGCGATCGTAGGCGACGCAGTTGACGATCATTGGCGGTTCTTCGCTTTATACATGTTTTGTTCGTCTTCTTGCAGCGCCACTCCAGGAGAACTTCCGGTCGCCTGCCTGGGGGTGACCACGTCAGCGTCCGTACGAGAGGATATAGGTGACGGGCTTGTCGCTGGTAAACGCGGATGTGAACATGTCGATGCGCGCAAAGCCGTCCATGTCGCGGCCCACCGGCAGGCCGAGGAAGTAGAGGATGGTCGGCGCCAAATCTACCACCGACGCGCGATCGGGGCGACCGCGCGCCACCGGCCGTCCGAACGCCATGACGAAGCCATCCGGCGACCGTTCGTGTGTGCCGCTGATTTGCGGATTGCCGAGCGCAATTTCGAGCACGCGCTTCCACGGCGTCAGCGGCTCCATGCCGAATCCCGACACCACCAGCAGCAGATCGTCGGGGCCGAGCCGCGCCATCTCGCGCCCAACCAGCGTATCGATGAAACCGTAGTACTGGTTCAGCACGTTGCCAAACCGCTGGCGCTCCGCTTCGGAGACGTCTCCAAAGGCCGACGGATCGGCATAGCGCAGATAGCGATGGCCGACGGCATCCATACCGGGAAAACGCACCGCCAGAAATCTCGGCGCGGTCGATTCGAACGCGTCGAGCAGCTGGAGGTGCACGCGATCGGCGAGGATCGGCGCCTGATCCCGGCGCACGTCGTAATCGTTAATCGGCTGCGGCGCACCCATGGCCGTGACGAGCGACACCGGATCGGGTTTGGCGGGACTCTGCAGGGCGGTCAGGGCGTCCTCGAGCCATCCGCCGGGCCAGAGCGCCGGCGTCGCATCCTGCGTCAGCTCGGTGTCCGGCAGGCGATGGAATGCGTCGCTCACAGCAAACCCGTTCACGACCGGCGCCGGGTGCGTCAGCGGCCAGCCGATGACGCCCACGCTGACGCCGCGATCGCTGAGGATGTTCCAGATGGGCCGCGCCGTCAGATCGGTGACGGTCAGCGGCTCCTCCGTCAGAAAGCCGAACGTCACTAGCGCCTGCGTGAAGCAGTAGTCGGGCAGCAGTTCGATCGGCGTGCCGCCAAGCGCTCGATACACGACCGCCGATCGCACGCCGTTGCGCATTGGCAAACGGCCGGTGGCAATGGCGCTCCACACCGGCTCGGCCTGGGTGGGCCGCAGCGTCGCCAGGTGCATCACCGACCCCTGCTCGAAGATCCGCGCGAAGTTCGGCAGCCGGCCGGCCGCGACCGCGGGCGAGATCATGTCGAGCGACGCACCGTCGAACATCAACAGCCGCACACGCGCGTTCGTCGATGCAGCAATATTGTCGGTGAACGCGACCGCTCGCGCCGGCAACGGCTGCTGCCGGCCGGCGCCGCGGGCCACCAGCGGCGCCGCCACCGAGCACACCATCGTCAGCGACAGAATTGCCGCGCTGATTCGCCCGCCGCGACGGCCGAGATGCGCCAGTCCGAGGCCGAGAAAGATCACCGCCGACACGGTGACCAGACCCGCCCCCAGCGCCAGGCGTTCTCGCGTCAGCGGATCGAGGACGGCGCCGAAGCCGCGCAGGTTGAGCCACATCAGCGCCGCGCCGCCACTGGCGGCGATGGTGCAGAGCCACGACAGCAGCCGCACGCTCAGCCAGCCGGGCGACAGCACTTCGACGGCAAGAATCTGCCGCAGCACGATCAACGCATAGAAACCAACCGTGAGGTTGGCGCCGTAGGCCACGGCAAACATCCCCGCCAGCGGCACCAGCGTGCCCGGGCCGATCTGAATCGAGGGATTGAGATGCAGAACGAGGACCGTGAGGTATCCGGATGCCACACCCGCGGCGATCAGCGCGTTCGAGAGCATCCGGAGGTAGCGCATCTTGAGCCAGTCAGCAGTCTACAGTCTGTTGACTGGCTCAGATATACTCGGTCAAATGCCCGTCGACATCGAGGCAACCGTGATCGCCAACGAACGCCTGTCGAGCGATTACTCGGTGTTGAGTCTCAGGGCACCTGAAGTCGGCAGGCGCACGCAGCCCGGGCAGTTCATCATGGTGAAGCCGGTGGGCGTCACCGATCCGCTGCTGCGGCGGCCGTTCTCGGTCTTCGAAGTACTGCGCGACGCCACCGGCAACATCGCCGGCATCAGTCTCCTCAACAAGCGCGCCGGCCGCAGCACCCGCAAGCTCTACGAGCTCGAACCGGGCGACGTGGTGTCGTGCCTCGGACCGCTCGGCGTTCCCTTCAAGCCGGTGCAGGCGCCGGTAGAGGCGTGGATGGTGGCCGGTGGCGTGGGCCTGGCGCCGTTCGCCACGCTCGCGGAGACGCTGTCGGCGCTCGGCACTCCCGCCACGTTGTTCTACGGTGCCCGGACCGCCGGCGAGTTGTTCTACCTCGAGTTCTTCGAGCGCCGTGGAATCACGCTTGCGCTCACGACTGAGGACGGAGGCCGCCCATCCGGCAGGCCCTGCGTGAAGGGTCTGGTCACGGTGCCGCTCGAAGCCGCGCTGCAATCGGCTGGGCCGGCCGGCGCCATGGTCTACGCGTGCGGCCCCGAACCCATGCTTGAAGCCGTCGCCGGGCTGGCCGCTCGCTACCATCAGCCTTCCCAGGTGTCGGTCGAGCGGGTGATGGGCTGCGGCCTCGGCGGTTGCTACAGCTGCGTCGTGCCCGTCAAGCATGGCGATGAGCACGCGAATCTGGTGCGCTCGTGCATCAGCGGCCCGGTCTTCGACGGCGCCGAACTGGTGTGGCCTTCGACAAGCTCAGGCCAGGGGACCCCATGACGCCGGATCTCTCGGTCAAGCTCGGGGCACTCACCTTACCGAACCCGCTGATCGCGGCCAGCGGGTGCTTCGGCTACGGTCTCGAATACGAGCAGGTGGTGGACCTGTCGTCGCTGGGCGGCATCGTGTCGAAGGGGCTCTTCATGAAAGAGCGCCAGGGCCATCCGCCACCGCGCATCGTCGAGACCCCGGCCGGCATGATCAATGCGATTGGCCTTCAAGGCATTGGCGTCCACCGATTCGTGAACGAGAAACTGCCGCTGCTGCGCCGGGCCGGCGCGCGGACCTTCGTGAACGTCTGCGGCACGACGCTCGACGAGTACGTGGAAGTCTGCAAGGTGCTGTCGGATGCCGAGGGGGTGGCCGCCATCGAGCTGAACATCTCGTGCCCGAACATCAAGGAAGGCGGCATTCAGTTTGGCTGCAGCCTCGATGGCACCTACCACGTCGTCAGCGCCGTCAAGAAGGCGACGCATCTCCCCGTCATTCCGAAGCTCACGCCCAACGTCACTGACGTCGCGTCATTCGCCAGAGCCGCGGAGGATGCCGGCGCCGACGCGATTTCACTCGTCAACACGTTCCTCGCCATGGCGATCGACGTCGAGACTCGACGGCCGAGAATCACCAACGTGCTCGGCGGATTGAGCGGACCCGCGATCCGCCCGATCGCGGTGCGCATGGTGTGGGAGTGCTACCAGCTCGTGAAGATTCCCATCATCGGCATGGGCGGCATCACCGACGCGCGGGATGCGATTGAGTTCATGCTGGCCGGCGCGGCGGCAGTACAGATCGGCACACAGAATTTCGTCGATCCGTTCATCTGGTCGAAGGTGATCGACGGCATGCAGGACTATATGAAGCGCCACAACGTCGCCCGCATCAGCGAGCTGGTCGGCACCTTCGACCCGGCGCCTCCGAGGGCCGTTCACGCATGAACCCGATTCTCGTGGCCCTGGACGTCGCGTCCGCGGACAGGGCCGTGGCGCTCGCCGATGCGCTTCGCGGTGCGGTGGGCGGATTCAAGATCGGCAAGCAGTTGTTTACGGCCGCGGGCCCCGCGATGGTGCGCGAGCTCACCAGTCGCGGCGATCGCGTGTTTCTCGACCTGAAGTTTCACGACATCCCGAACACGGTTGCCGGCGCCGTACAGTCGGCAGTGTCCACCGGCGCATGGATGGTCAACGTCCACGCCTCCGGGGGCAGCGCCATGATGAAGGCGGCCGCCGAATCCGCGCGCAAGACGGCTGACCAGCTCGGGCAGGCTCGCCCGCTGGTGATTGCCGTCACCGTGCTCACCAGCATGGACGACCAGGCGCTGCGGGAAGTCGGGGTGGGCCGGACGATGATCGATCAGGTGGTGGCGCTGTCGAAGCTCACCAAGGCGTCAGGCCTTGACGGCGTCGTCGCCTCTCCGAAGGAAGTCACGGCGATCCGAGCCGCCTGCGGTCCGGATTTTCAGATTGTGACGCCGGGTATCAGGCCGGCCGATCAGGAGGGGAAAGACGACCAGGCGAGAACGTTGACGCCGGCGGAGGCGATCGCCGCCGGCAGCACCTACCTGGTAATTGGGCGCCCCATTACCGGAGCGCCCGTTCCTCGCGAGGCGGCTGAACGAATCGCCGCCTCGCTGTAGTTCAAACTTCGAACTTACTTCGCCGTGATCACGAAGTGGCCGCGGCGGTTCTGCTGCCAGCAGCTGTCGTTCGACTCGCTGCAGAACGGCGCTTCCTTGCCCTTGCTGACCACAACGACGCGGTCGGCCGGCACGCCCAACTCGACGAGGTAAGCCTTCACCGCGTTGGCGCGGCGCTCACCCAGACCGAGGTTGTATTCCGCGGTGCCACGCTCGTCGCAGTGACCCTCGACGTTGATGCGCGTGCTGGTCCAGCGCTTCAGCCAGTTGGCGTTGGTCGCCAGCGCCTGTTTACCCTCGTCCTTGATGGTGGACGCGTCGAGGTCGAAGTAGACGTCGCCGAGCGGACGCTCGCGGTTCAAATCTTCGAGTGACTTTCGCGCGAACTGCTCTTCTTCCGTCAGCGGACGCGGCGCCGGTGCTGGCGCCGGGGCAGGCGGCGGCGGTGGCGGCGCCGGCGCGGCCGGAGCAGCGGGCGGTGGCGGCGGTGGCGGCGCGACGGCGGGCGCTTTCTTCGAGCACGCCGCAACGCCAAGACCCAACACCAGGCAGAATGAGGCCATTAGTGCCGTTCGCTGAAACACGCTCATCGTCGTCTGCTCCTCAATCCTCCGGGGTTTATCGGTCTTCCGGTGCCAGCAGATTACCGGGGACTTTCAGCTGATGTCAATGAATACCGGCGTCCGACACCCGGATTGCAAAGACGCGCAGTCCCAGCCGCCTCTGATCCATCGCGTTTCCCCGCTCGGCCGGGACGAACCACTTGTCGGTCTCAATGGTCACGGCCCCCTGCGACCCGGCCAGGACATCCGCCGGCACCTCGAACACCCACTCGCGATCCGGTCCCAGCGTGGTCTCCGCCAGCAGCCGCTCGCCGGCACGGGCACGAACCAGCGGCGGCTCATCGAAATAGCGCAGCGGAGACTCAATCGTCATCGTGATCCGGACTGCCCGCTGCGGTCCAACGATGCGCAGCGTTGCGCGTTCGCTGGTCCACCGCCATACCCCGAGGGCCATATTGAACTCCGCTTCCTGCCAGCCCTCGTCATAACCCCACATGGTGGCGGTCGATTCCTGCAGGTCGAATTGCTCGATCGCGGCAGGCACCGGCGAGGCGCCCGACACCGCCGTCGACTGGACGGTGAGTGTCGCGTAGGGACCATCGCCGCTCAGGCGTCCGGCCGGAAGGTCTACGACCTCGAGAAAGAAGCCGGGCGCCGCATCGAACTGCTGAACCGCCACACCGTCGATCGATACGGTGAAGCGGGCCGCTGGATCCGTTGGGCCGGCGAGATTGCGGCCGCCGATCAACATCCGCGCGGCGTTGTCGCGACGTCGAACCATCGCGGCGATCGGCCCGAGATGGGGGCCCCGCCCCATTACCCGGGCGATGCCCGATGTCTCCGGCGACAAGGACCACCCCTCTTCGGCAAACCACCCGGGCGCTGTCAGCCTGTGCCAACGCACCGCCGCAGGGCGCATGCCGCCGAACGCCGGGCGCGCCACCAGCGGCCATTCGAAGTCCGTCGAGTCGCTGCGGCTGGCCGGATCGATCAACGCGAGATCACTGCGCGCCGGATCGGCGAGGAACCAGACCGGCTGGACGTGGCCCGACTTCCAGTAGCTCGCCAACACGAGCCACTCCTGACGCGGCGGCGAGGGCAACTGCGGCGTGATGCCGACATCCTCGGCCTCGAGTGGGCGGACGAACGTCTGGTGCATGGCAAGCGCGCCAGGAGTGCCGGTCCGCAGCTCGGCCCGAATCGCTTCAAGCGCGCGAACCAGCGGCGCCGGCTGGGCGGCGTACGCCGCGAGAACCGGGGCGGCGGTCACCACGCCGCCAATTGACACCATTGCGGCCACCACAGCAACACCCCGCTGAGACACCAGCGCCACCCCTCGCACCGCGAGCAACGCCACGACCGGCACCACCGGCAGCGCGTAGCGGATAAACGCGGTGTCCTGGAACAGCAGGTGAAACACTACGTAGGGCCCCGCCATGGCCGCAACCGCCGTCAGCGAGCGTCGATCCTTCCACGCCAGGCAAATCAGGCCGGCACCGGCGAGCACAAGCACTGCCACACCAAGCGGCGTCGAGTCCCAGGGCGCCACGAACGTCCGCATCAGCGCAAACGCCGCCGTCCGCGAGTTCGGGTTCGTGTAGAGCATCTCGCCGGATGCGAAGTCCTCGCCCGCCTGCGTGCCGAGCGCCAAGAGATAGGCGTTGAGTCCGCCGCTGGCCACCAGCAAGGGAATGCCCCAGGCGAGTCCGCCAGTGATGAACATCACACTGCCGCCGACCATGGCGCCTGCGGCGCCGCGGCCAATCCGATCGAGCAGCACCAGGACCAGCAGCGGCACGGTAAACCAGACCGTCTGCGAACGCAGGCCGATGCTCAATGCCGCGAGAAAAGCGCCGATGACGATCATTCGGCCCGACGCCGCCGTCGCCGCCGGCGACAGGCGACGGTCGCTGTCGGATGTCGGGGACTGCCGCCACCACGCCAGCAGCAGGCACGCCTGCGCGGCCGTCGCGAGGGCGAAGCCCGGTAAATCGCTGATTGGCCGCACCGACAAGTACCAGAACAACGGACATGCCACGGTGATCGCCGTCGCGGCCACGGCGCTGACGTCGAGGGTCCGCCACGGCGAGTCCTCTGAAGGCGCCGACCGAGGCGCCAGCGATACGAACACACCGTACAACGCGACGATCGCCGCGAGCGCGCTCAGCAACGACAGCACTGACAGCGCGCGTGCTTCGACCATCGACTGCGGCGCCGCCATTGCGGCGCCAGCGATCGCGGTGGCGATCTTGCCCAGGAAGACGTAGACCGGGTAGCCCGGCGGGTGGGGACGATGCGTCGCGACATCGAAGTCCCGGACGCCGAGCGCGAAATTGACGGAGTCGATGTCCTCGAGTGACGGCGCCAGGAACGGCACGTGCGCGAGCGCGACGATCAGCGCCAGCACGGCAAGCATTCGCGGTGCGCTCACACGTCTTTTCTTTCTGAGCTTCCTGGGCCTGCTGTGGCCGCGACGGGCCGGAGCCGCAGCGCCTCGTTCAGGCTGCCGAGCCGGTATCCCCGCAGATCGAGGCTGACGTACTTGTAGCCCAGCGCCTCGAGCGACGAGGTCAGTTGCGCGCTGACGTCGGGATCGAGCGCGCGCGCCATCTCCGATCGCGCGATCTCGAGTCGCGCGACGTCATCGTGGTGTCGAACCCGGAAGATGCGGAACCCGAGATCGCGCAGCGCCGTTTCGGCCTGCTCGATCTGCCGCAGCACATCGTTCGAGACTTCGTGGCCGTACGGAATGCGCGACGACAGGCACGCGGACGCCGGCTCATTCCAGCTTGCCAGTCCCGCGGCCCGCGCCAGTTCGCGGATTTCGTCTTTCGTCAGCCCGGCTTCGTCCAGCGGGCTGCGCACGCCATGTTCGCGGGCGGCCTGCCGGCCCGGCCGGTAGTCTCCACGATCGTCGGCGTTGTTCCCGTCGACCACGACCGCCAGCCCCCGCTCGGCAGCGACGGCCGCCAGGCGGCTGTACAACTCGTCTTTGCAGTAATAGCAGCGGTTGGCGGGATTGGCGCGGTACTCGGGACGGTGGAGCTCGTCGGTCCGAATGATCTGGTGCGCCAGGCCGAACGAGCTGGCAATCGACAACGCCAGCCGCCGGTGCGTGTCGGGGTAACTGGGACTGTCGGCGGTGACGGCAAGCGCGCGGTCGCCGAGCGCCTGTTGCGCGGCGATCGCCAGATAGGCACTGTCCACGCCGCCGCTGAACGCGACGAGGACCGATTCATAACTCGACAGGATGTCCCGGAGCCGGCGGGCCTTGAGCGCGGCCGGACTATTCGTCGTGGCGGAAGCCGTCGTCGTCGTCGTCGTCGAAGTCATCGTCGTCGTCGCCCGAATCGTCGTCGGCGTCGTCCTTTCCGTCGGTGTCTTTGTCGTCATCCAGATCGTCGTCTTCGTCGGCGGCTTCGAATTCGAGCGGCGAATCGTCCGTGACGCGCAGCAGCGAGCCGCATTCCGAGCACGTCAGCTCGTCGCCGATATCGACGTCGTATTCGTCAACGTCAATTGGCGAGTCGCACTCGGGACAAATCGCGGACATTCAGGATGCTCCTTGGCGGCGAGACGTGCGTGCCGAACGCCCGAATTATAGCGAGAACCCCGAAGGGTCTGCAACGAACCGCGGTGCACGTGACATGCGCGTTATGAAAATCGCCGCAGGCGCACGGCGTTGGCCACCACCAGCGCCGACGCGCCGGTGTCGGCGAGCACGGCCATCCACAGCGTCGCCATGCCGGAAACGGCCAGCAACACGAACGCGGCCTTCAGTCCGATCGACAGCGCGACATTGGCGCGAATGTTGGCCAGCGTCGCACGGCTCAGGCGGATGGTGTACGGCACCTTTGACAGTTCGTCCGTCATCACCGCGATGTCGGCGGTCTCGAGCGCGGCGTCGCTGCCCATGGCGCCCATGACGATGCCGACATCGGCGGCGGCGAGCGCCGGCGCATCGTTCACGCCGTCGCCAATCATGGCGACGGCGCCGTGCGCACTGCGAAGGTGCTCGATGGCTGCGACCTTGTCCGCAGGCAACTGACCGGCGCGTACGTCATCGACGCCGAGCTGAGAGCCGGTGGCGCGCGCGACCGCGTCGTGATCGCCGGTGATCATCGCGACGCGCGCCACGCCGTTCGCGCGGAGATCCGACACCACTCGTGCGGCATCCGGTTTCGGTCGATCGGTCACGCCGAGCACCCCGAGCACGATCCCGTCTGCCGCGACGACCACCGGAGACATCCCCTGCCGCACGATGTCCATGGCCACGGCTTCGGCTTCGCTCGTCATGACACCGCGCTCGCTCATCAGGCGCGGCGTCCCGCAGACGATCGATGTGCCGTTGACGCGGCCTTCCACGCCAAGACCAGGCAGCGCGCGGACCTCACCCGGCGTGTCCGGCCGCACACCGCGAGCCTGCGCGGCCGACAGGATCGCCGCCGCGATGGGATGCTCCGACTGAGACTCGACGGAGGCCGCAAGGCGGACGAGATCGTCGGCCGTCATGGATCCGATCGGCCGCGCGGCGTCCAGCGTCAGGCGCCCGGTGGTGACCGTGCCGGTTTTGTCGAACGCGACGACGCGCACCCCTGCGAGGCGCTCGAGATGAATGCCGGCCTTCACCAGCACGCCGTGCCGCGCGGCGCCGGCCAGCGCCGAGACGATCGACACCGGCGTGGAGATGACCAGCGCGCAGGGGCACGACACGACCAGCAGCACCAGTGCGCGATACAGCCACGTGTCGAACGGCTGCCCCCAGGCGATCACGGGCACGGTCGCGATGAGGATCGCGAGCATCACGACCGACGGCGTGTACCAGCAGGCAAACCGGTCGATGAACTGCTGCATCGGCGCGCGCCTGGCCTGCGCACTTTCGACGAGGTGCACGATGCGCGCCAGCGTGGTGTCGGCGCGCCGGCGCGTGACGGCGACGGTCAGCGCGCCGTGGCCGTTGATGGTGCCGGCAAACACCTCGTCACCCTCGGACTTGTCGGTCGGCAGTGACTCGCCGGTAATCGGCGCCTGGTTCACGTCGGAGCGCCCGCTGCGGACAATCCCGTCCAGCGCGATCTTATCGCCCGGCCGGACGATCATCAGCGCGCCCGGTGCGACCTGCTCGATGTCCACGCGACGCTCGCCACCATCGTCTTGAATCAGCACGTCGGTCGCCGCCAGGTCCAGCAGCCTGCCAATCGCCTGGCGCGCGCGGTCGAGGCTCTGCGCTTCGAGCCACTGCGCCGCGGCAAACAGCGAGACGACCAGCGCCGCTTCTTCGAACTGACGAATCACCATGGCGCCAATCACCGCGACGACCATCAACACGTTGATGTCCAGCGTCGCGCGTGTGAGCGACCGCCACGCCCGCTGTGCGGGAAATACCGCCCCGACCACGGTCGCCGCAATAAAGAGCGGCGCGGTCCATTGTGGAAACGGCGTGAACCACCCCATGGCGCACGCCGCGACGACCAGCGCCGCCGCGATGGCGGTGAACCAGCCGCGGATGTGCGCGCCGGTCGGGGCCGGCTCGTCCGCGCAATGCGCGCAGCCGATGTGATCGGGCTGCTCAGCCACGGCCCACCTTCGTGGCACGGCGTCGCGCGGCGGCGCTCGCGGGGGCGGATTCCTGCACGTGCTGCAGCGTCTGCTTGAAGAGCGAGACGATGTGCTGGTCGTCGAGCGAATAGCACACGACGCGGCCGTCCCGGCGCGGCCGCACGACACGCAGGCCGCGGAGTACGCGCAACTGATGGGAGACGGCCGACTGGCTCAGCTTGAGCACCGCCGCCAGGTCGCACACGCACAGTTCGCCGCACGACAGCGCATCCAGGATGCGAACCCGGGTCGGGTCGCCGAGCGCGCTGAACGTGTCAGCCAGTCCCCGGACGGCGTCGGGCGCCACCAGCGCCTGCCGTATCTTCCGGACCCGGGCCAGGTCGATCTGGACGAGATCGCCGACGTCATCTTTCTTGAACATATGAGCAGATATTCATATTTTAGCGGACGCGTGGCCGGGATGCAAGCCGGCGCGCCCGCCCACCGGCAGGACGTGTACGGAACGAGCAACAGGCGGTGTCGAGACGCGGCCGGCGATCGAAGAACCAGCGGAACGGAAACGTGATGCCGCCGAGCGGATGGCTGAACCGCGCGGCATGCACGCGATCCCGGGCACGCCGCGCGCCGCTTCCGCAGTCGTGGTCGAGCTGTTGGTTGGCATCGCGCACCGCGAGGAGGAAGATGGCGTCGCGCGATTCGCGGCGCTCCACCGTGGTGATGTCATCCCACCAGCGGGAGTTCGCATCGCCGATGATGCGGTAGAGGCCCGCCGGCTTCTCGGCTCCAGCCCACTCGTAGAACGTCTCCAACAGCGCCTCAGCCATCTCGTCGACGAACGCCCGCCGCCACAGGTGATGTTCGAAGGCCTGGTAGAGCGACACGACCTGGTGCGCATCGACCACACGATCCCAGCCGGCGAGTTGCTCGAGCAGCCGCATGCTGGTCGACTCGTCGGGGCGCGAGCGTCCGGTGTCGATCGCCGTGTCCAGGCCGGCGAGCACCACGTCTGCCGCCACGCTCTGGCGATCGTTGTGCAGCGCCGCCGGCTCAATCGCGCCGGTCCAGCCGCCGGAGGTGTTGCCGTCCACCGGGAATCGTGACGCCGATCACGTCGGGACCGCGCGCGTCCACCGCGGGAACGCCGTGGGCCTCGAACAGGACTTCCACCGGGGCGCGGAGTTCGGGAAGGGCAAGCCGCCCGTCGATGATCGGCAGGGAGCTGCGGGCCCACCACCACGCTCCCCCGGCCGCAATCACCGGCACGAGCGTCAGAACGACCAGCAGTCGTTTCATAGGTGTAACTTGCCGCCCTGAATCCGCTTCGACTAGGATGGGGGACTGGGCAGGCCTAATTGACGCATCCATTAGGTTTACGTCACTGAAGCCCGCAGCAGCGTAGAGCGTACACTGTTTTCACTTTCGGAGATCCCTCGTGATCGAGGTCCAACACGTTTCGAAGAAATACGGTCCGTTCACGGCCGTCGATGATGTGAGTTTCCGCGCCGAGTCGGGCGAGATTCTCGGCTTCCTCGGACCCAACGGCGCCGGCAAGACCACCACCATGCGCATCATTACCGGCTACATGCCTGCCACCGAGGGCAAGGCCACCGTTGCCGGCTACGACATTTTCGAGCACCCGCTCGAAGCGAAGCGCCGTACCGGTTACCTTCCCGAGACGCCGCCGCTCTACCCGGACATGACCGTTCGCGAGTACTTGCGCTTCGTCGCGAAGATCAAAAGCGTCGCCGGCAATGTCAACGATCGCGTCGACGCGGTCATGAAGAAGACCTGGGTCGCCGACATGGCCAATCGCCATTGCGCCAAGCTCTCGAAGGGCTACCGGCAGCGCGTCGGCCTGGCGCAGGCGCTGATTCACGAGCCGGAAGTGCTCGTCCTGGACGAGCCCACCGCCGGCCTCGACCCCAAACAGATCATCGAAACGCGCCAGTTGATTCGCGATCTCGCCGGCACGCACACGATTGTGCTGAGCACCCACATCCTGCCCGAGGTGGCGCAGACCTGCCAGAAGGTGGTGATCATCAACAAGGGCAAGATCGTCGCCATCGACTCGCCCGACGCGCTGACCGAACGGCTGCGCGGTGCCGTCACGTTGTTCGTGCAGGCGCAGGGCCCGGCCGACGACATGCAGCGCGCGCTGCAGAACATCGCCGGCGTGGTGCGGGTCAATCCGGCCGACGTCCGCGGTGACGTCAGCAGCTTCGACGTCGACACCGAGACCGGCGCCGACGTCCGGCGCGAGGTCGCGGCGGCCATCGTTCGCGGCGGCTGGGGCCTCCTCGAGCTGCGCCCGATGCGCATGAGCCTGGAGGACATCTTCCTGAGCCTCACCACCGAGGAGATCGAATCAGAAGACCTGGCCGCCGAAGCCGTGGTCGTTGACCACACCGATGGAGGCCAGGCCAATGCGTAACATCACCGCCATCGCCCAGCGCGAGCTGAACGCCTACTTCGCGAGCCCGATCGGCTACGTGCTGATCGGCTTCTTCGCCCTGCTGTTCGGGCACTTCTTCTATGTGTCGCTGTGGTTCTTCGAGCGGCAGAGCATGCAGATGGGCATGAACCCCACCCAGTCGCTCAACATGAACCAGATGCTCATCGGCCCGGCGCTGATGAACACCACCGTCATCATGCTGTTCCTGTTCCCGCTGGTGACGATGAGAACCTACTCGGAGGAGAAGCGCTCCGGCACCATCGAACTGCTGCTGACGTCGCCGATTACCGACATCCAGATCATCCTCGGCAAGTTCTTCGGCGCCATGACGCTGTATGCCGCCATGCTGGCGGTGACGCTGATTCACATCGGCCTGCTGTTCGTCTACGGCACCCCCGAGTGGAAGCCGATCGTCACCGCCTACCTCGGGCTGCTGCTGATGGGCGGCTCGTTCCTGTCGCTCGGGCTGTTCATTTCGAGCCTGACCAAGAATCAGATCGTCGCGGCGATGGCCACGTTCGCCGCGTTCCTGATGCTGTGGGTGATCAGCTGGATGAGCTCGATGTTCGGGCCCACCGCCTCGGCGGTGCTCCAATACCTGTCGATCGTCGAGCACTTCGACGACTTCGCGAAGGGCGTCATCGACACCAAGCACGTCATCTACTACGTCAGCTTCATGGCCCTCGGCCTGTTTCTCACCGTCAAATCGGTGGATAGCGAAAGGTGGCGAGGTTAACCATGCAGAAGATCCTCGGCATCGTTGGATGGATTGGAACGGTCCTGGTGTTCGGCGCGCTCGGCATGCGCGCCTACAACCCCAACTGGTACGAATACTCGACCTACGCGGCGTGGGCCGGCCTGGCCTGCGTGCTGCTCTACATGGCGGGCCAATGGCGTGACGTCGTCGAGTTCTACAGGAGCCGCGGCGCCCGCTACGGCACCATGTCGATCGTCAGCGTGCTGGTGTTCGTCGGCATTCTCGTCGCCGTGAACTACCTTGGCGCCCGCCAGAACAAGCGCTGGGACCTCACCGCGAACCAGGTCTACAGCCTGTCCGACCAGACGATCCGCATCGTGCGCGACCTGAAGGAGCCGGTGCGCATCACGGTCTTCGACCGGGGCGACGCCGAGGACGGCCACATGTCGCGGCTCGAGCAGTACCGCTATCACTCGACTCAACTGTCGGCGGAGTTCATCGATGTCGACCGCGAACCGACGCGCGCCTCAACGGCGAAGATCGATTCGGTGCCGACGATCCTGGTCGAGTACGCGGGCCGCACCGAGCGCGCCACCTCGTCGAACGAGCAGGACATCAGCAATGCCCTGATCAAGGCGGTGACGGGGACGGTGCGCAAGGTCTACTTCACCCAGGGTCACGGCGAGAAGGACATCGCCTCATCCGATCGCACCGGCTACAGCACGGCGGCCGACGCCATGAAGCAGGACAATTTCGCGATCGAATCGCTGGTCCTGATTCAGCAGAAGACGGTCCCGGACGACGCGACCATCCTGGTGATCGCCGGCCCGACCACCGACTTCTTCCCGCCCGAGATCGAGGCGCTCAACGCCTACGTGGCCAGGGGCGGCAAGGTGATGGTGATGCTCGATCCGCTGCTGAAGGGACCCGCGCAGCCGCTGCTGGCGCAGTTTCTCGCCGAGTGGGGCATCCAGGCGGGCAGCGACGTGGTGCTCGACGCCAGCGGCATGGGCCAGCTGATTGGCACCGACGCATCGGTGCCGGTGGCCGCGCAGTATCCGCCGCACCCCATCACGCAGGGGTTCCGCGTGCTGACCGCCTATCCGATGGCCCGCTCGATGGCGCCGATCGAGGGCGGCGCCAACGCGCGCACCGCGCAGCCGCTCGTGAGCACCAGCCCGCAAAGCTGGTCGGAGGCCGACCTGGCCGGCCTGTCGACGGGCAAGGCACAAATCGAATTCAATGCCGACCGTGGCGACAGGCAAGGCCCCATCACGCTGGGCGCAGCGGTCTCGGCCCCGGCCACCGTCACACCTCCCCCGCCGGCCAACGGCTCGCCCGCGTCGCCGGATGCCGAGCGCCGCCCTGAGACCCGCGTCGTGGCGGTCGGCGATTCTGACTTCGCCGCCAACGCGGCGATTGGCATCTCCGGCAACCGCGACTTCCTGATGAACTCGATGAACTGGCTGTCGCAGCAGGAGAACCTGATCGCAGTCCGGCCGCGGCAGCCCGAAGATCGCCGGCTGACGCTGACGGCCGGCCAGCAGCAGTCGATCCTGATCCTCTGCTACTTCATCCTGCCCGGCATCGTGTTTGCGTCGGGCATCTACACCTGGTGGAAGAGGCGCTAGCATGAGCCGTCTGCTCTCGACGCTGAGTCTGGTCGTCGTGCTGGCGGGACTCGGCGCCTACATCTATTTCGTCGACAACCAGCGTCCGGCGGCGAGCAACAACGGCCCTGCTGCCCGGCAGAAGGTGTTCGCCGTCGAGGGCGACAAGGTCAACGAGCTGCGCCTCACCACCAAGGGTGAGTCCACGCTGCTGCGAAAGTCGGATGCTGGGTGGAAGATCGTCGAGCCGATGCAAGTCGACGCCGATCCGCCCGAGGTGATTGGCATCGCGACCGCGCTCGGCAGCGTCGACATCGTGCGGGTGGTGGACGAAAACGCCGCCAACCTCGAGCAGTTCGGACTGGCCAACCCGTCGGTGACGATCGCGTTCAAGGCGGACGGCGGCGCCGCCGGTGCACTGAAGCTCGGCAACAAGAACGCCACCAGCAGCGAAATCTACGCGCTGAAGGACGACAGCAAGCGTGTGTTCCTGGTGTCGGCGTTCCAGGAAAGCAGTTTCAGCAAGACCTCGTTCGACCTGCGTGACAAGAAGATCCTCAAGTTCGATCGCGACAAGACCGACTCGCTTGTGCTCGCAAAGGGCACGGCGTCAATGGAGCTGGCACGCAACGGCAGCGACTGGCGGGTCGTGACGCCGGGGCCGTCGCGGAGCGACTACAGCGCGATTGAGGGCTTCGTCGGCCGGCTCGCCTCCGCGAACATGTCGAAGCTCGTCGAGGAGAACCCGCAGGACCTCGCGAAGTACGGCCTGGACAAGCCGAGGATGACGGTGACGTTGGGCGCCGGCAGCGCCAAATCGGTGCTCGAAGTCGGCAAGACCGACAACGGCGACATGTTTGCCCGCGATGCGGCACGGCCGCTCGTGTTTACGCTCGATTCGACGCTGGCCACCGACCTCGACAAGCCCTTCGACGACTATCGCAAGAAAGAGCTCTTCGAGTTCCGGCCGTTCACGCTTGCCAGACTGCGCGCGGTGCTGGACGCGCCGGCCGGACCCAAGACCTACGAGTTCGAAAAACAGCCACCGGCCACGCCCACCGATCCCGAGACCTGGAAGGTGACGCGCGCCGGCGGCGCGTCCCACACCGCCGACCAGGCGGTGATCGACGACTTGCTGGGCAAGCTCACGGGCATCCGCGCCGAGTCGTTCGTTGGCGCCGGCACCAGGACCGGCATCGACAAGCCGGCGCTGGTGGTGAGTGCCAGTTACGAGGAAGGCAAGTTCGAGCGCGTGCGCATCGGCGCTGTCGGTGACAACGCCTACGGCCGCCGCGACGGCGAGGAAGGCGTCGCGAAGATCGATGTGGCCAGCCTGAAAGCCGCAATGCTGGCGTTCGACGTCGCCGTCACGCCCAAGGAGGCGGCGCCGAAGGCAGAAGAGAAGAAGTGAGGAGCTGGGCCGGCGCAGCCGTTGGGATTGCGCTCGCCTCCCTGCTGGCCGGCTGCGCCTCGAAGGGCGCATCGGCGGTCGGCGCGCCGCCTTCGCCGGCATCGCCCTCCGGCTCGCTCGCGACAGACCTGCAGAGCATCTTTGCCGGATCGAACGTCGATCACGCCTTCTGGGGTGTGACCGTTCGATCCTTGAAGACCGGCGGCCTGCTCTACAGCGCCAACGGATCGCGCCTGCAGACCCCGGCGTCGACCCAGAAGGTCATCACCAGCGCCGTCGCTGCCGAGCGGCTGGGATGGGACTTCCGCTACTCGACCACCATCTACGCCACCGGTCCGCTGTCGGGCGGCGACCTTGACGGCGATCTCGTCATCGTCTCGAACGGCGATCCGACCATCAACCCGCGGCATCCGGAGCGGTGGGGCGTGTTCGATGCGTGGGCCAGGCAGCTGTACGAGAAGGGGCTGCGCCGCGTCGGGGGCCAGCTGATCGGCGACGACAACGCTCTCGCGGAGCCGGGCTGGGGCGTGGGATGGGCGTGGGACGATCTCGCCCTCGGCTACGGGGCGGCCGTCGGCGCGCTGCAGTATCACGAGAACGAGCTCGAACTCGTGATCGGACCCGGACAGGCCGCCGGCGATCGCGCCATCATCGGCGTGTCGCCTCCGGGCAGCGGCGTCATTCTCAATCACGCCGTCACGACGGCCGCCGCCGGACAACCATCGAGGATCTCGCTGTCGCGCACTCCCGGTTCGAACATGCTCACGGTCAGCGGCCAGGTCGCAGCCGGAGCAGCGGCCATCACGGCGCTGGCCTCGGCACCGAACCCGACCATCCTCTACCTCAATGCGCTCCGAGAGGCGCTCGCCCGCAACGGCATCTTCGTCGGCGGCAACGCGCTGGATGTGGACGATGCCCGCGTCAAGCCTGACTACGGCAAGGCCACCGTGATGCTCGAGGATCGTTCGCCGACGATTGGCGCGATCATCGACGTCTGCCTGAAGTGGAGCCGGAACGAGTACGCGGAGACGCTGCTTCACTCGCTCGCGCCACCCGGCGCCGAGGCCACCGCTCCGGCCGCGCTGGCCAGCGTCACCGAGACGCTGACGCAATGGGGCATCTCACCGGATCTCTATATCGCCCGCGACGGCTCCGGCTTGTCGCGCAACAACTACCTCTCGCCGGATGCGCTGGTTGGCGTGCTGACGCGCATGTGGAGCGATTCGAGGCATCGTGAGCCGTTCCAGGCCACCATGCCGCAATCAGCGGTCAGCGGCTCGCTCGCCAATCGCATGAAGGACACGCCGGCAGCGCAGCGCGTGTGGGCCAAGACGGGATCGATGTCGAACGTGCGGTCGCTGGCAGGCTACCTGATGACTGCGGACAACGAGCCGCTGGCGTTTGCGTTCATGGCCACCGGCTTCCGCGTGCCGGTGTCACAAATCGATGCGGCGATGGACCAGGCGCTCGTCCGCCTCGTCCACCACAAATAACGGCACACGCTGGTTCGACCTACAACTGGACGAACCGTCCCAGCAGCACCGCCATCATCATTCCCATCGCGCCAACCACCAGCGCGCCCGCCATGCCGACAGCGAATGGCTTGAGGCCAACACCCTTGAAGACGGCGAAGCTGGTGTTGAGGCCGACGGCCGCCATCGCGGTGCCCAGCAGGATCTGCGACGCCCAGTAGTCTCCCAATTGCTTCGTGATTGCCGCCCACGACGCCGCGTCCCACATGCCAAGGGCCGCGCCGTTGTTGGCCAGCGTCCAGTCTCCAATCGACCGAACCGCCGCCATGGCGAGAAACCCGACCACGAATCCCGGCACCAGCGACGACAGCGATACGACGCCGCGATGATCGCCGGCGCCGGCCGCGCGCGCCTGCGATCGCATGTGCATCCAGGCGAGAATCGGAATCACGGCGGCCAGAAAGATATTGCGCGTCAGCTTGGTCACCGTGGCCACGCGCAGCACGATGTCGTCGCCGTAGACCTGTTTATAGGTGAGCGCCGCACCGACCACCTGCGACGTATCGTGCACGGCGGTACCCAGGAACAGTCCAATCGTCTCCGACGTCGGCAGCAGCGCATGCGCCAGGTACGGATACACCAGCATGCCGAACAGGCCGAAGGCCACCACGTTCGCGACCGCATAGGCCACCTCGCGCTCATCAGCGTCAATCGCGGGCGCCGTCGACACGATCGCCGTCACGCCGCAGATGCTGGTGCCCGCGGCGATCAACGTCCCCAGCCGCGGCGGCAGCCCGAGCTTGCGGTTGAACCACGTGACGAAGATCAACCCGGTCGCGATGGCCGCCATCACCACCGGCAGCCCGGCGATCCCGAGCTTGACGACGTCGAGCATGCTCAGGCGAATGCCGACCAGCACAATGCCGGCCCGCAAAATCGTCGTGGTGGCGAACTTGAGGCCCGGCGCGAGCGACGCCGGCGGCGGCAGGGTGTTGCGCAGCAGCAGTCCAAGGACAATGGCCACCGGCACACCGGAGATGGGACTGCTCCCGGTCAGGCCCTGCGCCGCGAGGATCTGCTGACCGATGCGATCCGCGAGCCAGAAGCCCGCCAGCATCACGATCAAGGCGGCGATGATGCCGGGAAGTTTGTTCAACGGCCCACGAGCCAGACGCCGCCGATGATCAGCGCGGCGCCAGAAGACGCGTACAGCAGGCCGCTGTAGCGGCGGTGATTGTTGCCCGCGAATCGCACCGACAGCAGACCCATCCCGGCGGCGAACGCCGACATCGCCGCAATGGCGCCGAGGCCGAAGCCGCCGAGGTAGAGCATCGAGTCGAGCGGGATGGACAACGCCATCGCCGGCAGCACGCCGAACAGGTGCGAGCTGCCGGCGAGTCCATGAAGCGCGCCCATCGCGAATGACGTGCCGGCGTGCGAATGCGGCCTGGCAGCCGCACGGCCGGCTCTCCACATGCCCCACAGGCCGACCGCGATCAGCGCCACGCCGACCAGCCGCTCGCTATATGCGGAGATCGAATCGAGCGGCAGCTGCGCCCGGGCGAACAATAACAGCAGTGCGACCAGCATCACACCGGCCGTGTGACCGACGCCCCACTGAAGACCGGTGAACCACGGGCGGCGATCGCTGTCGGCGGTGAGCGGCGCCACAGCGGCCAGGTGGTCCGGTCCCGAGAAGACGTGCAGCAGGCCGGCGGCGAGGCCGGCGAAGAAAGCCAGCATGCCTACCTCTGAATCGACTTCAACTGGAAGAACTCTTCGAGCGCCAGCGGGCCAATCTCGCGGCCGATGCCGGACTTCTTGTAGCCGCCAAACGGTGCCAGCGCGTTGAATCGGCCGCCGTTGATGTCCACCTGCCCGGTGCGAAGCTGGCGGGCGACGCCAAGCGCGCGCTCCGGAGTAGCTGCCCAGACGCCTCCGGCGAGGCCATATTCCGAGTCGTTCGCCATCGACACAGCGTCGGCCTCCGACTCGTACGGAATGATCGCGAGCACGGGTCCGAAAATCTCTTCCTGCGCAATCCGCATCCGGTTATCCACGTTCGCGAAAATGGTCGGCTCCACGTAGAACCCGGTCGGCAGGTTGGCGGGGCGCCCGCCGCCGGTGACGAGCGTCGCGCCCTCCTGCTTGCCGTGTTCGATGTAGCCCAGCACACTGTCGCGCTGCCCGGCTGATGCCAGTGGGCCGAGACGTGTGTTCTTGTCGAACGGATCGCCGAGGGTCAGCTTTGCCAGCTGCGCCTTCGCCAGTTCCACGGCCTCGTCGTGGCGTGACTTCGGGACCAGCATGCGGGTCCACGCTGAGCAGGTCTGCCCCGAGTTCTGCATGCAGTTGTTTACGCCCGCCGGAATCGCCTTCTCGAACGGCGCGTCATCGAGCACCACGAACGCGGACTTGCCGCCCAGTTCGAGAGTCACCTTCTTGATGCCGTCGCCGGCCACCGACGCGATACGCCGGCCGGCCGGCAACGATCCGGTGAAGCTCACCATGTCGACGCCGGGATGCGCGACGATCGCTTCGCCCACCACCCGGCCCGAACCGGACACGATGTTGAGGACGCCCTTGGGCAGCCCGATGTCGTTGGCCGCCTCGGCGAGCATGAACGCGCTGAGCGGCGCCATGTCAGCCGGCTTGAGCACGATGGTGCAGCCGGCAGCGAGCGCCGGGGCGATCTTGCACACCACCTGGTGCAGCGGGTAGTTCCACGGCGTCACACAACCCACGACGCCAATCGGCTCCTTGATGACGAGTGAATGGCCAAGTTGCTCTTCAAGCTTGGCCTCGCGCAGGAACTTCGCGTTCAGGCCGAGCATCATGATCGGAAACTCGGCCTGCACTTTGGTGGCCAACCCCAACGCGGTGCCCACTTCGTGCGCGATCGCTTCGGCGATCGCCGGCACGCGGCTCTTCATCGCCTCCGACAGTTTTTCGAGCCACGGCGCGCGCTCCTCGGCCGGCACTCGGCTCCAGGTCTCGAAGCCGCGGCGCGCGGCCCCGACAGCCCGGTCGACATCGTCGGCCGTACCACGTGGCACGCGCGCGACTTCCTGTTCGGTGGCCGACGAGATCACCGCCGTCGAGTCGGTGCCGCTCGGCGCCTGCCACGCACCGCCGTAGTAGTGCTTGTCGTACGTCATGAACCTGCAATTTTACGCTAGCCCTGCGAAGCGCGGCACGGCTACGCTTGATCAATGCAGATTGCGGGGAAGACATTTGTCGTCACCGGCGGCGCGTCGGGACTTGGCCGCGCCAGCGCGGAAACGATTGTTGGGGCCGGGGGCAACGTGGTGCTGCTTGACGTCAATGCCGACACCGGCAAGGCGGCCGAGCAGGCGCTGGGCACGAACGCCCGCTTTGCGCAGGCCGACGTCACCAGCGAGGAGCAGGTCAAGGCCGCGGTGGATCTGGCGGTATCGTCGTTTGGCGGATTGCATGGCGCCGTGAACGCCGCCGGCATAGGACCTGCGGCCAAGGTGCTCGGCCGCAATGGCCCACACCCGCTCGACCTGTTCGAGAAGACCATCAAGATCAACCTGGTCGGGACGTTCAACGTGATTCGCCTGGCGGCGGCGGTGATGGCGCAGAACCAGCCGCAAGGCAGCGGCGAACGCGGTGTGATCGTCAACACCGCGTCGATCGCCGCCTTCGATGGACAGATCGGCCAGCCGGCCTACGCGGCGTCGAAGGGCGGCATTGTCGGCATGACGCTGCCGATTGCCCGGGAGTTCGCCGCGCTGGGCATTCGCGTCGTCACCATTGCGCCCGGAATCTTCGACACGCCGCTGCTGGCGGGCCTGCCCGAGCCCGCGCGGGTTTCACTCGGACAACAGGTCCCGTTCCCGTCGCGCCTGGGACAGCCGGCGGAGTACGGATCGCTCGTCCGACACATTCTCGAAAACCAGATGTTGAACGGCGAGGTGATTCGACTGGACGGCGCCCTGCGCATGGCTCCGAAGTAACAGCCTCAGGCGCTTGGCGGCGTTTGGCCCGCCAGCACGTAGATTGCGCCGATCAGTTCCGCCATCGATCCAGACAGCCCGCCGCCCTGGGCGAGGTCCGGCTGGCCGCCGCCCTTGCCGCCGAACCTGGCGGTGAGGCTCTTCAGCAGCGCGGCTGCGTCATGGCTGGACCGCGGACCGCGCGCGATCACGATCTGCAGCGGCGACTGCGTGGTCAGCAGCGCGATCAGCGCGTCCGGGCGCAGTGACGTCGCCGCGCCCGCGATCGCCTTGATGCCCTGGGCGTCCCAGCCGTCCATGGCCGCCACGATGGTGGTGCCTGGCGAGCGCGCCGTCAGTGCCTGCGCCTCGTGGGTCGCAAGCTTCTCCTGGAAACCGCGGACGGTGCGCTGCACCGCCCTGGCTTCGTCCTGCATCCGCTCGATCGACGCCGCCATCTCTGCCGCGGGCACCGACAGGTGCTTCTGCATTGCCGCCAGGGCGCCGCGCCACAGGCGGAAGCGTTCGAGCGCGCGCCCGCCGCAGAAGAACTCGATGCGGGAGCCGCCCTTGAACTTCTCGACCGTCCCGATGGCAATCACGCCGATCGCGCCGGTGCGTTCGACGTGCGTGCCGCCGCAGGCCGAGAGATCGTAGTCGTGCACGTCGATCAGCCGGAGCGTGCCGGTGCGGAGCGACTCCTTGCGCATCCCCATTCCGGCGGCTTCTTCGGCAGTCGCGAACCTGATCGTCACCGGCCGGTCTTCCCACACGATGCGGTTGGCGTCGTCTTCGGCCTTTGCCACGTCCGCCGCCGACACGTCGCGGGCCAGGTCGATGGTCGAGGACGGCCCGGGGCCCCCGCCACGCGGAGTGTGCGTGGTGGGGTGGACTTGCCCGAGGTGGAAGCTCTCGGTGCGCACTCCGCACAGGCGATCGAATGCGGCCGACAGCACGTGCTGGCCGGTGTGCTGTTGCATGTGGTCGAAGCGGCGCGTCCAGTCGATCTCACCCGTCACGATCTTGCCGGCCTCGAGGGGGCCGGCTACCACGTGCACGATCGTCCCGTCTTCGCGATCGATCACGTCAGTGACCGCGCTGGCGCCGAGCGTGCCGGTATCACACGGCTGACCACCCGAGGTCGGATAGAACGCCGTCTGATCGAGCGTGACATGACAGCGGCCGTCGACCGGTTCAACCGTCAACACCTCCGCGTCAAAGCTGCGCCGGAAGGGTGCCGTGTAATAGAGGCGATGCGTCATGCCGGGGCTGGTCGGGATTCACGATCGGCAGTGCGAAGAAGAACACGGCGCCGTGACCGGACGATCCGCGCCGGTAGCCGATTCGGCCCTGAGTCTTCGACCTCGATCCAGGCCCACCCGTCCCAATCGCCGGGGCGAATCGTGGTGTTCCGGACAACGGAGCCGGCGTGAACGATCGCCTGTTCAGCGTTGGTGGCGAAGTTGAGCGCGACCTGCTGCAGCTCGGTGAAGATCGCCAGGACGAAGCCCTGCGACCGTTCATCGATCTCGACGCTGATGCTGACCTCTTCGAGCTTGCGCTGGCGCAGCTGCATGACCGACGCCACCACGTTGCGCAGCCGCACCGCCGTGGGCTGTGACCTCTGCCGCCCGAAGCGCGACAGGTTACGGATGATCGCGCTCACCCGCGTAGCCTGCTTCTGAATCAGCAGCAGGTCGGCCTTGGCTTGTTCGAGCATGCCCGGCTGCATCTGCAGCAGCTCGGCGAATCCGAGAATCGCCTGAAGCGGGTTGTTCAGCTCATGCCCCACGCCTGAGACCAGCACGCCGATGGCGGCCAGACGGTCCCTTTCCGCAAACGGCATCGGCTGCGGCTGGGGCGGCGACAGGTCGCCCCGGCTGACGCGCCGGGTGGTGTCACCGAGGGGATCGAACGTGTTGAGCCAGATCCGCCCGAACATCCACGCCAGCGCCAGGATCAGGATCGTGGTGACGATTGAAATGCCGAAGTTGCGCTGGTAGGTGGGCAAGGTCCGCTGGACGGCGGCCGCAGTGGGAATGCCCACGCTTGCCAGCCACGGACCTCGCTCGACGACCGCGTTGCCGAACACCCGCTCAACGCCATCGATGCCGGTGAGGATCGCCGATGAAGGCACGTCAAACGGATTGCCCGCGCGTCCTTCCGGTGCCGCGGGACGGCCGACGTACTGCGCCGCCTCGAGGCTCCGCGCCACGACGACACTACGGTGATCGGTCAGCGTGACGACCGAGCCCTCCGGCAGCGGCAGCGAGGCAAGCACCCGTTCGAACGCTTCGAGATGCACCGACAGACTGAGGGCGCCGACCACTTTCCCTTCGGAGACGATCGGATAGCCCAGCACGATCGCATGGGCCGTATCGCCGACCTCTCCAAGCATCCCGCTGACCAAGGTCCTGCCCGTTGTGGCGATGGTCTTCAACCACGCCGGATCGAGCCGGCTTTCGACTTTCGGATCCGCCGGCCTGGCCCACCCTACCGGACGGCCTTCGACGTCGGCGAGCAGCGCGTTGTGCAGCAGTCCTCCAGGCTCAACCAGCGGCGCGAGCACCTCCTGCGTCGCGATCGGATTCAACGCCTGCACGGTCGGATGGCGCGAGGCGGTGCTCGCGACGGCGTCAGCGGTGGCAAGCTTCTGGTTCACGTACACGGAGGCCGCCTTCAAGCGCGTCTCATCCGAGAGCTGGCGGACGTGCTCGTCGTCGGTCAGCCTGGCGCCGTAGGCGATCGCAATCGACACCAACACCATCAGGATGGCGGTGATGACCGCGAGCTGGCGTCGGAGCGGCTGGGCCAAGCGGTCCTCAGGCTACTATCAACGGGTCGACCGCGCCAGCTTCTGCGAACCCGGCGGCGCGCAAACGGCAACTGTCACAGTGGCCGCACGGGCCGCCGTCCGGCGCCGGATCGTAGCAACTGTGCGTCAACCCGTAGTCGAGTCCCAGTGACAGTCCGAGCCGGATGATTCCCGCCTTCGATAGATCGATCAGCGGGGTGCGAATCGTCAGCGCCCGGCCTGCCACGCCGGCCCTGGTTGCCAGACGCGCCATCTGTTCGAACGCGCGGATGAATTCAGGACGGCAATCCGGGTAGCCTGAGTAATCAAGCGCGTTGACGCCGATGAAGATCTCGGCGGCGCCGAGCACCTCGGCCCACCCCATCGCCAGCGACAGGAAGATGGTGTTGCGCGCCGGCACGTAGGTGATGGGGACCATGGCTGGATCGATCGGTTGATCTTTCGGCACCTCGATCTGCCACGAGGTCAATGCCGATCCACCGATGCCTGTCAGGTCGAGATCGAGCTCGAGGTGCCGGGTGACGCCGAGCGATTGGCCAACGGCGCGGGCGGCCGCCAGCTCCTGCGCATGCCGCTGCCCGTAGTTGATGCTCAGCGCGTAGAGCTCGACCCCATCTCGCCTGGCAACGGCGGCGGCGGTGTACGAGTCGAGTCCGCCACTCAACAGGACAACGGCGCGTTCAGACACCTCGCGTCTCGGGGCTCCAGATGTACTTGTGGACCTGCAGCTGCACCCTGACGTCGAGCCGGTCCGCAATCACCCATTCGGAGAGCTGTCTGGGGTCCAGCTCGCCGTGCACCGGCGACAACAACACCGCGTTGACACGCGACGGCAGGTTCTCCCGCGTCATGACGTCGCGCGCGAACTCGTAGTCGCGCCGGTCGGCGATCACGAACTTGACCTCGTCCTGCTGTGTCAGCAGCGCGAGATTGCTCCAGTCGTTCTGCCCGGATTCGCCCGAACCCGGACACTTCACATCCATCACTCGGATGACGCCCGCCGGCACGCCGGCAATGCTGCGATGACCGCCGGTTTCGATCAGCACCGTCTTGCCGGCGTCGAGCAACCGCTGCATCAGCGGGTAGACGTCCGGCTGCAGCAACGGTTCGCCGCCGGTGACTTCCACCGTCGGGCAGCCGCGCGCTTCGATATCCGCGATCACCTCATCCACGCTCATCTTGCGGCCCTCGTGAAAGGCGTACGGGGTGTCGCACCAGCGGCAGCGCAAGTCGCACGCCGTCAGGCGGACGAAAACGCAGGGCCGGCCGGCATGGCTCGACTCGCCCTGGATGGAGTGGAATATCTCGTTAACCGTTAACACCGCGACCTGTCATTTTAGCCCTGATGCCGCTAGGCATCGGCACCTCCGGCTGGAACTACCCCGCCGGCAAAGGCACCTGGAACGGCCTTTTCTATCCGCTGCCGGAAGACCGGCCGCGCGGCTTCGATGAGCTGCGCTTCTACTCGGAGCGCTTCAACACCGTCGAGGTGAACAGCACCTTCTACGGCCAGCCGCGGGCCAACGCGACGCTGGCGTGGGCAACGCGTACCCCGCCGGACTTTGAGTTCGCGGTGAAGCTGTTCCAGAAGTTCACGCATCCGAATCTCTCGTTCGATCGCGGCCCGGTGACGCAGGCAGACGTGGATGCCTTCAGGGGCGGCATTGACCCGCTCGCCGCCGCCTGGGTGCAAATCGACGAACCGAAGTTTTCATCCTCCGTCCGCCAGGACCTGACCGGGGGCAACGCCGACTTCTACTACCTGCGCCTCCACGGCCGCAATGCCGCGCAATGGTGGGATCACGCCGAAGCGGAAGATCGCTACAACTATGTCTACTCGAAGGAGGAGCTCGAGCCGATTGCAGCAGCGGTGCGCGACGTCATGGCCCTGGCACGCACGCGACAGCCCGGGGCGCTGAAAAAGCCGACCTGTTCCTGAACAACCACTTCTCCGCGCAGGCGGTGGCCAACGCCGTGACGCTGAAGCCACTGCTCGACGAGCCGGTGACCGCCCGCTTCCCGCCCGAGCTGATCGATCGGTTTCCCGACCTCGCCGGCATTGCTACTTTGCCTCGCGCACGGTTACTCTGACGATGCGATCGGCGTAACGGATCTTCTCGACGACATCCATGCCGGAAATGACCTTGCCGAACACGACGTACTTGTCGTCGAGCTCGGGCGCGTTTCTCAAGGTCACATACATCTGCGTGTCGGCCTTGGAGGCATCGCCGTTGTGCGCCAGGCCCAGCGAGCCGCGCGTGTGCCGGCGCAGTTTTGAAAACTCAGCGACGCCGACCTTCGGGCCGTCGATTCGCCCCCACATCTTCTCCTTCGTCATGTCGCGCGTCTGCTGATCGCCAAACTGCATGACGAACCCGGCCACGACCCGATGCACCCGCTGGCCGTTGTAAAACCGCTTCTGGATCTGGCCCAGGACGTGCGCCACCGTCTTCGGCGCCTCGTTCGGGTAGGTTTCGAACTCGAAGTTTCCCTTCTCCGTCTCGACAACGACGATGGCAGAACCTGCGCCGGGCGAGGTCTTCGCCTGCGCAAAGGCCTCTGCGCCAACCGCCAGCAACGCGACCGTAATCAGCAGCTTCACCAAGACACACCCACTCGCCCGCATGATGTGACAATCGGGCATTCGTTGCAACGCGGCCGCACCGGCCGGCAGACATTCTGGCCCCACGTGACCAGGTAGTGGTTCAACAGCGGCCACCAGCGCTGTTCGATGGAGCGGTAGAGCGCCTGCTCTGTCTCCTCCGGCGTCCGCGTCTGCACCCACCCCAGCCGGTTCGAAATGCGGTGCACATGAATGTCCACGCAGATGTGCTCGTCGCTTTGGAACGCGACAATCAGCACGAGGTTGGCGGTCTTCCGGCCGACCCCGGGAATCGTCACCAGCTCCGCCATGGTTCTCGGCACATTGCCGCCGAACTTCGTGACGATCATCTTCGCGGCAGCCCGCACGAACGCCGCCTTGTGGCGATAGAAGCCGACCGGGTAGATCAGCTTCTCGATCTGCCTGGGTGTCAGTCGCGCCACAGCCGCCGGCGTAGGGGCCTTCGCGAACAGCCGCGTCGAAGCGGCCAGCGTGGTGGCGTCCTGCGTGCGCGCCGACAGCAGCGTCGAAATCAGGATGTGAAACGGCTCGCGCTGCTGCCGTTCGGAAATCTTCTCCACGGCGGGCATCTCGAGTCCTTCGATCCGCCGTCCGATCACGCGCATCACGCGCTCGACCCGCCGTCGCGCGACGCGCTTTGGCGAGGCAGGTTCAGGGGACAGGCGTGAGGGGCGGCTGGCCATTCAGGACCGCGATCGCGTTGGTGACCGCGAGATCGGCCATCGCGGTGCGTGTTTCAGTGGTGGCGCTCGCCAGGTGCGGAATCAGCAGCACGTTCTCGAGCGACATCAGCGCCTGGTGAATTTCTGGCTCCTTCTCGTAGACGTCGAGCGCTGCGCCGGCAATCAGCCGCTCCATGAGCGCCCACGCCAATGCCGCTTCATCCACCACCGGGCCGCGCGAGGTATTGATCAGATAGGCCGTCCGCTTCATTCTGGTCAGCGCCTTCTGATCGATCAGGTGCTTCGTTTCCGCGGTCATCGGGCAATGCAGCGAAACGACGTCGGATGTCGCGAGCAGCCGATCGAGCGGCATGGGCGCCGCGCCGGCGATGCCGGCATCGCGCCTTGCGCTGTAGGCCACGGTCATGCCGAATGCCGCCGCCTTGTCGGCCACCGCGCGGCCGATGCGGCCGACACCCACCAGGCCGAGCTGCTTGCCGCGCAGCTCCATGCCCAGCATGTAGTCGAGCGCCCAGCCGCCCCACTTGCCGGACCGGACCACCCGCTCGCCTTCGCCCAGCCGGCGGGTAATCGCCAGGATCAGCCCCCAGGTGAAGTCGGCACACGCGTTGGTGAGCACATCAGGCGTGTTGGTCACGACCACGCCGCGCGAACGGCACGCCGCGACGTCAATGTTGTTGTAGCCGACCGCGACGTTGGCCACCACTTTCAATTGTGGACCCGCCGCAGCAAGCACCGCGGCGTCGATCGCATCGGTCAGCAGGCAGACGATCGCGTCAACGCCTTTGACCCGCTGCAGCAGCTCGTCGCGCGAGATCGCGGCGCCGCCGACGTAGCGATCGACATCGGACGCCGCTTCGAGCTTCGCGATGACTGAGGACGGAAGTGTGCGGGTGACTAATGTCCGTGGCACTTACAGAACCCGCAGTGATTGCATGGCACGGCCGGCTCGATGATGCACTCGGTCTCGCCGGGATTCCGTTCGATTCGATACTGGCCGAAACTCATCGCCGGAGAGGCATCAGGCCTTGGCCGGACAGACTCCGACGGCCGGACCGGCTCCGGCGGCGACGGCTCGGACGCGCCCACCCGCACGTGTCGCTGTACCGCCGCTCGAATCAGGAGCCTCAGCGCGTCGTCGTTCATTCCACCCAGTCCAGGTGATCGACGATACCAACGATCGCGGCGTCCACCGGCGCCAGCTTCTTGCCGAGCGCCTCGCCGGCGGCGCGCCCTTCCTGCACGACCAGCACGCGCTCGCTCACACCCGCGCCGACGGAATCGATGGCCAGCAGCGTCGCGCCCCTTGCTTCGCCTTGCGGCGTCTCGGGCTGCACCAGCAGCAGCTTCGATCCCTCGAACTGCTGACGCTTCTGCGTCGACACGACCGTTCCAACCACCCGCGCGAGAATCATCTGGGAACGTGAACGTGGTCGATGATGCCGACGATACCGGCATCGGCAGGCACCTCGATGGGATGCCACGGCAAGCCGGCCTCCTTGCCGCGCACGACGAACACCTTCTCGCCGACGCCGGCTCCAACCGAATCCACCGCCACCAGCGGCCGGCCGGCGTCACGGCCGTCGGCGCCGATCGGCTGCACCAGCAGCAGCTTGATGCTGTCGAAGCTGGGGTCCTTGCGGGTCGCGACGACATCGCCGATGACGCGGGCCATTTGCATCGAGGTCTGCGCTTTCAGAGCCTGCTAGGGCCTACTCGCTGACGTCGACAGCGTCGATGATGCCGACGATGGCGGCGTCGACCGGCGTGTCTTTCATCCCGGACGCCATCCGCGCCGAGCTGCCGCTGACAATCAGCACCGTTTCGCCGACACCGGCATCGACGGTGTCGATGGCGACGAGGTAATTGCCTTCTGCCTCGCCTTTGGGGTCGATCGGGCGGGCCAGCAACAGCTTGTTGCTGACCAGCCGTGGATCTTTTCTCGTCGCGACCACGGTCCCGACGATCCGCGCGAGGAGCATTTAGCCCTTGGCGTTCGCCTTACCGATTGGCAGGACGTCTTCGAGGTTGGCGTGCGGACGCGGGATGACGTGCACCGACACGAGCTCGCCGACGCGCCGCGCTGCCGCGGCACCGGCGTCAGTGGCCGCCTTCACGGCCGCCACGTCGCCGCGCACGACAGCGGTCACATAACCCGCGCCAATCTTCTCCCACCCGACCAGCGTCACTTTGGCAGCCTTCACCATCGCATCGGCCGCTTCGATCATCGCGACCAGCCCCTTGGTTTCGACCATGCCGAGTGCTTCACCCATTTCCTTGATCCTCCGGGCTTGCGGGCTGCGGGCAGCGGGCTGCGGGCTGGCAATCAACCCGTAGTCCGTAGCCCGTCGTCCGTAGCCCCATCGTCATTTCAGCGCCCGCAGGGCGTCTTCTATCAGTGCCGTCAACTCGCGATATGTTAGTCGAATTTCGCCATCCATGGCCGCAGAAGGCACGGAGAGCGCAGACCATCCCGGCGGCGCGACAGCCTGCTCGACAAGTCGCTTGTCCGAGTCCGGCGCCTGGACCAGCTGGCAATCCAGCTGCCCTGCGGACGTGCCGGGCGCATCGTCGGTGCAGATCGGCGCCGGCGACGCGATTCCATACATGCCGCGAAGCCCCTGTAGCCGCTCCACTTCGTCGCGCGACAGGATGTTTTCGCGGCCCAGCGTCCGCGCCACCAGGCTGATCTTGGCGAAATGCTCGATCGTTTCCATCCGGTAATACGCCGACATCACGTCACCGGCCAGCGCCAGCGCGCCGTGATTCGCCAGCAGCAGACCGTCGTGCGCCCTGATGTACTTGCGCACCGCCGCGGGCAGCTCCTCGGTGGAGGGGGTGGCGTAGTCGGCGATGGGAATGCTGCCGAGCGTGGTGATCACCTCCGCCAGCACGGCGCGGTCAAGCGCAATGCCCGCCACCGCGAAACCGGTCGCGGTCGGCGGATGCGCGTGCACGACGGCCTTGGCATCGGCGCGGTTGCGATACACCTCGAGGTGCATCTTGAGTTCCGACGATGGCTCGCGCTCGCCGGCAATCTTCTTGCCGTCCAAATCGGCGATCACCATCATGTCGGGCGTCATGAAGCCCTTCGACACGCTTTTCGGCGTGGTGATCAAACGATGCTCGTCAAGGCGGACGCTGATGTTGCCGTCGTTGGAGGCGACAAACCCGCGCTCCCACAGACGACGGCCCACCTCGACGATGTCCGCGCGTGCTTGTGCTTCGGCCTTCATCGCAACTGATACTCGGCGCGGCACTTCTCACTGTCGAAGTAGATGGGATCGCCGCCGCTCACGAGCGTAATGGCCTTGCCCGGCACGACGTAGGTACCGCACACCGGGCACTGCCGCATCTTCACCGACACCGGCTTGCCGCCGCCCTGTGGACCACTGGTCGTTCCACCGGCAGCCCTGATGATCGCATCAAAGAATCGCCAGAACGTCCTGGCGATCACCACCGCGAGCACGAGCAGGAGGATGAAGCGTGCCACCGCGTGCTACTTCCCGGCGGCCTTGATGCCCTCGAGGCCCTTGCGCGCCGCCTGCCCTTCCGGCGAGTCCGGCGACAGATCGACGACCTGCTGCCACACTTTTCCGGCTCCCGCAAAATCCTGCCTGCCGAAGGCGCGCACGATCCCGACGTTGAGCAGCGTCTTGATGTGCCTCGGGTCGATCGACAGCGAATGATCGAACTGTTTCAACGCGCGATCCGGTTGGTTCGTGTAGTAGTAGGCGACACCCAGATCCGTCGACACGTTGGTGTCGTTGGGGTTCAGCGCCATCGCCTGCTCGTACCACGTGATCGCCTGTGGATACTGCTCGGCATCGAAGAACATGTTGCCCAGCTGCACCCGCGCCGGCACGTCCTTGAGGTTTTGCCCGGCCGTTTCTTCGAGCGCCTTGACGCGCGCCGGATCGACCGGAACCGCCGCCGGCGGCTGTTGCTGCGCCGGCGCAGCCTGCGCCACTGGCGCGGTGTCACGCGGGTTGCGCGCGGTCTGCTGGCTGCCGAGCACCCAGCCGACAATCAGGCCGAACAACGCGCCCGCAATACCAAAGACAATGGCGTCCGCTCTCATGTGGGAATGCTCAGGATAACAACGCGCGGCGCAGCCAGTCCACCAGGGAGCGGCTCGTGTCGCCGTCGCGCTCCAGCAGCCTCGTGCCGTGCGCCATCACACTCGACACGTGCTGCTCGCGAGGGCCGGACGACTCCGCGGCAAAATCGCGCATCGTCCGCAGCGCCAGGGGATCCTCGGCGCTGGCGGCCATCCAGAGCGAACGCGGGCCAAGGCGCTTGATCAGCGATACGTCGGTCCGCAGTCCGCGGTATTCGAGCGACGGAGACAGCAGCGCGATGGCGCGCGCCTGCGGCACCTCGGCGGAGGCCAGCAGCGCCAGCGTGGCACCGAGCGAGGCGCCCACAACCGCCAGCATGTCGCCGCGAACGTTCGGACGTGAAATCAGCCACGTGGCCGCGGCGCGCACGTCCTGGACCATCGCGGGCAGATCCTGCGCTGAGCCGGACGACTGTCCGTGACCTCTCAGGTCGATCGCCAGCACGGTCATCCCCATGTCGCGCAAGCGGTCCGGAAGGGAGCCCCAGTCGCCCCTGCTGCGGGACAGCATGTGGACGAGCAACACCGTGGGTGACCTGTCCTCCGGAGCGCTTCGCGCGAAGGGGGACGGCCTGGCCGCAGCCTCGTAGAACTCGCCGGCGAGGCGCACGCCGTCGCCGGACGCGAGCGTGACCGGCCGCCCGGCCGCCTCCGCGCTCCCCGTGAACAGGTAGACGGCCAGCAGCAGCATCGCCAACGCCGCCAGGTACTCCTTCACCACCCGGCCAAGCCCGACGAACATCGCCCGGCTGATCAAGGCGTGGCCAATCGAGACCTCGTCCAGGTGTGGCAGCGTCTTGAACAGCGTCAGGTTCCTGAGATCGAGATCGTGTCCGGCATTGACCCCGACACCCAGCCGGTGCGCAAGGCCGGCCGCGGCGACGTACTTCGCAAAGCTCGCCCCGGCGGCGTCAGGGCCCCGCTCAAAGGCGCGCGCGAACGGCTCGGTGTAAAGCTCCACCCGGTCCGCGCCCATCGACTTTGCCCAATCGATGGCCGCGGGCTCCGGATCCACGAACAGGCTGACGCGAATGCCGGCCTGCTGCAGCGAGCCGATCACACCCGAGAGCATGGCCGGCGGCGTATCTGCCGGCCAGCCCGCTTCGCTGGTAATCTCTCCGGGCTTCACCGGCACCAGCGTGCATTGATCGGGTTTCACCGCCAGGACGAGATCGAGAAACCCCGGTCGCGGATCGCCCTCGATGTTGTATTCGACGCGCCCCCTGAGCGGCGCGAGTTCATCGGCAATCCCGTGGACATCAGCCGTCGTGATGTGCCGCGCATCGGCGCGAGGATGCACGGTGATGCCCGGCGCGCCGGCGTCGATGCAGGCGCGGACCGCGTCAATCACCGATGGCATGTGCCCGCCGCGCGAGTTGCGAACCGTGGCGATCTTGTTGACGTTGACGGAGAGCTTCGTCACGCGAGCTGTTCCTTCACGACGTCCGCAATCTCATTGGCCCACGCGCGGATGTGGTCATCATTCTTGCCTTCCAGCATGATGCGCAGCAGCGGCTCGGTCCCCGAGTAGCGCACCAGCAGCCGGCCGTTGCCGGCGAGCCTCGCTTCGACGCGTTCCATGGCGGCCGCAATGGCGGGAACAGTCTTCAGATCGGTCCGCTGTTTCACGCGCACGTTCACCAGCACCTGAGGATGCGTCACCAGTGCGCCGGCCAGATCAGCCAGTTCCTGGCCGGAATCAGCCATGATGCGCAGCACGTTCAGCGCCGTCGCCAGTCCGTCGCCGGTATGGAGATGATCCGAGAAGATCACGTGGCCGGACTGCTCGCCGCCAAGCGCGCACCCGCGCTTGACCATTTCTTCCATCACGTACTTGTCGCCGACAGCGGTCCTGATCATCTCGATGCCGCGGTCGCGCAACGCGATCTCAAGACCGATGTTGCTCATCACCGTCGCGACGACCGCGGGGCCCGGCAGCCGGTTCCTGGCGTGGAGGTGGATCGCCGACATCAGCAGGATCGCGTCGCCGTCGACGATCTTGCCGGTGTGATCGACGAACAGCGCGCGATCGCCGTCGCCATCGAACGCCACGCCGAGACGCGCCTTCGACGCCACCACCGCCCTGGCGAGGCCGTCGAGATGCGTCGATCCGCAATCGAGGTTGATGTTGCGGCCATCCGGCGACACGCCAATCGCCTCGACCTCGAAGCCAAGATCCCGGAACAACCCGGGTGCCAGTGGTTGCGTCGCTCCGTTCGCGCAATCGACGACCATCGGCGCCCCCGTCAAGGGGCCGGCGCTGCTGAGGATCTTGAGCAGATGCTGCACGTAGTGGCTGCAGAGATCGCCGCGATCGCGTTCGATCCGGCCGGCCGCTGCAGGCACGCTCCACGATGCGTCCGCCACTAGCGACTCGACGGCGCGCTCCATCTGTTCGGCGAGCTTGGTGCCCGATCCGCCGAACACCTTGATGCCGTTGTCCTCGAACGGATTGTGCGACGCCGAAATGACGATGCCGGCGTCGAAGCCCTCGGTGCGGGCCAGATGGGCAATCGCCGGTGTCGGCACCACGCCGGCACTGATGACGGTGGCGCCCTGCGACGTCAGGCCATGCGCCAGCTCCTGCTCGATCCATGTCCCCGACTCGCGCGTGTCACGGCCGATCACGAAGCGGTGGACCCTTCCCTGATCCCCGTTGAACGCCCTGACCAGCGCCGCGCCGACGCGTGCCACTGTTTCAGGAATCAGCGGCGCTGTGCCGGCTTTGCCACGAATCCCGTCCGTGCCGAAGAGTTTCATTGCGGCCTTGGAGAAATCGTCACGGTCACGACCGCCGTTTGCGGCGTGCGCAGCCGCAAACGTGAGTCCGGCACCCCGATCGTCACCACTTCGCGCACCGGCCGTGTCTGGTCTTGGACCGACACCGGCTCGGTAATCGCCGCCTTGAGGAGCTTGAGCGCGGTCTCCGGCCCGGCCACCTCAACGGTTTCCGGATCGGTCGTCACCTTCGTGACCTCGTATCCGGCAGCCGGGCGACCGTCGAGGTCGGGTTCGACCGGCACGCGACGAATGAGAGAAATCTCGAACTCCATCGTCAGCGTGGACGGCCCCACCTGCACGATCTCGATGCCGTACGGAACGCTCACCTGGTTGTGCGCGATGTGGAACAGCCGGCGTCCTGGACGCGCCGTCGTCAAGTCGATCACCGCGGCCATGTCGCCCGCGGCCATCCGGCTGAGCGCGCCCGACGATCCGCGCAGCCGCACTTCCACGGTATCCGGCGGATTGCCGATCAACTCGAGGCCGGCGGGCAGATTCTGGAACTCGACCGGCGCGCGCATGACGCGCTCCACCACCCGCTCGCCGGCGACGATCAGCCACAACAGCATCGCCACCAGCGTGGAGAGGAACTTGAGGCCGAGGTTGCGAAAAGGATGGTAGGCCATCAGCCCAGTGAGTACCCGGCCTGTTTGTTCTTGCCGCGGGCCCGGCGAAGCGTGACCACCGACCGCAGACGGGCGCGCAGCCGCGCCGGGTCGATGTCGAACTCGAGATCGCCGTCCTCGACGATGGACATGCGGCCGGTCTCTTCGGAGACCACGACCGCCACCGAATCGTTCTCCTCGGTGACGCCAATCGCGGCCCGGTGACGCGAGCCCAGCTCTCGGCTCAGGCGCGGGTTGACGGTGAGCGGCAGGAAGCAGGCGGCCGCTGCCACGCGATCGCCCTGCACGATGACGGCCCCGTCGTGCAGCGGCGAGGTGCGTTGAAAGATGCTGACCACCAGGTCGTAGGTCAGCTTGGCATCCAGCACGATCCCGCTCTCGATGTAGTTGCGCAGACCGATCGAGCGCTCGAACACGATGATCGCGCCGATCTTTCTGCTCGACAGCGTGGTGGTCGCCACCACCAGCTCTTCCACCGTATCGTCGTCGCTCACATTGCGGTCGAACCACCGGAACAGCCTGCCGCGTCCCAGGTGCACCAGCGCGCGCCGGATGTCGGCCTGCAGCAGCACGATGGCCGCAAACACGACGTAGCCAATGATGTTGCGAATCAGCCAGTTCAGGGTCTCGAGCTGAAGGCCCAGCGAAACATAGAACAGCGCGACGACCAGCAGCATGCCGAGCGCAAGCTGGACGCCGCGCGTGCCCCGAATCAGCTTCAGCAGCTCGTAAATCAGGATCGAGACGACCAGGATGTCGAGCACGTCCCACCACGTCACGGGTGGACGTCTCAGGAGCTCGGTGAAGCGCTGGATCAGCTCGGTAGGGTTCATCGGCGCCGGCCCGAAGATCCTATCAGTCCTGAGCGAGCGATGGGACCTTCAGGACGGGCCCGTCGCGAGTCGAAGGGCGTCGGCGACACGCACGACATGGACCATCTTCTCGACGTTGTGGACCCGGACGATGTGGGCTCCGCCGAGCACGGCGGCCGTGACTGCCGCCGCCGTGGGCCAGTCGCGGTCCTCGGGCAGCAGCGGGCCCGTGGCGGTCACCAGGAACGATTTGCGGGACGGGCCGACCAGCACCGGCAGACCGAGCTCGGCGAGCCTGGCGGTGCCCGCCAGCGCCTGCAGGCTGTGCTCCGCGCGCTTCGCGAAGCCAATGCCGGGGTCGACGATCACGCTGTCCCTGGCCACGCCGTGCGCCAGGGCCCGATCCACGGCACGCTGCAGGTCGGCGCACACGTCCGACACGACGTCGCCGTACTCGGCTCGGGCGTACTCGTCCTGCGGCCGGCCACGCGTATGCATCAACACCACCGGCACGCCACGGGCCGCCGCCAGGGGGCCTAGTCGCGGGTCGTATTCCAGCGCGCTGATGTCGTTGACCATGGCCGCGCCGGCATCGAGGGCCATCGCCGCGACCTCGGCCTTATAGGTATCGATGGAAATGGGAATGGTGACGTGCGGGCCGATCGCGTCCAGGACCGGCAGCAGGCGCGCCAGCTCGGTTGCGCCGCTCACCGGCGGCGCGCCGGGCCTGGTGGACTCGGCGCCGATGTCGATGATGTCGGCTCCGGCGGCTTGCATGGCGAGCGCCATGGCGCGCGCGCGCGACGGCTCGAGCGCCTGGCCGCCATCGGAAAAGGAATCGGGCGTGACATTGATTACGCCCATCACCAAAGTGCGCGGGCCGAGCACCAGCGGTGCCCGGCCCGGAAGTGGAACACTGAACGATCGTCGCGGAGCGCTGGTCACTCCAGGCCGGCGCGAAGCGCCGGTTACTCCTGCGCGAGCGGCTTGCGGATTGGCTCGATCGGCGGAACCATCGACGGCCGCTCCTTGTCCTTGGCCGGCTCGGCGCTGCCGGCCTCCGGCAGGTCGACGGCAGGCGGCTCGTCCAGCGGATGGCCGTACGCCAGCCGGCGCACCTGATCGGCGTCGAGAATCTCCCGCGCCAGCAGCGCGTCGGCGATGTCGATCAGCCGCTGCTTGTGCTCGGTGAGAATCGCCGTGCAGCGGTCGTACTGATCCGCCACCAGGCGCTTGACCTCGGCGTCGATCTTCAACGCCGTGTCTTCGCTGTAATCGGTGTGCTGGGCGAACTCGCGGCCAAGGAAGATCTGTTCTTCCTTCTTGCCGAACGTGAGCGGGCCCATCACTTCGCTCATGCCCCACTCGCAGACCATGCGGCGAGCCATGTCGGTCGCGCGCTCGAGGTCGTTGCCGGCGCCGGTGGTGATGTTGCCGGTGGTCAGCTCCTCGGCGATGCGGCCGCCAAGCAGCAGGCCGATCTGATCCATCAAGTAGTTCTTCGAGTAGTTGTGCTTCTCGTCCGCGGGCAGCGACATCGTCAGGCCGAGCGCCATGCCGCGCGGAATGATGGTCACCTTGTGGAGCGGATCGGCGTGCGGCAACAGGATGCCGAGCAGCGCGTGGCCCGCCTCGTGAATCGCGGTGATCTTCTTCTCTTCCTCGGTGACGATCATCGAGCGGCGCTCGGCGCCCATCATCACCTTGTCCTTGGCGTACTCGAAGTCCCACATCGCGACCAGCTTCTTGTTCTGCCGTGCCGCGTTGAGGGCCGCTTCGTTGACCAGGTTGGCGAGGTCCGCGCCGGTGAAGCCCACCGTGCCGCGCGCCAGCACCTTGATGTCGACGTCGTCGGCCATCGGGATCTTGCGGGTGTGCACGGCGAGAATGCCTTCGCGGCCGCGCACGTCCGGACGATTGACGATCACGCGCCGATCGAAACGGCCCGGGCGCAGCAGCGCCGGATCGAGCACGTCGGGACGGTTGGTCGCGGCCATCAGGATGACGCCTTCGTTCGACTCGAAGCCGTCCATCTCGACCAGCAACTGGTTGAGCGTCTGCTCGCGCTCGTCGTGGCCGCCGCCCAGGCCGGCGCCGCGGTGGCGGCCGACCGCGTCGATTTCATCGATGAAAATGATGCACGGGGCGTTCTTCTTGCCCTGCTCGAACAGGTCGCGCACGCGTGACGCGCCGACGCCAACGAACATCTCCACGAAATCGGAGCCGCTGATCGAGAAGAACGGCACGTTCGCTTCGCCCGCGGCCGCGCGCGCCAGCAACGTCTTGCCGGTGCCCGGCGGGCCCATCACCAGCACGCCCTTCGGAATGCGGCCGCCGAGCTTCTGGAACTTCTGCGGTTCCTTCAGGAACTCGATGATCTCCTGCAACTCGCTCTTCGCTTCTTCGGCGCCGGCGACATCGCGGAAGGTGACCTTCTTCTGCGCGGACGAGGTCAGCTTCGCCTTGCTCTTGCCGAACGACAACGCCTTGTTGCCGCCGCTCTGCACCTGGCGCATGAAGAAGACCCAGAACCCGATCAGCAGGAGGATCGGAGCCCACGACAGCAGCAGCGCGGCCCACGGCGATGCCGTCGGCTCCTTCGCCTGTACAATGACCTTCTTCTCGATCAGCCGGTTGACGAGGCCTTCATACTGCGACGGCAGCGTGGCCCGGAACTTCTCCTTGGCGAGCGTCAGGCCCGTGAGATCGTTGCCGGTGATAGTGACGGTCGCGACCTGGCCAGAGTCCACCCAGCTGAGGAACTCGCTGAAGCTCACCACCTCTTCGGGACGCTGGAGCCGCGATGAAAAGTTCCACACCAGGGCGACCAGCGCAATCATCGCCACCCAGAAAACGACGCTCTTTACTGTCGTGTTCAAAACGCTTCCTCCAGGCGCATCGCGGCGGCCCCGCGATGCGGACCTTGCATCGTGCGGTGCGCTAGCGCCTCAGGATCAAGACTACCACGCTCGTCGTGAGCGGGGTCACCCGAAACCCGTCTGCCAGGACCTCCCCCGCCACCCACACGATCTCGCCCTTTTCAGTAGTGACGATGGGGATCGAATCGCGGTCGTCGCGCGGGACTTTCCGATCGACCAGCACGTCTTGCACCTTCTTGCGCCCCGGTGCACCCAACGGGTGCAGCCGGTCGCCTGGCCTCCGGTGCCTGACGATCAGATGTGATCCGATGCCGATAGCATCCACCATCACCCGGCCCGCGTCGGAACCCATCGACGCGGGCGCCGACATCGGGCCCTCGGCAGACACCGTCCAGGCCCCGCGCGGAGACTCGACAGTGCCTGGGATATCGAGCCGGAGCTCGATGGGATCCACTGCAGGTGCATCCGGCACCTTACTTACTAAGACAGCGGCGGCGCCAAAAAGTTCCAACGCCAGTCCCGGAATCGTCAACCCGGATCCGGCCGCCAACGCGCGGCGAAGCTCGTCCGCCTCTGCTAAGCCGTACGTTCGCGACGGGTCGGCGGTTTCGAGCGCGTAGCGCGCCACACGCCTCGCCACCGCCGCCGGCAGCCTCAGAAACGCCTCGGTTTGGAGCCTGACCGCCTCGCCGTCACTCGCCGTTTCGACGATCCGAACGAACGCCGCGTTGGCCACGTTCTCGAGAAAGTCGTTGTCCGCCCGCAGCAATTCCGCCGCGCGCGCCAGCGCGGCATCAGCTCGTGCGTTGACGTCGCGAAGGCGCGGCATCACGTCGTGGCGGATCCGATTTCGAGGGATGGTTCGATCCAGGTTGGTCGGATCCTCGCGCCACGGCTCCTGCCGCGCGCGAAGCACGGCCTGCAGTTCCGCGCGCCCGGTGTCGAGCAAGGGGCGAACGAGGTGATCGCGCCGAGGCGCCATGGCGCCAAGGCCCGCGCTACCGGCGCCGCGCGTCAACCGCAGCAGCACCGTTTCCGCCTGGTCGTCGCGCGTGTGCCCGAGCGCCACGCGTGCCGCATTCACCGACGCGATGGCCGTGCGGTAGAAGCGCTGACGCGCGTGCCGTCCGGCCACTTCGAGCGAAACACCGTGTGCATCGGCTTGGGCGCGAACGTCCGCATCGCCGACGATCGCGGGAACGCCCAGTCGATCGGCCAGTGCCCGGCAAAATGCCTCGTCAGCGTCAGACTCCTCGCCGCGAAGGCGATGGTTCAGGTGCGCGAGCCCCGCGAGCACGATCTCGCCGCGCGCGGCGAGGTCGTGCAGGATGAACGCGAGCGCCACGGAATCAGAACCGCCCGACACCGCCGCAATCACGCGCAGCTCCGGCGTCCAGAGCGCATGCAGCTCCGCGAATCGCTTTACCCGATCGGTAACCGTCCGAACTGAATGGCTGGTCATGCGCGCGCATCGAACATGCCTGGCATGTTCAATGCGAGTCGAAGTGGTGCCGGAGGGCGGACTCGAACCGCCGACCCTGCGCTTATGAGACGCATGCTCTAACCAGCTGAGCTACTCCGGCACGAACCTAATATGGTATCGACTCGATGAGGGCCGCGGCAAGCATGGGAATCAGCAGCTCGTGGTGCCCGGTCAGCGAATAGCCTTTGCCGGTCCCGGCGGTCGGCCGGCTCACGACGTTGGTCAGCGGCCGGTAGTGGCGCAGGAAATCCAGGTTGACGGTGGTCAGACCGTCGAGCGCCCGGCCGTCGTTGCGCGCAATCGCCACGGCTTTCAGAAACACCTCGGGCAGCACGACGGCCGACCCGCAGTTCAGATACACCCCGCCTTCGAGACGTGACACGCACGACACGAAGTACTTGAAATCGCGCAGGCTCGCCTCGCCGATCGCCGCGCCGGAGGCCAGCGGATGCATGTGAATGATGTCGGTGCCGATGGCCACGTGCACCGTCAGCGGCACGCCGAGCCGCCAGGCGGTGGCTGCCACGCTGATCTGTCCGAACGGCGGCTTGGCGGCATCGAGGAACCTGCCGACCGATTGCCCCAGTCCAAGCCCGGCGGCCGCACCGTCCGCGATGGCGCGATTGAGCTGGGTGCCGGTTTCCTCGGCCATCCCGAACGTGCCGGGCCCCAGCGTCGCGTCCACGTCCTCCGACGTGCCGCCTGACAATGCGATTTCGAAGTCGTGAATAATGCCGGCGCCGTTGGTCGCAATCGCCGACACGAACCCCCGTTCCATCAGGTCGACCAGCACCGGCGACAAGCCGGTCTTGAGCACGTGCGCGCCGAGTCCCCAGATGATGGCCCTGTCGGCCCGCTTCGCCGCGACCATGGCCCTGACGACCTCCTTGAAATCCGCGGCCGCCAGCAGACCCGGCAGCGACGTGAGCAAGCCATCGACGCCGCTGCCCGGCTGATAGGGCGTCGCAAACTGCGCGAGCCCAACCTTGCTTTGCCGCGATCCCAGCGGATGACGCTTGACGGCGGAGAGATCGAATTCCTCGTAGGGCAGCTTCATGGGCGGTCAGGCGATGAACATAGCATCACCATAGCTGTAGAAGCGATACCGGTGTGCGATCGCCTCCTGATACGCCGCGAGCACGCGCTCGCGGCCGGCAAAGGCCGAGACCAGCATCAACAGCGACGACTGGGGAAGGTGGAAGTTCGTGATCAGGCCTGAGACCAGCTGGAACCGGTGTCCAGGGTGAATGAAGAGCGCTGTCTCTCCAGTGCCGGCCTGCACGTTGCCGTCCGCATCAAACGCAAGGGATTCGAGCGTGCGTGTGGTGGTGGTGCCGACCGCCACGACGCGCCGGCCCTCGCGTTTCGCCTTCGACAGCGCCGCCGCTGTCGCGCCACTGACCTGGTAGTGCTCGGTCTCCATCTCGTGCTCTTCGACGCGCGCCACGCGAATCGGCTGAAACGTCCCATAGCCGACATGGAGCGTCACGGCGACACGCTCGACACCGATCGCCGACAGCGCGTCGAGGATCGCCGGCGTGAAGTGCAGCCCTGCGGTCGGCGCGGCAATCGACCCGCGCTCGCGCGCATAGACGGTCTGGTACCGCTCACGATCGCTGTCGGCATCGCCGCGCTTGATGTACGGCGGAAGAGGGACGTGGCCGATGGCATCGATCGCCTCGCGAACCGGTCCGCCATCGTCCGTCCACAACCGCACCGTTCGCCGGCCGTGGAAATGCCGGCCGAGGATCTCGGCGTTGAGCGCCGCGCCGCGCGCGCCCTGGAAGGTCACGCGCGCACCTTCGCGCAGCCGCTGCCCCGGATGCACCAGGGCAATCCACGTGTCTGGCGCATCGGCGGGCCGCACCAGGAAGCACTCGGCGGCGCCGCCGCCCGGCACGCGCTGTCCGAGCAGCCGGGCGGGAAACACCCTGGTGTCGTTGACCACCAGCAGGTCGCCGCGCCGCACCAGCGAGGGCAGGTCCTGGAATTGCCGGCGCTGCGTGGCGCCGCTCTGCCGATCGAGCACGAGCAGCCGGCTCCCGCCGCGCACGGGCGGCGGTTGCTGCGCGATCAATTCGTCTGGGAGATCGAAATCGAAGTCAGAGACGTCCACAACAAATTGGCCCGGGTTTGCCAAAAGTCGCCACACTGGCCTGGTTGTGACGAAAACTGGGCTAGATCCCCCACCGAACCAGGACCGAGCCGACCGTAAACCCCGCGCCGACGGATGTCAGCAAGATCAAGTCGCCCTTGCTCAATTTGCCGGTCTCGATCGCCGTATGCAGGGCCAGCGGAATGGTGGCCGCGGTGGTGTTGCCGTAGCGATCGATATTGATGATCACTTTCTCTTCCGGCAGGCCGATGCGCTCGGCCGCCGACATGATGATCCGCTTGTTCGCCTGGTGCGACACGAACAGTGCCAGGTCATCGCCGGTGAGGTTGTTGCGCTTGAGCAAGCGCTCGCAGATCTCGCCGGTGTTGCGCACCGCGAACTTGAACACGGCCTGCCCGTCCTGCTTCACGAAGTGCAGCCGCTCATCGACGGTCTTGTGCGACGCGGGCATCCGGCTGCCGCCGGCAGGCATGCAGAGCGCCGGGCCGCCGTGGCCGTCAATCATGTGGTCGTAGTCGAGAATCCCGACCTGGTCATCGTTCGACGCGCCGAGGACCACCGCGCCGGCGCCGTCGCCGAACAGCACGCAGGTCGCACGATCGGTGTAGTCGATGATGCTCGACATCACATCGGCACCGATGACCAGCGCGTGTTTTGCGCCGCCCGACGCCACCAACGCGTTGCCGGCCGTCAGCGCATAGCTGAACGCCGAGCAGGCCGCTGACAGATCGAAGCCCCATGCCTTGCTCGCCCCGAGTTTCGCCTGCACCAGGCACGCCGTGCTGGGGAACATCATGTCGGGCGTCACGGTGCCCACGACAATCACGTCGATGTCGTCCGGCGTGAGGCCGGCCCTGGCAATCGCCTCGCGCCCTGCCATCGTCGCCAGGTCGCTGGTCGCCATGCCGGGGTCGGCAATGTGGCGCTCGCGGATCCCCGTGCGCTGCAGGATCCACTCGTCGGTGGTGTCGACCATCTTCTCCAGGTCGGCATTGGTGAGAACGCGGGGCGGCACATGAATGCCCAGGCTCTTGATCTCGACACGGCGGACGTTCAAAACCACCCCCTCCCGGGCGCGCTACGCCCGAAGTACTGATACGCGCGCGCAGTCGCCAGCCGCCCGCGTGGTGTGCGTTCGATGAAGCCGCTCTGAATCAGGAACGGCTCATGAATGTCTTCGATGGCGTCTTCTTCCTCGCTGAGCGCCGCGGCCAGGCTGCCCAGCCCCACCGGACCGCCGCTGAACTTGTCGATGATCGTCAACAGCAACCGGCGATCGCTGTCGTCGAACCCGTAGGCATCGACGTCGAGCAGCTGCATTGCCGCGCGCACCACCTCGAGCGTCACCCGGCCGTTGGCGCGCACCTGCGCGTAGTCGCGGACCCGCCGCAGCAGCCGGTTGACGATGCGCGGTGTGCCGCGCGAGCGGCTCGCCAGGTCGGTCGCGGCCTCGTCGTCCATCTGCACGTTGAGGATGCGCGCGGATCGGCGCGCGATCTCCTCGATGTCGGCGGCCGCATAGAAATCCAGGCGCTGCACGATGCCGAAGCGCGCCCGCAACGGCGAGGTCAGCAGCCCGGCGCGCGTCGTGGCGCCCACCAGCGTGAACCGCTCGACCGGCACCTTCACCGACCGCGCGCCCGGCCCCTGGCCGATGACGATGTCGAGCTCGAAGTCCTCCATCGCCGGATACAGGATTTCTTCGATCGCCGGCGGCATGCGGTGAATCTCGTCGATGAACAGCACTTCGCGCGGCTGCAGGTTCGACAGGATGCCGGCCAGGTCGCCCGGCTTCTCGATCACCGGGCCGGCGGTGGTCCGGACCGGCACGCCAAGCTCGTTGGCAATGACGTAGGCGAGCGTGGTCTTGCCCAGCCCCGGCGGACCGTAGAGCAGCGTGTGGTCCAGCGCGTCGCCACGCTGCCTGGCCGCCTCGATCGAGACGTGCAGTTGCTCGCGGATCTTGTCCTGGCCGATATAGTCGTCGAGCCGCTTGGGCCGCAGGCCTTCATCCTGTGCGTCTTCGTCGGCCCGCGACGGTGTGAGCAGCCGGGGATCGGTCATGCGCGTGACAGGTCCTTCAGGGCGGCGCGCAGGACTTCTTCGAACCGCGCCGAACCGTCGGCCGAGGCGGACGGCTGGCTCTTGCCGGCCAGCAGCGTGTCGAGCACCTTTTCAATGGCCTGCCGATGGTAGCCGAGATTCGCGAGCGCCGAGACGAGATCTTCGCGGACCGAATCGGCGGCCGATGCCGCCGTGGCTTCGATCGACTTCGGGAGACGATCGCGCAGCTCGACGCACATGCGTTCTGCCGTCTTCTTGCCGACGCCCGGAATCGCCGTCAGGCGCGAAATGTCGTTGCGTTGAATCGCGCCGGCGAGATCGCGCGGCTCGATGCCCGACAGCACCGCCAGCGCCAGCTTCGGTCCGATGCCGCTGACCGCGATCAGCTTCTCGAACATGGCCAGTTCGAGCTCCGTGGCAAAGCCGTAGAGCGCCAGTTGATCTTCGCGAACGTGCGTGTGGATGCGAAGCGCCATCTCACCGCCGATGTCCGCGGTCACGTAATACGTCGAGAGCGGCACCTGCACGTCGTAGCCGACGCCAGACACGTCGACAATCAATCGGGTGGGCTGCTTGTCGGCGACGCGGCCGAACAGTCTGGCAATCATCGGCCGTGCCCTAAGCGCACGTGTGGCCGGCGTGGCCGGTGGAACGCGAGTCGACGGGTCATGGTCGGTAGTGGCGCCAGGACCTGAGCCCCGCCGGCTTCTTCAACGCGGCCGCCTTCGCGAGCGCCGAGCCGTTGTGCAGGTGGCAAATTGCCACCGCGAGCGCATCGGTCGCATCAAGCGGCTTCGGAACGGCATCGAGGCCGAGCAGCATTTTCACCATTTGAGCGACCTGCGGCTTCTCCGCGCGGCCGTAGCCCACCACCGCGCGCTTGATCTCCGCAGGGGTGTACTCCACCACCGTCAGCCCCGCTTCGATGGCCGCCAGCATGGCGACGCCGCGGGCGTGACCCAGTTTGAGGGCGCTGCGGGCGTTGACGGCGTGGAAGATGTTCTCGATGGCCACGCACTCGGGCCGGTGCTCGGCCAGCAGCGCGGTCAGTTCGCGGTAGATGATCGAGAGCTGACCGGCAAAGGTGGCGGCTGACCCCGCGCGAACGGCGCCGCACCGAACCAGCTGATGACGCGTCCCGTCGCTGTCAATGCAGCCGTAGCCGGTGCGGTCCGATCCGGGGTCGATGCCGAACACCCTCATCCCTCGACGAGGCTCGGGATGACCCTGATCTTGTCGAAAGGTCGAAGGGTCACGCCAGCGAGGCCTCGATCTCCTTTTCCTCGATGTCGAAGTTCGACCAGACCTGCTTGACGTCTTCGTGGTCGTCGAGGACGTCCATCAGCTTGATCATCTGGTTGGCCGGCGTGCCGGTCAGCTTGACGTAGTTCTGCGGCAGCATTGCGACCTGCGCGCTGGCAGGCTCGATGCCGAGCGCCTTGATAGCATCACGCACCGCTTCGAACGCCGACGGGTCGCACAGCACTTCCCAGGTGTCGCCTTCGTCGGCCATGTCGTCGGCGCCGGCTTCGAGGGCGGTGTTCAGCAGTTTTTCCTCGTCGGCCTTGCTCTTCTCGACGACGACCAGGCCCTTCTTGCTGAACATCCAGGCCACCGAGTTGGTGGCGCCAAGGTTGCCGGCGTGCTTCTCGAGCGTATGGCGGATCTCGCCGACGGTGCGGTTCTTGTTGTCGGTGAGGCATTCGATGATCAACGCCGAGCCGCCTGGACCGTAGCCTTCGTAGGTGATCTCTTCGTAGCTGACGCCCGGCAGCTCGCCGGTGCCGCGCTGGATCGCCTTCTTGATGTTGTCGGCAGGCATGTTCACTTCTTTGGCTGCCGCGATGATGGTGCGCAGGCGCGGGTTCATGTTCGGATCGCCGCCGCCGCTGCGGGCCGCCACGGTCAATTCCTTGATGATGCGCGTGAAAATCTTGCCGCGCTTGGCGTCGGCTGCGCCCTTCTTGTGCTTAATCGTGTGCCACTTGGAATGGCCGGACATCAGAAACTCCTGAAATACTTGTAGCGGCGGGCTTTGCGGCCGCCCGGACTGGGAACAGGTGATTTTACCCTTTGCGGGCCAGGATGATCCACACGTCCGCTCGCAGGTCCCAGGGACCACCCTGGTAATCCCCGAGCAACGACGACACCTCCAGCCCGGCTTTTTCGAGCCGGTTCACCATCTGGGGCACCGACAAGGTGCGGAAGGCCAGGCTGAACATCCGGCGCGTCACCGCTGTCCCGCGCCCTTCCACGAACTCCTGCTCAAAGCGGGTAATGTGCCGGCGTCGATCCTGCCAGACCGACTCGATTAACCTGATCGGCGTGCCGTGCGGCCCTCGAGCCGCACGGAGCGTGGTCCGGTTCGAATACTCCTCCCAGGCGGGAAGATCGGCGACCAGTTCGAGACCGAAGAGGCCGCCGCGTTTCAGCACGCGGCAGACATCACGCAGCGTCGCCGACAGCAACCGCTCGTCAAGCAGTGACTGCAGGATCCCGTACGGCGCCATCACCAGGCGGAATGTGCCATCGGGAAACGGTAAGTGGCGAATATCGCCGCGAATCAACTTCACGCGTGATTGCAGCCGCGCGCGCCGCACGCGCCGGCGCCCACAAGCCAGCATCGATGCCGACCGATCGACGCCCACCACGCGAGCGCCGTCCCTGGCCAACGGAATCGACACGCGCCCGGTGCCGCACCCAAGCTCGAGGATCGGCCCCCTGACGGGCGCCGCCACCCGGCTCCAAAACGCGATGTCCCTGCGCCCCACCGTCTGCCGGTTCTCCCAATCGTAGTAGTCGGCGTACTGGTCCCAGCCCTCGTGACCCTTCACGCATCATTTATACTTCCTACGGTGAGCGGCTTCTTTCAAATCCGCAAGAAAGTACATTGGTCGGACACCGATGCCGCGGGCGTCGTGTGGTTTCCGAACTTCCTGCGCTGGTTTGAAGACGCCGAAGAGGAGTTGTTCGCGTCGCTCGGCCGCTCGCGCCAGTCGCTGCTGGACTCGCATCGCTTCAGCATGCCGCGCGTCGAAGTGCGGTCGCAGTTCAGGGCGCCGGTGCGCGCCGGGCAGGTGGTGCGCGTCGGCATCCACACCCGCGTCGAGAATCCGCGCCGCCTCCATCACGCCTTCGAGATTCGCGACGAGCAGTCGGGCCAGCTGCTCGCCGAAGGCTACGTCCGGGTCGCCTGCGTCGATTCCGGCACCTGGTCACCGCGCGACCTTCCCGACGATGTCGTCCGCCTGGTGTCCGGGCTCGGCGACCTGGCCGCGCGGCAGGCGCGCGGCGCCGTCGAGCTGCCCTGGACGTGACCCGGCAGGGCTCCGGCTGACATGCGAATCGTCTTGGCCGGCGCGATCGTGTGGTTGGCGTCAAGCCTGCTGTTGGCGCAACAGCACAACGGCCTGCGTGCCACGACCATCGAAGAGTTCCGCGTCGCTGTGCAGAACGTGCTGACCGACACCGGCACGCCCGGCGCCGGCGTCGCACTGGTGCGCACGACTGGTGTCGAGTGGGCGGGAGGCATTGGCTTCGCCAACCGCGAACAGCAGTCACCCGTCACCGCCGACACCCACTTCCGCGGCGGATCGATCGGCAAGACGTTTGTCGCGGCCGCGCTGGTGCAGATGTATCTCGACAGCGAGATCGAGATTGACGAACGCGTCTTGACGCTCGTGCCGGATGTGCCGATCGACAATGCCTGGGACCTCACCGACCCGGTGCGCGTGATTCACCTGCTGCAGCACACCGCGGGCTTCGACGACCTGCACTTCAACGAAGTCTTCAACGTTTCGGACCCGCCCGACATGCCGCTGGCCGCGGTCTTGAAGCGGAACCCGGCGTCGATGGTCGTTCGATGGCGGCCCGGCACCCGCATGTCGTACTCGAACACCGGATACACCGTGGCGGCGCAGATCATCGAGAAGGTGACCGGAGAGAAGTACGAGGACCGGATCGCCGATCGCATCTTCAAGCGTGCCGGGATGCCGACCAGCAGCTTCTACCTGACCCGGAAAGACGAAGCGCTGATGGCCACCGGTTACGGCGGCGATCGAAACGAGCCGCTGCCCATCACGCCGCCGTATCACCGGCCCGCCGGGAACCTGCACACCTCGGCCCGCGAACTCGGCAACTTCGTTCACCTGCTGCTCAACTGGGGAGAGACCACCGATGATCTGGTGATCGATCCGGAATACCTGAGCAACATGGAGCATCCGCGGACCACGATCGCGTCGCAGGCGGGACTGCGCAACGGCTACGGCAGCGGCATCGCCAGCTCCTTCGTCGAGGGCTTCCCGATGCTTGGGCACACCGGCGACATCGAAGGATTCTCGACGGAATACGGCTATTCCGTTTCGCGCGACGCCGGCTACGTCATCCTGCTGAACTCGAGCCACTCCACGGAGGCGCGGCGGCGCATCGCCGCGCTGGCGGTGCGTTACCTGAAGGCCGACATTGAAACGCCGGAGAAGCCGGTCGCCGAAGTCGCCGAGGCGACGTTGCGGCAGTACGAGGGCTACTATCACGACGCGTCGCCCCGCAATTCCGGCTACGCGTTTCTGACGTGGCTGCTGGTGGGCCAGTCGATTCGCGCCGATGGCAATCGCCTGATCGCAACACCGGTGTTCGGCGATGCGGCGCCGCTGATTCCCGTGTCCGACACGCTCTTCCGCTTCGAGAACGACCCGGAACCGACCCGCGTGTTCGTCCCGGGCAAAGACAACCAGATGATCATGACCGGCGGCGCGTCGTACGCCGAGCGCTCGCCTCGATGGCGAATAGAAATCGTCCGATGGACCGTACTGCTCGCGGCGGCCGTCGTCGTCACGCCGCTGGTGATGGCCATCCCGTGGATCGCCCGGGGCCTGACCCGCCGCAGCCAGCAGGGCGGAGGCGGGTGGATGAAAACCTGCCTGCTGCTCTGCGCAATCGCCTTCATGCTGCCGGTGCTCGGCATCAGCTTCGTCGCCGATCGCGATCTTGGCACCAGGAACGTCTGGACCGCGGCGATGTTCGCCGGCACGCTGTTGATGCCGGTGGCCGCGATCCTCTCGTTCCTGTTTGCGGTCGACGCGTGGCGCGCCGGCGTGGGGCGCTGGTTGCGCAGCTACGCGATGGCCGTGGCGGCCGCGGCCCTCGTCATCTCGGCCTACCTGTCCGCCTGGGGAATGATCGGCTTCAGACCGTGGAGCTTCTGACCGCGGGGCCCTGCTAGTGTCCTGTAACTGTAGAAGATGAAACAAATAGCGCGGCCCACTCGTACTCCTTTACAAGGAGACGAGCATGCGCACAGGACGCCCAAAGATTGCATTGATTCTGACCGACGAGGAGCGACGACGACTGGATTCGCTGGCGCATCGCTCGCGATCGGCGCCAGCCATCGCGCGGCGCGCGCGAATCATTTTGGCGTGCGCCGAGGGGACGGACAGTAAGGTGGTCGCGCGGCGATTGCACGTGACGCCTGGCACCGTGTGCAAGTGGCGGGGGCGATTCATCACGGCTCGCCTCGACGGCCTCTATGACGAACCGCGGCCCGGTGCGAAGCGCACCATCACCGACGAGCAGGTCGAAGACGTGATCATTCGCACGCTGGAAACCACGCCGCGTGGCGCGACGCACTGGAGCACGCGCGAGATGGCGAAGGCCGTCGGCCTCAGTCATACCGCCATCAGTCGAATTTGGCGAGCCTTCGCGCTGCAACCGCATCGGACGGAAACCTTCAAGCTCTCTAACGATCCGCAGCTGGTCGAGAAGGTGCGGGATATCGTCGGCTTGTATCTCGATCCGCCGGCGCATGCCGCGGTCTTCTGCGTCGATGAGAAGCCGCAGATCCAAGCGCTCGAACGGACGCAACCGCTGCTGCCGCTGCAGCCCGGACAGGTCGAGCGGCGCACGCACGATTACCGGCGCCACGGCACGACGACGCTCTTCGCCGCGCTGAACGCGAAGACCAGCGAGGTGATTACGCAGTTTCATCAGCGGCATCGGTCGGCGCAGTTTCGTGAGTTTCTGGATCTGATCGACGCCCGCGTCCCCAAGAAGCTCGACGTGCACATCATCATGGACAACTACGGCACGCATAAGACACCGCTGATCAAACGGTGGTTCGCCAAGCGCCCTCGCTTCCATGTCCACTACACGCCCACCTACGGCTCGTGGCTGAGTCTGGTGGAACGGTGGTTCGCCGAACTCACGATGAAACAGATCCGCCGCGGCACGTTCCGCAGCGTGCCGCAGCTCAAGGCGGCCATTCAAGAATTCATCGACGCGCATCAGGCCGACCCCAAGCCGTTCGTGTGGACGAAGAGTGCCGAGGAGATCCTCGCGAGCATCGCCCGTTTCGCCCAGCGGACCGTCGACGCCAGGGCCGCGCAACAAATGTCACGAACCATGGTTACGGGACACTAGTTCGCCGTCGCGAACCCCACGATCAGGCCGACCATCGATCCCGGCAGCACGATTTCCCACAGATACGGCGTGCCGATCGTCGCCAGGAAAAGCAGTCATCAGTCAAGAGTCTGCAGTGAAGAGCTGTCAGTCCCCGGTGGTCAGTCCAGTCTTCATTCGGGAGTCCGGTTGAGCCGCTGACCGCAGACTGGACTGCGGACGGCCGAACTGGACTGCCGACGCTTGACTGACAACTCTTCACTGTAGACTCTTGACTGATGACTGCTGTCGAGTGGAATGCCACTTCCTACGACAAGGTGTCGGCCCCGCAGACCACGTGGGGCCAGAAGGTACTGAATCGACTGCAGGTCAACGGCGATGAACGCGCCATCGATGCCGGCTGCGGCAGCGGCCGCCTCACGGCAGCGCTGATGGAACGGCTGCCGGGCGGCCGGCTGATCGCGATCGACCGCTCCTGGAACATGCTGATGACCGCTCGCGCCAATCTCCGGCCGGCGCTCGGGCCGCGCGTGTCGTTCGTGCAGGTGTCGCTGCCGGCCATGCCATTCGCGGGTTGGGCCGATCTCGTCTTCAGTACCGCAACCTTCCACTGGATCAGCGACCATGCCGCGCTGTTTTCCGGAATCTTCCAGGCTCTTCGACGCGGCGGCCGGCTGCACGCACAGTGCGGCGGCGGACCCAATCTCCATCACGCGCATGCGCTGGCCGAACAGGTGATGCACGCCGCGCCGTTCTCGCCGTACTTCGCAGACTGGCTGGGCCCCTGGGAATTCGCCGATCCGGAGATCACCGCGTCTCGTCTCGCGTCTGCCGGGTTCATCGATGTCGACACGACGCTCGAGGAGGCGCCGACGAGGCTGGCCGGCGAAGCGGATTATCGGGAGTTCGTGACCACCGTCATCTACCATGCGCACCTCGCTCGTCTGCCGGACGAGGCGCTCAAGCAGTCGTTCATCGATCGCGTGACGGCGTCATCCGCCGCCGAGCCTGTGCCCTTCACCCTTGATTACTGGCGGCTGAACATCAGCGCACGCAAACCATAATCGGGCCATCGGGCCGTCGGGCCACCAGCAACCATGAATCATCCCAGCATCATCAAGCCTTCCGAACTCGCCAGCTACTCGTCACACAAGATGGGGAAGTCGACCATCTTCGAGTCGACTCGCCTTCTCGTTGGCCTCAACGCCTTCGAACCTGGACAGGAGCATGCACTTCACGCGCACGCGGGCCAGGACAAGGTCTACCAGGTGATCGAAGGCACAGGCCTGTTCCTGCTTGCAGGCCGCGAGCTGCCGATGCAGCCCGGCGATCTTTTGGTTGCTCCAGAGGGCGTGCCGCATGGAGTCCGCAACAACGCGACCACACGCCTGCTGGTGCTCGCGATTCTCGCGCCGGCGCCTCACAAGCGATCAACTCGGGAACCCTGATCCCTGATCCCTCATCCCGAATCCCGAATCCCGGATTAGTATCCCCCATGCTCATTCCCGCACCTGCGGAGCTGGCGCGGCGGTATCGCGTCATCAACGGCGCTCGCTTCCGGCTGAAAGACATCAACCCATCCGATCAGTGGGGCAAGCGGCTGAAGCCAATCGCCGGCGAAATGCTCAAGCAGGGCAGCAAGCGGATGTCGCAGCTGCAGGAACGCCTCTACGCGCAGGATCGCTGGTCGCTGCTGTTGATCTTCCAGGCGATGGACGCCGCCGGCAAGGATGGCACCATCAAGCACGTCATGTCCGGCGTCAATCCGCAGGGCTGCGAGGTGCACTCTTTCAAGGCGCCATCCCCAGAGGAGCTCGATCACGACTACCTGTGGCGCACGGCGCGGCTGCTGCCGCGGCGGGGACACATCGGCATCTTCAACCGGTCGTACTACGAAGAGACGCTGGTCGTCCGGGTCCACCAGAACATCCTCGCCCGCCAGCAGCTGCCGCCGGAGCTGGTCACCAGGGACATCTGGCGCGAGCGGTTCGAAGACATCAATGCCTACGAGCGCTACCTGTCGCGACAGGGCGTGGTCATTCGCAAGTTCTTCCTGCACGTCTCGAAAGAGGAGCAGCGGCAGCGGTTTCTCGAGCGCATCGATGAGCAGGACAAGCACTGGAAGTTTTCGCCGGCCGACGTCGGCGAGCGCGCGCATTTCGCCGCCTACCTGGCGGCCTACGAAGACATGATTCGCCACACCGCCACCGACGCTGCGCCGTGGTTCGTCGTGCCCGCGGACCGCAAATGGTTCACTCGTCTGGTGGTGTCGGCGATCGTCATCGATGCGATTCAATCGATCGACCCCCGCTACCCCGCCGTCGACCCGAAGGTCGCGGACGACTTCAAACGGATCAAGGCCGGCCTCGAAGCCGAAGCCCCGGCCCGGAAGAAGAAGGCCAAGAAGCGATGAAGCGATGCTGGTGGCCGGGCGAGGACGAGCTCTATATCCGCTATCACGACCAGGAGTGGGGCCGGCCGGTCGTGGACGATCGCCGGCTGTTCGAGAAGATCTGCCTCGAAGGCTTTCAGTCGGGCCTCAGCTGGATCACCATCCTCCGCAAGCGCGAGAACTTCCGGAAGGCCTTCAAGGATTTCGATCCGGGTGTGGTGTCGCGCTTCGGCGCCCGCGATGTGCAGCGGCTGCTGAAGGACGCCGGCATCATCCGGCATCGCGGCAAGATCGAGTCGACCGTCAACAACGCCAGGCGCGCGCTTGAGCTGATCGACGAGCAGGGATCGCTTGCCGCCTATTTCTGGTCGTGGGAGCCAGACCCGTCAAGCCGCCCGAAGATCTTCACGCCGCAAGCCCTGCGGCAGCTGAGCACCAGCGAGCAGTCGATCGCGCTGTCGAAGGATTTGAAGGAGCGCGGCTGGACCTTCGTGGGACCCACCACCTGCTATGCCTTCATGCAGGCCATGGGCCTGGTCAACGATCACATCGACGTCTGTCACGTGCGTCCTGAGATCGAGCGGGCCCGCAGGCGTTTTTCGCGGCCACCAGCGCGCCAGCCGCACGCCTTCTAGCCGTGCGTACTCGCTGGCGGACGCCTACTGCTGCGTGACCTTGTAGCCCATTTTCGTGAGCAGCGTGGGCAGCCCATCGGGTCCAACGAGGTGGGCCGCGCCGACGACGATGAAGCAGCCGGCGCGCTGCGCGAGGCACGTCTCGACGTGCGGAATCCAGTTGTTGTTCCGCTCGATCAGCAGCCGCGCATACAACTCCGGCGCCGCCTTCAGCGCCGCCAGCGTGAGCGTCTCGATCGCCGCCACGTTGCCGAACGCCCACGCCTGCGCCATCTCGTTCACGTTCTTGACCTCGGTGTCGAGGTCGGCGATCGTCGCCTTCAGCAGATCTTCCTGCAGCTTCATCGGCAGTCCGTCGAGCCGGTCCAGCTGATATTGCAGCGTTTCGAGGGCCTGGCGCTTCATGCCACCTGCCACGGCGCGATCGAAGAAGTGACGATCCACGCCAAGCTCCGGCTTGAAGCCCGCGGCCTGCAGGGTCGGCGCCATCAGCGTGATCGCCACCAGCCACGGTTTCATCCGCTGGATCGCCATCATCGGCATGCCGGTCTTCTCTGCGCGCCGCCGCACTTCGGCATACAGCTCGGGCGCAATCACCGTGTCGAGCGTCTGGCCGTCAGTCAGCATGGCCTTCATCAACGCCGACATCATCTGCGTGGGATCGCCCGCCTCGTCGAGGTCGATTTCTTCGACCAGCACTTTCGACTCCGCGAACGCCTTGTTGATGGTGGCGTTGAGCGGGTACCACTCGGGCGTCAGCACGTGGAGAGAGCCAAGCAGGTACGCACTGGCGCCGCCTTCCCCCTCGACCTTCCACAAGAAGCTCTTGCCGGCCTGCGCGCCGAGGCTCGGGGTGAGCAACAGCACCAGCGCAACAACCGCGGTGAGGCGTCGGGTCATACTCTCAGCTTAAGTCATGACGCTCAGGGAAGTCCTGACCGGCGCGGTGGTGATGGCGCCGATGACCAAGGGCTCCAACCGCTCTTATCGCCAGCGGTGCGTCGAGCTGGGCGCGCGCGTCACGATCAGCGAGATGACGGTGGCGCGCCGGCTGACGCAGCGCCGCAAGGGCGAGTTCGCCCTGATCCGGAAGTTCGAAGGCGAGCCGTTCTTCGGCGTGCAGCTGGCTGGCACGAACCCGGAGGAGATCGGCTGGGCGGCGGCCCTGGTCGAGTCTCGCGGCGCTCGGCCGCCAGCCGCAACGCATCCGCCGGATCGTCGATTCGATGAAGAAGGCCGTTACGAACATTCCGGTGACGGTGAAGCTCCGCCTCGGCTGGAACGACGAGGCGCGCGAGGTCGATCTTGCGGCAGCACCATCACCGCAGCCGGCTGGGACACCGGAGTCCGTCGACGCCGAGGGCTGACCCGACGGGCCTATTGGCCTATCCGCCCATCCGCCTATCCGCCTTCATCCGCTCGCGCTGCTCGAGGGAGTTAGGCCAGTCGTCCTTCAGCAGGCGCGACAAGCCGCGGTCCGCGAGCAGCTTGCCGCCGGTCCGGCACTGCCGGCAGTAGTTGGCTTCGTTCGACGCGTACTGGATGCGCTGAATCGGCGTGCCGCATCCGGGGCACAGGCCAAGCACCTGCTTCCCTTCGGCGTGATGGATGGGCGGATTGAACGAACGGACCAGCAACGGGCTTGCCGGCCGGATCTGCTCGAGCCGGTGACCGGCGATGCGCGTTCGAAGCGCATGCAGGTAGAGCTCGATATCCGGCCGCTCAGGCAGTTATCGGGCGTTGATCAGCGCGTCGAGTCCAGTGAGCCGTGGCATGGGCTGCTGGCGCACCAGGAGCGCGCGCGACTGCGCGGCGCTAGGTGGCGTGCAGGCGCCGGTTCGAATCACGGTCAGAGCCTCGGCAAACGACCCTTCCGCAGGATCGCCGAGCTGCCGCGCCGCATCGTCGGCCGCCGCGCAATCAACCGGGATGCCGCTGAAGAAATCGCCCTCGTTGTTGGCGTTCCTGATCGAGAAGGCGACCGGGTAGAGGATTTTCTCGCAGAAGCGCAGGCCGTACTGGCCGACCGGCTTGCCATACGTGGTGTCGCCCACCACCGTCACCGGCATGAACGGCCGCAGGGAGTTGATCACCAGCTCGCTGGCCGACGCCGACGAGCGGGTCGTGATCACCACCAGCTGCTCCAGGCTCAGCGCATGCTCGGGATTGGTGAAGCGGGTCGTCTTGTTCAGGACCGGCCCGATGATGTCGTTGTGCACGTAGTTCAGCATCGGCTGGCCGTTGGTGCGCACACCGCCGATCAGACTCGCCAGGTGCACCGCGACATCGACCTGTCCGCCGCCGTTGTAGCGGAGGTCGAGCACCAGCTCGTTGGCGCCGGCGGCCTTCAACCTCGCGAACGCGTCGTTCAATGCCGCAAACGACGGCTGGACGAAGTTGTTGAAGAACACGTAGCCGACCCGCCGGCCATCGACCTCAGTGACGCTCGCGATGGCCACCGTGGGAATGGTCGTCAGGCGCTTCACCATCTGCGCGGAAAAAAGCTCGCCGGACGGCTTCACGAACACGATCGACGCCGTTTGACCCACCACGTCCGGTCCGAACGCGGCGCCGAGCGTGCCGTTGGTGACGTGCGCGGCCACGCTGGTGCCGTTCACCTCGGTGATGCGATCGCCGCGCTGCAAGCCGGCGTCAGCCGCGGGGCTTCCGGCCCACACCTGCAACACCAGCACCTCGCTGGTGCGTGTTTGATTGGTGAAGCCGTACTTGATCGCCTGGCTGTCGCTGTAGAACGCATCGCTGGCAGCAGCCGTGGCGATGAAGCTGTACGAGTTGTCGATCGGACGATAGCGAACCGCTTCGAGATACGCCTCTGGCGACGCCTGAGTCGCCGGGTTCACGCCAGGCGTCAGATGCCGGTACCAGTAGTAATAGGTATTGAGCTGGTCGCGCACCCACAGGTTCTGCGACGTGGTCGTGCAGCTGGCAGGGCCTTGCGCATACGCCGTCCACGGGCACAGGAGTGCGAGGGTGAAGCCGATCGAGGACAGCATGCGGCGCATGTGACTGCTATTGTGCAATGTTTGAGCCGTCCTGTGCCACTACAGGTAGCGTGACGACGAAGCGCCTTCCCGATTCCGCCCAACGTGCGGCAACACCTGTAGTTAGCCGAAATCGCTGCGCCGGGTTTTCGAGCCCGACGCCCGTCGACGAGACTGTCGCCCGCCGGGGGCGTCTCTTCCGGAGGGGGTTATCGGCAGTGAACTCGTTGTGCTGCCATGCATTTTCGCGCAGTTCCGGCAACATCACCGGCGAAAATCACGTGCAGCCAGGCAAGTGCCATCAGCGGGGTATGCTTCGCCGGTGCACCGGCGTCCAACGTTGTTGGCGCTGGCCGCAGCCGGCGCGGTGGCGTCGGCGCAAATCCTGCCGCGCCCGGCGACGCCGGACCTGATCCTGTTCAACGGCAAGGTCATCACGGTCGATCGCAACGTCACGATCCACGAAGCCGTCGCCATCTCCGGCGATGGCATCCTGACGCTCGGCAATTACGACCAGATGAAGACGCTCGGCGGTCCCTCGACCCGGATGTTTGACCTCGAGGGAAGGACCGTCATCCCCGGGCTGATGGACAACCACCTGCACGGCGCCGGCGGCGGACCCGGTATCGACCTGTCGCGCGCCCGTTCGCTTGCCGACGTTGAAGCCGCGCTCGCCGCGCGCATCAAGGCCACGCCGGCCGCGCATTTCCTGCAGCAGCTCGCGCTGGTGACGCCGACGGTTGACGAGATGCCAGAGGCGTCGCAGAAAAGTGCCCCTCAGGTGGACTCGACAATGGCGGCAATGGCGTCGGCCATCCGCTGGTAGTCGCCCTGTTCGGTCTCGAGCTGCTTGAGGCCCCTTGACGTCAGGCGATAGCTCCGCACCTGCCGGCCGGTGTCGGATGTGGTCCACTCCGCCTTCACCCAGCCGTTGGCCAGCAGCTTCTGCAGCGCCGGGTAGAGCGATCCCTCTTCGACGCTGAGTTGATCGCTCGACAGCGCGCGAATCTTCTGCGCGATGGCATACCCGTGCAGGGGTTCCTGCCGCAGCACGCGCAGGATCAGCATCACCAGCGTCCCGGGCGGCAGTCCGGCGTAGATAGGCATAGTTACGCTATGCCTATCTACGCTATGGATGTCGGGAAGGTTCGATACACTACCCGGAATGAAGAGGCGACAGGCGCTGATCGCGATCGTGCTGAGCACGACGGTGTCGCTGATCGCCGCTGAACTGGCCCTCCGCGCATTCTCGCCCCGACGAACCTACCTAGCGCTGACCGACGCCTACCCGGCGATGTTCGACGCCAGCGACACGCTGCCATACCGGCTGCGGCCGAACTACTCCGGCCGGCTCGCGTCCTCGGAGTTCGACACTGGCATCACGATCAATGCCCAGGGGTACCGCGGCGCCGCGTTCACGGCTCAGAAAGGCGACGCTCGCCGGCTGCTGGTGATCGGCGACTCGTTTACGTTTGGATGGGGCGTCAATGACGACGAGACCTATCCGGCCGTGGTCGAAAGGCTCCTCTTGTCCGGATCGCCACCGCGCCGTGTCGAGGTGATCAACGCAGGGTTTGCCGCGTGCTACTCGCCGGACACCTACTACCTGTATCTGAAGAACGAGGGGCTCGCCCTCAATCCCGACGCCATTGTCGTCGGCGTCTTCATCGGCAACGACCTCGACTCTGAGAACGCCTTCGAAAACGAATGGCTGGAAACGGACGCCGGCGGCTTGCCGGTGCGCATTCGCAATGCCCACACCCAGGTCCTCGATCACTACTGGGTCCCGAGGCGGATCCCGGTGCGATACCGGATACCCATTGCCAGCCGCTCACATGTCTTTCAGGGCATGGTCGATATCTGGTGGGAGTTGGCGCCCAAGATCAAGGCGTGGCTGCCTGGCGTGGCCACGATCGTCTATGCCTCGTCGCAAGATGCGCCGGAAGATCGGGTGCCCTACAACTATCGGTTTCGCTATGCGGAGCGGACTGAATCCGTGTTCGCTCGCGTCAAGACGCTGCTGCGCGCCATGCACCGGCTTGCTTCGGAAAAAGGAATTCCGATCTACTTCATGGTGATCCCCGAGCAATCGCAGCTGGCCCCCCATGTCTACGCGGGCCTGCCGGCGGACGTCGACAAGCCGCAGCGCGAGCTGGCCGCGTTCTTTGACGCCGAGGGCATGAACTACCTGGACCTGCAGCCGTGGCTGCGCGAGCGAGGCTCCCTCCGGCGGCTCTACATCCCCGGAGATGGCCACTTCACGGTCGAAGGCAACCGCCTGGCCGCGGAACGGCTCACCGCCTACCTTCAGCAGGAGTGGTTGTCGCACGAGTTCGGCGGCAGTAGACTGCGCCCATGATCCGCCGTCTCCTGGCAGCCGCCGGCCTGCTGACTCTCGCCGCCTGCGCTCAGCAACCGGCGGCGCCTGCCGCCGCTCAGGACACCAGGCCCGATCCACTGCCAGGAACCCGGTTGTCCGTCGAACAGTTGAAGGCGCAGATGTTTCACGTCAGCGCCGGCCAGCGTCTGAAGGCCACCTGGCCGGGCGGCGCAACAGTGGCCGTCGGGTTGTCGTTCGACGTGGACAACGCCACGGCGGCGCTATCCACTGGCACGATCGATTACGAGATCCTGTCGCGCGGCGAGTACGGCGCTGTCGACGGCCTGCCGCGCATTCTGCGAATGCTCGATCGGCAGCAGGTGCCGGCATCGTTCTTCATTCCGGCCGCCAGCGCGCTGCTGCACCCGGCGATGATCACGGACATCCAGGGCACGAAGCAGCAACACGAGATTGGCGTGCACGGCTGGATCCATGAGCGCTTGCCCGTCCTCAACAACGAGCAGGAGGAGCAGCGGCTCCTGAATCTGTCGATCGAGACGCTGACCAGGATGACCGGCCGCAGGCCGGTCGGGTATCGCGCGCCATCGTGGAAGTTCAGCGGCTGGACGATGGGCCAGGTCAAGGCGGCGGGATTCCTGTACGACAGCAGCCTGATGGCCAGTGACGATCCCTACGAAATCCTCCTCGATGGCAAACCAACCGGCGTCGTCGAGCTGCCGATTGAGCGGATCCTGGACGACGCGCCGTATTTTGGCGGAAACGCCGACGGCTCAATGCCGTCGGTCGGGCAGGTCTACGAGGTGTTTCGGTCGGAGTTCGACGTCGCCTATGACGAAGGCGGGCTCTACCTGTTGACGATGCATCCGCACTACATCGGTCATCGCTCGCGCATGGCGATGCTGGAGCGGCTGGTTGAATACATCAAGCAGAAGCCCGGCGTCTGGTTCGCAACCCACGAACAGATTGCCAACCACGTGAAGCCGTTAATCGGACGCTGAGGCCGTCATCATGAGAAGAGCCACGCTGATACTGATCCTCCTCGCCCTGGCCGCCACGGTTGCCGCGCAAGCACAGCCGGCCCGGTTCGACCAGGCCCGCGCGCCGATCATCGATCGTGCCCTGCAGCGTTACGTCGACAGCGATCGTGTGGCCGGCATTGTCGCCTTCGTGATGCAGGACGGCAAGGTCGTCTATGACAAGGCGTTCGGCTGGGCCGACAAGGAAGCCGGCCGTCGCATGACGACCGACACGATCTTCAGGATCGCGTCGCAAACCAAGGCGATCACCAGCGCCGCGGTGATGCAGCTGGTCGAAGAAGGCGCGCTCGCCCTGAACACGCGCGCCGGCGCCTTCATTCCATCATTTGCACGCACCACGGTTGCAATCGCCAACGAGCGTGGCTCGGTCACTCAGGTGCCGGCGAGGCGTCCGATCACCGTTCGCGACTTGCTGACCCACACCGCGGGGATTTCGTACGGCACCGATCCGTCGATCGCATCGCTTTACGAGGCCAAGGGCCTCGGGCCGGCGGCCGGCGCCGGATGGTACACGGCCGACAAGGACGAGGTGGTCTGCGAAACAATGGAACGGCTCGGCACGCTGCCGTTTGTCACGCAGCCAGGTGAGGCCTGGGTGTACGGCTACAACACCGACGTCCTTGGCTGCATCGTTGAGAAGGCTTCCGGCGTGCCGCTCGATGCGTATTTCCGCGATCGCATCACCGGTCCACTGGGGATGAGGGACACCTATTTCTTCCTTCCACAGGGACAAAGGGATCGGCTCGCCGCGGTCTATCGCAGCGGCGAAGACGGCAAGTACGGCCGCGCCGACGATGGCGCTCGAGGCCAGGGCGCATATGTCGGCGGGCCGCGACGGAATTTTGCCGGCGGCGCGGGTCTCTTGTCGACCGCGCGCGACTACGGCCGGTTTCTCGAAGCCATGCGCCTAGGTGGCTCGCTGGATGGCGTGCGGGTGCTCTCACCTCGATCGGTGAAGCTGATGGCGACAAACCAGGTCGGCACGCTGCACTCGATGACCGGACTTGGCTGGGGGCTAGGCTTCGAAACGGTCGATCGGTACGGCGCCAGTGCGATGGGCAGCGAAGGGGCGTTCGGATGGGGCGGCGCCTACGGATCGCTCTATCGTGTCGATCCGGAGACGCGGCTGGTGATGGTGTTGATGATCCAGCTGATGCCCAACGCGACCGACATCAGGGACGTGTTCCCGACGCTGATCTATCAGGCGTTGATGCCCTGACGAGGTCGCCTCAGAGGCGCGTGAAGTAGAGGATGCCGCGGGCGGAGGTCAGCGTGAGCGTTGAACCGCTCACCACGAGTTCGCTGTCGCCGCTGAGGATCGCGATGTAGAGCGCTTCGAACGATGCGGTCGGACAAGCGGCTCGTGTGCACGCCAGCAGCGGGCCGGCGGTCAGAGTGCGCCCGGAAATCGAGAACGCACCCGCGCACGAATTGCAGTCGACGCGCGAGGACAGCCGGCCGTCAGCGAGCGTCAACGTATAGGTGGCGCCGTCAGGGCGGTCCTGCCGCGCGGCTCCGGCGGCCTGAATGGCTGAAAGTAGCCAGGTACCCTCGAGCTGGGCCAGGGTGTAGGCCGACGAGGAACCCGCCGAGCCTGAGGGCGATGTCGGCGTTGCGGAGCAAGCAGCGGTAAGGACAGCAAGAGCAATCACGCAAGCAACGACAGTCATACCCATCACGCCGCTGGCCTTGCAAGCGCCATGCCGCAGCGAAATGGCGTGATTCCCCGGAAACTGTCCGGACTTGACGGGGCGCACTTCGGTTCAGCCGACCTGCAGTTCAAGAAAGCGTGTTGCGCCTCGGGCAGCTCACGCCGGAATCGGGGTGCCACATCGTGCGCCGCGCCCTCGTTGCGGCACCACCTTTCGGATTGCAATTCGAGACAATTTCTGGGTTGCCCTGCGCGGCCGATTCGCTCACGATCTAGAGGTGTACATCCGACTCGCGCTAGCCTTCATCTTCCTCATTGCGGTCTCGACAGTCGAGGCTGCGGGCCAGGTGACCACGACCAATCCGTTGGACGAGATGAAGGCGAAGGTCGAGCGCGTGCTTCGGGAGGCCGGCGTCCCGTTCAGCGAGCGGCAGAACGCCGAGCTCACCCTGGTGATGGAGGAGCAACGCCAGGCGTCGGAGCGGCTGTTCGGCGACATCATGGATTTCAGCGGCGGCGCGGTGCGGGGAGCCGATCGCGACCGGGCGCTTTCGGGCATCCAGTGGATGAACGAGGCGTTCGAGGCAAAGCTGAAGGAGCTGCTCACGCCGGAACAGCAGCGGATCTGGACGGCGGCGCGGGCGGCGGAGGCCAAGCCGGCTGGCGGCCCCGACCGAGTCGAGGCCCGAGCCACCTCCGAGCAGATTGCCCAGATTCGAATCAACAACAACGCCTACACGACAGAGAACTTCGGAGGCCGCGGCGGATTCGGGTTTGGCGGCGGCAGTGGGCCAAGCTTTCGCGGCGGCGGCCCCGGTTATGGCGGCCCCGGTTATGGCGGGCCGGGCGGAGGCGGGCCGGGCGGGGGCGGACCAGGACGAGGCGGCCAACGCGGCGGCTCCAACATCGAAGTCATCCAGCGCGGCGGGGTCGGCGCATATCACGGCAACTTCAGCTTCGATTTTCGCGACAATGCCCTCACGGCGACGAATGCGTTCGCCACCAGGGTGCCAGAGTTTCAGCAGCGCAATATCAACGCGAACGTCAGCGGCCCGTTCATCAAGAATGTGCTGACCGCGAGTCTGACCTTCAACCAGAACGAGCAGGAAAACGGTGACACGGTGGTGGCCAGCACGCCGGCCGAAGACCTGTCGTTCGCCATCGTGCGGCCTGCCGTCAACCGCAGCTACAGCGCGAGCGGCCAATTGCAGCTCGGGGCGAGTCACGCCCTCCACTTCAACGCGCGGTATGCGAACCGTCACAGCAGCAACAACGGGATTGGCGGATTCACGCTTCCCGAGCGCGGCTGGGACTCGAGCGGCAGCGACATGAGCGTGGGTCTGAGGGAGATGTGGACGATCTCGCCGCGGCTGCTGCACGAGTCGATCGTCAATGTGTTCGGATTCCGCAACAGCAACCAATCCGTGACTCGGCAGGTGGCCATTGACGTGCTGGATGCGTTCAGGAGCGGCGGCGGCGGCCAGGATAACCGCCGCACCAGCCGCAATTACTCGTTCACCAACACGTTCTGGTTCGAGGGCGAGCGGCTCACCATCAAGGCCGGCACCGAATTCAACTATCGCACGGCCAATTCCTACTCCCAGGACGGCTTCCTCGGCAGGTACACGTTTTCAAGTCTGGCGGATTTCCAGGCCGGCACCCCGCTCACCTACCGCATCACCCGCGGCGACCCACGTCTCGACGTCCATCAGACGGAGGGCGGGGTGTTCGTGCAGACCGATTGGCGCGTCAATCGCCGTCTGACGTTCTTCGCGGGGTTACGCTACGAAGTGCAGTCGCATGTCGCGGATTACATCAACCCCGATCCGCGGATGGCGTTTGCGTATGCCGTCGGATCGGCAACCGTCATTCGTGGCGGCGCAGGCCTCTTTCACCAGAACCTGAACGTCAACACCTACGAAGACGTCGTCCGGCTCGACGGGCGCCGCCAGTCCGAAGTGGTGGTGAGCAGCCCGTCGTATCCGGACGCGTTTGCCGGCGGCTCGGCCGTTGTGCCTCCGGTTTCGCGGCGGGTGCTGGCACCAGACCTGCTGATCCCGTACGAAGCCCGCGCCTCGCTGAGCGTCGAGCGCTCCCTGCCGTGGAACCTCATGGTGGATAGCGCTTACGAGTTCAACCGCGGCATGAACCGCTTCAGGTCACGCGATCTGAACGCACCGCGTCCGGGCGAGACGACGAGGCCGATTCCGAACGAAGGCAGCATTCTGCGGCTGGAGTCCGACGGCAGGTCGCAATCGCATAGCCTGCGCGTCGGGGTGCGGCAGCGGCTGAAGTTTCTCAACTACAACGCGGGCTGGACGGTCTCGTCGGACAACAGCAACGGAGACATGCCGTTCTATGTACCGATGAACAACTATGACCCGGAGGCCGACTGGGGCCGGTCGGGCTTCAGCGCCCGGCACCGCTACAACTTCACGGTGAACTCCAGAGCGCCGTTCGGCGTGCTGCTGACGCTGAGCGGCACCGGGCACAGCGGGTTCCCCTATAACATCACCACTGGCCGGGACGACAACGGCGACCAGAACACGACCGACCGTCCCGCGGGGGTAGCGCGCAACAGCGCCAATGGTCCGCGCTTCTTCAATGCCAATGCCACCATCTCCAAGACGATCACGCTCGGAGGCAGGCAGGGTAGACAGCTCAGCGTCTACGCCAACATCGACAACGCCTTCAATCTCGTCAATCTGCGCAACCCGAGCGGCGTCATGACTTCGAGGTACTTCGGCATCCCGACGTCAGCCGCCGATGCCAGGGACGTCGAATTGGGCGTACGCTTTCAGTTCTGATCCAGCGGGCCCCTGACGATGCAACCGGCGTACAAGAAAAGAGCCTCAGTGATCTCTCACTGAGGCTCTTTGAAGAATCCCCGGCAACGACCTACTCTCCCACGCACCTGCGCACGCAGTACCATCGGCGGTAGAAGGCTTAACTTCCGTGTTCGGAATGGGAACGGGTGTGACCCTTCTCCTATGGCCACCGGGAAACTGTTTCACGTCTGTTCGACGTTCGTTCGCAGAACGTTCATAGCAACGTTCGTCGAACCGCCGTGAATCTTGGTGTCTGGGATTCCTCCTCCGCTCTACGAGCTACGGCGGACAAGCCTGCTGATGCGGCTTGTCCACCGAAGCGCCCGCAGGGCGCGAAGGTGGATCGTCCCAGAGCATTCTGTTGTAAAGAACGGTGTTGCTTGCTGAACTGGATATTCCCCGCCTTCGCGCGAAGCGCTCTGGCGGGTCTCGCCACAACTCGCGGAGCGAGCGACGGCGGATGCAATCGATCGTTTTTTGACCACACACCCACGCTCATCGAGCGAAGTGAATAAATGGTCAAGCCTCACGGCTGATTAGTATCGGTTAGCTGAACGTGTTGCCACGCTTCCACACCCGACCTATCGACGACGTAGTCTACGTCGAGCCTTCAGGGGATTGCTCCCAGGGAGAACTCATCTTGAGGTGGGTTTCACGCTTAGATGCATTCAGCGTTTCTCCCTTCCGGACTTAGCTACCCAGCGATACCACTGGCGTGATAACTGGTACACTAGCGGTCCGTCCAACCCGGTCCTCTCGTACTAAGGTCAGATCCTCTCAATTCTCCTGCGCCCACCATAGATAGAGACCGAACTGTCTCGCGACGTTCTAAACCCAGCTCACGTACCGCTTTAACCGGCGAACAGCCGGACCCTTGGAACCTGCTACAGCTCCAGGATGCGATGAGCCGACATCGAGGTGCCAAA